>Ga0207667_10006321_pt1 | contig 14355 bp, 11 predicted proteins | sample KBSCornC52_FD_184301 | JGI IMG/M metagenome (GOLD analysis project Ga0207667, IMG submission 184301) | Corn rhizosphere microbial communities from Kellogg Biological Station, Michigan, USA - KBS Corn C5-2 (SPAdes) (version 2) | ecosystem: Host-associated > Plants > Roots > Rhizosphere > Soil ... | reverse complement strand
TCTTGGTTTGTCCGCCGCCCATCGACAGGGGTCGGGGCGGATCAGACGCCACCCGCTGCTCGAAAGAGCGGATGGTTATAACTAGTGAGAATGACTAAACCGAACTTCGCATCATCTCACGACTGGCACGTTCAACTATGTTGTCAAAGATCCCAACTGCATCCGCACTGGGCGGGCAGCTTTGGATCAAGGACCAAAACCAGCAGTGCTGGCCGTGTCCTCGAACTTGATGGCGCTGTGTGTTGCCGTTGCTTTCAGTGGGCCGGAACTGCATCCTGCAGCTCTCTCAAGTACTGACTTCGTACTGGCCGCTCCCGAGCAAGTGGCGTTTTGCGCGAACTTTTCAAGATTATCGAAGTTCGAAGGCTGTGTCAACTTTTCGCTTCAACTTTCTTCGTTCGCTCAGGGCCGATTCCGCAGAAGAACTGTCTAAGCCCTTGGCCCAAACTCCCCTGCTGCCCCATTCCACAGCGTTCCAATGTCAAAACATCCAAACGCCGACACGCGGCGCGAGGCACTTAGCCCCTAACTATCTTTATTGCAGTAACTTGGGTTTGGAATCCAGTGGCCCATCGGGCTTGCGTCCTGGATCAAACGCTTGGACTGCGCTTCGTCTTACTCCTCAACCAGCAGATCCGCCGTTTCCAGCCGGTCCGCCCAATCCTGTCAAGGTGCGAAGCTCTCTTACCTATCTTTGCTACTCTAACCGATCTTACCTTCAAGATCAACCGTGCTGCAGGTTGCGTCAGGCATCTATCGCCTGCCGCTTGCTGCGACTTGGTTAGCCTAGCAAGCCCGCGCGAAGTCCACAAGGGCTGCGCTGCGGAAATCCTGTGCAAGACGCAAGGTGCCATCCTTACATCCGCGGCTCGATCGGAGAGTGCGTTCTGCTAGCGGGTGGATCTCAGATCCTGTGACGCGATACACGTTTCCGACCGCGCAGCATACCGGACGTCCTCGAAAAGTCGCGCCCCGAGCGAGAAATATAGTTTTCCGGTATGCCGCAACCGGCTCGCTCAGCCTGGGTTCATTCCGTCCGTAAGCCTCTGCAGCAGCACCGAAGCGGAGGCTGAGAAGGACAGGAGATTCGACATGAAATTTTTCCGCTTTGCTCTCGCTGCCACGCTTGCGCTCTCCCCGGTTGCCCTGGTCGCTCAGGCGCCTGCGAACAACATCAACCAGCGGAAGGAAAACCAGCAGGACCGGATCGCGCAGGGCGTAAAAAGCGGTCAGCTTACCCCGGGCGAGACTGCCCGCCTGGAGCACCGGGAGACGCGCCTCAACCGTGAGGAGCGCCACATGCGCGCCACTGACAACGGCCACCTCACGCGGCGGGACCGCCGCGTTCTGACCCGGCAGCAGAACCGCGAATCCAACCGCATCTATAAGGACAAGCACAACGTCCGCCGCTACTAAGCATCAGGAACCTTTGCAGAAGACCGCCCGCACCCGGGCGGTCTTGCTATTTGAGAATCCTTGCCGTTCGGCACCGAAGCGGAGGACCAGCGTTCCATCCCGAAGAGAAGGGCTAGAAGCCGAAGAGCAGCTCCAGGATGGCGCGGGCGAGTTCCTCGGGCGTGTCGAAGCGGTCGGGCTGTTCGGCGAAGGAATTCTCGGCGTAGAGGCGGTCATCCCCGCCTGCGCGGAGAGTGGAGGCGTGGCTCTTGCGATCGAGCATCGGATCACCGCCGACGCCCTCGCTGCGCGCATAGTCCACCAGGATGGTGTCGCCGCGATGGGTGATAGTGGCATCGACCCAGGGAAAGCGCTCGCGAGTGATGCGCAGCTCGCCCGCGCGGGGCGACTGCACAGCCATCTCGGCGGAGGTGATATCGCCCTGCAACCTGCGCCGCAGCGCATCGATATCCTGTTCGAGCTGCGTGGTGAGCTTGAGGAAAAATGCAGCACCGAGCCGCTCCACTACTGCGGCAAAGTGCTGCTCTCTGCCGAAGGCCTGGGCAGCCTCCCGGTTTTTCTCGCGAATCTCGCTCGCCAGCCTATCAATCCAGCGCTCGGATTCCGCCCTGTCCGACCTCAGCTCCGCCATTCCATTTCTCCTTTGTGAATCGATGGTTGGATGAAAATCCAGGGTGCCGCGTCTGGCAGGGTGGCCTGGAGAATCGGAAGATCCAGGAAAATCGCTGGCGCGACTCTAGCCATGTGCGTATGCTGTGAGGCGAATTCAACCGTTTGCAATTTCAATGTTCGGAGCGAATCCATGAGCCTGCCCCGGTATTGTGTCGTTGCCCTGTTGTGCCTTTCTGCCCCCGCACTCATCTCCCAGTCTCCTGTCGCTTCGCCTGCAGCGCCCGTTGGCACGGCAGCGGCTCCAGACGCATCTGCCGCCGCGCCCGCAGCAGCGTACCTCTCCGATCCCGCCTTTCGGGCCGCGATCAAGGAAGCGAACCAATTGACCGCGAAACAGGAGACCGTCTTCGCCATCGACGCCTACCGCAAGGCGAACAAGATTGCCGCAGGAAACTGCATTGACTGCCTGGGAAGCATCTTCGAGCTGCAGCTGGGATTGAAGGATACAAAGGGTGCGATCAAGACGGCGAACGAACTTGTCGCCAAATCCAGCAGGGCCGTAGACAAGTCGGCCGCCGAAGGGATGCTGGCCAGAGCTCTGCTGCATCAGGGCGGTGATAAGCCCAAGCCACAACAGCTTGAGGCGACCGATCAGGCGCTGAAGGCGGCGCTGGCCGATTATCCGCGCAACATCTCCGCCCACTTCCTGGAGGGCGAAGTCCTTGCGCGGATGGGCGACATGGACGGCGCTCGCAAGCAGTTCCAGACCTGCGTGGAGTTCTGCTCACCGACGGATCCCTATCTGACCCGTGCCAAACACTTCGCTGCGAACCCGGCGCTCTCCTATGCCAAGATGGCGCCCGCGTTCACGGTGACGGCGCTGGATGGCAGCAAATTTACCCTGGATGAGATGGGCGGACGGGTGGTGCTGATCGACTTCTGGGCTACCTGGTGCGGCCCCTGCGTTGAGGAACTTCCGCACATGAAGCAGCTTGCCAAAGACTTCGCCGGGCAGCCGCTGGTGATTATCAGCATCAGCTGGGACTCGGACGAGAACAAGTGGAAGCAGTTCATCCAGAAGAACGAGATGACCTGGCCCCAGTACCGCGATGCCGACCACAAACTGGCAGAGCGGTTCGGCATCAACGCCATCCCGCACTATTTCACCATCGACAGCGACGGCGTGCTGACCGCCGAGATGATTGGCACAGGATATGACGTGGAAAGACGACTCAAGAAACTGATCGCGCAGACCAAAGAGAAACAGGCTCCGGCTGAGACGGCTTCGGCGACGCCGGGGAGCTGAACCTGGGCTACTGCAGCTCTACCGGCCGCAGGCTCTCGGCCATGGAGCGGAAGGTTGATTGCAGCCGCGCGAAGTCACGTTCCGGGGCGACGAAGATCGCATAGGTTATGCCGCCATCCTCGCGCGCCACGGTGACCAGCCAGTCGCGCTCGGCAAGCGTGCGGCCGCTCTCGGTCACCGGCGACTGGCCACGCAGATCCACCGCATAGCCGCGCTGTTGGCCCAGGTTCATGGGTTGAATCTGGCCGGACTGCTGCAGGCCGCCCTGTCCGGAGGCAAAGCGCTGGACCAGGTCGCGAGTGGCGTTGAGCAGGCCATTCGAGTCCAGCGCAGCCGCTGAGCCCGAGCGCGCCGTGCCCACCATGACTCCATAGGCGATGCCGAAGCTGCCTGCGCCGCCGGGCGGAGCGATGGTGACACTGCCGTCCTGCGCCTGCGAGGCGCTCCAGTTGCCGGGAATGTCCATCGCGAAGCCGGGGCCGCGATAGGTCGCGAGGCCGGCGTCGAGTCCCAGGGCGGCGTCGCCCAGGGGCCGGGCAGGGGTGTTGCTTGCGGGAGCCGGTGGGCCGGGCCGCGCCGCTGTATCCGACGCTGCGATGACGCCGCCTCCCGGACCGGCGGCATAGTTGCCGCGCTTCCACACCCCGGCCTTGGTCTCTTCGGCGGTGTAGGTGCGGTCCGACTGCGCCAGCGCCTTGGCCTGCCGGAATGCTGGAGTGTTCACCACCGGATTGGCGCGGGGCGGCAGGGTTGCGATCTCATCCATGATGTAGCGGCTACGGTTGCCCGGGTTGGGGTGGTCGCTGAGCCACTCGGCTCCGCCGGAGCCCACCTTGGTCTCGATGATCTCGAAGATCTGGGCGAGGCCGCGCGGATCGTAGCCGGCCTTGTAGAGAATATTGGCGCCCATCAGGTCGGCCTGGCGCTCGTCGTCGCGCGACATGTGCAGGAAATCCACGCCCTCAAGCATGCCGATTCCGTTCACCGCGGCGGCACCAGCTGCACCGTTGCCGAGCAGGATCGCCGATCCGATAGCGCCCAGACCGTACCAGATGCTCTTCTTCTGCTGCTTGGTGATGTTGCAGGTGGCGTGTCGCATGACGACGTGGGAGAGCTCGTGAGCCATGACGCCGGCCAGCTGCGCCTCGGTTTCCGCCGCCTGAATGGCGCCGATATTGACGAACATGGCTCCGCCGGGCAGCGCGAAGGCGTTGATGTCTGGGCTGGCGACCACGTGGAAGCTGTAGGGCCACGCGTTGGCTCCGCCGGGCGCGTTGGCGGCAAGCCGGGAGCCAAGCTGGGCAACGTAGCGAGAGAGCGGATCGCTCTCGGGCAGGACCGGCATCTGCTGGTAGACCTTGGCGGCGACCTTCGCGCCTTCGGTGACTTCCTGGTCGCGGCTGAAGGCGTTTTTGCAAGGCGCCGGCGACTCAAAGCGCGCCCAGGCCTGTGCCGCCGGAGCGAGAAGAAGAGCGGCAATCAGCCCTCTGGCGAGAGATCCTCCCCAATGTGTTTTGCCCCAGCTCATCGAAATTCGGATGCCATCCTTGGTGTATTAGATTCCGGCCGCAACGCTCGAGTACCGCAGGTGAGCCTCTCAACGTTGACTGTCAGAGTAAACGATGCGATTCCAGAGAGCCGCGAGGCCCATACCCTCCCCGGCTTGCATGAACGACGGCTGCCGGTTAGCATCCAACCTAGAAACCGGCCTGCAAAGCAGGTGCGGGGAACAACGCTGGTTGAACCAACATTCATTGAACAGGGTGCTTGCTCGTATATATGGCTCGGTGCGCAGTGTCCGCCAGTCCGGAATGCCTAAAGAGCCACGGCAGGTTCCCGCCGTCTTAGGACGGGTTCACCAGCGCTTCTACCCACGGCCCCGCGGGTCGGTTTTTCTCTCTCCGGCGTAAGACATGCCCTCAAAACACATGCTGCCCAAGGGCAAGCGCCGACAGTCGGTCCGAGCCCAGTACCGCGCTGCCCGCGATGCCGCAAACGAGCCCGACTCCTTCACCGCTGCCGAGCCGCCGGACACTCCCTCACAGCAAACATTGGCGCAGCCAACTCCGGGTGCCTTCCCAAAGCCGCAGACGCCGGCACGCTCTCCAGAGCCTGCTGCCACCACGCCTTACGAGGCCCGCATCGCCATCCTGCCGGAGAGCACCGGGCCTGGGTGGCAGCGGTTTCGCGCTACCGCTGAGACCGCCGGCATGCGCCTGGACGCCTTCCTCACCCACGCTATTGCCGATATCAGCCGGGCTCGCGCCCAGTTGCTGATTGGAGCCGGGCAGGTGCAGGTGAACGACGCCGCGGCGAAGGCCAGCCATAAGCTGCGCGTGGGCGACTCAGTCGCGGTGCAGGGCGAGCCCCACCCGGAGCCCTTGCATGCCACGCCGGAGGACATTCCGCTCCGGATCCTGTACGAGGATGAGTACCTGGCGGTGATCGACAAGCCGGCCGGCATGATGGTGCATGCAGGCGCCGGGGCGTCGGACGATGCCCGCTCGCGCGGCACCCTGGTGAATGCGCTGCTGCACCACATGGGCAAGCTCTCGCAGGCGGGCGGTGAGTTGCGCCCCGGTATCGTGCATCGGCTGGATAAGGAGACCTCGGGCGCCATCGTGGTGGCCAAGGACGATCTGACCCACCGCCGGCTGAGCGAGATGTTCTCCAGCCGTCGGATTGAGAAGACCTATCTGGCACTAGTCCACGGCAGGCTGGCCAAGGATGACGTGACCGTGGACCTGCCGGTCGGGCGGGATCCGGTGCGCCGCACGCGGATGACTACCAAACGCGCCGACGGCCGGCATGCGCTTTCCCATGTGCATGTTCTGGAGCGGCTGCATACGCTCTGGGGCGCGTTCACGCTGGTCCAGGTTCGCATTGAAACCGGCCGCACGCATCAGATTCGCGTGCATTTGCAATCCCTGGGCAACCCGGTGGTGGGTGATGCTGTATACGGTGCGCCGCGCAGGCTGGTTCGACAGGACTCCGGAATGCGTCTAACCGGAAGCGCCGCCCATCAGGACAGCGCAGACGATGCGGAACAGCCGCCGGGGCCGGGGCGGAACTTCCTTCACGCCGCTCACCTCGAGTTTGAGCATCCGAGGATCGGCGGGCTGGTTTCCTCCGATGCACCACTTCCGGAGGAGTTACAGAGGTTCCTGACTTGGTTACGTTCGAAGGCCAGGCCCGATTCCGCGGCGGAGCGGAAGCGCGGTTGAGTAGAATCGTCGGAAGATAAGGATGGTGGACGAGATCGTGAGTTTTCTGGCAGGCTGCACAAGAGTTCTGCTCGCCGGCTGTGTGTGTGTGACGCTGGCGCTCGCTCCGGCGCAGCTTCCGGCGCAGGCAACGAGCGCGCCCGCAACCTCTGGCCAGCAGACTCCTGCGGCCGCTTCTCAGGCCGCCCAACACGCACCATCGCAACCCGCGCAAGCTCCGGCGACTCCGGCCAAATCTGCGCAGCCCTCCACACCGCCCGCCGCTGGAAGTAATGCACCAGCCGGCAACAACGGCCAGCAGGAAACGCCGCCCGCAGACGAGGCCACCACAACCATCGTGACCACTGTCAATGAGGTGGATCTGGTCTTTACGGTCACGGATAAGAAGGGCCACTTTGTCACCGGTCTCAGCCAATCCAGCTTCGGCCTGCTGGATAACGGCGCGCCGCCAGAGGCGGTCCTCCACTTCTATCAGCAGACGAACCTGCCACTTCGCGTCGGCATCATGCTCGACACCAGCAGCTCGATCCGCGGCCGGTTCGACTTCGAGCAGGACTCCGCCATCAGCTTCCTGCTGCAAGTGCTGCACCAGAACGATCGCGCCTTCGTGGAAGGTTTCGATGTGCAGTTGGAGATGGCGCAGGGCTTCACCAACAACATCGCGCTGCTGAACCAGGGAGTTAAGAAGCTGCGGCCCGGCGGCGGCACGGCCATGTTCGACGCGCTGTACGCCACCTGCCGCGACCAGATGCTCACCCTGCGCGAAAGCGGCCCGGTGCGCAAGACGCTGATCCTGGTCTCCGATGGAGACGACAACTACAGCCACGCGCTGCTGTCCGACGCCATTAAGGAGTGCCAGCGGGCAGAGACCACCGTCTACACCATCAGCACCAACGTCAGCCCCAGCAAGGACAAGGGCGACGACGTGCTGGAGGCGATTGCCGACGCAACCGGAGGGCGGGCCTTCTTTCCCACGCGTATTGAGGACGTCGCCTCCAATTTCAGCGCCATCGAAGAGGAGCTGCGCAGCCAGTACCTGCTGCAGTACCGACCGGCCAACTTCAAGCAGGATGGCTCTTTCCGCACCATCTACCTGCACGCCATCGATCCCAGGTACAAGGTGCGGGCGCATACCGGCTACTTCGCTCCCAAAGCCCAGAACCCATAGACCGTCGCAGGTTTTAGCCTTCCCAGCCCGGATTTCCTCTGAAATTCTTACCCCGGCTTCAGAACTCTATGACCGCAACCGTGTCCAACAGAGTGGGGTCACTTCGCCATGCGAACTGCCATGTCGCTTCGCCGGTTCGTTCTCGCTGCTGCCGTGGTTTTCTGTCTCAGCTCTGCCGCGATCGCCTCACAGAGCGAAAGCGTACCGGGCAGCGTTTACGACGACCTGAACGCACTGGCCGACCAGCCCGCCACGCACACCGGAGCGGTCTTTGATCGCTCCATGATGCAGGCCGCGGAAAGCGTTCTGGAACAGGGCGGGCTTGATCCGGACCACGCGGCGGCCGCGCTTTCCACCATCAGCTTTGATACTTATCGTTATCGGCGTCCGGCCTTTTACACGCCCGAAGTGATGGACCGCATCCTGAACTCGTACCGGCGCGCGGGCTGGAAGCACTTCGTCAACGGCAACCAGTCACCGGCCAACTCAGCGCAGCCGGCCTCGCCCGTACTGGATGTGTGGCTGCACTTTACCGGGATGGATATCGACCACGTGTCGGTGCTCATCCGCGGGCCGCAAGAGATGAGTCTGGTGCAGGTGGCAGGCGACCTGCGCCCGCTGGATCTGTTGCACCTCAGCGGCCACTTCGGGATTCCGAAGTTCGATCCCAATGCGGTCATGGTCCCGGCCCCGCAAGGGCGCTAATCAGGCGAAATTTATAAGTTGCAACGAACAGCAACGCCTAGGCGACCCGTCGCGGACGTTTGTCGCCGCTGATTGGCGTCACCTTGATCGACGCCTGCGGCCGCTCTCGGGCGTCGGAGAGACGATCCATTTCGGCTAGCCGCCGATAGCTCTTTTTTCCGCAGGTCAGGCACAGCACAGGCCGAAGCCCGAAGAGAGACAGAACGCGCGCCAGTCCTTTGCGCCGCATGCGGCAAAGAGCATGGCATTTGCATCTTGAGCAGGTATAGGTTTCCGGAAGCAAACCAACTCCTTTGCGCGTTTGGTTTTGCAACGCGCAAATCTCTGACGCTTCATTGCATTGATTGATACTCCAGCGAGTACCGGTTTTCGCGTCAACGTGTGCCTGGCCGCACAGAACTCGCCGGAATACAAGCGAGCTTGAATTATAAGATGCCCTGAGGCAGTCTCCCGCTGCTTTGGCAGACCCCGTTTCGGGGGATGCCTCGGAACCGGTGCACCCCGTTGCCTTTACAGCGGCTTTCGTGGATGCCGTGTTCGCGACGCGGTCCTTGGCCGGGCGGGGGGCAGAGGCCCGGGGACGCCGGTGAGCCGCAGATACGACGCAGCCACGGTTAGGCGCGCCGGGTCCTTGGGGTCGAGCAAAAGCGTGTAGACGGCTTTCTGCGTCTCCTGGTCGTGGTAGTCCACCAGCGCGCGGGCGGCTGCCGCACGTACTGCCGCGTCTTTGTCTTTTAGGGCATCCAGCAGCTCGCGATGGATGGGCGCGGTCTTCTCCTGCGCAATCTGCTCGATGGCAGCGGCGCGAGCGGAATCTCCTCCGCTCTGGTGCATGAATTCGATGGCGGTGAGCCCGAAGCCAAAGGGTCCCAGCAGCATGGCGGCACCCTGCATGGCGCCCAGCTTCGCCAGCTTGCCCGGATTATGCAGATCGCGGCTGATCTTGTGCTCGGTGCCGCGCAGCACGCCGGCCTGCGTCCTGCGATCGCCATCGACCACGGCCATCAGGATGTCCTCGCCGGAGCGGTCGCCCATCTTGGCCAGCGTCATGGCGGCGGTGAACGCCACCTGCGGCTCCTTGTCATCGAGCAGATTGCGCAGACTGGTGGTCAGGTTCGGATCGCGGAGCTGCCCGGCGGCCAGTGCGGCAGCCGTCCGGACGTCTACGTCGGAATCCAGCATCGCATTGCCGATCAGCCGCTCCGACTCCGGACTGCGCAACATGCCCAGCGCTGCGAGCCCCTGAATCCGCGTCTGCGGGCGCTGGTCATCCTTCACAGAGTCCTCCAGCAACTGCCAGGCGCTGCGCTTTCGCTGTTCTGGATTCAACGCGAGCGAGGGGGTCAACGCCTCCTGCGACTCTGTTGTCGGGCCAGCCTGCGCCGCGGCGCCCGATTGATTCGGCGGCGTAGCTGCATCCCCGACTGCTTTCCCCCCCGAGACGTCTTTCGCCGGTTTCGCGGTGTCCTGCGCGGAAGCTGAGCCGGACGTCTGCGCGGCTGAGGGCTTGTCGCCCACCACTCTGCCCGCGGCCGGATTGGTCTGCGCCGCTGTGCGGCTCCATGCAGTCCCAAGAGCGAGCACTACCAGACAGGCACCTGCACCGACTCCGGTTGCTCTGCGCCGAGCGCCTGTTGCCTCGTTCATCTCGATCTCCGTGCGGCGCCGCCGAATTCTTCGCCTGCAGAAGTGAGATGCGAAAGACGCATCTGCCGCGAAATGAATTGCATCCGCTCGGCTTCAAAACTGCCGTGCCGAGGCTGCGGGTAGAGGAGTATCCTAGGGCCGCGCGGACGGAACGTGTTCTGATTCGTGGCGATCGGCACCCGCAGATTCCCGTCCGGCATCAGGAGGCTCAGCATGCGTGCTTCGAGGATCCTTCCGCTTCTGCTCTCCGTTGTTGCCATGGCCTCACCGGCCCCGGCCCAGGTCGAGTCTTCCACCCAGTTCCGCATGCCGCCCGAGCACATGGCCTGTCCGGTCGAGCTGCGCGCCGATCGCCGCGGCAATGTGGTCACCCGCGAAGTCAATGGAAAGACGATCCCCACCGGAGCAGGCCTGGTGCTTCATTTCAGAGCTGCTCCCTCGACCGCACCACGAAAGCAGGTGATCGCAGCCGACATCACTGTCTACGGCTATAGCGCGAAGGCAATGGGGCAGCTGCTTCCCATCCAGTCCAGACCCACCACCGATCTGAAAGAAGACTTCCATCTCGCCGGTTCTGCGAGCGCGCCGCTGATCGAGAAGTCGCTGTGGACGGCCAAGATTAACGGAATTGCCTCCATTGAGCTCACGCGTGTCGAGTTCAGCGACGGCAGCACCTGGGAACGCACCATCCCCAAAGAATGCGTGGTTGAGCCAAATCCCTTCATGCTGGTGAAGTAGCGGCTGGGCGCTTATCTCTATCCAAGCGGAAAGCCATATTGCTGCGCGAGCGCGCGGATGGCGATCCACTCGTTGTCATCGTCGCCCTGAGTGGTGGTCGCACGAGCCGAAGCGCCGGGCCGCGCCAGCCCGAACGCGCCGCTTGGATTCGCAGCGCAGGGTGCGCCGATGGCCGGAGCCGTGGGGTTTGGCAGCGTGGGCAGCGCAGTCTGCGCTGCCCCGGTGAAGTCCAGCGCCAACGCGAGATTGTTGAGATCGCTTCCTGCATCCCGGGGCGACAGCGTGCTCAACCCCCAGCGCCACTCAATCAGCTTCAGCACCGAGGTGTGGTCGTAGAGCACAGAGCTGAGCCGCGGAGTGGCCGCAGTGCCGCGCGTCCACGGCGAGGCAATCACCACCGGCAGCCGGAACCCGAGCAGCGCCTTGCCGTTCACCAGGTCGGTGTCCACCTGGTTGCCGGCTGTGACCCGCGGAGGCGGAACGTGGTCAAAGAAGCCGCCGCCCTCGTCGAAGTTGATGATCACGACCGTGCTCGACCACGCCGGTCCGCTCGCAACGGCGGTGAACATGTCATGGAGAAACTTGTCACCTTTGCGGATGTCCGAGTGGGGATGGTCGTCGGTCCCGCTGCCATCGTCCAGCAGCGTGTAGATGGGGTCCACGTAGGAGACTGCAGGCAGCGTGCCCGCCGCCGCAGCCGTCAGAAAGTCGCTGTGCAGATGCGAGACGCCGAGGTACTGCGTCGCCCAGAGCGCGGTGAACGGCGCATTTTGGTAGTAGTAGCCGAAGCTGACCTTCGCTCCCTGCAGCTTGTCGATGATGGTCGGCAGCGTGCTGATCGTGATCCCGTTGTCGATCCGGTCCGTCTGCCCCGAGTACATAAAGAGCCGGTTGGGAAACGTGGGCCCGAGAAAGCTGGAGTGGTAGTGATCGCAGGTGGTGTAGTTGCGGGCCAGCGCCGCCAGGAACGGATTGTCCGCCTCCTGGTAGTAGCCGATGGTGAAGGAGTCGTTCGAACCGGTCTTCAGCCAGCCATCCATGGCGCCCCCGTCGTACTCGGAGCGCGACCCCTGGTAAGAGTGGTCCGGGCCCGCCTTCGGACATCCAGTGAAGTCACCGGACAGGGGATAGGTCGCATGCAGCACGCCGCTCGAATCGGGATAGCTGAGCCCGGCCTGCTTGGCCTCGGCGCCCGGCAGCCAGCCGAGAAAGTGATCGAAGCTGCGATTCTCCATCGTGATCACAACGATGTGCTCAATGCCCGACTTCGTCGGGTCCGGTAGCGTGTTGGTGGTGCCCGTTCCGCCTGTCCCGCCTGTGCTCCCGGTACTGCCCGTGGTGCTCGTGCTGCTGCTTTTCGTGGAGCAGCCCACTGCCAGCGAACCGCTCGCCAGCAGCGCCTGTCTCGCAAAATCCCTTCGGCTCAAACGCATCCTTGTTTGATGCCGCCGAGGGCGGGGGCGTTCGACGTTTCGCCCCTGCGTCCGCAGGCTAAACTACATCAATTCCTCTGCATGCGTCCTGCTCCCGACTCTCGCGATTCCCCTACCGCTCCTATGGCGCTGTCGACTTTCGGGCCGCCCGGCGCCGGGCGCAAACCCATCGTCCGCATGCTGCTGCGGTCACCGCAGATTTGGTGGGCCTACCTCGGCCTCCGCTCCAACCCAGCCCTGACCCGCCTGATGGAGACGGCCACTCACGTCATCCTGTTCGACGACCCCGCGCGCCTGCCGCAGAACCCGCCCACCGACACCCGGTACTTCCTTGTGTGCTGGGACGGACTCATGGATGAACGTCCCATTGAAGACGCGCGTCGGGCGCTTCCGGCCGACGCAAATCTCACCGTGCTCGTGGTCGGCGATTTCTCATTCGTCGGCCACGAGCCCACACCGATCCTCCCTTTCTATTGCCGAGGCGAGCTTCAGTTCCGCGAGCACCCACGCTTCGATCTCGGCACCTCAAAGGCCATCCTTTCCGCACGTGCTCGCGGACTCGCACTACCACTCAAGAACCTGCTGCAGCGCGGCAGCCGCTCGAACATCCTCCGCCTGCTCTTCGGCCCGGGGCAGATTGTCTTCTGCGGATCTATCGGAATGAGGCCGCCGCTGATCGACATGCTCTGCCGCCGCTACTCCGCCGACCCGGCTCACTTCGCCGGGCACCGCTTCTTCAGCGCAGAGCAATCGCTGCAGGACGGCGCCGCCAGTCTCGCGGTGGACGGTCCGTTTCTCGCCGATCTGTACGACCGCGGCCAGATCGGCCGGCTCTTCTTCCTCTCCGCTATTCACCTGCTGGGCCGCGAGTACTTCGTTGCCCGCATCCGCCACGCCGGCCTGCCGCTCTACCTCAACCGCTTCGCCGAGGGCAGCTATATCGACGTTTACTCGACGCCGTTCTACAAGCAGCACCTCTTTCTCGACTTCGGCAGCGTCGTCGGCAGCGGCAACTATCCGCGCATCGCCGACCTCACCTGGTTCGGCAAGACCTTCGTCCACATCGATCTCGAAGGCCGGGTCGATCGGCTGCTCCCGCTTGCCCGCTCCGCCTCGCTCGGGCCGCTGTTCGAAGCCGAGTGGAACCGTAAGTCTCCCGCGCTGCTCGATGGCATGCGCTAGGAGTTGGCAGATGCGCATCCCGGACGCGGAATCCTATCTGCGCCCCGCGCCTCAGGTGCTATCCTCATCCCATTCCGCGCAGCAGAGAAATCGGCCCATGCTCTTCAAAACCCGCAGTGCAGCCGTCTATGGCATCGACGCCAACCTTATCGATGTCGAAGTCGATTTCTCCGGCGTCAAGCACGATCAGGAGCAGTTCTCCACCGTAGGCCTTCCCGATGCAGCCGTGCGCGAATCCCGTGATCGCGTCCGCTCCGCCATCCGCAACTCCGGCTTCGATCTGCCGCCGACCCGCATCACCATTAACCTCGCGCCTGCCGACATCAAAAAGGAAGGATCGGGCTTCGACCTGCCCATCGCCATCGGCATCCTCGGCGCGTACGGCGGCCTGCAGATCAGGGACCTCTCCGACTTTCTGCTGATCGGCGAGCTCGGCCTGGACGGCTCACTCCGCGCGGTTCAGGGCATGCTGCCCATCGCGATCGCCGCACGCGCCAACGGCGTGCGCAACCTGATCATCCCCGCCTCGAATGCGCGCGAGGCGGCTGTGGTGGAAGGCGTCAACGTCTACCCGGTGCAAACGCTGCTGGAGGTGCGGGAGCTGCTCAATTCCGCGGCGCTCGGCTCGATTGCCGCAGAGCCGCTGCAGGTAAAGTCCGCGGATCTGCTCAACGAGTTGGAGCACTTTCCCTTTGACTTCAAGGATGTTCGTGGCCAGCACACCGCCAAGCGCGCGCTCGAAGTCGCTGCCGCGGGCGGACACAACATCCTGATGATTGGACCTCCGGGCTCGGGCAAGACCATGCTCGCCAAGCGGCTGCCCTCCATCCTGGCGCCGCTGCGCTTTGAAGAAGCGCTCGAGACCACCAAGATCCACTCCGTCGCCGGCGTGCTCGACGCGCACCGTGGCCTGGTCACCCATCG
>Ga0207667_10006319_pt1 | contig 14360 bp, 15 predicted proteins | sample KBSCornC52_FD_184301 | JGI IMG/M metagenome (GOLD analysis project Ga0207667, IMG submission 184301) | Corn rhizosphere microbial communities from Kellogg Biological Station, Michigan, USA - KBS Corn C5-2 (SPAdes) (version 2) | ecosystem: Host-associated > Plants > Roots > Rhizosphere > Soil ... | reverse complement strand
TGGCGTTCAAGCCCAGCACGATCGCGAGGAGGACCACGCCCAGGGCGAGTGCCAGCGGGAGCTCGCCTTCCGCCGTCTTCAGCGCGATCGCGGTCGTCATGACGCGGGTCACGCCGTCGACGTTGCCGCCCACGATCATCACGGCGCCCACCTCGGAGAAAGCGCGCCCCAGGCCCGCGAGCGCTACCGTGAAGAGCGAGAGACGCGTGTCCCAGAGGAGGGTCGCCACCGCGCGCGCCGGGCGCACGTTGAGGGAGGTGAGCTGCTCGCGGTAGTCGTTCCAGGCGTCCTCGACCGTCTGGCGCGCGAGGGCGGCCACCATGGGGATCACGAGGAGCGTCTGCGCGATCACGATCGCGGGCGGCGTGAAGAGGATGCCCAGGTCGCCCAACGGGCCCGCGCGCGAGAGGAGCAGGTAGACGAGCAGGCCCACGACGACCGAGGGGAGGCCCAGGAGCGCGTTCATCACGACGATCGTCGCGCGCCGGCCCGGGAAGCGCGCCACCGCGACGATCGCCCCGAGGGGGAGACCCACGGCGCAGGCGAGCGCCGCGGAGGAAAGGCTCACCGCGAGGGAGAGGGCCACGATCCGGACGAACTCCGCGTCCGCGTGGGCGACCAGGCGGAAGGCGAGCTCCAGGCTGGCAAAAATTTCGGCCATCGGGAATTTTTGCAAATTTCGGGAAAACACGCAAATTCGCGCCCGCATCGCCGTAGAATCGGGCCATGGACGGGAAGGCTTCCCCGGAGCGGCCCGCGGCGGCGCTCCTCAACGTGCGCGAGCTGGCCGGATGGCTGCGCCTGAAGGAGCGGAAGGTCTACGACCTGGTCGCCCGCGGCGAGATTCCCCATACGCGCGCGGGTGCGAAGATCCTCTTCGCCCCTCCGGAGGTGGAGCGCTGGCTCGCCGCCCGGGCGGCCGGCGCGGGGGCGCGGGCGGCGGCGCCGCCCACGATCGCGGGGAGCCACGACCCGCTCCTCGAATGGGCCGTGCGCGAAGCGCGCTGCGGCCTCGCGCTCCTCACCCAGGGAAGCCGCGACGGGCTCGCGCGGCTGGCGGCGGGCGAAGCGTGCGCGGCGCTCCTCCACCTCCCGCATGCCGACCTCGCGGACTTCAACCGCGAGGCGGCGGAGGAGACGCTGCGGGGGCACGACGTGGCGCTGGTCGAGTGGGCGCGCCGCGAGCAGGGGCTCCTCGTCGCGCGGGGAAACCCGAAGGGGCTCGCCGCGGTCGGGCAGCTCGCGCGCCGCGGCGTGCGCGTGGTGCTGCGCCAGCCCGGGAGCGGGAGCCGCGAGCTCCTCGAGCGCCTCCTCGCGCGCGACGGCGTGAGGCCCCAGTCCCTCGCGGCAGCGCGGGACACGGCGTCGACGGAAAGCGACCTCGCCTCCGCCATCGCGGCCGGCCACGCGGACGCGGGTTTCGGCGCGCGCGCCGCGGCCCGCCTCTTCAACCTGGACTTCGTCCCGCTCGCGGTGGAGCGCCTCGACCTCGCGGTCTCGCGGGCGCGCTGGTTCGATCCCCCGCTGCAGTCGCTATGGCGGTTCGCGCGCTCGCGACGCTTCGCCGCGCACGCCCGGTCGCTCACCGGCTACGAGCTCGCGCACGCGGGCGAGGTGAGCTGGAACGATCAGGCGTAGCCCACGCTCCGACGGTCGATCGCGATCGCCTTCACGAGCGCGAAGACGCGCTTTCCGGCGGCGAGCTCCAGGCGCTCCGCGGACTCGCGCGTGATGCGCGCGGCGAGCGGCGTGGGCCCCACGCGCAGCGCCACCTCCACGATCGCGCCGAATTCCCCGCCGATGCCCTCCACGGTCGCCTCGAGCACGTTCTGGAAGCTCGCCGCGCGCGGGCGCTCGAGTGCCAGCGCCACGTCGCGCGAGCGGATGCGCGCGCGCACGGGCTCCCCCGGGAGCGCGTCCACGTTCGGGACGACCAGCTCCCCGCCGTCGAAGGCGAGCGTGGTGAGCCCGTACTTCTCGTCGTGCCGGGCGACTCGCGCGTCGATCACCGCGCCCGCCTCGAAGCGGCCCGTGTGCGGCTTGAGATCCGCGCGGCTGAGGATTTCGGCCACGTCGCCCTCGGCGAGCGTGCGGCCGTCCGAGACCAGCACCAGCCGGTCCGCGAGGCGCGTCACCTCCTCCACCGCGTGGCTCACGTACACCATCGGAAGCCGCAGGTTGTCGCGCAGGAGCTCGATGTAGCCCAGGATCTCGGCCTTCCGCGGCGCGTCGAGCGCGGCGAGCGGCTCGTCCAGGAGGAGAAGGCGCGGGCTCGCGAGCAGCGTGCGGCCGAGGGCCACGCGCTGCTTCTCGCCGCCGGAAAGCGTGGCGGGCCTGCGCTCGAGCAGGGGGGCGAGGCCCAGGAGCGAGAGCACGCGCTCGCGGTCCACGAAGCGCTCGGCGGCGGGCGTGAGGCGCTCGCCGTAGGCGAGGTTCCCGCGGACCGAAAGGTGCGGAAAGAGGAGCGCGTCCTGGAAGACGCAGCCCACGCGCCGGGCCTCGGGCGTGAGGTCGATGTCGCGCCCGGCATCGAAGAGCGTGCGGCCCCCCACGCGGATGTGGCCCGCGTCCGGCCGCAGGAGCCCGGCGATCGCCTCGACGATCGTGCTCTTGCCCGAGCCGCTGCGTCCGAAGAGCGCCACGATCGGCGCGTCGCTGCGGAAGGCACCCTCCAGCCGGAAGGCGCCCCGGCGCACGCGGATGTCGACCTCAAGCATCGCGCGCGGCTCCCGGACGGCGGCGCACGAGCCACTCGGAGACGGCGAGCGCCGCGAGCGAGAGGATCACCGAGAGGATCGACAGGCGCAGCGCATGGCCCTCGGCGCCGGGGACCTGCGTGTACGCGTAGATGGCGAGGGGGAGCGTCTCCGTCTCGCCGGGGATGCTCGCGACGAACGTGATGGTCGCGCCGAACTCGCCCAGCGAGCGCGCGAATCCCAGGAGGGCCCCCGTCACGATGCCCGGCCACGCGAGCGGGAGCGTGAGGGTCGCGAAGACCCGCCACGGACGCGCGCCCAGCGTGCGGCCCGCCGCCTCGATCCGCGGATCGATCGCCTCCATCGAAAGGCGCACGGCGCGCACGACGAGCGGGAAGCTCATCACCGCCGCCGCCAACGCGGCGCCGGTCCAGCGGAAGGCGAAGACCACGCCCACGGATGCGAGCGCCGGGCCCAGGACGCCGTTGCCGCCCAGCACGACCAGCAGCAGGTAGCCCACGACCACCGGCGGCAGCACGAGCGGCAGGTGCACGAGCGCGTCGAGCGCGGTCTTCCCGGGAAAGTCGCGCCGCGCGAGGAGCCATGCGACCGCGATCGCCACGGGGAGGCTCGCGGCGACGCTCGCGAGCGCCACCTCGAGACTGAGGACGACGATCCCGAGCTCTTCGCCGGAAAGCATCGCTACGGAAAGCGGAAGCCGTGGCGCGCCCAGACGGTGCGCGCGGGCGGGGAGGCGGCGTATTCGGCGAAGGCGCGGGCCTCGGGGCCCGCCCCATCGAGGAGCGCCATGCCGTAGACGATCGGCGGGTGGCTCGCCTCGGGAAACGTCGCGACCACCTTCACGCGCGGCTCGGCAAGGGCGTCCGTGCGGTACACGATGCCCAGGGGCGCTTCGCCGCGCGCGACGAGCGCCAACGCCGCGCGCACGTCCCCCGCCGGGGCGAGCCGCGGCTGGACGCCCTTCCAGGCGCCCAGGCTTTCCAGGGCCGCGCGGGCGTAGCGTCCCGCGGGGACGGCGCGCGGATCGGCCACCGCGAGGCGTCCGCCGGCGAGGGCGCGCGCGAGGTCGAAGCCCGGCGCGATCCGGACCTCCACGCGGCTCGCGGCGGGCGCGATGAGCACGAGGTCGTTGGCGAGGAGCCGCACGGGCGGCGCGGCGAGGTGCCGGCGGCGGGCGAGCCAGTCGATCCAGTCCAGGTCCGCGGAGAGGAAGAGCTGCGCGGGGGCGCCGGCGTCCGCCTGGCGCGCGAGCGCGGAGCTCGCGCCGTAGGCGATCCGGGGCGCCTCATGGCCCGCCGCGCGCCACGCGCCCGCCACGTCGTCCAGGGATTCCTTGAGGCTCGCCGCGGCGAAGACGACGAAGCCCGCCGCCAGCGCCGCGGAAGGAAGCGCGGCCAGGAGCGCCGCGGCGAACGCGGCGAGAAGCCTCAGGACTTCGCGTCCGCGAGGAGCTTCTGGAGCTCGCCCGACTGGTACATCTCCCGCATGATGTCGCAGCCGCCCACGAACTCGCCCTTCACGTAGAGCTGCGGGATCGTGGGCCAGTTCGCGTACTGCTTGATGCCCTCGCGGATCTCCTGGTCCTGCAGGACGTCCACGGTGAAGATGTCCTGGACCCCGCTCATCTTGAGGAGCTGGGTCGCGGTGGCGGAGAACCCGCACATCGGCTGCTGCGGCGAGCCTTTCATGTAGAGGACGACGGGATGGCCCGTCACCTGCGCGCGGATCTTTTCCTGGGCTGACATAAGTGCCTCCTGGGGTGAGTCGCTCATTTTAAGTGACCGCCGGCCACGCGCGGGATACCGGCGAGGTCGGGAATGGAAAGGCGCCCGGCGAACCCGGCATCCGACAGGATGCGCCCTGCGGCTTCGGCCTGGTCGTAGCCGTGCTCGAAGAGGAGGGTGCCGCCCGGGACGAGGTGCACGCGCGCCCCGGAAACGATCGCGCGGATCGAATCCAGCCCATCCGCGCTCCCGTCGGTGAGGGCGTGGTCCGGCTCGAAGCGCAGGTCGCCCCGGGCGAGGTGCGCGTCGCCGGCGGCGACGTAGGGGGGGTTCGCCACGATGAGGTCGAAGCGCCGCCCCGGGACGGCGGCGTACCACGAGCCCTGGGCCCACGCGATCCGCGCCTCGCAGCCGTGCGCCCGGGCGTTGGCGCGCGCGGTCTCCAACGCTTCGCCGTTCAGGTCGGTGGCGACGATGCGGGCGTCCGGGCGCTCGCAGGCGAGCGTCACGGCGATGGCGCCGCTGCCGGTGCCGAGGTCGAGGATGTCGACTGGATCCCCGTCGCCACGGGGATGACGAACCCGTGCCAGCGCCGCCTCCACCAGCGTCTCGGTCTCGGGCCGCGGGATCAGCACCTCCGGCCCCACCGCGAAGTCGCGGCCGAAGAACTCGCGGCGCCCGAGGAGGTAGGCGACGGGCTGTCCCATCGCGCGCCGGGCGACCAGCATGTCCACCTGCGCATCCTCGGTCTCCGTGAGGATGCGCATCGGGTTGGCGAGCACCCACGCGCGGTCCACGCCCAGCACGTGCGCCATCAGCACCTGCGCGTCGATGCGGTCGATCGCGACGAACGCTTCCTCGAGGGCCGCCTTCACCGTGTGCATCGCGTCCTCAGGCGGAACGGGCGAGGCCCGCGAGCTGCTCGGCCTGGTGTTCGCGCGCGAGCGCCGAGGTGATCTCCTCGAGGTCGCCGTCCATGATCGCGTCGATCCGGTGGAGCGTGAGGTTGATGCGGTGGTCCGTCACGCGTCCCTGCGGGAAGTTGTAGGTGCGGATGCGGTCCGAGCGGTCCCCGGTGCCCACCAGGCTCTTCCGCTCGGAGGCCTCCTTCGCCTGCTGCTCGCGCATCTGCTTGTCCTTGATGCGGGCCGCGAGCACCCGCCACGCCTGCTCGCGGTTCTTGTGCTGGCTCCTCGCGTCCTGGCACTCGACCACGATCCCCGTGGGCGCGTGGGTGAGCCGCACCGCGGAGTCCGTCTTGTTCACGTGCTGGCCGCCGGCCCCGCTGGCACGGAAGGTGTCCACGCGCACGTCCGCCGGGTTGATGTTCACCTCCGAGGCGTCGTCCGCCTCCGGCATCACCGCGACCGTCGCGGCCGAGGTGTGGATGCGGCCCTGCGTCTCGGTGGCGGGCACACGCTGCACGCGATGGCCGCCGGACTCGAACTTGAGCTTCGAGTAGGCGCCGTTGCCCACGATGCGCGCGATCACTTCCTTGTAGCCGCCGGCCTCCCCGGGGCTCTCGGAGACCACCTCCACCTGCCAGCGGTTGCGCTCCGCGAAGCGGGAGTACATGCGGAAGAGGTCGCCCGCGAAGAGCGCGCTCTCGTCGCCGCCCGTGCCCGCGCGGATCTCGAGGAAGAGGTTCTTCCCGTCGTTCGGGTCGCGCGGGAGGAGCATGCGCTGGAGCTCCTCCTCGAGTGCCGCCAGGCGCTCGTGCGCGGCGCGGATCTCGTCCTCGGCGAAGGCGCGCATGGCGGGGTCCTTCGCCATCTCCTCGGCCGCGGCGAGGTCCCCGCCCGCCCGCCGCCACCGGGTGAACGATTCGACCACCGGAAAGATCTCGGAGCGCTCCTGGGAGAGCTTCCGGAAGTCCGCGAGGTCGTCCACGACCCCGGGATCCGAGAGCCGCGCGTCGATCTCCTTCAATCGCGCCTCGAGGTTGGCGAGGCGCGCCGCGATGGAGTCCTTCATGCCTCGCGCGCCGTGCGGTCTTCGTCCGCCTCGGGAAAGAGCGTGCGGATGGCGTTCGCGAGCGCCTCGCGCTCGCCTTCCGGCGCCCGCGAGAGCGCCTGCGTCGGATGGTGCAGGAACTTGTTGGCGAGGCCCTTGGCGAGCGCCTCGACGACCGCCGCCGGATCCTCGCCCTTCGCGAGCCGCGAGCGCGCCTTCGCGACCTCCGCCTCGCGGTAGGCGTCCGCCCGGCGGCGCAGCTCCACGATGGCCGGCACCGCGGCGCGGGAACCCTGCCACTCGCGGAACGCGGCCACCTGCCGGTCGACGATCGCCTCCGCGTCCGCCACCGCCGATTTCCGGGCCTCGACCCCTTCCTGCACGATCTTCCCGAGGTCGTCGATGCTGTAGAGGAAGACGTCGCGAAGCTCCGCCACCTCCGACTCGACGTCCCGCGGCACCGCGAAGTCGACGATGAACATCGGGCGGTGCTTGCGGGCCTTCAGCGCGCTCGCGATGAGGCCCTTGCCGAGGATCGGGAGCGAGGACGCGGTCGCGGTGATGACCACGTCGAACTCGTGGAGCCGCGAGGGGAGCTCGGTCAACGCGATCGCCTGCGCGCCGAAGCGCTCCGCGAACGCCTCGCCCCGGGCGACGGTCCGGTTGGCGACCACGATCGCGTGGGGCCGCTGGGCCACGAAGTACGTGGCGGCGAGCTCCACCATCTCGCCCACGCCGATGAGGAGGAGATTCGTCCGGGCGAGGTCGCCGAAGACGTTCTGGGCGAGCTTGAGGGCCGCGGCGGCCATGGAGATGGACTGCGCGCCCAGGGCGGTCTCGGTGCGGATCTGCTTCGCCACCGAGAAGGTGGTCTGGAAAAGGCGGGCGAGGGTCGTGCCCAGGGTGCCCACGTTCTCGGCCGTGTGGACCGACTGCTTCACCTGCCCCAGGATCTGCGGCTCCCCCAGGACCATGGAGTCCAGCCCGGCGGCGACCCGGAAGGCGTGGCGGACGGCCGCGTCGTCCCGGTGGGCGTAGAGGTGGCCCCCGATCGAGATCCCGGACTGGAGCGCCTGGCGCTCGAGCCAGGCCCGCACCGCCGCCTCGTCGTCCGCCCGGCAGTAGACCTCCGTCCGGTTGCAGGTGGAGACCAGGACCGCCTCGGCCACCCCCGGCTGGGCCGCGAGGTCGGCCAGCGCCTCGCCCTGGGCCTCCGACGGGAAGGCGAGCTTCTCGCGCACTTCGAGGGGCGCGGTGCGGTGGTTGACGCCGAGGACGTGGAGAGCCATGGCTAGCCGAAAATTATAGCAGCCACCCCCTTGCCGACCGTGCCATAGCGGGCGGGGCGCGGTTGCGGGTATGATCGGGACGGAACTTTACAAAAAGAACTCAAAAGGCCCATTATCACCTTGATCTGACACGAACTTATGGCTGCGCAGCCGACCCATTTCAGCGCTCTCGGGCGCGCCCTCGTCCAGCACGGCCGGCTCGTGCAAGCGGACGCGGCCGCCATCCAGGCCGAGGCGGGCCGCGCGGGGCTCTCGTTCGTCCAGCAGCTGGTCGTCTCGAAGAAGCTCTCCGCCCGCGAAGTCTCGCTCTTCGCCGCGCAGACGTTCGGTTATCCCCTGCTCGACCTGAACGCGGTCGACCTGGATCAGCTTCCGGTGAACCTCATCGATCCGAAGCTCGTCTCCAGCCACCGCGTGGTGGCGCTCGGCAAGCGCGGCAACCGCGTGTTCGTCGCCATGTCGGACCCCTCCAACGAGCAGGTGCTCCAGGAGGTGAAGTTCGCGACCGGCATGACCATGGAGCCGGTGGTGGTGGAGGACGACAAGCTCGCGGCCATCGTCCGCAAGCTCACCGATTCCAGCGCGAAGTCGATCGAGATCGCGGCCGAGGACGTCGACCTCTCCGGCATCGAGGTGACGGACGGCGACGCGCAGCCGGAGATCGCCACCGAGGAGATCGACGACGCGCCGGTCGTGCGCTACGTGCAGAAGATCCTGCTGGACGCGATCAACGGGGGCGCCTCGGACATCCATTTCGAGCCCTACGAGAAGTTCTACCGCATCCGCTACCGCACGGACGGCGTGCTCTACGACGTGGCGCAGCCGCCCCTCGCCATCAAGGAGAAGATCGCCTCGCGCATCAAGGTGGTCTCCAAGCTCGACATCTCGGAGAAGCGGGTGCCCCAGGACGGGCGCATGAAGATCGTGCTCTCCAAGACGCGCGCGATCGACTTCCGCGTCTCCACGCTCCCCACGCTCTTCGGCGAGAAGATCGTGATGCGCATCCTCGACCCCTCGAGCGCCACGCTCGGGATCGACGCGCTGGGCTACGAATCCGACCAGCGCGAGTCCCTCATGGCCGCGATCCAGCGGCCCTACGGCATGGTGCTCGTGACCGGCCCCACCGGCTCCGGGAAGACGGTCTCGCTCTACACGTGCTTGAACATCCTCAACAAGCCCGGGATCAACATCTCGACGGCGGAGGACCCGGCGGAGATCAACCTGCCCGGAGTGAACCAGGTGAACGTGAACGACAAGCAGGGGCTCACTTTCGCCGTGGCCCTGAAGGCGTTCCTGCGCCAGGACCCGGACATCATCATGGTGGGGGAGATCCGGGACCTGGAGACGGGCGAGATCGCGGTGAAGGCGGCCCAGACGGGCCACATGGTGCTCTCGACCCTCCACACGAACGACGCGCCGACCACCCTCACCCGGCTCATGAACATGGGGATCGCGCCCTTCAACATCGCCTCGAGCGTGATCCTCATCACCGCCCAGCGCCTCGCCCGGAAGCTCTGCTCGTGCAAGCGCCCGCACGAGATCCCGGAGGAGGCGCTCCTCAGGGCCGGATTCAAGGACGACGACCTCGACGGGACGTGGCAGGCCTTCGAGCCGGTGGGCTGCGACGTGTGCAAGAATACCGGCTACAAGGGGCGGGTCGGTCTCTACCAGGTGATGCCCATTTCCGAGGAGATGGAGCGCATCATCATGAAGAACGGGACCGCCATCGACCTGGCCGACCAGGCGCAGCGCGAGGGCGTCCGCGATCTTCGGCAATCGGGACTCCTCAAGGTGAAGAAGGGCCTGACCTCCCTCGAGGAGATCGAGGCCGTGACCAACGAGTAGCAGGGAGAGCGAACATGGCTGCAGTCGCCAAGCGGGAAGCGAAGGACGTCAAGCTCAAGAACTTCGCCTGGACCGGCAAGGACAAGCAGGGCAAGGTCGTGCGCGGGGAGCTGCGCGCGGGCGGCGAGTCGCTCGTCGCCGCGAACCTGCGCCGGCAGGGCATCCAGGTCACGAGCGTGAAGAAGGTGGGCCAGCGCCGGGGCAAGAAGGTCACGGACAAGGACATCACCATCTTCACGCGCCAGCTCGCGGTGATGATGAAGGCGGGGGTGCCGCTCCTGCAGGCCTTCGACATCGTGGGCCGCGGGCACGGAAACCCCTCCGTGGGCAAGCTCCTCCTCGACATCAAGACGGACGTGGAGACGGGCTCCTCGCTCGCCCAGGCGTTCCGCAAGTACCCGCTCTACTTCGACGCGCTCTTCTGCAACCTCGTGGGGGCCGGCGAGGCGGCGGGCATCCTCGACACGCTCCTCGAGCGGCTGGCGAGCTACAAGGAGAAGATCCTCGCCATCAAGGGCAAGATCAAGAGCGCGCTCTTCTACCCTGTCGCGATCATCGTGGTGGCGATGGTCGTGACCGCGGTGATCATGATCTTCGTGATCCCGGTCTTCAAGGACCTCTTCAAGAACTTCGGCGCCGACCTGCCGGGCCCGACGCTCGTGGTGATGGCGATCTCGGACTTCTTCGTCGCCAACTGGTGGTGGCTCTTGGTCGTGATCTTCGGCGGCGTATGGGGCTTCTTCTACGCGTGGAAGCGCTCGAAGATGATGCAGCGCGTCATGGACCGGCTCTTCCTGAAGCTCCCGGTCTTCGGCGACGTGATCCGGAAGGCCGCGATCGCCCGCTGGTGCCGCACGCTCGCCACGATGTTCGCCGCGGGCGTGCCGCTCGTCGAGTCGCTGGATTCCGTGGCCGGCGCCGCGGGCAACTACGTGTACTACGAGGCCACGAAGAAGATCCAGAGCGAGGTCTCGACCGGCACGGCGCTCACCGCCGCCATGACCAATTCCGCCGTCTTCCCGAGCATGGTCCTGCAGATGTGCGCGATCGGGGAGGAATCCGGCTCGCTCGACGCGATGCTGGGCAAGGTCGCGGACTTCTTCGAGCAGGAAGTGGACGAGGCGGTCGAGTCGCTCTCCTCGCTCATGGAGCCCATGATCATGGTGGTATTGGGCATCCTCATCGGCTCGATCGTGGTCGCCATGTACCTTCCGATCTTCAAGATGGGGCAGGCGGTCTAGGCGCTTGTTCCCCGGGGACACGGGCGCGGGGATCGATCCCCGCGCCTTTTCTTTCCAGGCCCGGCGGCCGATCTGATGGATTTCCTCGTCCTGCTGCGGGAGTCGCCGGCGTGGCTCGCGGCCACCGCGGGGGTCGTGGGCCTGTGCGTGGGCTCCTTCCTCAACGTGGTGATCCACCGCCTGCCGAAGATGATGGAGGCGCAGTGGCGCGCCGAGTGCGCCGCGCTCCAGGGCGTGGAGGCCGCGCCGGAGCCGAAGCTGAACCTCATGACGCCGCCCTCGCGCTGCCCCGCGTGCGGGACGCCGATCAAGGCGTGGCAGAACGTGCCGGTGGTGAGCTGGATCGCGCTCCGCGGGCGCTGCGCGGGGTGCCGCGCACCGATCAGCGCGCGGTATCCGGGCGTGGAGCTCGCGGCCGGAGCGCTCGCCGTCCTCCTCGCCGTGCATTTCGGCTACTCGGCCGCGCTCGCCCTGGCGCTCCCCTACGCCTGGGCGCTCCTCGCGCTCACCTTCATCGATTTCGACACGCAGCTCCTCCCGGACGACATCACGCTCCCGCTCCTCTGGCTGGGGCTCCTCGCGAACCTCTGCGGCGTGTACACGAGCCTCCCGTCGGCGGTGCTGGGGGCGGTCGCGGGCTACCTCGTGCTCTGGTCCGTGTACTGGGCGTTCCGCCTCATCGCGAAGAAGGAGGGCATGGGATACGGCGACTTCAAGCTCCTCGCCGCGATCGGGGCCTGGACGGGATGGCAGGTGCTGCCCGTGGCGATCCTCGTCGCCGCGGGGCTGGGCGCCGTGGTGGGGTCGCTCGCGCTCTGGCTCACGCGGCGCGGCCGCGAGACGCCGATCCCGTTCGGGCCCTGGCTCGCGCTGGGCGGCATCGTGGCGCTCCTCTGGGGACGGGAGGCGGTCACGGCATGGCTCGGGCGGTTCCCGGGATGACCTTCGCGGTGGGCCTCACCGGGGGCATCGGCTCGGGGAAGACGGCGGTCTCCACCCGGCTCGCGGCGCACGGGGCGACGGTGGTGGACGCGGACGAGATCTCGCGGGCGCTCACCGCGGCGGGCGGAGCGGCCGTCCCGGCCTTGCGGGAAGCCTTCGGCGGGCGCTACGTCCGCGCGGACGGCGCGCTCGACCGGGCCGCGATGCGGACGCTCGCCTTCGAGGATCCGGATGCCCGCGCGCGGCTGGAATCGATCCTGCACCCCGCCATCCGGGCGGAGTCGGACCGCGCGCTCGCCGCGGCCGCCGGCCCGTACGCGGTCCTCGTGATCCCCCTGCTCTTTGAAAAGGGTGGCTACGCGGAGACCGGCGGCCACGCCCGCCGCGTGGACCGCACGCTGGCGGTCGATTGCCCGGAGTCCCTCCAGCTCGAGCGCGCCGCGCGCCGCTCCGGCCTCGACCCGGAGGAAGTGCGGCGGATCATGCGTGCGCAATGGCCGCGCTGGCGCCGGCTGCAGGTGGCCGACGACGTCGTGTGGAACGGCGGGAGCCTCGCCGAGCTGGAGGCGCAGTGCGCCGCCCTCGACGCCCGCTATCGCGAGGCCGCGCGCCGCGCGGGATGATTTGTCAATGCACCGCCCTTGCCCCACAATCGCCGCCAAGCGAAGGCGGGCCCAGTGATCACCTACGAATATCCCCTCAACGAACGGGTCCGCACGCTCCTGCGGCTGGAGGACCTCTACGAGAGGGTGGGATATTTCCTCGGCCGCGACACGGCCTGGGACCACCATGCGTGCTTGACCGGCATGTTCGAGATCATCGAGGTCGCGAGCCGGGCGGACCTCAAGAGCGACCTCCTGCAGGAGCTCGACCGCCAGCGGACCTTCCTCGAGGCGCTGCGCAGCAACCCCGCGATCTCGGAGGAGAAGCTGGATACCGTGCTCTCCGAGATCGACTCGGCCTTCGCGAACCTCCACGCGACCTCCGGGAAGACCGGCCAGAGCCTGCGCGAGAACGAGTGGCTGATGGCGATCAAGCAGCGCGCGGGGATCCCGGGCGGCACGAGCGAGTTCGACCTGCCGTCCTACCACCACTGGCTGCACCATCCCGTCGAGCGCCGGCGCGAGGACCTGGGCGAGTGGCTGAAATCGATCCTCCCGATCCACGCCGCGCTCTCGATCGTGCTGCGCGTGCTGCGCGAGAGCGGGCGCACCACCTCCCTCATGGCGTTCCAGGGCGTCTACCAGCAGACCCCGGCCGAGAAGCCCGCGCAGATGCTCCGGCTCACGGTCGCGGACGAACTTCCGTGCGTGCCGGAGATCAGTGCCAACAAGTACGCCTTGAACGTGCGCTTCCTCCTGCCGGAGGGGGTGCAGAAGAGCCGGGTGTACGAGCAGGACGTTCCGTTCGACCTCGCCTTCTGCAACCTCTGACGCGATGAGCCCGGAAGACCGTCGGGCGCCGAAGGACGGCGCCCCGCGCACCGTTCCCTGCCCCGCCTGCGGCGCGAAAAGCGTGTTCGAGCCGTGGAATCCTTGGCGCCCGTTCTGCTCGGAGCGCTGCCGCGCGCTCGACCTCGGGGCCTGGGCCTCGGAGTCGTATCGCATCCCCGCGCAGCCGGACGAAGACCGGCCGGAGGACCCGGATCCGGACGCCAGGGAGTGAGCCGGGCGGGCCGCCTTTTGCGCGCGGACACACGGTCGGCTAAAATGGCGGAGTTTCAAGCGGCTTCTCCGATGGCGCCTCCCGCGGATTCCCCGCCGTACGTCCACCTTTCGGTTCCCAATCGCTCGCTCGGCACCGCGGGCCGCCGTTGGGTTCTCGGAGGGATCGCCGCGACGGCCTTCGGCGTGGCGAGCGGCGCGGCGGCGATCGGCGCGTGGCCCGTGATGCCGTTCGCCGGGCTCGAGGTGGCGCTCGTGGCGTTCGCGTTCCGCGTGGTGCGCATGCACGACGAGGATTTCGAGCGGCTCGAGATCGGCGAGCACGAGGTGCGGGTGGAGGCGCGGCGTGCGCGTCGGATCACGCGCTTCGTCTGCCACCGGCCGTGGGCGAGGGTGGTCGTGCGCGAGAGCGGGATGCGCTGCAGCCTACAGCTCACGTACGGCGGAAGGTCGGAGCCGCTGGGGAGGTTGCTGTCGGACGAGGGACGGCGTGCGCTCGCGCGGAGGCTGCGCGGGCGGATCGCCGTCACCGCGAACTAGGGAAACATCTGAGAACAAAGGCCTGGCCATGCACCTGAAACACCTGCGCGCCCTAGCCGCCCTCGCGGCGACGCTTCCCCTCACGGCGCTCGCGACCTACGACGTCGACATCCTCGAGCCCGCGAGCCCCACGGCGCTCGAGGCGTACAAGCTGCACTGGGGCATCATGTACGTGTGCGTGGCGATCTTCGTGATCGTGTTCGGCGCGATGTTCTGGTCGATCTTCCACCACCGCCGCAGCAAGGGCGCCAAGGCCGCGCAGTTCCACGAGAACACGACGATCGAGGTGATCTGGACCATCGTGCCGTTCGTCGTTCTGATCGGGATGGCCTATCCCGCGACCCGGACGATGCTCGAGATGAAGGACCCGTCCGGCGCGGACATGACCGTGAAGGTCACCGCCTACCAGTGGCGCTGGCAGTACGACTATCCCCAGGACGGCGTG
>Ga0207667_10006314_pt1 | contig 14375 bp, 14 predicted proteins | sample KBSCornC52_FD_184301 | JGI IMG/M metagenome (GOLD analysis project Ga0207667, IMG submission 184301) | Corn rhizosphere microbial communities from Kellogg Biological Station, Michigan, USA - KBS Corn C5-2 (SPAdes) (version 2) | ecosystem: Host-associated > Plants > Roots > Rhizosphere > Soil ... | reverse complement strand
TTCGACGCCGCGGTGATAGCGTTCCGACATGGCATGATTTCCTGGAGGTGATCGGCGTGACGCCCCCGCATCCTCTCGACGGGAGCGCCACGCCCTGGACACCGGCATAAGCGGTTGGGGCTCGCCGCTGCCGGTGGTGACTGGACCTAGTCGCGCGCCTTGACGTCGGCGGAGAGCAACTCGGCGGGAACCTTGCCGGTGTTCTTCCACCAGTGCGAAATGCCGCCGGACTCACTCGCCACTTCGCCAGCTTTGTGGACGATGGGCACCGCGCAGGTGCTGCGATATTCGCTCATCTCGCCCTTGACGGTGATGATAAGCGCCGGGCGGCCAACATGGCTGTGAAGTGGAACGATCCCGCCCGGCTGTACGATCAGGCGACGCAGCCGCAGATCGCGATTGTCGACGTTGATTTCCTTCGCGAGATCGACCGAGCCGATGACGTCGTCTGTCACCATCGACGGCATTGTGGGCGCGCCGGCAAGTGGATTGGCCTGTTCCTGGCCTTGCGGGCAGCTGCCGGCGAAGGCAGGTGCTGCGGCGGCGAAGGTGGCGGCGGCAGCCGCAATGCGAAGAATGTTCGAAACGTTCATATCCCAATTCCTTTGCGTGACGATCTGGAAATTACGATTGTCCGCGCTTCGGGGATAATTGGATGACTGCATCGATTTGATGCAGGAACGGCATTTCAGATCATCGCGCGATCCCACCATCCTGAGCCCACCAGCTTCAGGAGAAGGATCAGATGAACATCCAGCCCATCGAACAGTTCATTGCCGCACCCGAGCTTTCGGGCCGTGTCGCGATTGTCACCGGATCGACCAGCGGCATTGGCCTCGGCATCGCCCGCGCGCTTGCGTCTGCCGGCGCGGACGTGGTCGTCAACGGCTTGGGAGATCCCACGCAGATCGATTTCACCTGCGCCGACCTCGAAAAGGAAAGCGGCTCGCGTATCGTCTATAATCCCGCCAACTTGCTCGATCCGGACGGAGCACGCACGTTGATCGAAGAGACGGCGCGGGGCTTCGGCCGGGTCGACATCCTCGTCAACAATGCCGGCATCCAGCATGTCAGCCCGATCGAGGATTTCCCGGTCGACAAATGGGATGCGATCATCGCGCTCAACCTTTCGGCAGCCTTTCACACCACGCGCGCCGCGTTTGGCATGATGAAGGAGTCCGGCTGGGGCCGGATCGTCAACATCGCGTCCGCACATGGGCTGGTCGCGTCCCCGTTCAAGGGCGCCTATGTCGCAGCAAAGCATGGGGTGGTGGGGTTGACCAAGGTGGTCGCGCTGGAAGGCGCGCGGCACAACGTTACCTGCAACGCGATCTGCCCTGGCTATGTCTGGACGCCGCTGGTCGAAAACCAGATCGGCGACACCGCCAAGACGCGCGGGATCACGCGCGATCAGGTGATCCAGGACGTGCTGCTCGCCGCGCAGCCCAGCAAGCGCTTTGCCGAAGTCGATGAACTTGGCGCGCTCACCGTCTTCCTCTGCAGCGAAAACGGCAAATCGATCACCGGAACGGCACTGCCGATGGACGGCGGCTGGACCGCACAATGAGGAGAAATGCCATGATACACACGTCACTCATGCCAGCGTTGGCAGCCTTCTACGCAGGGCCTGGCGCGCGGCAGGTCATCCCGCCGCGCAGCCAACCGACGCGGCCTATCCTGGGCTTGCACCTCGGCAAGGACAAACCCAGAGGCGTGCTCGCGGAACTTCGCGAAGCAGGATGCCATGACTGAACACCGCCCCCAGGTGGTGATCGTCGGCGCCGGCTTTGGCGGTCTCGCGGCGGCAAAGGCGCTCCGCAAGGCGCCAGTCGATGTGACGATCGTCGATCAGCGCAACCATCACCTGTTCCAGCCGCTGCTCTATCAGGTGGCAACGGCGGGGCTGTCGCCGGCCGACATCGCCACGCCGATCCGGGCGATCGTCAAGGACAACGCGAATACGACGGTTGTGCTCGACCGGGTGAATGGCGTGGACGCGACGACACGCCAGGTAACGCTCGCCGGAGGCCGGTCGGTTCGTTTCGACTGGTTGATCCTCGCGACTGGCGCACACCATAGCTATTTCGGACGTGACGCCTGGGCCGAGCATGCGCCGGGCCTCAAGACGTTGGACGACGCCACTGCGATCAGGCGCAAGGTGCTGCTCGCGCTGGAAAAGGCGGAGACTGAAGGACCGGGTGACGGACGGCAGGCTCTGCTGACCTTCGTCGTAGTTGGCGGCGGCCCGACGGGCATAGAAATGGCCGGCGCCATTGCCGAGCTGGCGCGCCGCTCGATCTCGAAGGACTTTCGGAACATCACGCCGCATTGCTCGCGCGTGATATTGATCGAGGCGGGCGAACGGCTTCTGCCGACCTTTCCCCGCGCGCTTTCCGAAAAGGCACGTCAATCGATCGAGGGCCTGGGTGTCGAAGTGATGCTAGGCCATCCAGTCAACGATGTTGCGGCCGATGGAGTCAGCGTCGGCAACCGTTTCATTCCAACCCACACCACCATCTGGGCAGCCGGAGTGCGCGCATCGCCTGCAGCCTATTGGCTGGGCGCAGAGTGTGACCGGGCAGGACGGATCGTCGTCGGGGACGATCTCAGGGTCCCGGGCATCGACCATGTTTTCGCGATCGGCGATACCGCATCCTGTCCCGGTCCCGGCGGCACGCCGCTGCCGGGCGTCGCGCCCGTCGCCAAACAGCAGGGCAGGCACGCCGCGCTGTCAATCATCCGGGCGCTCGAGGGCCGCACCGTCGCGCCCTTCCGCTATCGCGACTATGGCAATCTCGCCACCATCGGACGTCATCGCGCGGTGATCGACTTCGGTCGCCTGACGATGTCAGGCCCTGGCGCCTGGCTGCTGTGGTGCGTGGCGCACATCTTCTTTCTGGTCGGCTTCCGCAACCGCTTCGTCGTCGGGGCGAGCTGGCTCTGGAATTATCTCACCTTCGAACGCGGCGCCCGGCTCATCACCGGTGACGCCGCACCGTCAGCCTGAAAGGAACGGCATATGCGTGACATCATTAAGAAGGAACTTCACGGACTGGGCCAGCAGGTGCTGGTCCTTCAGGGCGGCGGCGCATTGGGCGCCTACCAGGTGGGCGTCTATGAGGCGCTGCACGAGGCTGGAATCGAGCCGGACTGGGTGGTTGGTACGTCGATCGGCGCAATCAACGCGGCGATCATCGCGGGCAATGCACCGTCGGAGCGCATGGGCAAGCTGCGGGCGTTCTGGAAGCGCGTCGAGCACGGCCATTTCTTTGACGACATGCTGCCGGCAATGATGTCCGCACCGCTGCGCACCTTCAGCGCGGTAGCCCAGGGCATACCAGCCTTTTTCAAGCCCAATGGTCTTGCGTTCCTCAGTCCGCATACGACGCTTGGCGCCGAAGGGGCCGCTTATTATTCGGTCGATCCTCTGCGCGAAACGCTTGCCGATCTGATCGATTTCGAGAAGGTCAATGCGGGCCCGACGCGGCTAACGGTCGGCGCCTGCAACGTACAAACCAGCGAGATGGCCTATTTCGATTCCCGCGACATGCCGCTCGACATCCGGCATGTGCTTGCATCCGGGGCCCTGCCGCCCGCTTTTCCGGCCGTCCGGATCGATGACGAGCTCTACTGGGACGGCGGCATTCTTTCGAACACGCCGGTTGAAGTCGTGTTCGACGATAATCCACGCCGCAATTCGATGGTTTATGCCGTCCACATCTGGAACCCGCACGGCCCCGAGCCGCAATCGATTTGGGACGTGATGAACCGGCAGAAGGATGTGCAATATTCAAGCCGCGCGGCCACGCACATCAAGCGGCAGCGCCAGATCCACAAGCTGCGGCATATCATCACGGAGTTGTCGGCGATGATCCCGGAAGATCGCGCGCGCAACACCGATATCCGCGAGATGGCGTCCTATGGCTGCTCGACACGCATGCATGTCATCCGCCTATTGGCACCGGTGCTTGATTATGAGGATCATAGCAAAGACGTTGATTTCAGCCCGTCAGGCATTCGACAGCGCTGGCAGGCGGGATATCAACATACGATGCGGACGCTTGATCGCGCGCCATGGCGCGAGGAGGTCGATCCGCTCGAAGGCTTCGTGCTGCACGAGGCGATGGGCGGCGAGATGGTCCATACGCCGGCGGCGGATTGATCAGGAAAGATGATCCCTGAGCGTGGCAATGGCATTGCGGTGAATGGCGTCGGTGAAGAGGTTGCTGGCAACTGGATGTGATCCGCAGCGGATAAGCACAAGCTCCGCTTCGGGCTCGATGTAGAGCCGCTGCCCGAACACGCCCAGAGCGGCGATCGAAGCATAGGGTTCGTGACCTATCCACCAGAAGCTTCGGTAGGAGCCCTCGCCCCGATCACCGTAGCGGGACTTGGCGAATAATCGCCGATCGCCGCCTGCGAGCAGCCCGCCGAGCAATGTAGCCTGCCCCGGTTCCTGCAGCCACTGCGCGAGGCGGGCGAGATCGCGCATGGTCGCGTTCAACCCCGTGCCGGCGATCTCCATGCCGGCGGTATCGAGCAGCATATAGGCTTCGTCGGCGCAACCAGCGGGTTGCCAGATCATGTTTTCGACCAATTCGACAAGCGATCGACCGGTGAGACGCCGCAACATCAAGCCGGCAACGTCCGCCACGGGGGTGCGGTAGAGAAATTCGGCACCAGGCCCAGTGCCGGATCGCACCAGTTTGGGGAGCGCGGCTGCGACACCACCCAGTCCTCGTTCGGGCCGCCAATAGGAGGCCGAATAAAGATGCACTTCGGCGTCGGGATCGTCATAATTCTCATCGAAGTTCGCGCCGTCGGTCATGTCGAGCAGATGGCGCAGGCTCGCTTTGGCAAAGCCGGTTCCTCCAAGCTCCGGAAGGCAATCGGCCACCCTATGGGACGGATCGATAACACCGGCGCTGATCAATCGTTCGGCCACCAAGCCGACGATCGACTTGGCGATGGAAAAGAGCATGTGCGGTTTGGCAGCCGTCATGCCATTTCCGTAATATTCGTAGGTGATCTGTCCATGATGTAGGACTAGCAGTGCATCAGTGTAGGTCCGTTGCAGGAAATCATTCCAGCCAATCCGATTGCCCTCGCCATCGTCGAAACGGAGGCTGCCCAGATCGACCGGCATGACGGAAAGTGCGCGAGGCGTAGGGCTGGGGGAAAGGGCGCGCGATGGCACCAGCTCCCGCGTGTGCTGGAACGCCCAGCGCGAAAAGGGATAAAGTCGCCAATTCTCGCGGGTTACGCGATATTCCGCCGGCACGTCGGGGCCGGGTCCAATTCCGGCACTTTGCCAATCGAGAGGAGGCGGTAGGTTCACGCGGTGGGGGGATAGCGCAGACTTGCGCGCTTTTCACGCCGCCACCGCCAAACGACCCGCCACAGGCTTTCGGGCCGGTGTCCCAGGGCGCGATTGGCCGCGCCGATTTCGAACAGCAGCGCATATTGCCGCATCAGCGTCCGCCAAGCTCGGAAAAGCGTCATGCGGCTATCCCAGATGTGGGTGGCTTCCGCCCCTGCGCCGTTGAACTCGACGATGGTGAAATCCTCGCCCCGGCGCATGGCCTCGAAATCGGTGAAGCGGATATCGAAGCGTCCGAAATGGAAATCCGGGATGCAGTCGGCGATGCGGTCGAAGCGCTCCCGCAGCGCTTCGGTGATCCAGCGATTGCCGTTCCGAAAGATCGCGCCGCGACAATGATTGCCGGCGAAAACGAGGCGAATGGGATGGCCAGCGGAGGGTACCTCGTTCAAGCGTCCGGCGAAGCGCGGCAGATAGAGTTGGGTCAGCTGGCCCGCACGGGCATCACCGCGAATAAGCTGCTCGATCGTACTGATGTCATCACCGATCACATGCGGAAAATATTTGAGCGTGAGCGAGAATATTTGTCCCTGCCTCTCGCCCGGCTTCCGGACGTAGAAAACCCCCGCTTCCCCTTCCGCGTCGATCAGCTTCTGCAGGATCAGGCATTCGCCCTTCGGATATGCTGCGAGATAGGCAAGCAGTTCCCGTTCATTGTGCACAGGCCGCACGCCGGCGCCGCGGCACCCCATGTCTGGCTTCGCGACAATGGGGTAGGAAAGTCCGGCCCGGGCCATTCTGACCTCGGCTTCCACGAGCTGGGTGGCTGCGGCCCCGGCGCGGTAGAGAACGACATAATTCGCAAGCGTGCTGCGTTCCTCGCCGCGCAGCTGATTGAACACATCGCGCTTCGATTCGCCGACGAGTCCGCCCGCCGGCATGCGCGGATTTGCCAGCAAGGGAAGCCGGAGCCTGCCATGCCGGATCGCGAGCCAGCCGATCCAAATCCACATCGGCAGATAGAAGAGCCAAGCTGGCCAAAATTCAAAATGCGACAAGGCGGGCGCCGTACAATCGAACGGCGGCATGGCGCGGGCGATAGGCCCTTCCTCACGCATAAGCGCCACCTTCGGGGCAGTTTCGAAAGCGCGGCTACGCGTCAGGCCGTTCCGGAAAAGCTGTTCGAACAGGTCGCGCTGAATCTGGCTACCGCCCAGCGACAGAAGCGATCTGCGGACTTGGCCAATAGCTAGAGCGGCCTCCCGCCACTGCTCTCTTGCATGCGCAACCAGCCCGCTCGCAAGAGCGCCGACAAGGGAATGGTCATGCGCGGAACGAGCTTGCAGTTCATCTCGCAGCGCGTTGGCACTTTCATCCCGACCCGCGCGGGCCAGGGCATAAAGATAGTGGAGATCAAGAAAGGCGCTGATGCGATCGGTCATATGTGGCTTGACGTGCTCGGCCACATCATCCCAACGATCTCCGACGTCCACGCCGTGCATCTCAAGCCGCGCAAGCAGTGAGATCGCGTTGATCTGGTCCTGGCAATGTTGCTTGCGGACGCCCCAGACCCGATCATCGAACAACCGCAGCGCGTCGGACGGTTCATCCAGTTCAAGTGCGAACAAGGCGGCATGCCACCAGTTGTGGGTCAACATGAACGATGAGCAGCGGCTCCAGCTTGCCGCATGCGCCCGTAAGAAGGATCGGCCTTGTACCCAATCTTCGCGAGCAGCATGGACATGAGCAAGCGCGTGCTGCGCCCAGGGATCGTTGAGCGGATTGCGATCGAGTGCGCGATAGGCGAGCTGCTCGGCCCGGTCGGTCTCACCGGCCTGATCGAGTGCATAGGCCAGCAGCCCCGATGCAAATCCGCCCTCCGGCTCAGCCATGGCTGCGATCGATGCCGTCCGCACCATGCCGGCGATGTCGCCGATCCCGAGTTGAAGGATCTGGCAAAGCTTCGCGCTGATGAGGTCGTGCGGATATTCACGCACGACATCGTGGAGCAGCCGGATTGCGGCAGCGTCGTCGCCGGCGGCCCATTGCCCGATCGCGGCGATGATCTGACGCTCCCGCACGCTCGCGAAGCGGGCCAGCGCTTCGGCTGCCGCTAGCCGGGGGGCTGCTTGGGCGTGGCCGTCACGGCTCATCTGGGTCAGGAAAAGCGCGGCGGCATAGGCCTGGGCAAGCGCGCAATCGGGATCATGGGCGAGCGCCTCGAAAATCACGCTGGCATGGCAGCCGTGGCTGAGCAGCTCGGCGCCGAAGCGGTGAATGGCCTGAACCGCGGCAAGCGATCGCGTCGTGATCGCGATTTCGGGTGTGTCGATCATGCGCCGGCCCTCCCCAGCGGCAGCCAGCCGGCAATGATATCCCGGCTGAAGACCAGCAAGATTGCTGCGGATATCCAGACGCCGCACGCGAGGCCGAAGAGCAGCCCGCCATCGCGGGTGCCGTCCGCGTTTAGGACGGAAATGCCCAACGGCGTGAACAGGTGGAACAGGATTGCTCCGGAGATCACCGCAAGCGCCATCAGCGCGCCGATCGGCCTCAGCCACTGCAGGTGCGGCAGCAGCGCTGCCAACAATATGACCGAGGCGATCAATTCCGCGCTGCCGATCACATATTGCGAGAAAATGCCGCGCGGCGCGAACAAGCCCGGAAGTCCCAGGCCCCCGGCCCAGGCATCAAGCGTGCCGAAGATATATTGGGTTTCGGGCGCGTTGGTAAACTTGAAGAAAAGCGACTGGATGAAGACGAACGCGATGTAGAGCGTGAGCACGATCGGTGTATAGGTTCGGACCATGACGGCATCCTCCATTCGATGTGGGATGCTTTTCGATCCTGCCGCGGATGAGGTGAAATGCCCGTCGGTCATCATTACGATGCGCCAAAGCTATTTTATCGCCGATGCTCGCCCAGCCATGGTTATCCGTGGAATGGGAGGTATCCATGGAAGCTGGCACCATCGCTGATTTGATCATGGCGACTGCCGCCGATCCGATCGCCACGAGCGCAGCGATCATTTTTGCGACGCTGCTGGCTGAGGACGCCACCGCGGTTATCGTGGGCGTTCTCGTCTCCCAGGCCATTCTTCCGCCGATGATAGCGCTGGGCGCGCTTCTGGCCGGTACGATCGCGGGCGACCTGATGCTGCACGTGGCGGGCCGTTATGCAGGTGATACGCGCTGGGGAAGATCAATCCTTGAAAAGCCAAGGGCGGTCGGTTCGATCAGTGCCTTGCGCAGCGCGAATTTTTGGGTGGTCGGTCTGGCGCGGTTCATTCCGGGAATGCGGCTGCCGGTCTTTTTTGGCAGCGGATTCTTTCGCTTGGACTGGCGGAGTTGCTTTGCCGTGATCGTGATGACCGGCTGTATCTGGACCCCTGCGCTGTTCTGGGTCAGTCTGAAAGCTGGCGACGCGGCAAAGAGCCTCATCGACGACGGCCTCGGGCTTTCCGCCGCGCTTGCAGCAGGCCTACTATGCATCGGTGTCTTAATGACAGGGGCACGCATAGGCGTGCGCGTTCAGCATCAAGGCGCCGCCTCTTGAAACGCCGCAACGACTGTTCCCACATCCGGATCCGAGGAGACCTCGCATGACGCACTATCGAAAAACAGCCGAAGCCGTGGCGGCGCTTACGCCGGAACAATATCGCGTCACCCAGCAGAGCGGGACTGAGCGACCGGGCACGGGAGAATATCTCCACAATAAGGAGCCGGGCATCTATGTGGACATTGTGTCGGGCGAGCCCTTGTTCGCATCGACTGATAAATATGAATCCGGATGCGGTTGGCCCAGCTTCACCAAGCCGATAGAGCCGGCGAATGTTGCTGAACTCCGTGACACGAGCCACGGCATGATCCGCACCGAGGTGCGTTCCAGCAATGGCGACAGCCATCTTGGTCATGTCTTCGAGGATGGTCCACAGGATCGCGGTGGGCTGCGCTACTGCATCAATTCAGCTTCGCTGCGGTTCATTCCTCGTGATGATATGGAGCGTGAAGGCTACGGTGCTTATCTCGATCAGGTTGTTGCTCCCTAACCGGCACGTCGGTCGGCTGCCTCAAGGGCAGCTATGTCCTTTGGCGGTCCCAAATCCAGCCGGTCGGCAACCCACCCCACAGCTGTCATAGAGTTCAGCTCAATCGATGGCAGTTCCTAGGAACAGCGAAAGATACCGAACGGCGACCATTAAGCACCTACCTGCCGCCGATTGCCGCTTCCCTGCCGGCCGTCGCGATCATCCTCTTGCCAGCCTCGCGCTGGTCAAGCCCGATCGTCCGCGCGGCCATCCATTCCGGCACATGCCAGCGCTCGGGAAGCGATCTGGCGATCGCCCCTGGCAGGATCGCCATCAGCAGCATTGCTCCGGCCGCGGCGGCGAAGCCGGTGGTGATGAGTAGCCGCTGCTGGTGATGCGCAGCGCGGCCATGATCGACCATCGCATCGATGCGACCGATCGCCCGGATCAGCTCGTCACGCGTGTCGTGCAGCTGCTTCCGGTCCGCCGTGCGTGCTGCCTCACTGGCGTCTGAGATCTCGGCCGCCATCGCAGCTGGCGACAGGCTGATGGCAGGACTGTGCTCGATTTTCCCAATGCGCTGTGTGACATCCCTCAGAGCGGCGAGCATCGCACCAAGCGTCTCGCTATAATCGGGGATGCGCTCACGTGCGGCGGTCAGCCCTTCCACTGCCGCGCGTGCAAGGCTCACCTCGCGGCGTAGGTCCTCGAACGCCGTGGCGGCATCCGAGGGGGCAGTGAGGCTGGGTTGGTCGGTCATGGGCCAAGCTTATCGGCTTAACCCCCGCCCGCGCGAGAGGCCGGGACTGTTCAGGAGCTCGTGGGACAGCGATGCTCCGTCTGCCTTGCTGATTCCGAGGTCTTTCACGCGGTTGCGCAGCAGCGACTCGAGCTGGGGGTCCCGGTGCAGGCTCTTGGCCATATCGGTCAGGCTGCGCCGGATCCCATCGCTCGCATCATAGTCACCCTCGCGCTCGAGGGCCTGGAGCCGACGCAGATTATGCCGCCAGGCCGCGACGAACTGATCGGCACGCTGAGCGCTCTCGGTCCTGAGCTCAGCCTCAAACGCCATTGCGCGGATCGCAGCGGCGGTCCTGCCGTTCGCCGCCTGGTCGATCAGCCCATGATCGGCGTTGAAGGCGCTGCGCAGATCGCGTGCGGCATCAGGCCGGATTGCATCGAGCGCCCTGCCCGCGTCCCGGAACGCGGTACGCTGGTGGGGCAGTTCCTCCATGCCGCGTGCACGCATGCGCAGGATGTCGGCTGCGGCGCGCGCATAGCGCTCGACCGCCCGGTCGAGCGATGTCGCCTGCGGCGCGGGTTCGGGGGCAGGTGTGAGCTTCAGTCCGGCGAACGGATTGCGGGGCGGTGGCAGCTGCGCCGGCTCGGGTGTCGGCGCATAATCCGACACCATGTCCTTACCGCGCTCGCGTGACAGGGTGGCGACGAGCCTGCCCTGATCCGTAAAGTCATCCCGGCCATAATGGAGCTCGACCCGGTCGCGATGGCGGGACAGCGCGACATAGGTAGCGTGGGCGTCAAGCCTCGGGGTCGCCAGCACATGCACCTGGTCAACCGTCATGCCCTGCGCCTTGTGGATGGTGGCGGCATAGCCATGATCGACATGGGGATAGTCCTTGAGATCGAACCCGACCGAGCGGCCATCATCGAGCAGCACCGCCATGCCTGTGGGCGTGATGCTCTCGAGGACCCCAAGCGATCCATTCTTCACGCCAAGCGCGCGCTCGTTCTGGAGGAACAGGATGCGGTCACCGCTCGCGAACATGCGCTCGCCCCGCTCAGTTTTGATGGCGACCTCCTCTCCTAAATCTCCACTCTCACGCATCTGTCTGCGTGCCAGCGCATTGAGCGCCTGCACCTCGTCATTGGTATGGGTGAGGATGATCCGGCTGTCGCCGGGTGACGCCAGCCGATCGCGATCCCAGCGCTCGACCAGATCGGCGCGCGCAGCTTCACGGGTCTCAGCCGCATGGACAGCCCCATGCTCCGCATAGGCTTCAATTGCCTGGTCCGTGCGCTCGGTCGCCAGCCAGCGGGTGGCATCGCGCTGCCAGTCCGCCTTCTGACGCCGCACATGGGTGAGTTCATAGGCGCCATGGCGCTCGGCGATCGACCGGAACGCGGCGCCTGCTTCGATCGCCTGCAACTGCTCTGGGTCGCCGACCAGTACCACCTTGGCGCCGCGCTTCTCGGCTTGCGCGATCACCCGCTCCATCTGGCGGGTGCCGATCATGCCGGCCTCGTCGATCACCAGCACGTCTTTGGAGGTGAGCAGCTCACCACCTCGCGCCCACTGATGTTCAAGGCTCGCGATGGTGCGCGACGCGATGCCCGAACCTGCCTCCAGGTTCTCAGCGGCGATGCCGGAGAGCGCCGCACCCTGCACGCGGTAGCCGGTGCTCTCCCAGGCGTCGCGTGCGACCCTCAGCATGGCGGACTTGCCGGTGCCGGCATAGCCGACGATCGTACTTATGGCCTTGGGCCTGGTGACCTGCTCAAAGGCGTCGCGCTGCTCGGCGGAGAGGATGAGCCCGCGCGCCTCGGCACGTGCGAGCGCGCGAGCTTGATGATGATCGGAGACGATGTGACGCCGGCTCGCTTCAAGCCTGACCGTGGCGCGCTCGAGCCGCTGCTCAGTCTCGAGCATCGCGCGGGAAGTGAACCGCTCCTGGCCTGTGCCGTCCTTGCCAAGCTTCACCAGCTCGGGCGCAGATCGCACCGCTGCCATCACCCGGTCGAACTGCTCCTTGCCGTCTGAGTGCCGGTGCACGAACCTGGCAAGATCACGCGTGGTGAACGTGGCTTGCTGGTGGGTGATCGCCTCAAGCGCGAGGGCGGGATTGGCGATGAGCCTGTTGCCATTGGCGCGGGCGATCGCGCGGTGATCCTCGATCCGCTCGCGCGCCAGGCCTTGCGTCCCCATGCGCGATGCGGCCGGGCCGATCTTGTGCTGGGGCTCGAGATCGATGCCCTGCGCTTCGAGGCTGCGATGATCGACGCGCGCATCAATATCGAGTTCGGCCAGCCGCTGGTTGACATGTTCAGCCCAGGCCTCGCGCCAATGTTCGAGCAGATCGGTCCGGTTCCAGTCACGGACCTTGGCGCCGAACCCGTCCTCGCCAACCTCGCGCATCGTCAGCATCACATGGGCATGCGGCTTGGTTTCGCCGTCAGCTTCCCTATCCCAATGGACATTGAGATCGGCGATCATGCCGCGCGATACGAACTCGTTGCTCACAAAGTCGCGCGAGAGCCGGATACCCTCGGCCTGGTCGAGCTCACGCGGGATCGCAAACTCGACCTCGCGGGCGAGCTGGGCGTCCTTCCTGACCTCAGCCGCTTCGACCGCGTTCCAGAGGGTCTCCCGATCAGCATACTCAGCGGGTGCGCCTTCCGGCAGAAGGATCTCCGAGTGAACGACCCCGGCCTTGTTCGAGAAGTCATGATGGCGATCGAGCCGCTGATCATGCAGCCGCGAGGCTGAGCGATAGGCGGATGCCGCCAGCGCCGAGGACCCGTTGGCACGGGCAATGACCTTTGCGGAGAAGTGGTAGATCGCCATGGCGACTGTACCACTTACATCTGAAAAGCCACGTCGGCACGACGTATAAGCGCGCCCTCAAAAGATTTCATCATCTTCGGGACGGGCGCGTCCCAGCAGAGTTCAGGGCATTGAGCCTGATCGATGCGAGCGATAACTGGTTCGTCCTCATCAGCAACTGAGGACCGAGCGATGCGCAAGCCCCGTGACTATGATGCCGAGCTGAAGGCGCTCGATGACAAGGCAAAACAGCTCAAGACCCGCAAGCTCCAGCAGCTGGGTGAGCTGGTCATCGCCACTGGCGCCGATGCCCTGCCCATCGAGCAGCTCGCCGGCGCATTGCTGCTTGCGGCGGGGAACGCTGATCCTGCGACACAGGAGGCGCAGCGCAAGCGGGGCGCGGCCTTCTTTCAGGGGAAGGAACCTTCCCCTGCTGGTGGCAACCGCGCTGGCGCTGAAGCGCACCCTCGCAGCGCGGCACCGGCTGCAGGCGAGGATCGCGCGTGACGACAAGCGGGTCTGGGTGGTGAAGCGGCGCGAGCGCACCCGCCAGCTGATCGAGCTTGGCGGTCTGGTCGCCAAGGCCGGACTGGTCGAGCTGACCGGCGATGATCGCGCGGTGATCCTGGGGCTGCTGGTCGAAGGTGCTGCCATCTTGCGGAGCGAGCGCGGCGAAGAGGCGCTCACGCTCTGGCGGCGGCGTGGCAGGCGCGCGTTCGAGCAGGGCAGCGAAGTGGATTAGCGAGACCTCAGGCGGCGCGGATTTCCAGCGACGCGATCGTTTCCTGGCAGATGACGTGAACGACCTGGCCCAGCTCTTCGACGCGAGCACCGAGCCAGGCAAGCTCCTCTTCGGAGATGCGGTAATGCTTCGAATAGCGCGCCTTCACATAGGCGTCCTTCAGCTTCTCGAACATCGCCCGTTCCTTGCGACTGTCCATCGGCCAGATGTGCTGGAGACGACGATCGAGCCGTTCGGCTTGCGTGCGCAGGGAGCCGAGATTGTGAACATGCGGGGTATAGAAGGTCGTGACCAGAAGGACGCAATGGTAAAGGCGTTCGGTTGCTTGGTGCATCAAGAATGCCGCTAGCTTTCGATCATTGTCGCGGACCGCATAGGCCGCATTTCGCTGAAAGCCTGCGGCGCTCGGAAACCACTCGTCAAAATACTCCTTCGCCATGGCAAGCGCTTCGGGTGGCGTCTTGGGCTTTGGCTTGTGGAGTTCGGTATCGTCAGCTTCGTAGAGCGCGATGCCGTCGCGCGCGATGTCCATGAAGAAGTAGCGGCCATGGGCAAGGCCGTCATTCACCTCCTGGAGCGTGTGGACGATGAAGTTGACGGGCGTGCGCAGCGTCCTGGTGGTCGAGAGTTCCCGGATCAGCCGCTCATCGGCCTTGGCCCAATAGGCGACCCGGTCGGTCAGCTGCTTCTGGTTGACGATGATCAGCAGGTCATAGTCCGACTG
>Ga0207667_10006305_pt1 | contig 14387 bp, 8 predicted proteins | sample KBSCornC52_FD_184301 | JGI IMG/M metagenome (GOLD analysis project Ga0207667, IMG submission 184301) | Corn rhizosphere microbial communities from Kellogg Biological Station, Michigan, USA - KBS Corn C5-2 (SPAdes) (version 2) | ecosystem: Host-associated > Plants > Roots > Rhizosphere > Soil ... | reverse complement strand
CCAAAGTGACCCGCGGCGGCATACCCAATGGTATCCGGGATCTGAAGCGACTGTAATGAAGAAGGCAGGACGGGAGACAATGCTATCTCTCCGGCCTGCGCTGCCTCAATCCGGATGTTCATGATCTCAGATTTCCGTTGGCTGTAAGATATTGCTTACGGAATCGGTTGGGGGCTAATCCAAAATAATGTTTGAATGCTCGTATAAAATTAGGTGGGTCGTCATAGCCAGCGAGCAGGGAAATGTCGGCTATGGTCTTATCCGTCCCCAGCAGGTAGTTCTTTGCCTCCTCCATCCTCACCTTATTGAAGTCGCCAAAAATGGTAGTGCCAAAGACCTGCTTGTATCCTTTTTTAAGCTTGAACTCATTCATTCCTATCTTATGCGCCAGCTGCTTCAATGTGGGAGGGTTCTCGATGTTGTGCATAAGGAACTCCCTGGCCTCGTATAATTTCTCGATATCATACTTTCTAAGAGGAATAGTTGTGCTTTCACGGGCCGGACGGCAGATGAGCTGTTCCAATGCCAGCAGCAGGAGCGCCGCTGTCTTGGATTGCATATAGTTCTTCCGCAGATCGCCGGTAAAAGGACAATCGATAATGGCGTGCAGCATGCGTAGCATGATGGGCGTCACGGAGGCTGGTATAGCGCTCAATACAGAGGTGCACTCCTTTTTAGCTATCCAGCGGATCAGCTCCGGAAAATCGTCACCCACCTGATTGAGATAAGCGGGAGAGAAATGAATATCCAGCGTATCTACGTGGCTGTTGGCAGGATCAAACCAGCTGATCTTGCTGATGGAAGGGGCGGCTATGAAATTAAACTGCCCTTCGGACATAGATATGCGTTCCTGGCCTTCCAGCTTGTAATAGAGACAGTCATGCAGAACGAACTGGAGGACCAAAAGACGATCGCCGCTGCTCTTTTCAAACCATCCGGCATCGGCGCCTAAAAGGTAATTGCTTAGCCGGATGCAGAAATCGGGGCATTGATCATCGTAAAATAGCAGGCTGCTGAAACAACCAGAAGATTGGAGCTGCCGGACGTCAGGAAAGGCCGTTGTACCGGATGGCTCTGGCGGGAGGGGGCGGAGAAATGTTCCCCCCGCTGCGGGTGTTGTACTGTGTATAGGCATAAGGTTCAATTGTTTCCTTTTAATAGCAAATTTGGAAACTAATCAGTGATGCGATAACCATTGGCTACAAATCCAGAGCGGTGTTTGGGATGGGTCAGTGATTTTAAGGGCCAGCGTTCAGGGAAAGGGTCTGGGTAATAAATATAAATAGGTTTCTTAATTTAATCGTTAAACATTTCATATATCCGCTTGGGGTAAAAGTTAACCTATACGGAGCGGTAAGGGAGGGGGATTATGACCTGTGAAAATCATTTTTGGGTGAAAGGAATCCCCAAAGGAAGTTTTTCCGTATATGGTTGTGAATGAGAAGAATAATTTGGTTTAGGAAAATGATTAGTCATCCCTGCCTCCACGGCGGGGATTTTATTTTCGGCCCTTCGGGCAAACGACCTGTGGTCGTATTTGCTGACCACACAAGCTGATTTCCTTACAACACCTTAAAAACCATCGCTGCCAGCAGCGCTCCCAGCACAGGACCGAGAATGGGAACCCACGCGTATCCCCAGTCGCTGTCCCGCCGGCCGGGAATGGGTAGCAAGGTGTGCATGATCCTTGGTCCCAGGTCGCGGGCGGGATTGATGGCGTAGCCGGTGGGACCTCCCAGGGAAAGACCGATGCCCAATACGAGCAATGCCACAGGCAGCGCATCCAAGGCCCCGAGACTGCTGGAGGGGCTGGCGATATACAATACACCCAATATGAGTATGAAAGTGCCGATGATCTCGGTGATGAGGTTATCCAATGGCTTGCGGATAGCGGGTCCGGTGCAGAAGGTAGCAAGCTTTGCGTTGGGATCAGCGGGCTCTGCATAATGTCCCCGATAGGTGAGCCAGGCGAGGAGCGATCCGGCCATGGCGCCCAGCAGCTGTGCGGCGAGGTACTGCGGCACGAGGGACCAGGGAATTTTACCCAAAAAGGCGAAAGCGAGCGTGACGGCAGGGTTCAGATGCGCCTTGCTGGCGGCGGCAGAACAATATACGCCGACAAATACGCCGATGGCCCAGCCAAATGAAATGACGATCCATCCGCCATTCTGCCCTTTGGACTTTGGAAGGACGACGTTGGCCACTACGCCCTGCCCTAATATAATGATCATACCGGTGCCGATGAATTCGCCGAAAAAAGGTGTCATACGCCTGTTATTAGGTTGAACAAAATTTTTATAATTATACAAGGTAGCCTTGCGCCAGCTGTTTAAACTCCTCTACCTGCCGCTCCTGCCATGCCGCATCACGTCCCAGCTCACGGGCCAGCAATTCCGCTACCAGCGGGGCGCATTCGATGGCGGCTGCTGCATCCAGCAATAACGCTCTGGTACGTCTGCTCATTGCATCTTCCACCGTCATACACATCTCCTTCCGTACGGCCCAGATGATCTCTGCCTGTATATAAGGCAGACGGGGGTGTACTAATTCACCGAGGGAAGGATCTGTTGAAGCCATTGCACGAATGGCGGGTATGTCTTTTCCGTAGTAGTACAACGGCGCATGAAAATCAGTAGGTATGGAAGGATTGTCGGACGCTCCATGGATGGGCAGCCAAGATGTCTGACAGGGCCGGTCTTCCAGACCGGAGCGATTGATCGCCGTATTCACCGTGTCTTCGGCCATCCGGCGATAGGTAGTCCATTTGCCGCCAGTGACCGTAATGAGCCCGGAGGCGGAGACAGTAATAAGATGATCTCTCGACAGCTCGGCCGTCTTTTTGCTATTGCTCTTTACGAGGGGGCGCAGTCCGGCAAATACACTGCGTATGTCCTTTCGCGATGGAGGCTTGGTAAGATAGCGGCTGATCTGCTGCAGGATAAAATCCACTTCCTGTGGCATGGCCCGTGGCTCTGCGGCTATCTCCTGAACGGGAGTATCTGTTGTACCCACGATGATCTTATCGTGCCAGGGCACGGCAAACAATACCCGTCCATCATCCGTATGGGGAACAAGGATCGCGGCTTCACCAGGCAGGAAATGTTTGTCGAGTACAATATGTACGCCCTGGCTGGGCGCGATGATATGTTCGCTGCCCGGCGCGTCCATCTGCAGCACGTTGTCTGTGAATACACCTGTGGCATTGATCACAGCCCTGGCCTTTATGGTATGCTGCTGCCCGTTGATCCTGTCCGTCACCTGAACGCCTGTGACATGGTCCTTTTCTTTCACCAGCTGATCTACTTTACAATAATTCAATAGCACCCCTTTTTGCGCAGCGGCGGTGAGCGCAAGGCTGATGGCCAATCTGGCATCGTCAAACTGCCCGTCATGGTATAGCACACCACCCCGCAATCCTTCCCCGTCCAATGTTGGGGCCAGCTCCAGCGTCTCTTCGCGGGACAGTATCCGGGAGGGACCCAGTCCCAGGCGACCGGACATCCAATCATATACCTTCAACCCCAATCCATAATAAGGGCCTTCCCACCATTTGTAATTGGGCACGATAAAGGACTGATCTTTTACCAGGTGCGGGGCATTGCGTCGCAGGATACCTCTCTCATGCAGGGCTTCTGTCACGAGCTTGATATTTCCCTGCTGCAAATAACGAACACCGCCATGGACAAGCTTGGTGGACCGGGACGAAGTGCCCTTGGCAAAATCATACTGCTCGAGAAGGATGGTGCTGAATCCGCGGGAGGCGGCGTCTACTGCTACTCCGAGACCGGTGGCTCCGCCGCCAATGATACAGCAGTCCCAGGTGGCGCCGGCCTGGGCTTCGAGGGCTTTTAACATGGCTTTTCGATTCATCCTTTCTAATGGTTTTATACGCGCTGATCCACCATGGGGTGTGGACAGCATGGCTGCCGGTCCAATCTAACCGGCCAGTATTCTACGGGTTATCTGCCCAGGCAATAGCAGCCCTTACGGCACGTTGCCAGCCTTTCAACAGCTGCTGTGCATGCCCGGAAGTCATTGCGGGACTAAAACGTTTATCTATCTGCCACTGTTGCTGTATGTCCTCGACGGAATGCCAGAATCCCACGGCAAGTCCGGCCAGGTAAGCCGCCCCCAATGCAGTGGTCTCGGTCACTGTGGGTCTGACGACGGGCGCCTGGAGTATGTCGGACTGGAATTGCATCAGCAGATCGTTGGCAGTAGCGCCTCCATCCACCCGAAGCTCACGGATCTGAATGCCGCTGTCCGCCTCCATAGCTTTCAGCACGTCGTACGTCTGGTAGGCAATGCTCTCCAGGGCGGCTCTTGCCATATGCGCCTTGGTAGTGCCCCGGGTCAATCCGAAAAAGCTTCCCCGCGCATACTGGTTCCAGTGAGGCGCCCCCAGCCCTGCAAACGCGGGTATCATATAGACGCCTTCCGTATCGGGGACCTCTGCGGCCAGCGGACCGACCTCGGAAGAGTTGCGAATAAAGTGCAATCCATCCCGCAGCCATTGTACGACGGCCCCGGCAATAAAGATGCTGCCTTCGAGGGCGTATTCGGTGCGTCCTTTTAGCTGCCAGGCAATGGTCGTAAGCAGATTGTTCTTCGAAAGGACGGCCTGGTCGCCCGTGTGCATCAGCATAAAACAGCCGGTGCCATAGGTATTCTTTACCATGCCAGGCTGTGTACACAGCTGTCCGAAGAGCGCTGCCTGCTGATCCCCGGCAATACCGGCAATTGGCATACCGAGCGAGCCGGCAATCACTCCGCTGTTGGTCGAGCCGTACACTTCGCTGGACGCCCTTACTTCAGGCAATACGGATTCGGGAATATCAAACAAGCGCAGCAGATCTGCATCCCAGCGTCCGGTGTGGATGTTCAATAACAAGGTCCGGGAGGCATTGGTGCTGTCCGTGATATGCAGCCGGCCGCCGGTGAGCTTCCAGATCAACCAGCTGTCCACGGTGCCAAAGGCAAGCTCGCCTTTTTCGGCTTTTGCCCGCGCGCCGGATACATTGTCCAGGATCCATTTCAGCTTGGTAGCAGAGAAATAGGCGTCGATGACCAGGCCGGTGCGCTGACGTATCAGGTCTGTATGCCCTTCCGCCTTGAGCTGGTCGCAATAGCCGGCGGTGCGACGGTCCTGCCATACGATGGCGGGGTGGATGGGTCTGCCGCTGGAACGCTCCCAGACAATGGTGGTCTCCCGCTGATTGGTTATGCCGATGCCGGCCACTTCTTTGGTTGTGATACCGCTCTTGGCCAGCACTTCCGCCAGCACGCCATATTGAGAGGACCATATCTCCTCTGCATCATGCTCTACCCAGCCGGGCTGAGGGTAATATTGCCGGAATTCTTTCTGGGCCACCTGTATGATACGGCCGCCCTGATCAAAAAGGATGGCGCGTGAGCTGGTGGTGCCCTGGTCTAAAGCAAGGATGTAAGGTGCAGGCATGGCATCGTCGTTTGATATAGGGACTAATATAATGATAATTAAGGGAGTAATAATTTTTTTGTACGGCAATAGGAAGTTCTTATATTTACGTAAGTACTTACGTAATTGATGTCGACATGGCAAATTCACTCGGACCATCCAAAAATTTCTTTTATGGACTTTTATGAGAAAACGGGCAAAATGGCCCTTGGCAGTCGTCTTCGCCGGTTGAGCGAACAGGTGACGGAACAGGCGGCGGGGATCTATAATCTGTATGAGGTGGATCTTCAGCCAAAGTGGTTTCCGGTCTTTTATTCCTTATCGGAAGGAGAGGAAAAGTCGATCACAGACATTGCCCGGGAGATAGGCCATACCCACCCGTCTGTGAGCCAGATCGTAAAGGAAATGGTGAGCCGGGGGTACATAAGAAATGTCGCTCATTCGGACAGCGAACCTACGGTTGGTTCCGGAGAGAAAAAGGGGGGAAAGGAGACTGCAGGGGGCGTAAGGCCGGTGGGCATGGGCAAGTCTGTTGAAAAGAAGGGAACAGCAGATGGCCGGAAGAATTTTGTCGTCCTGTCGGAGGCGGGCAGAAAAGTGCTTGACAAGATGCAGGATCAGATAGAGGATGTAACAACGGCCATCGAGAAGGTTATGAAAGAGACGCAATACGACCTGTGGAAAGCCATTGGGGAATGGGAGTTCCTGCTGGAGCAGAAAAGCCTGCTGCGGAGGGTACAGGAAGAAAAGAAATTACGGGAAAGCGGCGAAGTGCAGATCGTGGATTACGAACCCGCCTTTGCGAAGGCTTTTCACGATCTGAATGAAGAATGGATCACCACCTGGTTCAAGATGGAAGAAGAGGATCATCATGCGCTGGACCATCCCAGGGAACATATATTGGATGGCGGGGGGCATATTTTTATCGCGCTGTACAAAGGACAGGCGGTGGGGACCTGCGCCATTATCAAGATGAAAGACGGCGGGTTCGAGCTGGCGAAGATGGCGGTGTCGCCAAGGGCCAAGGGAAAGGGCATCGGCTGGCTGCTGGGACGCGCCTGTATAGAAAAAGCCCGTGAGCTGGGCGGTACGCGTGTCTACCTGGAAAGCAATACCCGTCTGAAGCCAGCCATCAACCTATATCACAAATTAGGTTTCCGGAAAATAGCGGGTCCTCCATCCCCATACGAGCGCTGTGATATACAGATGGAGCTGGCGTTGTGATGTAATCTATTAATGCAGCTTCACCCTTAACACCCTATCATCCGCGGTGATATAAAGCACAGACTTGTCCTCATTGAAGGCGCAGTTCGAAGCCGGTCTGCCATAGATTTTTATCAGTCCAAGCACTTTCCCCTGCGGAGAAATGATGTTGATGCCGTCCGGTCCGGAGCTAAAGATATTCCCATGCCCATCTACCTTGAACCCATCTGCTCCCTGTTTGACGGTGGCCCTGGCCTTGAGGGCGGTGCCATCGAGCAAAACGCCGCCATTGCCGATATTGCCGGCGTTGTCTAGGTGATACGCGTACCACTTTGTATGAGGGTCGTCGCTGCTGCCAACATACAAGATCTTTTCATCAGGTGAAAGGGCAATGCCATTGGGTCTTGGGATGGAGTCGATGAGCAGGATGGTCTCGCCTGCGGGGGTGATCCTGTACACGCCTTCGAATGCCAGCTCACGGGTAGGGTCGTTCTCGTGTTTTGGCAAACCGTAGATGGGGTCTGTAAAGTAGATATTGCCTTTATGGTCGGCGACAAGATCGTTGGGGCTATTGAATTTTTTTCCTTTATAGCCGGCTGACAGTATGGTAAAGGCGGGCCGGGGACTGTCCAAAGAAGCATTCATTCGTACTACCTGCCGATTGCCGGACTGGCAAAGCAGGAGCTTTCCGTCCTTGTCGAGGGTGAGGCCGTTGGAGCCATTTTCGCCATCGCGGCGGGCTGTATCGGTGTATCCGGAGGGCGTGAGATATACGACGGGTGTGTCCTTGCCTTCTTTCCACTGGAAGACGGTGTTCTGGAGGACATCTGAGAAGAGGAGCATTTGCCGGGAAGGGACCCAAACCGGTCCTTCGGACCATTTATAGTTTTTTCCAATGACCTCCACTCTGGCATTGCTGTCGACGAGCGTGGCGGCGGAAGGATCATAGAGCTCGACCTTGCCGATGAGGGTGTCCGCGGTGGCAGCTGGTTTTTGTTCGGGCGTGCTGCAGCCAATGGCGGCAAGCAGGGATGAACCGGCAATCGTTAAAAATAAATTTCTCATATTGTCAAGATACAAAAAAACAGCGCCTTAATGGCGCTGTTTCACTATCATGATGGTCTTTGTCCAGAAAGCTGTCTGTGTTTTGAGGTAATACACCCCAATGGGCAGGTCCTGCACAGAGAGGGTTTTGATCAGGGTACCCGACGGCTTGGTAAATCCATACTGCTTCAAGACCCTGCCTGATCGATCCACCAGGGTGATCGTTACCTGGCCCGCGCCGGTGCTGTTGATCTGTACCTGTACCTGGTCTCTGAATGGGTTGGGGAATACGGTGAGCCCGGCAGCTGAATCAGGTCCGGACCGGAAGTTAGCCGTTGCGGCTGTCATCACTGATCCGCTGGTGGCCGACCCACTGGCGGCATTTTCGGTGAGGGTGAACCCATTGATATAATTATAGTTGCCATAAAGGCTGACGATTATCTGCCCGTTGGTCGGGGTGATATTGTTCCAGGCGACTGTTTTACTGTAGTTTTTGGTGGGGTCGAGGATAATGGTGGAGTTGCCGAGGGTAAATGTGCCCGGATATGCGCTGGTCCGGCTGGAATAGAGCTCCAAATTGTATTGTTTAGTTCCGTCCAGGCCGGAAAGGGTCAGGGTCCTGGGGTCCCAAAAGTAACTGGTGGTCCTTCCTGCTTCCGTGGGGCACATGGTGGTGGGATAGCCGGCGCCGTTATCAGCAACACCGTTGCTTCCGCTCAATGCGGCGGATATGGCAGAGCTGCTGCCGTCCGAGTAGGCCAGCAGTCCTGAAGCCAGCTTGCTTGCAACATTCCAGTTATTCCATCCTGTGCCGGCCGGGAAAGAGCCTCCATATATATTGACTTTTACCAGACGGGTGGCTGGGCTAACGGTGATGACCACCGTGTCCTTGCCCTTGGCCAGGCTATCGTCGGTGACGGTGAGCTCAAAGCTGTAGCTGCCGGCTACCAGGCCTCCGGCATTGGTGGTCACACTGTCGGGTGTATCGAGAGTACTGGTAGAGGGACCGCTGATCTGGCTCCAGTGGTAGCTGATAATGATCCCGTCATTGTCCTTTGATGCCGAACCATTGAGCACGGCAGAGCTGGCGGGAAGGATAATGGTTTGATCGGGACCTACATTGGCAACGGGGGGTGTATTGGGCGCGGGTAGAACGGTGATGACGATGGTATCGCTGGCAGTGGCGCCGAGATTGTCTGTTACGGTGAGTGCGACGGTGTAGACACCCTTTGTCAGAAGACTGATGGTGGGCTTGACGGCCGTCGGGTCGTTGATGCTAAAGGTTGTGGGACCGGAGACTTCGGACCAGCGATAGGATGTTATGGAGCCGTCGGGATCACTGGAGCCAGAACCGTCCAATTGAGCAGAGCTGACGGGTAATGTCAACGTGATATCGTTCCCTGCTGCGGCGATGGGGGGCAGGTTTGGTTTTACAATAATGGTGACAGAGTCTTTTCCCGTCAGTCCGCTGGTGTCGGTGACCGTGAGCTCGAAGATATAGGCGCCTCCCGTGAGGTTGCTGAGTTTCGGACTCACGAGGGTGCTATCGTTAAAGGTATATTGATCGGGACCGGCAACTTTATGCCAGGAATAGGTGAGGGGGCTTCCCGTCTTGTCGTACGATGCGGCGCCGGTGAGAACCGTAGAGTCCACCGGTATGGACAGAGAGATATCGCTCCCCGCATTGGCAACCGGTGGTATGGGTGTGGTGGCGGTGACCTGGATGGTGACGGTGTCTTTCGCGCTGACGCCGAAATTGTCGGTGACGGTGAGCTGGAATTGATAGATACCTGCGAACAGACCGCCGATCATGGGATTGGCTATTGCCGCATTGCTGATCCTGTACTGAGCGGGCCCGGCGATCTTTAGCCAGCTGTATTGAGTGATGCTCCCATCCGGGTCGTGTGAAGCAGATGCGTCCAGCTGGATGGAATCTGCCGGCAGGTTGATCGTAGTATCGGGTCCCGCATCGGCGATGGGCGGCACATTATTATATCCGAGAGTGCCCACGGTGACCTTTAGGAGGCTTGTGGCAACGGCTCCCTGGTTGTCGGTGACGGTGAGCTGGAATGTATAGACGCCTGTATCCAGGCCGGTGATGGTGGAGGAAGCGGCGTTTGGACTGGTGATAGATGCTGGGGAGGGGCCGGAGATTTGTTGCCAGCTATAGCTTTTAATGGAACCATCCGGATCGGACGAGGCGGAGCCATCCACGGTGACCTGTCTGGTGGGCAGGTTGATGGATTGATCGGCGCCGGCAATGGCAATGGGCGATTTGTTGGTCGAAGCTGCCTTGCCTATTTCGGTGAGGGTAAATCCGTTGAGATAGTTATAGACGCCGCTGGCATTGATCGTAACGGTGATGGAGCCACTGGATGATGGAGTGAGATTGCTAAAGGACGCTTTGTTCGTGTAGTTGTTGTTGACCAGGATACCCAGGGTGGTGGTGCCGACGGTGTAGGTACTGGTTGCATTGGTGTTGGCCCTGGACGCATAGGCCTCGAAGTTATACTGGCTGCCGGTGTTCAGGCCGGAGATAACGAGGGTTCTGGCGGCGTTATAGAAATAGCTGGATGTCCGTCCTACTGCCGTTGGGCACATGGTGGTAGGATAGCTGGCGCCATTGTCGGCAACTGCGTTGCTGGCGCTGAGAACGGCCTTCACGGTGGAGGTAGTGCCATCGGAGTATTTCAATGCGGTGGCAGTGAGGCTGCTGGAAACATTCCAGTTATTCCATCCTGTGCCGGCCTGTGTGGCGCCACCGTATACATTGACCTGGATGAGTTTTGGCTGTGGGTTGACAAAAAAGCTCAAGGTATCTTTTCCGAGAGCGCTGCTGTCGTCCTGGACCGTCAATTCGAATTGATAGACGCCCATGGCGAGGTTGGTAACGGTGGTGGATATCTGGTTGGGTGTGCCGATATTGCTTTGAGAGGGGCCATTCAGCTGACGCCAGTAGTAGCTGGTGATGACGCCATCGGTGTCGGAAGAGGCGGACCCATTGAGGGTGACGCTGCTGGTGGGAAGGGTAATGGTCTGGTCGGCGCCGGCCCTTGCAATAGGCGCTATGTTGGGGGAGGAGTTGATCACGCGGATCTGGACGGTGTCCCTTCCAACGCTATCGAGGTTGTCGGTGACCTTGAGAGCGAATTGATAGAGGCCGGGTTTGAGATTGCTGGCAGTGGTGGTCACTGCTCCCGGGGTAGCGATCGTGGCCTGTACGGGGCCTGTGAGCTGGGTCCAGGCATAGGTTTGAATGGCGCCGTTGGGGGCGTAGGAAGCGCTCCCATTCAGCACAAGGCTGTTCTGGGGGAACAGGATGGATGTGTCTGCGCCGGCACTGGCAACAGGGGGAACGGCGGCGCCCGGGTTGATCACAAAGATATTTACGGTGCTGGAAGCCGACAGGCCTGCGGTGTTGGTAACGGTGAGCTGGAACTTGTACGTGCCTGCGATCAGGCCGGAAACTACGGGATTGACTGCGGCGGGGTTAGAGATGGAATATTGTGCGGGGCCGGCGACCTTGGTCCAAAGATAGCTGAGAGCGAGTCCTTGCCGGTCGGTCGAAGCGCTACCGGACAGTGACAGTGTCACGCTGTTGCCGATCAATGCCCCACCGCTGGCGGGAAGGACGATCGAAGTATCTTTCCCGGCATTGGCGATGGGTGGGTACGCTCTTGCGTATTGCAGCATCCATTCATAAATGTTCTTTCCATTGGGCCGGTAGGAAGGATTGTAAGCGGCCGTTACGGTACTATCGTGGGACTGAGTGCTCAGGCGGGTAAGGATGGCGGGTGTGGCGGGATTGTAGCTGTTGATCCTGGCCACCATATTTACGGACCATGCAATTTGAGCGGTCTGATCCGCATTGCTATGAATGGCCCAGACGGCGACGTTTGCGCCGGCGATAAATTTGGCTGTGGTGTCGTAATAGGGATTGTTGTAGCCGGCCACGGGCACTATGGCGGCCAGCCGCTGCGCCTGGGTCAGGTTATAAGGAGCCTGCCAGACGGCATTACCACCCAGGCTGAATCCTGTGAGATAGAGACGGTTCAGGTCCACCCGGTAATGGGCCAGGACATAGTCGATCACCGCCTTGACGTCCTGTGGGGTAGTTGGCGCCTTCTTGAATTGGGGAGAGATGGCGATAAAGGAAGCGGTGTCGCCGTATGGTGTAACGATGGAGGTAGGGAACCAGCCTTTGGCGATGTAGAGGGGGATCCCTTCTACCGTATCCATAGCGGTGAGAGATGCGGTGGTGCCGCCGCCGAAGGAAGCTCCTCCATGTATGTATATGATGGTGGGATATTTTTTAGATGTGGCAGTGGGATAATCTGCGGGTAAATATTCCATATATCCCCCGCAATTACTGTTGATGCTAACGGTGCGGGGTGTATTGGTTTGGGATTGGGCGGTGAATGAGATCAAAAGGGCTACTAAAAGCTTGACAACTTGAAAGGCCGGCCTGTAATGCATTACGGGGATTTTTAAGGGAAACAAACGTCTGGTCGTGGCAAGCGTTAGACGGGCGTTTTTAAAGGGGTGGAACAAGGGGTTAGGAGGGGGGAATCTCTTACTGAAAGGTAGTCCTTTTTACTTATCCGAATGGAATTGTATGAGGTAACAGTTATCCACACCCTCCGTGGAAAACTTCTGATCAGTCATTCGTATATTTCCGCCCGACGGGAGGGTAAAATTGGGCGTCCGTAATGCTGTCCGAGGGCCCAGGTGAAGCAGGCTCCGAAATAAAAGATAAAGGAGCAGTAGAATACGAACAACAGCAGCAGGGCCAGGGAGGTGGATGTGCCGTAAATGACCTTCATCGTGTCGTAGTTCAAAAGGCGGTGCAGGATCAGCTGTCCGGCGACGAACAGGAGGCCTGTAAAGGATGCGCCTGCCCAGGCTATTTTCGGATGCGGTCTGCCATAGGAAAGGTATTTCAGGATCACAAAGAACCAAATGATCACCGCCAACAGCATGATGAGCCGGTAGAAAAAAGCATTGACCTCCAACGGCAGCAGCCAGCCGCCGGCATCCCCCAGCAGAACAATGGAGAACAGTATACCCGCCATGAGAATTATCCCTACGGAGCGTATCCTGTTGACAAGGACGAAACCCAGTCCCTGATGATCCTTTAGCCTGATCTTCCATAATTGGTTTATGGAGTTCTTTACTATCTGGAAAAGGGTGGTGGCGACAAACAGCAAAAAAACGAACCCGCCCACGCGCATGCCGAGGTTAAGAGGCAGCCGGCGCATATTCCTCACTACATCGCGTACCTGTAATGCGATGTTCTTGTCCAGGCCGACGCTCAATTGCAAAAACAGGTCATGACGGATGATCTTCGGATCGCCGAAAAATCCCAGGATCACAATAAGGATATAAAGGATGGGAGGCAGCGCAAAACTGACAAAAAAAGAAGTGGCTGCAGCCATGCGTAACGGATCGTTCCGGCGGAACAGGCGGTAGGCCGTCCGTACTACCTGTCCTATGGACGTTAATCTATTTTTCTTTATATCCACTTTCTATTTTATTCCTACGGACTGTTTGATCCCGGTGAACAGGGTCTTCCAAATGAGATTAAAGAACGACTTGTTCAAGATACGGTGAAAATGCACTTCTTCCGTCCGGGGGGCGTTTGTCTTGCTGGAATTCTTTATGGCCAGATTGGCAAAGAAGCTGGCGAGATCCTTTTTGTCGAACCCGGGGTCGTCTTTATCCTTTTTTAGCATGGAGACTTTTAGGTCTTTGTACTGCAGGGTGATCCGGCCGTTGCCGATGGAGTCGTTGCCGTCGATGGCAAAATGAAGGTGATCGACCCTGCCCTTTTCCATCCGGGCGAGGCCCATGGGTTCGGTCAGGGGATTCAGGGAGGGGGCGTCGATGCTACCGATGTCGCCCTGGATGTTAAATCTGCCCTTTGAGTCCCTCAGGAGCATAACGAGGTGAGCTTGAACGGGCGCTTTGTTCAGGAGCCTGGCATGAAAGTCCACTATGCACCGTCGATCCTTTTGTACATCCGCCCTCCTATTGGTGACATTCCGAATGCGGGCATGGATGTCGTAAAACCGAAGTCTGCCGGAACTGTCGCTTTTGCCGTTCCTTTCCTTGTATTCTATAAATGAGCGGGTGAATACAATGCTGCCGATGGCGAGAGGGAAAGGAAGGTGCATCAATTGTTGTTGTGGATATTTCCCCACCTTGCTGGTAGTATCGGGTGGGCGGGAGATATCACGGTATATTTTGAATGAGCTTTCGCCGATGACGAGGCTATCGGCCCGGATGGTCTTATACCATAATGCTTTTCTGTCGATGTGGTGAAGGGCGATGTTTTGCAGCACGAAATCATATCTGTCCTTTTGCCTTGGAAAGGATGCGGCAAAGGCTGTCTCCGAAAGGCGGGGTGTGACCTTTGCCTGTGCTATATGCAGGGTATTCCCGGTGCTGGTGAATCGGAGGCTGTCTAGCCCTATTGTGTATTTTTTATTGCGGGTGGACAGGGCGAGATCTTTACAGTCGAGCGCCAGGTCACGGGAGAAAAGTATGGCAGTGCTGTCCTTTTGGGCGCTGCTGTCGATGAGAAGATGGGACAGCAGTAAAGAAACCTTGTTGCCACGGAAATATGTTTCGGAGCTGTCCATGTTGCCGACGAGGACCGTTGCATCCGTGATCTGGAGGCTGTCTATGGCTATCTTCAGAAACC
>Ga0207667_10006302_pt1 | contig 14392 bp, 16 predicted proteins | sample KBSCornC52_FD_184301 | JGI IMG/M metagenome (GOLD analysis project Ga0207667, IMG submission 184301) | Corn rhizosphere microbial communities from Kellogg Biological Station, Michigan, USA - KBS Corn C5-2 (SPAdes) (version 2) | ecosystem: Host-associated > Plants > Roots > Rhizosphere > Soil ... | reverse complement strand
CGCGAAACCGAAGCGCAGCAAGTCCGGAGGCCGGCAATCGCCGATGACGCCCGCCGCGATGAGCGCCTGCATGACGGGATCGCTTTCCGGGTGGCGGTACGAGACGTGGCTGCCGCGCCTCGCGCCCTCCCCGGGGCTCGCGAGGACGAGCCCCAGCCCATCGCAATGCCGGTTCACGAGCTCGACGAAAAGGTCGCCCAAGGCGATGGACTTCCGCCGGATCGCCTCCATCGGCGCCTCGAGGATCACGTCGACGCTCGCCTCGAGCGCGGAAAGCGCGATCACGGGAGGCGAGCCGCTCAGGTAGCGCGAGATGCCGCGGGCCGGCTCGTATCCGGAGTGGTAGTCGAAGGGCCTGGCATCCCCCATCCAGCCCGAGATGGGCTGCCGGAAGCGGTCGTGGAACCGCCGCGCCGCGTAGAGGAACGCGGGCGCGCCCGGTCCGCCGTTGAGATGCTTGTATCCGCAACCCACGGCGAAGTCCGCGTCGCATCCGCCGAGGTCGACCGGCACGACGCCCGCCGAATGCGATAGATCCCACACGGCGAGCGCGCCGGCAACGTGGGCGGCCGCCGTGACGCGGCGCATGTCGTAGACACGCGACGACGTGTAGTGGATGTGCGTGAGCGCGACCACGGCGACTTCCCGGCCGCGCTCGGCGAGCACCGCCTCCAGCGCCTCTTCGGTCCCTTCGACTAGCACCAGCTCGTGCAGGCCGCCCAGCTGCGCGATCACGCCCTCGATCACGTAGAGATCGGTCGGGAAGTTCGCGGCCTCCGTGACGATCACGCGCCGGCCGGGATTGGCGGCGAGGGCCACGCAGAGGACCTTGAAGAGGTTCACCGACGTCGAGTCGGCGACGATCACCTCGCCTTTCGCGGCGCCGACCAGCGCGCCGATCTTGTCGCCCGTGCGCTGCGGGAGCGAGATCCAGTCGGCGCCGTTCCAGCTCCTGATGAGGTCCCGGCCCCACTCGTCCCCGATCACCTTCGCGAGCCGCTCGCGCGTGCGGCGCGGAAGCGCCCCGAGGGAATTGCCGTCGAGATAGATGAGGCCGGGCGGAAGATCGAATTGCGCCCGGAAGCCGCGCAGGACGTCGGCGCGGTCGAGCTCCTCGATTTCCGGGGGAACGGGGATCATCCGCGCAAGGATAGCGCAGGGCTGCCCGACCGCGCGCCCTCCACCGCTGCGCGGGCGATCGGCACGATCGCCGATTCGGGGAACGGCGAAACACTGCTCGCGTTGATCTCGCACAGCACGTGGGTGTCCGCGCCGGAGGCCGTCCGGCGCCCGAGCAGGAAGTCGCAATCCCACAGCACGGGGAGGCTGCCGGTCCCGATACCCAGGCGCCGCTGCAGTGCCGGCACCCATTCCTCTTCGAGCTGCCGCTTGAGCGGCTGGCAGGCGGGCAACGTCGGCGGGTGATACGTCCGCTGGGTGGACTTGGGCGCCTCCTCCACCGGCGCGCCGGGCGGCGGCGGGTACAAGGCGTTGACTGCCTGGAGCCCGAATCCCTCCACGCGGCCGTGCACCAGGTAGCAGCGAACCATGCCCTCCGGAAGCCGCTCCTGGTATTCCTGGTCGAGCATTCCGCCGCCGCTCTCGAAGTACGGCTCGCAGCGCCGGGCAAAGGATTCCACGGTCATGCGCTCTTCCGCGGCCCCGCGCTCGGCGTGCCGGACGCTCAGCATGGGCTCGTCTTTCCCCACGATCTCGACCTTCCAGACGCCGATGCCGCCGTTGCCGCGCAGTTGCTTCAGCACGCGGGGACCGCGGGCCAGGCGCGCGGGCAGCTCCTCCCGCATCTGGGCCGCACTGCCATACAGGTGAGTGTCGCAGCCCCATCCGATGTCGCGCGTCGTATAGAGGACCTCCTTCGTCCCCAGCTTCGCGATGACGTCCGGATGGCCGCTCACGAACACGCCGGCGGCGGCGGCTTCGCGCAGGAGGGCGTCGAGACCCGAGCGGTCGCGGCCGTCCTGCAGCGGATTCACCCAGACCAGCACGCCGTCCACGTCCATGAGCTGCCGGCGAACCTCGCCCTCGAATTCCTCGTCGTAGACGGCCCTTTCGGCCTGCGCTCCCAGGTCGGCGAGGGCCCGGAAGAGGGGCAGGAAGCGGCTTTCCTCCGGGGCGGACTTGCGTCGTGCCTCGCGGCCCCCCCGATCGAGAATCGCGATGCGGGTCAGGCGCATGGCTTCGTGGGTCCGGCGATCGCCTTCCACGCCGAGTGGCCACCCGTCATGAATTTCGCGTCGAACCCGAGGTCCCGCAGGGCGATCGCCGTCCTGCACCCGACGTGGAGTCCGTAAGAGCAGAACACGACGACCGGTTCCGGGACTACCATCGCCTTTGCCTCATCGGCGTGGCATGACATCGCGTTGCGCTGCACGAATATTGGAGGCGGGGGTCGGAATCGAACGGCCCCCGCCTCTCAGTCGAGAAACAGGGGCCGGATCGAGTTCGATTGTGCGGTTACCCGCGATTTACCCGGTGCCAAAGAGACCGAGCGCGAGCGCTATTTCGGGGAGTTACCGTCGGCCGGGTTAGAGGAGTTCTCCATTTGCTGCGTGAGCTTTTCGGACTGTGTCACTAGTCCCTCGAATCGCTTCATAAGGTCTTCGAACTCTGGATTGGTGTAGACCGCCGATTTAGCCACCGCCATGTTCGCTGTCCGCTTTGAAATGATTTCCAAGTCGCGATTGATGCTACTGATCCTCCTCTGGTACTCCTCGAACGTCATCGTGTCCTCCTCGCCAAATTAGTCCGGTGTTCGATCGGGCCGCTGCTCAATCGTTGAGCACCGGGAAAAGGGGGCGCACCGTCGGCGGTTGCTTTTCCCCCTAGAGCGGCGAGTTATCCACAGGCTTATCCACAACATATCTACAGAGTTACTCTATTGACACGGTGGATAAAACCGCACGATGATGTGCCTCGCGACCTAGGCGAGCGCTATATGTAGTGCCCGGGCGCGAGGTGAAAGCCGGGAGTCGCGACTCACGATCGCTCCCCCCGGCTGGCCGAGTGGCCCTGAGTGATTCGCTGGGAATCCTAGCATCAACTCCCCCACCCGCAGAACCGCCCGGCCGTCGCCTCCTTTTCAGTGTTGGCCAGCAGGAAAGGAAGCAGCATGAGTGCACGTACCAGGGGGCTTCGGCCCGGCAGCGAAGCGCCGTTCTCAGGGCAGTACCAGAACACGAGCACCAAGAAGGAAGTTACTGTGACGAAGGGGGAGCCAATGCCTCCGACGCCTCGACGCGGTCAGGAATACGACCTCGTGGACCGCACCAAAAATAAGTCCGGGCACTAAGGACTACACACGCGCCCCGTTCCGGCGGGGCGCACTTTTGAACGAACGACAAGGGCACTCCAATTTCTGTGGCCACCCTCTCCACAAGGGAAGTTATCGCCATCTACGACACACTCGTGATGGACTTCGCGATTTCGGGCGACCCAATGTCCCCGCCGGGTATCAAGTCGATAGACCTACTGGAATCTGCGGTGAGCCGGCAGCACACAGGTTTTGACGGCAGGCTCAAATACGAGACGGCCGTGAGCAACGCTGCGACGCTTTGCTTTGGAATTTGCTGCAATCATCCATTTCATAACGGCAATAAGCGCACCGCGCTCGTCTGCCTCCTTTGTCATCTGGACAGGAACGAGAGAACGTTTGAAGAGGGAGTGACGCAGGACGAGTTGTACGACGTTATGCTGCGCGTCGCACAACACTCGCTCGGTGAAGACACTGACTCTGACCGCCAGGTAGAGGCGCTTGCGAAATGGGTCAGAAAGCGGGTTCGAACCGTCGAAAAAGGCGAGCGCATCATTACTTGTCGGCAACTAAAAGCCATCTTGGAGCGTCATGGGTTTGAGTTCCAGAACCACGATGGAAATCACATTGATGTAGTCCGTGTACGACAGACTCCGGGCGTGTTTGGCCTCGGTAAGAAGACTAAGCACGAGCGCGTCATGCGCATCCCGTACCCTCGTGACGGCGCACAGGTCGGGAGAAGTCTGCTTCGCGACCTCCGTGAACGTTGTGAGATGAGCCTCGGTCACGGCATCGACTCGAAAGCGTTCTACACCAACTCTCGGCCGCCGGACTACTTCATTTCCCGGTACAGCAAGACTCTCAAATTGCTCGCAAGGACTTAGCGGATAAGCCAATAAATTGACTGCACCGTCTCCTCGACTTGCGGAATCCCCTGGCGTAATCTGCGCGCCATGCTCCAAAATTCTGGATTGCCTCTAGGATTGGCGTCGCTCGTCGGGTTCTGTTCAACGGCGATCGCGGCCCCACCGATATTCTGATGAGACGTTTAGACGGGTGACAACGAATCGGCATTGTGCTCTCCGTCATTTGGTTGATCGCCGGAGCAAAGGACTATGCGCTTTGGCTAGAGGGGAGTTGGGGCAACGTTGGCGCGATGGCGTTGGGCCCCGTCGTATTGGGATTGTTGCTCGTCTATCTTGTGATCAGGATCGTTCGTTGGGTTGGCGCCGGCTTTAGAGCAAACTAGATCGCGCCATGGAGGGGATGATATGACGCACATCCGGGCATCGGCCCTTCTGGTTCTTGCGCTACCGCTCGTCGCTTGCCAAAACGAAAACCGATACGAGTTATCGAAGGACAGCGCAGGTCACACAATTCGCCTTGATAAGAGGACGGGCGAGATTGCCGTTGTGGAAGGGGACCAGATAAGTACGCTGAAGGATGCCGCGCAAGTCGAGGCCAAGCGCGCGAGCAAGTCCGCGGAATTGGGCAAGCTTCGGACGTGGACACCTAACGACTTCGCCAATTTTGGCGGCAGGGCGTTTCTAGCGACGTCATGGCGCGACGGAAAGTTGCTCTACAACCTGCGAATCGTCAGCTTGTCCGAAATGAAAGCATTCGAGACCTGGGACTCCAAGGCCCCTCTACCGGATACCACCGCCAAGAAGCGCGAAGATATGGCGAAGATCATGCCGCACGCATATACGATAGAGCTTAGTGATTCAGACGGATTTCACATTCAAGAGATACTGGCCCGCCCTATGACCGAGATTGTCGATAACGACGGTCATCCAGACCACCTTGAACACAAGGATTCTATTCCCATGACCGCCGAGGACTATCAGCGTATTGCTAGGTGGGAGCTTAGCTGGCGCTGAATGAGAGCCCGCTCGCGCGCCCCTGTGGGATGAGTCAGGGGCGCGCGTCGGGAGCCGGAGGTTTATCGGCACTCTCCGGTTGCCGCGCCAATGCTGAGAATGAATCCGTTCGGAAGGACTCGGCGGGCAGGCGTGCCCTCGCTCTTACCCGGCGTAGCTCGTGCTGCCGTACACCATCGCGCCCGGCCGGTGAATCTCAAGCCCGATCCGTTCCTCGCTCAAGATCAAGGCGAGGTTGCGCGTCCGATAGTCGGCGTGGTCCAGCGAGATTTCCACGGTGGCCTGTTGCCGGTCCCGGATCGTCGCCGCCATCGCGAAATCGCCCACGAGGAACGGTCCCTGCGCCATCGTGTTCGACTCGAGGACCGGGATGCGCCACACGAACGGCTGGCCGTTGACGTTGAGGACGACGCCCAGGTAGCGCCCCTGCGTGTCCTTGGCGAGCCGTCCAGCTTCCCGTAATTGCCGGTGCCGTTGAGCAGTTCGTCTTCTTCCTCGAGAGCGAGGCCCCAGAGCCCGCGCGACTCGATGTGCGCGTCGTACTGCGGACCGGCGTTGTTGGTGTACGGACAAAGACGACGGCGGACGACATGTCCCTCTGAAAACAGGGGGATGGCTGGCTATCGCGAAGAGGATCTGGAGGCGGGGGTCGGAATCGAACCGGCGTACACGGCTTTGCAGGCCGCTGCATAACCACTCTGCCACCCCGCCCGAGGGGAGGCGCCCAACGGTGTCGGATGGGCCGGATGCGGAACGGGGGAAACCGCTTGAGGGCGGCTTCCCCCGCGAAACTGGAGCGGCAGAAGAGTCTCGAACTCTCGACCTCAACCTTGGCAAGGTTGCGCTCTACCAACTGAGCTACTGCCGCGACGAGCTTGAAATTATAGCGTTTTCCGGAAAACGGCACAACGTGGACCGCCTTCCGGAACGCCGGGCGGGCAACGCGACAACAACCCGCGAACCGTCGCTCTTCCCCGGCCGCCGAAAATCGGACAAGTCCTACAGCGCGCCGTTCCCCCTCATTTGGGCGGAAGCGCGGGCGGCGATTCGATGGCGGCGCGCAGGTACACGATCATCGACCAGAGCGTGATGATCGCGGCGATCCAGATGAGCCAGCGGCCCACGTTCACCGTGTGGAACCACCCGAAGAGGACGCCGTTGAAGAGGAGGAAGGGGATCGCGACCAGTTGCGTCACCGTCTTCACCTTGCCCAGCACGTTCACCGCGACGCTCTTCGACTGGCCGATCTGCGCCATCCACTCGCGCAGCGCCGAGATCGTGATCTCGCGCCCGATGATGATGAGGGAGACCAGCGGGTTCACGAGCCCCTTCTCGGTCAACACGATCAAGGCCGCCGCGACCATGAGCTTGTCCGCCACGGGGTCGAGGAACGCGCCGAACGACGTCGTCTGGTTCCACCGCCGCGCGAGCCAGCCGTCCAGCCAGTCCGTGATCGCCGCCGCGATGAAGATCCACATCGAGGTGACGTTCGCCGCGTGCTCGCTGATCCAGTCCTCCGGCATGTAGAGCACCGCCACGAAGAGCGGGATCGCCACGATCCGGCACCACGTGAGGAAGAGCGGGAAATTGAAGCGCACCGGCACTAGTGGAGCTCCTGGTAGATCCGCTCGGCCAGTGTACGGCTGATGCCCTCCACGCGCGCGAGGTCGTCGATGCTCGCGGCGATCACCCCCTGCAGCCCGCCGAAGTGCTCGAGGAGGCGCTGGCGGCGGCGCGGCCCCACCGCGGATATCTCCTCCAGGCGCGAGGCGGTGCGCGCCTTCCCGCGCCGCGCGCGGTGCCCGGTGATCGCGAAGCGGTGCGCCTCGTCGCGGATCTGCTGGATGAGGTGCAGCGCGGGATGGTCCGGCGGCAGGCGCCTGGGCCGGGCCTCGCCCGCGACGAAGAGCTGCTCCAGCCCCGGCTTCCGCTCGACGCCCTTGGCGACGCCCATCATGGGGATCTGGTGCAGCCCCAGGTCCGCCATCACCGAGCGCGCGGCATTCACCTGCCCCAGCCCGCCGTCGATGAGGATCAGGTCCGGCGTCTTCCCTTCGCCGTCCGCGAGCTTCCGGTAGCGCACGCCCAGCGCGTAGCACATGGCGCCGTAGTCGTCGCCCGGCTCCACGCCCTTCACGTTGTAGCGCCGGTACTCGGAGCTCTGCATGGCACCCCGGTCGTACACGACGCAGGAGCCCACGGTCGCCTCGCCCATGGTGTGGCTGATGTCGAAGCACTCGATCCGCTGGATCGGCGATTCCGCCCCCAGGAACTCCTGGAGCGCCGCGACGCGCACCTCCTGCGTCGCCTGCGCGGAGAGGCGCTGTCCGAGCGCCAGGACCGCGTTCCGGTGCGCCATGTCGAGCCAGGTGCGCGATTCGCCGACCGGGCGCGTTACGAGCTTCACCGCGCGGCCGGCGAGGCCCGCGAGGAGCGCCTCCAGCGCGGGCGGGTTCTCGACCGCGTCGCACACCACGCGGCCCGGCACGGGCTGCTGCGCGTAGTGCTGCGTGAGGAACGCCTCCACCACCGTGGGCGCGTCGCTCCCGGAGGCGTTCTGGGGAAAGAAGCTCCGGTCGCCCAGGTGGCGCCCGCCGCGCACCATCGCGAGCGTCACGCACCAGGTGCCCTCGCGCTCGACCGCCGCCACGATGTCCACGTCGCCGGCGGCGGTCGATTCCGCGGCCTGCCCGGAAAGGATCCGCTGGAGCATCCGGATCTGGTCGCGGTAGCGCGCCGCGTCCTCGTAGCGCCGCTCCTCCGCCGCGGCGTTCATCTTCGCGGAGAGGTCCTCGATCACGTCGTTCTCCTTCCCCTCGAGGAACTGCTCGGCGTGCCGGACGTCGCGCGCGTATTGCTCGGGCGTCACGAGCTTCACGCAGGGGCCGGAGCAGCGATGGATCTGGTGCAGCAGGCACGGGCGGGAGCGGTGGGCGAACACGGTGTCGTCGCAGGTGCGCAGGAGGAAGATCTTCTGCAGGTGGTTGATCGTGTCGCGGGCGCTCCACGCGCTCGGGAACGGCCCGAAGTAGCGATTCCCCTTGTGGTGCGCGCCCCGGTAGAAGCGGATCTGCGGGAACTCGTGGCCGGTGAGGAGGATGTAGCCGTAGCTCTTGTCGTCGCGGAAGAGGACGTTGTAGCGGGGGCTCAGGCTCTTGATGAGGTTGTTCTCGACCAGGAGCGCCTCGGCCTCGGTGCGCGTCACCGTGATCTCGGCGCCCGCGATCTGCGAGACCATCATCGCCGTGCGCGGGCTCGCGAGGTTGCGCTGGAAGTACGAGGAGACGCGCTTCCTGAGGTCGCCGGCCTTGCCGACGTAGAGCACCTCGCCCGCCGCGTTCCTGAAGCGATAGACGCCGGGAAGGCCGGGCAGGCCCGCGAGGAGCTCGGCGGGATCGAACCTTTCCTCCGCCATCGCTAGGCCGAGCGGACGCGCGCCAGGTTCTCCGTGGCGGCGAGGTAGGCGGCGTTCGCCTTGAGCGCGGCGGTCGAGATGGCCTTCCCGCGGATGCGCTCGAGGCGCCGGGCGAGCGTGGGCGCGACCGGCCGGCGCTCGAGCCCCTCCAGCAGCGAATCCTGCGCGCGCGGATCGTTGCAGAGGAGGACCATGTCGCAGCCGGCGTTCAACGCCGCGTTCGCGCGCGCCATGACGCCGCCCGCGGTGCTGGCACCCTCCATCGAGAGGTCGTCCGAGAAGATGAGGCCTTCGAAGCCCAGCTTCGCGCGCAGGATCTTCTGCAGCCACACGCTCGAGAATCCCGCCGGCTTCGCGTCCACCTTCGGATAGATCACGTGCGCGGGCATGATGCCGCCCAGGCCCGATCGCGCGAGGCGCTGGAACGGGATCAGGTCCGAGGCCGCGATCTCGGAGAGCGTGCGGTCGTCCACCGGGACCTCGAGGTGCGAGTCCGCGCGCACGTAGCCGTGTCCCGGAAAGTGCTTCCCGACCGACGTCATGCCCGCGGCGTTGAGCCCCGCCTGCAGCGCCTCCGCGAGCACCGCGATCACGTTGGGGTCCCGGTGGAGCGCCCGGTCGCCGATCACGCTCGACTCCCCGTAGTCCACGTCCAGCACGGGCGCGAAGCTGAAGTCCACGCCGTGCGCCTGCAATTCGCTCCCGATCACGAAGCCGCCGCCGCGCGCGGCCGCGATCGCCTGGGCGGGGTCGCGGTCCCAGAGCTTCCCCAGCTCCGCCATCGCGGGGATCGCGGTGAAGCCGTGCCGGAAGCGCTGCACGCGCCCGCCCTCGTGGTCCACGGCGATGAGGAGCTGCGGCGTGCGCAGCTCCCGGATCGAGTGCGCGAGCTGGATCAGCTGCAGCGGGGCCGCGAAGTTCCGCGCGAAGAGGATCACGCCGCCCACCTGCGGATGCTGCAGCCGCTCGATGTCGTCGGCGTTCAACTCCAGCCCTCCCACGTCGACCATCGCGGGACCCAGCCTCATGCGGCCTCGCTTCCCTCGAGCACCACGAAGGCCATCGCGACGTCGGCGTCGTCCGTGAGCGAGATGTGCGCTCGCGTGACGCCCAGCGCCTCCAGGTGCCGCGCCATGTCCGCGGACGGGACGATGAGCGGCTTTCCCCTGGGGTCGCGTCCCACCGCGATGCAGTGCCACCTGAACGGCGGATGGATGCCGGTGCCGATCGCCTTCGAGAACGCCTCCTTCGCCGCGAAGCGCTTGGCGAGGTGTCCCGCCTTGTCGCGCGTGCGCTCGTAGCGGGAGCGCTCCTCCGGCGTGAGGATGCGCCGCACGAAGCGCTCGCCGTGCCGCGCGAGGACCTCGGCCACGCGCCCGACCGAGCAGACGTCGGTGCCCACGCCGATGATCATGCGCGCGCCTGCCGGGAATTGTTCGATTCTGGCGGCGCTTCGCGACCACGGGACATGAGCGTCTTCATCTCGCGCACGGCCTCGCGCATGCCGATGAAGAGCGCGCGGCTCACGATCGCATGCCCGATGTGGAGCTCGCGCAGGCCGGGGAGTGCCGCGATGGGCTCCACGTTCACGTAGTTCAAGGCGTGCCCGGCGTTGAAGCGCATGCCCAGCGCGCGCACCGCCTCGCCCGCGCGCCGGACCTTCCCGATCTCCGCCACGACGGGCGCGCTCTCGGCGTCCCGGCCCTTCGAGTGGAAGACGTGCGCGTACGGGCCCGTGTGGATCTCGCAGACCCGCGCGCCGATGCGGGCGGCGGCCTCCACCTGCGGAAGCTCCGCGTCGATGAAGACGCTGGTGACGATGCCGGCGTCCGCGAGCCGCGCCACCGCGCCCTTCAACCGCGCCTCCTGGGCCAGGATGTCGAGGCCGCCCTCGGTCGTCACTTCCTCGCGGCCCTCCGGGACCAGCATCGCCATCTCCGGCCGGATCGACCGGGCGATCTCCACCATCTCGTCGGTGGCCGCCATCTCGAGGTTCAGCTTGATGTGCGTGAGCTCGCGCAGGCGCCGCACGTCCTCGTCCTGGATGTGCCGGCGGTCCTCGCGCAGGTGCACCGTGATGCCGTCCGCGCCGCCCAGGTGCGCCTCCACGGCCGCCCAGACCGGGTCCGGCTCGTACGTGCGCCGCGCCTGGCGGACGGTCGCGACGTGGTCGATGTTGACGCCCAGCTCGATCATCGCCCGCCCTCCTCGTCCAGGGCCGTGCGGAGGTCGCGCACGAGCGCGCGCGTGGCGAGCTCCTGCCCGTTGAGGGAATGGTTGATCAGCAGGCGCATGAGCTGCTTGGCTTGCGCGACGGTGGCCGTGTCTTCGAACCGGCCGCGCTCGAGGTCGATCAGCGTGAGACCGCGCAATCTTACCGCATTCGCAGGCGTGCCCTCCCCCAGCGCGGGCACCGGGCCGCGCTCGGCCACGTACCAGTACTCCCGCTCGGCCGCGATCGCCGTCCCCGTCCCCGCCTCGCGCGCGAGCTCGACCGCGTAGCCCAGCTCCTGGAGCATGCGCAGCTCGAAACGCCTGAGCGTCGTCTCGAGGTCCGGGCGGGAGGCGTGCGGCTGCGCCGTTCCGGCCGGCGCGACGAGGGGTCTCTCCCCGGTGCGGCGGGAGAGGCGGCGCAGCGCCGCCACGGCCTCGTCATAGGCCTCGAAGAGCCCCTCGTGCGGATCGTCCCGGTGGGTGAGCTTCAGGAGCAGCTCGTTCAGGTAGAAGCCCGCCATGAGGCTCGCACCCGAGAGCGGGGTCGCGGGCGCGGTGGGCTCGGCCACTTTCAGCGTGCGCAGCTCGCCGCGCCCGAACCAGTCGATCGCGAGGGGCTGGAACGGGACGAGGAGGCTGCGGTGCGCGGATTTCGGCCGGCGGGCGCCCTTCGCGACGAGGCCCAGGCGGCCGTGCTTCTCCGTCCAGGCCTGGAGGATGAGGCTCGTCTCGCGGTAGGGATAGCTGTGGAGGACGTAGCCCCGGTCCATCCGCCCATTGTGAAGGAAGCGCGGGCGTCCGTGCGGTCGCGGTTGCCCGGCGCTACCGGTAGCCCAGGAGCTTCAGCGCCGCGTCGCTGTCCGCCCAGCCGCTCTTCACGCGGACGTGGGTCTCGAGGAAGACCTTCGAGCCGAAGAGCGCTTCCATCGCGTGCCGCGCCTCGGTGCCGATGCGCTTGAGGGTGGCGCCCTTCTCGCCGATCACGATCGCCTTGTGGCCCGGCCTGTCGACGTAGATCGTCGCCGCGATTCGGCGCAGATTGCCTTCGATCTCGAAGGTCTCGACGTCGACCGCGATCGCGTAGGGAAGCTCGTCGCCCAGCAGCCGGAAGATGCGCTCTCGCACCAGCTCGGCGGCGAGGAAGCGCTCCGGCCGGTCCGTGACCTCGTCCGGCTCGTAGATCGCGGGCGCCTCCGGCAGGAGCTTCCGCAGCTCGCCCACCAGGGCGCGAAGTTGCGTGCCTTTCGCCGCGCTCACCGGCACCAGCGCCGCGAAATCGCGCCGCTTCGAGGCGTCGATGAGGGTGGCCGCCACCTTCGCCCGGTCGCGGTTCCTGTCGATCTTGTTCAATGCGAGCACCACGGGCACCTTGGGCGGGAGGAGCTCGAGGACCGGGGTGTCGCGCTCGTCCCAGCCGTGGGCGTCGATCACGAGGAGGATCGCGTCCACCTCGCGCGCGACCTGCCCCACCGTCCGGTTCATGGTGCGGTTCAACGCGTTCGAATGCCGGGTCTGGAACCCGGGCGTGTCCACGAAGAGGATCTGCGTGTGCGGGTCGGTGTGGATCCCCAGCAGCCGATGGCGCGTGGTCTGGGGCTTCCTCGAGGTGATCGCCACGTGCGCGCCGACCAGCTGGTTCAGCAGCGTCGACTTGCCGACGTTCGGGCGGCCGACGATCGCGACCGTGCCGGTGCGGAACGCCTCGCCGCTCACGCCTTCTTCCGGCGCGGCGTGGGCCGCTCGAGCTTCGAGAGCACGCCCGCGGCCGCCGCCTGCTCGGCCGCGCGCCGGCTGGCTCCCGTGCCCGTCGCGTTGAGGGCGAGATCGTCGACGCGGCATTCCACCGTGAAGAGCTGGTCGTGCGCCTCGCCTTCCGTGCGCATGACCGCGTAGCGCGGAAGCTGGAGCCGGCGGCCCTGCAGGTGCTCCTGCAGCTCCGTCTTCGGATCCTTGTCGACGGGCGTCTTCTCGGCGCGCTCGAGGCGCTCCGCGAGCACGACCCCGACCGTCTTCCGGAGCGCCTCGAAGCCGCCGTCGAGGTAGACCGCGCCCAGCAGCGCCTCCAGCGCGTCCGCGAGGATCGAGGGGCGGCGGAATCCCCCGCTTTTCAGCTCACCCTCGCCCAGCCGCAGCCGCTCGCCCAGGCCCAGGCCCTGCGCGGTCTGCGAGAGCGAGGACTGGTTCACGAGCGCCGCGCGCAGGCGCGAGAGGTCGCCCTCGGGAAGGGCGGGGAAGCGTTCGTAGAGGAGCGTCGCGACCGCGCAGTTGAGCAGGCTGTCGCCCAGGAACTCGAGGCGCTCGTTGTGCGGGGTTCCGAAGCTGCGATGGGTGAGCGCCTGGCGGGCGAGCTCCGGCGCGGCGAAGCGGTGGCCGAGGCGGCGCTCCAGCTCGGCGAGCCCCTCGATCGGCTCTCCGCCTCGTCCCGCCCTGCGGGTCACTGCTCTTTGGCCGTGGACGCGGAGAAGTCGATGCAGGCGCTCACGTTCCCCACGATCGGGACCTTCACGGACCAGTCCGCCGAGACGACCGTCTCGCCGCCCTGCTTCGTGATGTCGAGGTCCTTGCCCTGCACGTTCCTCGCGTCCTCGATCGCGTTGCGGGTGTCGTAGTGGCGGCGGATCTCCGGTACCGTCCCGCTCGTCTCGCCGTTCTGGACCATCGCGGCGAACATCTTGCGCACGCTCCAGTACTCGATGTAGGCGGGAAGGAGCTTCGCCGCCGAGACGCCGACGAAACCGACGACCGCCAGCGTCACGATGAGCCCCAAGAGCGACAACCCACGCTGGTGCGACATGTGCCCCCCTCTGGTTTTCATTGGATCGTCGTGCCGATGCGGCGCAGGTCGCCGAAGTTCATCCACACGAGGAACGCCCTGCCCTTGATGTTCTCGTCCGGCACGAAGCCCCAGTACCGGCTGTCGCTGCTCTGGTCCCGGTTGTCCCCCATCATGAAATAGTGGCCCGGGGGGACCGTGCAGGCGAAGCCCTCGTCATTGTAGTCGCAATCCTCCCGGTGGGGGAATTGGCGCACCTGCGCCAGGTCCACGGGCGGCTGCGCCGGGACCACCATGATCTGGTGCTCGTGGGTGCCCAGCGTCTCGGTCCAGGTGGGGAGCCGCAGGTAGTTCAGCTCCGCGTCCGTGTAGAAGCCCTCCGGCTTCATCGCGATCGCCTGGCCGTTGATGGTGAGGCGCTTCGCGCGGTAGACCACCTTGTCGCCCGGGAGGCCCACCACGCGCTTGATGTAGTCGACGGTGGGGTCCGTGGGGTAGCGGAAGACCACGACGTCGCCGCGGCGCACGGGGTCCACGTCCATCACCTTGCGGTTCAACACCGGCAGGCGGATGCCGTACGTGTACTTGTTCACGAGGATGAAGTCGCCCACGAGGAGCGTGGGCTTCATCGACCCGGACGGGATCTTGAAGGGCTCCACCCAGAACGAGCGGATGAGGAAGACCACGACGATCACCGGGAAGAAGGCGCGCGCCATGTCGACCACGACGGGCTCGGGCTCCCCGTCCGTGCGCCGGCGCCGCGCGACCTTCGCGTCCCAGAGCCAGATCACGCCCGTGATCACCGCGGCGAGGAGGAGCACCGCCGCGAAGTCCGTGAA
>Ga0207667_10006300_pt1 | contig 14394 bp, 9 predicted proteins | sample KBSCornC52_FD_184301 | JGI IMG/M metagenome (GOLD analysis project Ga0207667, IMG submission 184301) | Corn rhizosphere microbial communities from Kellogg Biological Station, Michigan, USA - KBS Corn C5-2 (SPAdes) (version 2) | ecosystem: Host-associated > Plants > Roots > Rhizosphere > Soil ... | reverse complement strand
GACGGGCGGAGCATGCCCCAATCCGAAGCAGCCTGAAGGAGAATTCCTATGAAACTCTACTATTCACCGGGGGCCTGCAGCCTCGCCGATCATATCGCGCTCGAGGAGGCCGGAATGCCGTTCGAGCTGGAACGCGTCGATCTGAAATCCAGGACAACCGAATCCGGTGCGGATTTTACCGTCATCAATCCCAAGGGCTATGTGCCCACCCTGGTGTTTGATATCGATGAGATCTTGACAGAGAACCTCGCCATCCTGGATTGGATCGCGACGCGAAGCCCAGCACTCGGCCTCGATGGGCCTCTCGGCCGTACCCGTCTGCTCGAGGCCTTGGCCTACTTGTCGAGCGAGGTGCACAAGAGCTTCGAGCCGCTTTTCGTCGGACGAAGCGCAGAGGCGATGTCGAGTGCGAGGCGGATCGTTGCACATAGGCTGGCACTGCTCGCAGAGCACCCGCTGGGCCCCTACCTGTTTGGCCCGTGCCCAAGCGTCGCCGACTGCTATCTCCTGGTGATGTTGCTGTGGGCGATGAAATTCGGCATCGCCATACCTGAAGCACTGCTCGTGCTGCGCGAATCGATGCTCGGGCGGCCCGCTGTTCAAAAAGCGATGTTACGCGAGGGACTTCGTGTCCAACGCGCGGGTGATGACACTTTTCAGCAGCGGATGGGAGTTGCGTAATGGAACCCGCGTCACATGCGGCCGGCCAGCGGCGTGGATTCGTTGCGTGGCTCGAGAAGCGCTTCCCTCTCCGGGAGCTCATCGAAAGCCAGTTGACGGGCTACTATGCTCCGAAGAATCTGAATGTCTGGTACTACTTCGGTGTTCTCGCTCTCGTGGTGCTGGTATCGCAGTTCGCGACGGGTATCGTTCTGGCGATGTTTTACAAACCCGGCGAGGCAACCGCGTTCGATTCTGTCGAGTACATCATGCGTGAGGTGCCATGGGGGTGGCTCATCCGCTACGTGCACTCAACCGGAGCGTCGGCCTTCTTTGTAATCGTGTACCTGCACATGTTCAGAGCGCTGCTCTACGGCTCGTACAAACAGCCCCGGGAGCTTTTGTGGATTGTCGGGATGCTCGTTTACTTCACGATGATGGCCGAAGCCTTCATGGGCTACGTTTTGCCCTGGGGCAACATGTCGTTCTGGGGTGCGCAAGTCATCGTGAGTCTCTTCGGCACGATACCCGCGGTTGGGCCTGGCCTGGTTGAGTGGATTCGCGGCGATTACGGTATCTCAGGGGCCGCGCTGGGCAGATTTTTCTCGCTTCACGTCATTGCCGTTCCTCTAGCCTTGGTGCTCGTGGTGGTTTTGCACCTGATAGCGCTGCGAACGGTGGGCTCAAACAATCCCGATGGTGTGGAAATCAACGACAAGCTGGACGCGAAAGGCCAGCCGGTGGACGGCATTCCCTTTCATCCCTATCACATCGTCAAGGACCTGGTGAGTGTGGCGGTTTTCCTGGTGGTCTTTGCCACGGTCGTCTTCTTCGTCCCGACCTTCGGCGGATTGTTTCTGGAAGCGGACAACTTCAATCCCGCCAATCCTGCATCGACGCCAGAACATATCGCTCCGGTGTGGTACTTCACGCCTTTCTACGCCATCTTGCGCGCAGTGCCCGATCAGCGCCTCGGTGCGCTGCTGATGCTGTTGGCGGTCTTGTCGTTCCTGTTCTTGCCGTGGCTGGATCGTTCGCCAGTGAGGTCGATCCGCTACAAGGGCTCGCTCTCACGCGTTGCGCTGGCACTATTCGCGATCTCGTTCCTGATGCTGGGCTACCTTGGTATCCAGCCGGCTGAAGGCAAATACGTCATCGCCGCGCGTCTTTGCAGCGTGTTCTATTTCGCGTTCTTCTGGCTCATGCCGTTCTACTCGAAAATCGAGCACGTGAAGCGGGTCCCCGAACGGTTGAGCGGCCTCGATCCTTCAAGGGCCCGCTGATCTCGTCAAGAAAGTCCTGCAGACCATTGCTCAGGATGACGCTGTCGTACCCACTCCCTCACAGATCATAGGAGCTCTCATGCGTCTCTCTATCATCTTCGTTATCTGTTGCCTGGGCGCTGCGAGCGCGTCCGCGGCGGAGATCAGGTCGATCTCCCGCCTTGCCGTCGGGCCCGGGAATGTCCTGTTCGTCGCCGACTGGAAGACGGCGCGCGTGCACGCTCTCAGCCTTCCCGAAGCGGCACGGAAGCCGCCGGGCACCGCGTTCAACATCTTCGACCTCGAGCCGTTGCTGTCGAAGCAGGTGGGTGGCGCCAGGGTCACGGTAGAAGACATGGTCGCCCGCCCCGCAACGGCGCAGGTCTACATCGCACTCAGCTACGGCGCCGCGCGGATACCTGCGCTCATCGTGGTGACAAGTGATCACAAGGCTCGCCGCATCGACCTGACAGCGGCGAAATCGACGTCCATCGCGCTGCGCGACGCGCCCACGACCGACTACAAGTTCTGGAGAGAGATGCCCGAGCGAAGCTTTACAGTAACCGATATGAAGTGGCACGACGGAGAGCTCTTCATCGCTGGCCTTTCCAACCAGGAATTCGCCTCGACTCTACGACGGGTGAAATACCCATTCGACTCGAAGCAATCTATCACGTCGATCGAGATCTATCACACAGGTCACAACCTGATCGAGACGCGCGCCCCGATCCGGGCAATGAGTTTCGCGACCTGGGGCGGCAAGCCCTATCTCGTGGCAGCCTATACGTGCACACCCATCGTCACCATCCCGCTCGACGATTTGAAGGACGGCGCCCATATCCGCGGCAAGACGATCGCGGAACTCGGTTACGGCAACACGCCCGCCGACATGATCTCCTACAGCAGAACCGAGCAAGGCAAAACCGAGGACTTCCTGGTGCTGCTCAACTTCGAACGGGGGGCGAGTGTCATCCCGGTGTCTCAGGTCTCGGCCGCCAGCGCCGGGCCGGGCATCAACAAGTTGGTCCCGTTCGGAGAAACCACCGGCGTCGCCGCGACGCCCGCGCCTCTGGCCGGCGCGCTGCGGCTCGACAACCTGGACGAGAAATCATTCATCGTCGTGCGCCGGCAGCTCGAGAAGGACGCATTGCAGCTCGTCACGGTAAGCAAGGATCTGAGCTTTCGTCTGAGCGACTTCATATCTGAATACGCCTTCCAGGAGTTCAGCTTCAAGGGCAACGCGTTCCAACTGGAGAACATCAAGCCCAGGCAGGACATGCTCCTGAAGGACGAAGGCTTTGCGGATCAGATCAAACCGGCGGAATGACCCATGCATTTGCGCCGATGGGCCGGCGCGGCCACTCTTGCGGTCGCGCTGAGCTGTTCTCACGCGAAGCCCTCGACACCGCGGGTCATCCTTGTTCAGCCCTCGGGCCCGCAAGTCCCTGCCAATCTGCTTCGCATTTCCATCCGATTCGCGACTCAGGTCGAAGGTCCTGTACTTCCCAGGATCGGCCTGTTGCACGCGGACGGAAGGGGGATCCAAGAGCCGTTTCTCGAGCAGGAGCTGTGGTCTCCCGACGGTAAGGTGTTGACGGTCATGATGCATCCCGGGCGCGTCAAGAGCGCACTTAATGCGCGCGCGCAGTTGGGACCGATCCTCTTGGCGGGGGACGATGTTTTCTTGGCGCTCGATGGGTTTCCTATCAAGCGGTGGAGCGTCGGACCCACAGATGATGCCGGCCCGGTCACATCGGCGTGGAAGCTATCCGCGGTACGCGCGGAGTCGCTGCAGACTCTGGTCGTAGCCCTTGACGGGCCGATTGATGGGCGGGACGCAGGCTACCTGGCCATCGCCGACGCTGGCGGACGCCGAGTGGCAGGGCAAGCCAGGTTGACGGTTGGGGAAAGCGCCTGGACGTTCACTCCGGACACGCCGTGGCGAGCGGGTGCATACAAGCTCGTCGTCCGCGGCACCCTGGAGGACCCGGCCGGCAATCGGCTGGGCAGCCGCTTCGAGACTTCCATCTATTCACCGCCCGTGCCTGCGACTGATGTGGTGGTTCCCTTCGTTATTCAGGAGGGTTGGCGCGCGCGCGCCGCCACGCCGCCGGGGTTTCGCCAACGATGCTGCGAAAGACCCTGGTGAGGTGTGCCTGGTCTGCCAGGCCGCATTCGAGGGCTATCTCACTCAGAGGTTTCTGTGTAGAGAGCATGAGCCCCTGCGCCCGCTCCACGCGACGCCGGACGACGTATCCGTGCGGTGCCTCACTGACGCTGTTTCGGAATGCAACGTTGAAGTGGTATTCGCTGAGGCGAGCGACGGCTGCGAGATCCTTGTTTCTCATTTGCGTGCCCAGGTTTGCTTCGATATGTGCGAGCACTTTGCGGAGTTGCCAGGGTGCGAGACCTCGCCGCGCCTCACTCTCTACACGTGGCGGTGATGTGCCTTCGAGACCGTATAGCATGGCTTGCGCACGCTGAAGGCGGGCGGCGGCACTGGTTCGTTCGTCGCGCAGCGTCTCGGTCAATGCTGTGGACAGCTCTGCAACAGCAGATCGAAGTTGACGGAGTGAGAGTAATGCGGGCTCAGCCACTTCATCGTCCAGAGTCAGCGCGGCGGTCGCGGCACGCGGCAATGCGCCCGTCTGTTGGGAAGAGGTCGGGTCTTTGTCATACATGATCCTGACTCCAGTTGACTCGAGGACATCGGTCCTGAGTCGTTCAGTTCCTCAGAAATGCCAGCAGATCCGCGTTTACCTGGTGCTGATGCGTGGCCGTCAGCCCATGCGGGGCGCCTGGGTAGTAAATTGCCTTGGCGCCCTCGACCAGGCGCTCCGACTTTCGTGCGGAAGCATCGATCGGCACGATCTGATCGTCTTCCCCATGTAGGATCAGCGTCGGGACATCGATTTTCTCGAGGTCTTCGGTAAAGTCTGTTTCTGAGAAGGCCTTGACGCAGTCGTACGCGTTCTTCAGTCCACTCTGCATGCTCCAGAGCCAGAACTGATCGAGAACACCCTGCGAGACCTGCGCTCCAGGCCGATTGGCGCCGTAGAACTGTACAGCCAGATCCTTGTAGAACTGGGAGCGATCCTTGACCAGTCCTGCTCGAATTGAATCGAAAACTTCCAACGGCAGACCTTCCGGATGGTCGGTTGTCTTCAGTAAGTATGGCGTTACGGCTGCAATCAGAACGGCTTTCGCTACACGCTTGGTGCCGTGCCGTCCGATGTAGCGGACGACCTCGCCACCTCCTGTGGAGTGACCCACCAGAGTCACGTTGCGCAGTTCCAATGTCTCTATGACGGCGGCGAGGTCGTCCGCGTAGCCGTTCATATCGTTGCCCGACGAGGCTTGTTCGGAGCGACCGTGACCGCGCCGGTCGTGCGCGACTACTCGAAAGCCGTTCTGTACAAGGAACAACATCTGCATGTCCCATGCGTCGGCGTTCAGCGGCCATCCGTGGGAGAAAGTGACGACGGGACCGCGACCCCAGTCTTTGTAGTAAATCGGCGTTCCATCTTTACTGATAATCGTGTTCACGTGGGGTTCCTTTAAAGTGTTTGATCAACTCTCGGCTTGCAGGTGAGCGTCCAGAAACCCGAGTTGTCTATCATCCTGACGGGCAATCTGCGTGAGCAGCGCGGCCGTTACGACGTCTCCACAATTTTCTATCGGGGCAATGCTGGCGCGAATCGCCCTGGTCAACACCGACAGCCTCTCGGCTACCCCTGCGACATAGACCGAGCCGTCGCGCGTATCGAGCGGGAACTCAGTCAAGGTCGACTGCGCCGCCACGGTGCGCGCCGTGCCATCCGCCCGTCCTCCGAGCGCGGTAATGCGCTCAGCCAGTGCGTCGCAGTGGCTCAGACAAGCGGACGCGGACTTGCGGAACTGTTGATGCAGACCAAAGAAGTGTGGGCCCTTGACGTTCCATTGAGCCTGCTTGAGCTGCGTGAAGAGATCCAGGCTATCCGCAAGATGAGCTTGAAGTCTCTCCAGCACGTTCTCACGGATAGAGATAGAAAGAGGGTTGTGAGTGGCGTACATGGCACTCTCCACGACTCCTGTCGTATAAATATGGCGTTCTACCGCCTCGGGAGAGACGGTATATCCGGTGGGCCCCTCGATTCCCTGGTTGAATATAAAAAAATATAAAATCGGTTCAGGATCTCTCGAGAAACGCACGTGCGGTGAGGAGGTCCGCCGTGTCGAACCCCTCGGTAAAGCGCGCGTACACCGCCTGCAGAGTCTCGACCGCCTCTGCGGCCCGACCCTGTCGTTCTCGGAGCCGTGCCAGACTGGTCGCCGTGCGCAATTCCCAGGATAGCGCCCCCTGCCGACGGGCCCAGTCGAACGACTGCGAATAACAGAGCTCAGCCTCGGCGGAAGCATCCGGACCGTTCCCCAACAGCAGCAGGTCGCCTTTGATCCTCCAGTGCTCCGCGACGAACCAGCGGACCTCGGTAGCCTGCGACTCACGCAAGCCATCCTCGATGACCGCAAGACCTGCAGCTACCTGCCCGCTGTCACCTAACCCCAGCGCCAGGATGCTGATGAATTGAGCGCGGCAGTAGACTGCCCCGACGTTGTGGCTGACGAGTGCCTCGTGAAGCCCTGGCAAGCCACGATCGAATTCGCCACGCTTGGTCCGTAAGGCAGCTTCGAGGTTGGAGACCCACAAGTCGGTTTTGTATGAGCGCACTTTCCGCGCATGCTCGAATGCGAGCCTGACGTAGTGTTCCGCGGTAGCCAGATCTCCCATGAGCATCGCGATGGGGCATGCAAACAAGGCGAGACGAAAGCAATTGAGCAACGCGTGATCGAGCGCCAGGCCCTCGTCCACGACCCTCGAAACGATCCTGAATGATTGGTCTGGGAATCCCTGCAGCCACAGCGCATGCGCCAGGATGAGGTCCCACCCTTCATCGTGAACAACCATCGGAAGACCGCGCCCCCGGTGATCCTCACGGCTTCGCGCGGCATGCATATTACGAACACATCCGTTCAGCTCGCCCATCATCAGGAGCGCATCTGCGATCAGAACGTCTCCGCGGGCCATCGCGGAGGGGTCACCGTGGATTTGGGCGATGCGTGAATATTTCTCGGCAATTGAAAGCGTTTCGGTGCGTGGCGAGCTGCTGGCGCTGCCCCAGAAATACAAGCCAAACAACGAAACCAGCTGAAATTCGAGGTCACCGAGTTGCTCAGCTATCGCAAGTGCTTTTGCACAGGCCGTCTTGCCTTCGAACTCGACTCCGCTGGAAGGAGGTGCCAGTTGCCCATGGGCCGTGCCGAGTGCCATTCCCAAGGCTGCGTTCAGCCGCATTTCCTGCCGCGATTCGCTGTTCGAGCTCAACGCCAAAGCGCGCAGAGCTTGTCGCACCCGGTTGCACCACTCCCCCTCGAGGTACAGTCGCATCCATATCGGCGCCAGAGCGATCGTGAGCTCGGCAGCCATAACGGGATCTCCGCTGCTGGAAAAAGCCCAGTCCAGCGCAACTCGTCCATCTTCGAGCAGGCGGCAGTATTCGGATGACCAGTCCCATATGGAGCCGTTACTCCATTCCGCGGACGCGCGCTCGAAGACTGTCAGGTGGTATTGCGCATGCTGGCGCGCGAACCGCTGTAGCTCCCCGCGCTCGGCGAGCTTTTCGAGAGCATAAGCTCGTGTCGTTTCCAGCATGCGATAACGCGCCACACCAGCGACGCCAGCGACCGCTACCAGCGATTTCTCGACCAGCAGGGACACTTGCGCGACAACATCGTCAGTGTCACGTTCGGCCTCCGAGAGCACGACGGTCGCCGCTTCGAGCTTGAATTCGCCTGCGAATACAGCAAGGCGACATAGGGTCAGGCGCTCGCTTTCAGACAACAACTCATAACTCCAATCCAACGTTGCGCGCAACGTCTGATGGCGTGCTAACGCCGTTCGGCGCCCCCCGGTAAGTAGGCGAAAGCGCTCATCGAGCCGCGTGGCCACCTCCTGCACCCCGAGCACCGCCGCGCGAGCGGCCGCCAACTCGATGGCCAAAGGCATCCCGTCCAAGCGACGGCAGACGAGCCCGAGCCGCCGCGTCACACTGGGCTCGAGCCGAAACTGCGGTTGCGCGGCGCTAGCTCGCGCAACGAACAGTTTCGCGGCGCTGGTGGCGAGAACGTCCTGCTCTTCGAGGGCGTCTTCATCCGGCACATCGAGGGGTTGGACCTGATACACCCACTCGTCTTCTGCGCGCAGCGGCTCACGGCTCGTGCATAGCGCGTGCACCTGTCGGCCAGCGCGCACGAGTTGATTTGCCGTACGAGCGGCGACGTTGATTACGTGTTCGCAGTTATCAAGCACCACGAGCGTGCGCTGCGTGCCCAGCGCATGTGTGATTCGCTGAGGTGCCATGTCGGATACATTCAGACCCAGTGCCATGGCGACGCTCGCGGGAACCAGCTCGGCATCACTCAGCGGCGCCAGATCCACGAGCCACACTCCCTGCGGAAAGTGCGGCAGCAGGCTGCGCGCTGCTTCCAGACCCAGCCTCGTCTTGCCGATGCCCCCGGCCCCGGTCAAAGTCAAGAACCGCTTTTCCAGCGCCAACGTGCACACTTCCGACAGCGCAGCCTCTCGCCCGATGAGTGCCGAGGCGGGCGCCGGCAGGTTGGTGCGGTGATCGGGGGCGCGTATCGCTGCAGCTGCGCGGATTTCGCCCACGAATTGATAGCCGCTGCCCGACACCGTCTGGATCAAATCGCGGTCGGCACCCAATGCTTTGCGCAGCGTCCCGATTGCAACCGTCAGATTGTTTTCTTCGACAACTCGCCTGGGCCAGACCTTGCTGATCAGCTCATCCTTGCTGACGATCGTTCCGCGGGCCTCGATGAGCGCCATCAACAGATCGAAGAGTCGGCCCCTCAGCCGAACAGGCTGGTCATCCGCAAGGAGCTCCCGGCGGTGCGGAACGACCTTGAATCGGCCGAATTCAATGGTACTCGCGGGAAGTTTCGCAGCCGGCATGGTCGAGTCTCGTGGTTTCTCGTCCTAAGGACCGAATTGATATCGAAGTTGTCCGCCAATGATTCGTGGTTCCCCATACGCGACGCCAGGTGTCCCCGTGGAGGAGTACGACTCCGAGAGCCTCGTCACATAGACCTTGTTGGTGGCATTGGTGACAAAGGCGGAAATCTCCAGGCCCGCTGCAAGTGGGCTCCGCCAATCGAGCCGTCCATTGAGCAGGCCATAACCCCCGATCTCTTCGTACGGCCCATTCTGGGCACCGCTTGTGGTCGACTGGTAGGAGAACGCCACGGATATTGCCGCGCTTCCGAGCTGATTCGGCAGTGAGATCTCGTGCCGCGCCGACACGCTCACCTTGCTTCGCGGGGTATAGGGAAATGGCTGATTGGACAAGTCTCCGAGAACGGGAGAAAAGTAATGGTTATACCTGGATTGGAGGTACGAATAACTCAGCCGCAGCTCGCTGCGAGCGTCAGGCCTGAGGGTCTGCTCCCATTCAACCCCCTCGATGGTTGCCGATGCTGCGTTCTCCACGACTGACGCGGTGACATCATCGACCTCCACTGGAATGGCTCTCTGAAGGTCTTTGTAGTCCGTATGAAATACGTCAACGTTGGAGCGTGCCACGATTCCCGCGACTTCCCACTCGGCTTTGACTCCCAGCTCGACGTCCGTCACGTGCTCCGGCTGATAGGTGCTGTACTGCGAATGGAACGGGGTCTGAAGATTGAACCCGCCGCTCTTGTAGCCGCGACGGGTTGTAATATACGCCAGAGTCTGCGGCGTGACCTGATAGTCGAGTCCAAGCGTCCATGAAGGCGCGCTGAAGTGCCCATGAGGTAACACGACGCAGGCCGGTGCCTCGCCCTGGGTAAAGGCACACACGTTCTGGAAAGCCGGGATGTAGACATTGCTGGACTGCGCTGCGTAGTCCCATGTGTAGCGAAACCCGGCCGTGAATTTCAGATCATCGAGTCGGGAGGACCAATCTCCCAGGTCATAGTTGAGTTGACCATATGCGGCGTGCGAGCGCTGTGTCGTGGCTCCTTGGGCCACGACTTTGATTGGAAAGTATGTACCGGGAGCTACTTCTGCCGGTTGGGTTACATCGATCTCGGGCACATTCGTCGGCCGCGTATATTCGAAGTAACCTCCCGCCACCCACTGCAGCCGATTGGCGCGGAATGTCCCATTCAGCTGCAGCTCCTCGCTATATTGCTCGCCGGTACCCGCCCACCTCGTGGGAATCGAAGTATCCTGAATTGGCAGGCTCGTGGCGTCGAAGTCCGATACTCCCAGGGTGTTTTTTTCACTCTGATATGCAGCGATGTTCCGGAGCGTCAGATTGCCGCTCAACACCCAACGCAAGTTGTCGATTGCCGTGAGTCTCGATTCGCGGTCGAGTTGATACGCCGAAAATGACGTATGACGCGGGCCGAGTGCTCGTTGCCCGGCTATGAAAGAATAAATCGCCGGAAACGCGGCGGCCGCCAGCCCGTCCGGGTTGGCACCGACGATCTTTCCGCCTTGCCCATGCTGATTCCTGGAGTAACTGTCGAGGATCAGTTGATTCTCGAGATGCTGAAGAGGTTTGAATAGAATCGAGAGGCGCAAGGCGCGAAAATTTCGATCGTCGTAATCTCTTCCGGAGAAGAGCGGACCTACGTCCCTCGTATATCCGTCGCGCACTGAAACATCCGTGGCCAGGCGGACCTGTAGAAGATCATCGATGACGGGTACGTTCACTGCTCCTTCGAACTCCCGCCAGTCGTACTCTCCCAGAGTGAGCTGGCCGTAGCCCTCCAGATTGTTGGTGGGTGCCTGGGGTGTGAGCAGAATCGCGCCGCCGGTCGTGTTGCGGCCGAACAGAGTGCCTTGCGGTCCCTCGAGCACGTCGACGCTCGTCAGGTCGTAGAACAGCCCGGCGCCGAGTCCGCCTTGGGTCAGCCCGAGCGCCGTTTGCGCGTTGATGAGGGGCACTTCGGCAAAATAAGCGACAACGCTGGGTGGTGCCCCGAGGATGTTACCTTGACCCCGCAACACAAAACCGGCGCCCAAGCCCACAGTGTTGTTGATGGTCAGGGCAGGGACGAACCGCACGAGGTCCTGAGTCGAGGTGATGTCGTTCTCCCGCAGATCGGCCGAGCTGAAAGCGGTTATTGCGATCGGAACGGTCTGTAGATTCTCGGCGCGCCGCCGGGCGGTCACGATGACTTCATCGAGGCTGGTGTCGCCATTCGCTGCGGAAGCCCCGGCATAGCCTAGCTCTATGCCCGCGGCACTCAGTGCTGTCGATGCAGTAAGAACGGCGCACATGAAGGTCAACTTTGCCGTGGCCGCGGCGGTGGGAAGGGCGCCCCAGACGCCGGCCGCCAGCGCGTCGCGACGAGCCGAAACGGTTGCGGAAGAGGGCGTGGTCATCGGGTCTCTCCGTTGAGCCCGTGCTTGCCAGCTCTGGCAGCTTTTCCGGAGGGCTGAGTTCAACTCTCACGCGAAATTGCAGTCGCGACGAGTTCAGTGGTGTTAAGGCGTGTGAAGGGCTGCAAATGCACCTTGGTTGTGCAGTGCATGCGGACGCAGCCCAATAGGAATATCCTCGGGGTTGACGCCTGCGCCAGAGCATCGACGTGACCCAAAAACGCCCTCCCTCTCCGCCAGGCGAGCATCCAACGAACGATGTGGCGCTGACTGCGCTCGTCGGACCCGACGAGGCGTCCCGCCCCCAGAGCCTGAGCATTTCATTCGGACCCTTCCGGCTGTTTCCGGCTGCCCGGTCAATCGAAAAAAATGGCGTGCCGCTCGCATTGGGCGATCGTGCGATCGACATCCTGATCGTGCTGGTCGAGCGCGCAGGTCAGATCGTCAGCCATCGCGATCTGATCGAGAGCGTGTGGCGTGGGCTGGTCGTGGACTCGAGTAATCTCAGGGTTCATATGACCGGTCTGCGTAAAGCACTTGGTGATGGTGACGGGCAGGAGAGGTATATCGTCAACGTTACAGGCCAAGGCTATTGCTTCGTTGCGCCTGTCCGGCGGGAAGCGGCTGCGGATCGACGGACGCGGGTTCCGCAGTACCTGGATGATACTGCCAAGCAGCGTCTGGTTCTGCCGCCTGTGCTTGGACGAATGGTAGGCCGCGATGAAGCAGTTCGTACTGTTGCCGCAGATCTGGTCGCCGATCGCTTTGTAACCATTATCGGGCCTGGGGGAATGGGGAAGACGACCGTCGCTATATCCGTCTCCCACGCTATCCGCGAAGAGTTTGGCGGCGATGTGTGCTTCGTTGATATCGGCGCCATCACGGATCCGAAGCTGGTTGTCACCACGGTTGCATCAACGCTCGGTCTCACGATCCAGACCGACAATGTATTGCCGGCTCTCATGCTTTGCCTGCGGCCGTTGCGTATCCTGATTGTGTTCGATAGCTGCGAGCACGTGATCGACGCGGTCGCCACGCTCGCCGAGCGAATCTTCCAGGAGGCACCGGGCGTTCACATCCTGGCAACCAGTCGCGAGGCAATGCGGGTCGAAGGCGAGCACGCATACTGGCTTGCGCCGCTCGCGAGCCCCTCACCCCAGGGCACCGTGAGTGCCGCTGACGCGTTGGGCTTTCCCGCAGTGAAGCTGTTCCTGGAGCGGGCCACTGCAACTGGCTGCCGCCTTGAATTGAGTGACGCGGATGTGCCGATCGTCTCCGATATCTGCGAGAGACTCGACGGGCTCCCTCTCGCGATCGAGTTCGCAGCGGCGCGTGTAGCAGCGCACGGCATCGTGGGGACAGCGGACCTTCTGAAAAGCCGTCTCGGTCTTCACTGGCCCGCGCGGCGAACGGCGCTCCCCAGGCACCAGACACTTCACGCTCTCCTTGACTGGAGCTACACCTTTCTTACTGAGCTCGAACGGCGCGTGCTCCGACGGCTCGCAATTTTCGTGGGCCTTTTCACTCTCGAAGCGGCGCGAGCTGTCGCAAGCGACGGCGGATCGGACGAGACACAAGTCGTCGGCGCGCTGGATAGCCTCGTCGCGAAGTCTCTTGTATCCGCCGTGGCTGCGAACGGTACAACGCGGTATCGGCTTTTGGAGACGACTCGCGTTTATGCCATGGAAAAGCTCAACGAGAGTGGCGAAAAGCAGGCGATTGCTCTGCTCCACACCAGATTTTTTGTGTCTCTTCTGACCGGTGTCGATACTCGCAATTCCAGCGGCGCGCGCTCGAACGGGGAGTACTTGGCTAACGTGCGAGCCGCGCTCGAATGGGCTTTCGGCGACCCGGGAAGCGGATTACGCGGGGCGGGCTGGAACGGTGCGCTGGCTTGCGACCGGATTCTCGCTATCGATCTGACAGTCGCCGCTGTTGCTATTTTTCTGGAGCTGTCACTACTCAGCGAATGCCACAAATGGGCCACTGCGGCATTGCTGCTGCTCGAGGATACGATGCTCGGGAGCCAGCAGGAGATGGTGCTGCAGGAGGCAGTGGCAGTTTCATCGACCTGGACCCGGGGCAATGGCGATGACGTGCGTGCGGCAATCATGCGGGCGCTGGAGATCGCGCAGAGCCGCGGTGACACCGCAAACCGTTTGCGACTACTAGCCGGGCTGCACATGTTCCTGCTCCGTGGGGCAGATATGCGGGGCTCCCTCTCGATCGCGGAGGAGTTGGAGAGCGCGGCGCGAACCGCGATGAATGCGTCTTACAGCGTTATTGCTGATTGGTTGCTGGGTTGCTCACACCATTTCATGGGCAATCAATCTGCCGCCCGCCAGTATCTGGAAAGAGGGCTGGCGCGCGCGGACCACGCACAACTGTTCGGACTCGACTATCGATTTCGGGGGCTCATCTGTCATCACCGCTCGCTGTGGTTGAGCGGCTTTCCGAATCGCTCATTGGAGGTTGCGCAGAAGGCGATCCGCGAGGCCGAGGCGTCGAATAAGCCTCTGACGATGTGCTTCGCGTGGCTTTACACCGCGCCCTCGTTTCTGTGGTGCGGTGAATTGGGCGCCGCCGATGAAGTGCTCGGGAAGTTGATGACTCACCCGCATTGGCACGCCCTGCCATCACTCCACGCAACAGCGTTCGCCCTTCAGGGGGAACTGGTCATCCGCCAGGGAGAAAGCGAGCGCGGCCTGGCGCTGTTGCAATCCGCACTCCCCATGATGAGAGCCGATCGACAAACTGTTCAATTGGCTCGCGCAAGCTGCGCGCTTGCAGAGGGACTTGCCGCTGTGGGGCAACTCAGCGAGGCCCTCGCTGTTATCGATAGTGCGGTAGTGGAGACCGAAGCGGGGTCCGAGATTTGTCAACTTCCAGAGCTGCTCCGTGTTCAAGCTGAGATCCTTCTCTCAATGCCATCGAGTGACGATGTGCTTGCGGAGGCCGTTGTCCTGCGGGCGCTCGCGGAGGCTCGCCGGCAATGTGCGCTGGCGTGGGAATTGCGCGCGGCAATGACCCTCGCAAAGATTAGAG
>Ga0207667_10006299_pt1 | contig 14394 bp, 11 predicted proteins | sample KBSCornC52_FD_184301 | JGI IMG/M metagenome (GOLD analysis project Ga0207667, IMG submission 184301) | Corn rhizosphere microbial communities from Kellogg Biological Station, Michigan, USA - KBS Corn C5-2 (SPAdes) (version 2) | ecosystem: Host-associated > Plants > Roots > Rhizosphere > Soil ... | reverse complement strand
CGAACAGCAACGCAACCCCGCCGTTCAACTTGGCAGCAAGTTTTTCGCGACGCGCGTGATAGTCAGCGTTGGCCTGGCGTTCGCGGCCAAGGACCGGGAGTGCCAACAGGCACAGCGAAATAACCGGTACCCATAACAGAACTCCTCCACGATTCATTTGCCCTCGATTATTTGCCAGTTAGAGAGTTTGTTGCAGATGTGAAGCTATCCACATTGCTCTTATCCAAAATCTGCGAGCCGGTATCAACGAATGCAGGAATCGGTGCGAACCCGTCGTTCGCCCAATCGGAATCTAGCCTTGGCAAGTTCTGATGATGCAGAGTATCCAGCATTTTCAACCCTACAAACGCCATGGTAAAAGGCTTCTGTGCGATGGTTGCCACAATTACGCCTTTCTTGATCCACTCGAGCGTGGCGGGATCCGTATCCATCGCAATGACGGTTCGCCCCTTAATTCCGTTGTTGTCAAGCACCGTGGCGACTTCATTTCCCGAGAGTGCCTCAAGGCAAACAAACGCGTCGATGTGCTCTTTCTTGTCGTTCGCAAGAAACCCGTTGGTGGCATCGAACGCCACGCGAGGGTCTCCCTTGACGTCAACCGTGTGAATAATTTTGATCTGAGGGGAACCTTCAAGAGCGTCCTTGTATCCGTGCAAGCGCTCATTCAGGTTGGGCTGTGCCGGCATGGTGAATACCACCACATTTCCATGCCCCTTGAGTTCTTGCGTCAGGCGTTTTCCGCCTGCCACTCCAGCTTGGTAGTTGTTCGTACCGATGAAGAATAACCGTTTGCTGGCGGGCGCATCGGAGTCCACGGTGACGAGCGGAATTCCGGCGGCGATGGCTCGGTCGATGCTGTCTTTCATCAAACTCGCGTCCGCAACCGAAATCAGGATGCCAGCCGGCTTGCTTTGCGTCGCGTGATCCAGCGCATCGCGTTCCGCTGCAGGGTCGTAGGTGTCGGGGCCGGTAAATTGATAGCCGACCTTCAGTTGGTTGGCAGACTGGGAGAATCCTGCCGCTGCAGTTTGCCAATAGGGAACTTTGATGTTGGTGGAGATAAAGATGTACTGCTCGCCACTGTGCCCGCCCCCGCACGAGGTCAGGGAAAGCACCGCAATCACCAACGAGACCGAAAGGGAGATACGCGCTTGCGTCATAGCAGACCTCCTGCAGATGCGTGAAGATCGCAAAGGAAGCGAGTCGCATTCTAAACCAGAAGGGAATCGAGAGGAAATCGAAAGCAAACTTGGAGTTCAAACACCAACGGGATACGGTTTGGTGTTGTTACCGGTGGAAAGCGACAGAGACGAGAATCGTCCCTGTAGGAGCGACATCAATCCTGTGTACCAGTAGCCGATGACAAACAGCAGCAGGAAGGGAACGGTGAAGTAGTTTTCGTTATCGAGAGCGTAGTACACGGTGAGGGCAAAGTAACTCCCGATCAAAAGTTCGACCCAAGGCACCCATCCTAAACGTCTACGGTATTTCGTTGCCCGCACCACGTCTTTCTTCGTCTCCACGCGATACTTGGGCGTACGCGCAAACGCGGATTTCTTTCCAATCAGGGCTTCAAGCACTGCCATGGTGTTGGTGAGTGTCAGGCCAATCCCGAGTGCCATCAAGAAGGGCAGGTACAGTAAGGCGCGCGGCCAGGTGCGCGGAAAAAGCTCTCGTTGGGAAACCAGATAGAAGCTGGAAATGGAAAAGGTTGAGGCCAGAAATAACGGAATGTCGATGTACAACATCTGAAACCATCCCTGATAAAAGCGGATGACCATGGCGGGCAGAAGGAGCACCGACAGGATCACCATAAGCGGGTAGCTCAGGTTGGCGGTTAGGTGATACCAGGCTTCCAGTTTCACGCGAAATGGCTGATCACTTTTGAGAACCTTGGGAAGAATCTTTTTTCCCGTCTGAATCAGTCCTTTTGCCCATCGCGCCTGCTGAGTTTTGAAGGCGGTCATTTCAACCGGCAGTTCGGCCGGGCATTCGATGTCTTGGCGGTAGACGAACTTCCATCCCTTCAGCTGTGCCCGATAGGAAAGATCGGTGTCTTCCGTGAGAGTGTCGTGCTCCCAGCCACCGGCATCTTCGATCGCCTGGCGCCGCCAGATCCCCGCCGTGCCGTTGAAGTTAAAGAAGACATCATGACGCGCGCGCCCGGAATGCTCTAGCACGAAATGACCGTCGAGCAGGATGGCCTCGACTTCGGTTAGGAAAGAATAATTGCGATTGATGTGCGTCCACCGCGTCTGCACCATCCCGGTCTTTGGGTCGGTGAAGTGGTGGATGGTTTTGAGCAAAAAGTCCGAGGGCGGAACGAAGTCGGCGTCAAAGATAGCGACGAACTCGCCTTTGGCTGTCTTCAATCCTTCATGCAAGGCTCCAGCCTTGAACCCTTCGCGGTTTGTGCGATGCAGGTATGTGACCGGATAACCCTGGCTGGCGTAATGCTCGACGAGTTCACGGGCCACGTTTGCGGTTTCATCCGTCGAGTCGTCCAGCAATTGAATATCGAGCTTCTCGCGCGGATATTCGAGCCGGCACACCGCTTGCAAGAGGCGATCAACAACATACTGCTCATTGAAAATTGGGAGCTGCACGGTCACGCGCGGCAACGTAGGGAACTCTTGCGGCGGTTTGGTCGCGTTCTTTTTCTTCTTGTAATAAAGGTAGACAAGCGTATAGCGGTGAATGCCGTAGGAGGCGAGCAGAATCAGAACAATGAAGTAGGGGATCAGCAGCGCCAGATCAAACCCATTGGCCTCATAAAGACCCTTGAAGGTGGTGTCAAGAAAGTGTCTGCGGACGTACTGCGCTAGCCCGGGCTGGGCAAGAAACACGGAGAAGGCTGGCAACAAGTGCGGCATCGGCTGAGAGCCCGATTTTAGCGGGCGCGTTCGAAGGGAACATTGTAAATGGTGAGGTAAGGTGTGGAAACCGGGGAGAAAGCAGGAACCCGCTCGCCCCTGCGGCTCATGTAAACTCTCTGGGTTGCACCGTCAGATGAGCACGCCTAACGCCTACATTTGCGACGCCATCCGCACACCATTCGGGCGCTATGGGGGAACTCTGGCGCACGTCCGCACCGATGATCTCGCTGCCATTTCCCTCAAGGCTTTGATAGAGCGCAATCCGAGAGTGGATTGGAACGCGCTCGATGATGTCCTCTATGGGTGCGCCAATCAGGCCGGCGAGGACAATCGGAACGTAGCCCGCATGGCTCTCTTGTTGTCAGGACTTCCGGTGGACGTGCCAGGAGCCACGGTCAATCGTCTCTGCGGCTCCAGTCTGGAAGCCGTGTCAGTCGCCGCACGCGCGATCAAGTCGGGCGAAGCAAGTCTCGTAATCGCGGGTGGTGTCGAGAGCATGTCGCGCGCGCCCTTCGTGATGGCGAAAGCAGAAGATCCGTTCTCGCGATCGCCAAGAATCGAAGACAGCACAATTGGGTGGCGCTTCGTGAATCCAGTGATGAAGCAGAAATATGGAACGGACTCCATGCCGGAAACTGCGGAGAACATCGCCGAACAATGGAAGATTTCCCGCCAGGACCAGGATGCTTTCGCTGTTCGCAGCCAACAGCGCACGGCCGCAGCAATGAGATCCGGACAACTCGCAGAAGAAATTACTCCGGTGGCGATTGCCGGCAAGAAGGGAGGAAGCGAAACCATCGTTGTCCAGGACGAGCACCCGCGTCCCGACACTATCCTTGAGGCCCTCGCGAAACTGAAGCCGATCGTCAAGCCGAACGGGACCGTTACGGCGGGTAACTCTTCCGGCGTCAACGACGGTTCTGCCGCCATCCTCCTGGCATCCGAAAAAGCAGTATCGCAACATGCATTGACCCCCATCGCACGTGTTTTGGGTTCGGCCACGGCTGGAGTCCCACCCCGGATCATGGGAATCGGACCGGTTCCGGCAACGCGCCGTGTTCTTGAAAAGACTGGCGTCAAGCTCTCGCAGTTGGACGTCATTGAATTGAACGAAGCGTTCGCAGCACAGTCTTTAGCGGTCCTACGCGACCTTGGATTGCCGGACGACGCTGGGCAGGTGAATCCAAACGGTGGCGCGATCGCCATCGGGCACCCGCTGGGCGCAAGTGGGGCCCGTCTGGTCATCTCAGCGGTGAATCAACTTAGACGCACGAGTGCAAGGTATGCGCTTTGCACCATGTGTATCGGGGTCGGGCAGGGAATCGCGACCGTCCTCGAACGACTCTAAGGCCGCTACTGATTGGAAGCAATCGAGCGCAGTTTCTCGGCAGCCAGCTCAGGCGTAATGTCGCGTTGCGGTGTCCCCAGCATTTCGAATCCCACCATAAACTTTCTTACCGTGGCGGAACGCAACAGGGGCGGGTAGAAGTGAGCGTGGAAGTGCCACTCCGGATGGGGATCCCCATCAAAAGGATGCTGGTGAAATCCCATGGAATACGGAAACGGCACATCGAAAATACGGTCATACGTCGAAGTAAGCTGCCTCAACAATGCACTCAGATCCGCAACCTCTTTGTCCTTAAGGTCGGGGAAACTGCCGAAGTGGCGTCGGCTGCACACCAACACTTCAAACGGCCAAACCGCCCAGAAGGGAACGACGGCAGTGAATCCGGCGTTGGAGCAAACGATTCGCGTGTCTTGTTTCTCTTCAAGCTCCACATATTCGCAAAGCAGGCAGGAAGGGTTCTCATTGCGGTAGTTTCGCTGTGCGAAAAGCTCGCGCGCGGAAGCCTGAGGCACGGTAGCGGTGGCCCAAATCTGACAATGGGGATGGGGGTTGCTCGCTCCCATCATCTCGCCCCGGTTCTCGAAGATTTGTACGTGACGAATTCCTTCGATTCGCGACAGCTCCAGGGTCTGCGCACTCCATTCCCGGATCACAGGCTCGATTTCCCGACCTTCCATGGTTGCCAGTGTGAGATCGTGGCGAGGAGAAAAGCACATGACACGGCAGATTCCCGACTCCGTTTCAGCCACTAATAGGCCGCGACGGTCCAAGTCGAAGCGCGCCGAAGGGATGTCTTTTTTCAGAGCCGCGAAGTCATTCTCAAAAACGAAAGTTGAGTGGTACTGAGGATTCAGTGCTCCATTCGCACGCTGATTGCCTGGACATAGATAGCAAGAAGGATCGTACTGCGGTCTTTGCGCCTGAGGAATCGCTTCCACTGCACCTTGCCATGGTCTTTGCGTCCGGTGTGGTGAAACCAAAACCCATTCATTGCTTAAAGGATTGAACCTGCGGTGCGGGGATTCGCGAAAAACTGAATCCAATTGATTTCCCATTGGGTCTCGTCGTGCTCCGAGCAGCACCCATTCATATGCTGATTCAGACTTTAGTATGTTCTCTCATAAACCAACTGCCATTACAATAGCGGGGTTCGTCCTGCTCGGTCGGAAGTGACTGCTGAGCGGGGCGAGGGGATCACGCCGCAAAGTGAAAAAACTGAACCCTGAAGAATGGCTGCAAACGTTCGAGCCGGAAATTCGTGCTGAGACGAAACTATTTCGGGCGCCTGGGCGTGTGAACCTCATTGGCGAGCATACTGACTACAACGATGGGTTCGTGCTTCCGAGCGCGATCGGTTTTTATACTCACATCGCAGTTTCTCCTCGAAGCGACGGCAAACTGGTTCTGCGTTCTACCGAATTTCCCCGAGAATTTGAGTTCTTGGCTGAGAGCTTGCCTTCCCAAAAACTTGGTGAATGGTGCGATTACGTCTTAGGTGTCGCCACGCAATTGGTAAAGGCAGGCATTGCGCTTGGCGGTGCCGACTTGCTGGTGCACGGGGAGGTGCCGGTTGGCTCAGGATTGAGTTCGTCGGCGTCGCTCGCGGTCGCATCCGCTCTTGCGCTGCTAAGCCTTTCCGGGAAGACCCTTCAGCTCAAGGAAATTGCCAAGCTCTGCCAGCGCGCTGAGAACGAATTCGTCGGAGCCCGCGTCGGCATCATGGACCAGTTCGTTTCCTGCCATGGCAAAGCCGGACATGCCGTGCTCCTGGATTGCCGTTCCCTGGATTATGAGTTGGTGCCGATTCCGGAACAGGTTCAACTGGTCATTTGCAACACCATGGTAAAACACGAGCTTTCGGGCGGCGAGTACAACATGCGCCGGGCCCAGTGCGAAGAAGGGGTGCGAATCCTTTCGCACTCAAATCCGAAAATCAGGGCATTGCGCGACGTCACCGTTCGCGAGCTGCAAGGGCGCCGTTCGGAAATCCCGGAGGTGGTGTTTCGCCGCTGCCTGCATGTGGTCAAGGAAAACGAGCGTGTACTGGAGACGAAGAAGTTCTTGGAGAGCGGTGATTTGACCAGCGTCGGCGAACTCATGCTCGATTCGCACGAGAGTCTGCGGGATCTGTACGAAGTGAGCTGCCGCGAACTGGACGCCATGGTAGAAGCCGCCAAAGGGTTTCCCGGCTGGATTGGCGGCCGCATGACCGGCGGGGGGTTCGGCGGTTGCACGGTAAATCTCGTTGTGAGAGAACAGGCAAACTCGTTTGCAGCCGCGATTGCTTCCCGCTACCAGAAAGAAATCGGAATTCATCCCGACGTTTACGTGTGCTCGGCCGCCGATGGGGCTGGAGCAGAAGCCACAACTGCGGGGTAGTTTCCTTGCAAAACTGTGAACTTCCGATAAAGGCGCCCTCAGAGTAAACGTTTACAAACGCGACCCAATCGTCGATAATTGTTCGCTTCGCTTACAATGCCCGTGGTCATACGTCTGCCGCGGATGCGCAGGCAACAGAATGGAGGAGTGCGAGATGAGGGTTTCAGCTCTCGTAATTGCGCTATTGATGATGACAGCTGCCACTGAAGCACAAGTCACGAAGAAGAACTTTGGCAAAACACCGGATGGCAAGCCGATCCAGATGTTTACGATCAAGGATGGAGTCGTGGAGGCTCACATCATCACCTATGGCGGCATTCTTCAGTCCTTGAAGGTGCCTGATAAGAATGGCAAGTCCGCCGACGTGGTGCTCGGCTTCGATACCGCCGAGGAATACATCAACGGCAATAAGGCTTTCTTCGGCGCGATTATAGGGCGCTACGGAAACCGTATCGCAGGTGGCAAATTCCAGCTCGGTGGGAAAACTTTTCAGATCCCGCAGAATGACGGTTCAAACGCCTTGCATGGTGGACCGAAGGGCTTTGACAAGGTTCTATGGACCGGGAAAATCATTCCCCACGGGGTGGAACTTACCTACGTGAGCCCAGACGGCGAGATGGGCTTTCCCGGGACACTCACCGCAATCGTGCGCTACACCCTCGTCGGTAAGGACTTGAAAATCGAGTATTCGGCGACCACCGACAAGAACACCATCGTCAATCTTACCAACCACTCTTATTTCAATCTGGCGGGCGCGGGAAACGGGAACATCCTCAAGGACCAGGTGAAGATCAACGCCAGCCGTTACACACCCGTGGACGCGACTCTCATTCCGACCGGGGAGTTGGCGTCGGTAGAGGGTACGCCATTTGATTTCCGCAAGCCGACGGCGGTTGGATCGCGAATTGACAACAAAGACGATCAGCTCACGAAAGGCCATGGCTACGATCACAATTGGGTGCTCGACAGCAGCGGCAAGCTGGCGGAGGCGGCTGAGGTTTACGAGGCGGGCAGCGGGCGGGTGATGCAGGTCCTGACCGACCAGCCGGGGGTCCAGTTCTATACCGGGAACTTCCTCGATGGGACCATTAAAGGAAAGGGCGGTACGGTCTATGAACACCGCGCGGCCCTGTGCCTAGAGACGCAACACTTTCCCGATTCACCGAACCACCCGACCTTTCCGTCAACGGAGTTGAAGCCGGGACAGAAGTACCACACCGTGACAGTTTTTCGGTTCTCGACGAGATAGCACCTGTTGCAAACGAACACGCGGGCCGCAGGACGCGGCCCCAGTTCTACGAAGACTCGAAATCAATGTCCCCAACGGTCGGTTCCAGCAAAGCGCTGCAAGAGCTTCGTGAGCAGGTGCTCGAAGCCAATCTCGAATTGGTTCGCCGCGGCCTGGTACTTTACACCTTCGGAAACGCGAGTGGAATTCTGCGGGAAGAAGGCCTGGTCGTGATTAAGCCGAGTGGTGTTCCCTACGAGAAGATGAAGCCTGAGCACCTGGTGCTGACTGGCCTGGATGGCAAGGTGCTCGAAGGCAACCTCCGGCCCTCCTCCGACCTGCCGACGCACGTTCTTCTCTACCAGCGATTCAAGGCTATCGGCGGTGTGGTTCATACCCACTCAGAGTATGCGACAGCCTGGGCGCAGGCGCGGCGTTCGATTCCTTGCTTCGGGACGACTCATGCCGATTACTTCCACGCACCGGTGCCGGTAACAGATCCTATGTCCGCGGAGGAGATTGCTGGCGAATACGAGTGGAACACGGGCGAAGCGATTGCACGCGCTTTTCGTGACAAAGATCCCGACGTGATTCCCGCCGTACTGGTCGCAAACCACGGTCCCTTTGTGTGGGGCAAGGACGTTACCATGGCGGCCCACAACGCGGTTGTGCTGGAATCAATCGCGCGTATGGCATACTTTACGACGACTTTGAATCCGCAAGCAGTGGCAATTTCGAGCGCGCTTCACGACCGGCACTTTTTGCGCAAGCACGGTCGCAACGCATACTACGGTCAGGCAGGGGAGAAAAGATGAGTCCGCTCTTGGCGACGTTCCTGGCAGAACGGCTAGTCCGGCTTTCGGGCGTGGACCTGGCCATCATTGTTTTCTATTTCCTTCTGGTGCTGGTCATTGGTTTCTACCTGAAGAGATTTGCAAACACCGGCGAAGATTTTTTTCTCGCGGGTCGCGAAATGACCGCATGGGTGGCGGGTTTGGCATTCGTCTCCGCCAACCTGGGCTCGCTCGAACTGCTCGGTTGGGCAGGATCGGCATATCAATACGGCATCATGGCGGCGCATTGGTATTGGGTGGGCGCGATCCCGGCGATGATTTTCCTCGGCCTGGTGATGATGCCGTTCTACTACATCTCCAAGACCCACTCGGTGCCGGGATATTTGAAGCTGCGCTATGGCTCGGAAGCAAGTTTCCTTAGCGGCATCACATTTGCGGTCATGACGATTCTTATGTCGGGCGTGAACATGTACGCCATGGCCGTCGTCATGAAGGTGGTTCTTGGCTGGGACATTAACTTCAGCATCTGGGTGTCCTCTCTGACAGTGGGTGTTTACGTCGCAGCAGGCGGGTTGTTTTCCGCCATCTTCAACGAGGTTTTGCAGTTCTTTCTCATTTGGTTCGGTGCGTTGTTGATTCCAATTATCGGCTTGATTGAAACCGGGGGCTGGAGTGGCATGGTCGCCCGCATTCAGCACAACTTCCCGGGCCAAGACTTCACGCACATGTGGGCGCCGATGGGTTCGTTTGCCAACAACCCAATGGGAATCCACTGGACGGGAATTGTGTTTGGTCTCGGCGCCGTGCAGTCGATGGGGTACTGGACTACGGACTTCCTCGTGGTTCAGCGCGTGCTTTCAGCCAAGGACATCCGTTCGGCAAAATTGGCGCCGATAGTCGGATCCTTTTTCAAGATGGCGGTTCCGCTGATCGTCATCCTTCCGGGCCTACTCGGTTTGGCGGTTCTCCCCATGCACTTGGTCCCAAACGCGCCGCACCTAGCACCTGGGGAGCACAGTTATAACGAGGTGCTGCCTTTGATGTTGGCTCGGTACTGCGGTCCAGGCTTGCTCGGCCTTGGGATCACCGCACTGGTTGCGGGCTTCATGGCAGGAATGGCCGGAAACGTGAGTGCCTTTGCAACCGTGTGGACGTATGACATATATCGCCCTTATATAAACAAAACCGCGGCCGACAAGCATTACGTTTCCATGGGGCGCTGGTGCACCATTATCGGATTGTTTGTTAGCATCGGCACAGCCTACCTGGTGATGGGTTTCGCCAGCATTATGGACTACGTGCAGGCGCTGTTTGGATTTTTCATCGCGCCATTGTTCGGCACCGTGGTGCTGGGCATGTTGTGGAAACGAGTTACGCGTTGGGCTGGCTTCCTGGGATTGCTCGCGGGTACGTCTTCCTCCATCACGATGTTCTTGCTGATGCAAAAAGTTGATCCGGAGCGGTGGGTGCCCATCTTTGCGCTTTCGCCCTACGCAAAGGGGCTAGCGCAAGACATGTACCAGTCCTTATGGTCTTGCGTCACTTGCGTCGTAGTGACTGTATTGGTCACGCTATTTACCAAGCCCAAGCCTGACGAAGAATTAGTTGGCTTGGTTTATAGCCTGACTCCGATTTCGCATGAAGAACATGCAACCATCTTCCACAAGCCAGCTTTCTGGGGCGTCGTGGCGATGGGGTTATTCGTAGTTCTGCAAATCATTTTCTGGTGAGACGATGAGCGAAAAACATCACATCATTCCAGTTTGGTTCTTCGTAGGCTTGCTGCTGTTTGTGTACGGTGTTCTGATTTTCATCAGCGGCCTAGCAGAACTATCGCATCCGCCAGACACCGTACTTTCGAACTTACATGCACCCGTGTGGTGGGGCGCATTGCTGATTGTGCTTGGGGGAGCGTACTTGTTCTTGTTTCGCCCGGGCAGGAACGCATAAGACGGGTCGCGCCGGTCTGGCGTGCGGGTATGGTTTCCAAAGCGGTTTCGTTAGGCGGCAACACTGGCACGGCAGAGAATACGTTTTCTGAGCGATCCGTTGCTTGAAAGATTACAGGGGCTTTCATATGACGAATAACAAAATGACAATGGGGCTGATTGTCGGGAATCGCGGTTTTTTCCCCGATCACTTGGCAAAGAGCGGGCGGGAAGAGATGATTCGCGTTCTTGAGGCGGCCGGCATCGAAGTGGTCGCCCTCACCCCCGAACAAAGCAAACACGGCGCAGTGGAAACCCGCGAAGAATCAACCCGTTGCGCCGAACTGTTCAAGAAGAACGCTGATCGGATCGATGGCATCGTCGTGACGCTGCCCAACTTCGGCGAGGAGAGGGCGATTGCCGACACCTTGCGCTTGTCGGGACTGCGAGTTCCAGTCCTGATTCAAGCCACACCCGATGATCCGAAGAAAATGACGATCGCGTTTCGCCGCGACAGCTTCTGCGGAAAAATGTCTGCCTGCAACAACCTGAAGCAATACGGGATTCCCTACTCGATCACCACGCTGCACACCGAAGCTCCAGACTCGCCTGAATTTGCCAAGGACCTGCAGTGGTTCGCAGCGGTATGCCGGGTTGTCAATGGCTTTCGCAATCTCAGGGTCGGTGCAATCGGAGCCCGCCCTACCGCGTTCAACACCGTTCGTTATAGCGAAAAGATTCTTGAGCACAACGGAGTTTCGATCGAGACCCTGGATCTTTCCGAAGTCCTTGGCCGCATCGATCGCATGAAGGACTCCGACCCTGCTGCGCAAGGGAAGCTCGCGTCCATTCAGAAATACGTTGACGCCAAGGACGTACCCGCGGCTTCACTGATGAAGATGGCGAAGCTGGGGGCCGTCATCGATCAATGGATGGCGGCTACCCAGGTGAGGATCAGCGCTATCCAGTGCTGGACGTCGCTCGAAGAAAACTTCGGCGTCGTACCTTGCACGGTGATGAGCATGATGAGCGAGCAATTGCTCTCCAGCGCCTGCGAGGTGGATATTGCCGGAGTGCTGGGAATGCATGCCATGCAGTTGGCTTCGGGAACTCCATCAGCATTGCTCGATTGGAACAACAACTACGGTAACAATCCCGACAAGGCGGTGTGCTTCCACTGCGCCAACCTTCCCAAACACTTCTTTCGCTCGTTCAAGATGGATTTCCAGGAAATCATCGCGGGAACAGTCGGTAAGGAAAACACCTTCGGAACGGTAGTTGGCCTGATCAAGCCGGAGAAGATGACATTTACCCGCTTCTCAACCAGCGATCTCGAAGGAAAAATTCGCGGCTATGTGGGCGAGGGGCGGTTCACCGACGACGCCCTGAACACCTTCGGGGGTGCTGGCGTCTGCGAGATCCCGAACATGCAAAAGTTGCTGCATTACATCTGCGAGAACGGCTTCGAACACCACGTCGCGGCGAATCTATCCTCGGTCGCCCCGGCGGTATACGAAGCCGCAACCCGTTATTTGGGTTGGGATATGTACTGGCACGAGCGGCCGGAAACTTCGTAGCTGAGTGCCCTTAAAAACGACTGACCACCCAGGACACAAAGGCCCACGAAGGGTTTCGGTTTGGGTTTCCTTCGTGTTTCTTCGTGTCCTTTGTGGTTAGGAGAAGATTGGAGTGCAAATGTCAATTGTCGCTGGCGTTGATTTCGGAACCCTAAGTGTGCGTGTCTCCATCGTCGACAGCGAGCAAGGAATGCTGGGCTCGGCGGTCGCTGAGTATCCACTGCACCGCAAGCGCGAAGACCCCGAATACGCCACGCAGTCGCATGACGATCACATGCGTGCGCTGGCCGAAGCGATGCGAGCCGCGGTCAAGCAGGCCGGTGTTTCCGGTGACACCGTCGAAGCGATCGCACTCGACACAACCGGCTCCTCAGTGATTCCTGTGGACTCTAAGATGAAACCGCTTGGCGAGTACTACCTCTGGTGCGATCACCGAGCCAAGGGCGAAGCGCAGGAAATCACCACCATGGCTCACCAGAAAAAGTTGGAGGCAATCGAGTGGTGCGGCGGTGTGTACTCCTCCGAGTGGGGATTTTCAAAGCTACTCCACTGGCTGCGGCACAACCCTGACAAGCGCGATATGTTTGCCTCTGCCTTCGAGCACTGCGACATGGTGGCCGCAACCCTGGGCGGGATCAGCGATCCCCGAAGGGTGAAGCGCAGCATCTGCGCCATGGGGCACAAATGGCTTTGGAACGCGCAACTCGGAGGGCTGCCGCCTGAGCAATTCCTGCTTGCCGTCGATCCGCTGCTCAAGGGAGTGCGCGAGAAACTCGACGGTGAGTACGCGACGTCGGATGCGATTGCGGGACATCTCTCTGCTTTCTGGGCGGAGAAGTTAGGTCTGAAAGCCGGTATTCCAGTTCCGGTCGGCGCATTCGACGCGCACTGGGACGCAATCGGCGCAGGCTGCCGCACCGACGACATGGTGAACGTCGTGGGCACCTCGACCTGCATCATTGGAATCACGCCTTCGCCTAATCTTGTTCCGGGGGTCTGTGGCGTGGTGCAGGGAAGCGTGCATCCACAGCGAACCGGAATCGAAGCAGGACTTTCTGCGGTCGGAGATATCTTCAACGCGATCGCCCAGCGCGCAGGAACCGATGTTGCCACGCTAAGCCGCGGGCTGGAGAAATTTCGCGCCGGCCAAACTGGTTTGCTGCGTATGACGTGGGACAACGGCGACAGGACGATCCTCGTAAATCCCAATCTTCGCGGCATCACCTTGGGCTGGAATCTACAGAGCACAGCACAGGATGAACTCTTTGCTGCCATCGAAGGCACGGCGCTGCACACCCGTGTGATCTTTGACCGCATGAATGAGAAGGGCGTGCGGGTTGCGCGCGTCATCAACGCCGGCGGGATTCCCCAGAAGAACGACGTGCTCAACCAAGTGTACGCGAATGTGTTGGGCCGTCCGGTTCTGGTTCCGACGAAGAGTACGACTAGCGTTGGTTCCGCGATCTTTGCCTTTATGGCGGCGGGGGCGTTCAAGACCATCGAGGAAGCTCAGGACAAAGTCTGCCCACCAAACAAGACCTACACGCCCGATCCCGGCGAGCAGCGCATATACGACGAACTGTACCGGCTGTTCAGCCGTCTTTACTTCGAGTTTGGAAAGGCGGCCGGACAGATGGGCCACATCCTGCCTGGGCTAATCAGGATCTCCGAGATGCGACATAAGGGAGCGGCGGCATCTGAAAAATCATAGAAACTTCGCCATGTCCGCGAATTCCGGGAGTCATTCGTACCATGAGTCTGGAAGGGTTTCTCTGCTCGCGCATGAGTAACTGACATTGCGGTCACGCGCTAGAGCGAAGGGAAGCAGGAAACAAGAACTTGAGGTTGTAATTTGCAACTTCCCTTGACCCGACCCCTAGGGGGCAGCGGCGTGGGTCCAAGCGTCCTGAGCACGCTGCTTGATCTCGACCAGCCGGCCTTGGTCCAGCACCAGCACGAGATCGCAACTTTTTAACGTACTCAGCCGGTGCGCAATCATGAAGGTTGTGCGCCCGCTAATCAGGCGCTCGGTCGCTTCCATGATCGCGGCTTCCGTGTGTACGTCGACCGAACTGGTCGGTTCGTCCAGGATCAGGATCGGGCTGTTGCGGAGAAATGCACGGGCCAGGGAAATTCGTTGACGCTCGCCTCCTGAAAGGCGCGATCCACGTTCCCCCACCTGGGTCTCATAGCCTTCCGGGAGATTGAGGATGAAGTCGTGCGAGGCTGCGGCCGAGGCCGCAGCGATGATTTCTTCATCGCTG
>Ga0207667_10006298_pt1 | contig 14394 bp, 20 predicted proteins | sample KBSCornC52_FD_184301 | JGI IMG/M metagenome (GOLD analysis project Ga0207667, IMG submission 184301) | Corn rhizosphere microbial communities from Kellogg Biological Station, Michigan, USA - KBS Corn C5-2 (SPAdes) (version 2) | ecosystem: Host-associated > Plants > Roots > Rhizosphere > Soil ... | reverse complement strand
GCATGCGGCGGATGGGCATGCCGGTTTCCCGGCTGAACTGCTCGGCGATGACCGGCTCCAGCAGTTTGCCCCACCGCATCGCGCTGTTTTCCTCCTGGTCGACGGCGGCCCCGACCTTTTCGAGGTAGACCTGCACCGCGGACTTCCAGGGGGACAGGCCGCAAATGGCTGCGACGTCCGACCCGCCGATGCCCCTTGCGCGATGCGCCAGCCATTCGGCCTCGGAAAGGCCCTCGGTTGAGACGAGCGTTTTAGCGTGCATGGGCAAAGACTCCTTGAGCGATGGAGGGGTGGTGGGCGTGCAGCAGGGTCACCCAGCGGCCAAGCTCGGAATACCGCTCCGCGGCCACCTGCGGCGACATCTTCGCCTTCACCTCATATCGGGCATGCTGTACGTACGTGACCAGGGTATCGGGGCTAAAGACCGGCAGGCTGCAAATCTGGCGGCAGTCGTCTTCAAGGGCTTCGAGCGTCGCCGGGTCCGGCTCGGGCAGGCCTTCCAAGGAATCCACCAAGCTCTCGGTGTCCGGGTCCATCACGGGCTCTCGGTCATGGCCGTAGGGAAAGCAGGCTTTGCAATCCCACGCGCCGCACATGCAGGGCTGGCTCATTCGCGTATCCCCGCTTTCTGCAACAGGGCCTCGCGCGCGGCAGGGCCGGGGATGCTGACCTTGAAGCCTTTCCAGCTCTCGGGTTTCTCGATGCGGCCGCACAGGATGCAGGTGGCCTGCCGGTGCATGACCTTCCTGTTTTCCGGGTCGGCGGCATGCGCCCAGACGGTCTCCTGCTTGTCCCAATGCGGGCAAAAGCCTTGGCGTACGGCCGTCGCCACGGCGGCGCCCTGCTCCTTGCCTTTTTCGAGCAGCCCCTTGAACCAGGCGGGGAGGGGGAGCTTAGCCACGGGTCGCCTCCGGGCTTTCCACGATGAGGCGGGCAGGCCGGCGGGCTTTGGTTTTCACGGCCAGCTCGACCACGCTCTCCACGTAGAAGGGGAGCGAAGGAGCCATCACGGTCCGCTCCAGGTAGACGGCGCCGTCGATTTTCGAGACGACCTTGAAATGGTCGCGGCCAGCGGCATGGATTTCCATGCGAAGGAACGGGGCGCTCACGCGACTGCCTCGTGCCGCGCCTTCCAGCGGGCGGTTTCCTTCAGGTCGATTTCCCGGTCGATGCGGGCGAATTCGTCATCCCGCAATTGCCGCCCTTGGGTCCGGATGACGAAGGCTTGGGCGCGAACCTTTTCTTCCAGCTCGCGGATATAGGCCTTCACCGCCGCCTCCATCATCTCCAAATCGATGAGGGTGCGGGCCCCAGCCTTGATGCGGCGGACGCGGGCGCGTTCCGCGAAATAGTCCTTGATGGACTGAATTTTGAACCTTATCTTAGCCATAGACTCGACCTTTCCTTTAGCGGGGAATTGTTGAAGGAGCCCGGCCTGCCAGCCGGGTTTTCTTTTTTGGGGCTCAATTGTTCCTCCGAGCTGTCGGAGGGACGGGCGGGGTAGGCGGTTTACGCCACCGGCGGAATTTGGCGAATACGGAATGAATTGGCGGGATGGAGATTATGAATACTTGGCGTCCGGGAAAGCTCCCGAGCATCAAGTCTGCGGAAAGCGGCGCCCGGCACGCAACTTGCATGGAGAAATCCGGCCGCATAATCACCTGCTCCACGATCAGCTCCAAGACCTCGCGCTTCTCGTCGAAGGTGTAGCCATCGATATCCGCGGCCAGCGCAGCGCACGCGCCCTCCAGGTTATCGAGCATCACCAACTCTTGCACCTTCGGAACGGCCGTTTCCTGCACCTCGCGAAGGCGATTTTCAAGGACCGAGCGCTCCTGCCGGAATTCGGCCAGGGCTTGGTTGAAAGCCTCGGGCGATAGCGCGCTGGTGATGCTGTAGAAGTCCCTGGCCATGGCCGATTCCTGGCGGACCAAGGCCTCCAGCTTTGCGCGCAACTTAGCCTCTTCCTGGCCCTTGGTGGCGGACATCGCATCGCGTTCCGCGTAGGCCATGGAAATCGCATCGTAAATCAGCTTGGGGCTTTTCAGGTACCGCTTGACCTCATCCCAAACGGCAGCCTCAGCTACCGGGCCCTTAATCATCGGCATGCGGCATCCGGACTCGGTGCGGCCCGGGCAGACGTAATTGGGGTAGCGGTTCTCGTTGACCTGGGAGCCGTCCTTGCGGGTATAGCGATACCAATCAGAGCGGGGCGAAAGGCGCCGGCCGCAAAGTCCGCAATGGAAGATACCGGCTAGGAGGTACTGATACTTCATCGTCTGCCGCGGCGAAATCTTCCGGTTGCGGATGGCGACTTGAATCGAATCCCATTCGGAACGGGAAAGAATCGGCGGGATGGGCGTGACCTCGCCGGCGAAGCGCAGCTCACCGTAAAGCGTGGTGTTCTGCAAAATCTGATTCACGCTGGCGCGGTTCCACTTGGCGCCGCCGGCCTTGGGCCTGTAACCGGCCGCATCCAGGGCGCGCGCAATCTGCCGGCCGGACCGGGTGAGGGCCAAGCGGGCCATCATGCGCACGGCTTCCGCCTCGACCGGGTGCAGTTCGTACTGGCGGTTAACGATATGCCAGCCGAAGGGGACGAACTCCTGGAGATAGGTCCCCTTGCGCTTCGCTTCCCGCCGGCCGCGCTTCATGCGCTGGATCATGAGCTGCTTTTCGCGGGCGGACAGCGAGCCGAATAGGTTGGTCAAGAAATCATCTTCCGCATCGCGCAGGTCGAAGGATTGGGTCGGGGTGCAGAGGCGCACGCCTGCATCGCGGAATACCTGCTTGATGGTCAGCCAATCGAGGAGCTCTCGGTCGCGGGAGAGGCGCGTCATCTCGATCACCAGGCAGACGGCGAAGCGGCCGGCGCGCGCGTCCTTCAGCAGTCGCAGGATTTCCGGGCGGCCGTCGAGCGTTTCCCCGGAGCCGGTTTCCCGATAAATCACCGGCTCCCAGCCCATGCGGGTGCATTGCTCGCGGAGGGCGCGCTCCTGGGCGTCCGGGCTCCACCGCTCCTGCTTGTCCGAGCTCACCCGGACGTATACCGCGGCGAGGGTTTTACTGCTTGTCTTGATGTCCACCATGGGTGCTCCTTTTGGCATGGTTCTTCAAGATCAACAGTAAAAGAGCCCGGTACACTTCGGCAACGTCAGACGAGGCAGGAATTTGCGGATTTGGCTTGACCATGGAATTCTAACCTTGGGCCCTATCGGGGGTTGCGGGAGAATTCGCGGAATCGCCATGCTTCGCGAGCTGCCGTAGAATGAAGTCGACTCCCTTCTGGGAGACCAGCGGTTGTGTTTTCACGCCTACGGGCGTGCGGGTTTCTTGCAGGCGAAAATAGCCCTGCTCGATGTAGCGACGATACGGAACATTTGCCGGGGTGAGGATTTCCCAGTCGCGCAGGTACTTGAAAAGGTTATTGCGCCCGAGGCCAGGTCGATTGAGAACGTCGGCCACGCGTTGGAAGGAAAGCCACGAATCATCCGCGACGACCGCATCGTAGAATTCCACCTTCGGGCGGGCGGCCTCCAGGGCCTTGGCTTGGTTCGCCGCCAGCATCAATGCATCGGCATAAGTGGCGGGGATAACCCAATCCGGCCGACCCGGAACGGTATAGGTTCCAGTCTTGCGAAGGGCGGGCAAGACTTCATGGGTGACCCACCGCTTAAAGGTTTTTGCCTCGGGTTTGCGGCTTCCCAGGACCAGGACGTATAATCCACCTTCGGAAACCACGTTGATTTCGCGACCCTCGTTTGAAACTAGGGTCCGCTCATCGTCATCCAGTCGACCAATAGCGTCGGTGGTGTTCAGGATTTCCAGGACCCTGCACACGTCCGCCGCCACGAACCAGGGCGCTCCATCCTTCATCACGGTGCGGACCTGGGCGCCCTGGAAGTCAAAGGGGGTAATCTTGAGGTTTTCGAGTGCCATGTCCGCGTTTTCCTTGAGCCTTTACCGATTTACGAGACTTTTGATTCCGTCTATCTGCCTATTTGGCATTGAGTTAGGGCTGGTTTGTGCTCAACTTTGTAGAGCTTCGGTCGGCTGGTCCTGATTCTGGAACCGCTCGATGAGCTCCCGGGTTTCGGCGGGCAGGGAGGCGTATAGCATATGGATGGCCTCGGAGCCTACACGGCCCAGGTCCCAGGTCTTATCGCCCTCAAGAATCTTTGCGGCCACAATACGGCCGGCGAGGTCGTAATCGGACAAGGGGACGTTGATATTCCGCTTGGCCTCTTTGGGTTTGGAGTCGGTCATTCTATGTTTCCGAGGTTTGATGTTACGCTTGGATACTGTAACGAACATGCTAAGAAGATATCCAACATATTTAGACATGTCCAATAAATAGTTAGACAAATCCAAGATTTATTTACAGAAGGTTGGCTTTTTTGAGCTTGGTCGGCGATAGATTGAAGGAATGGCGGGAATCTATCCCGCGCACGCTCGATGAGCTTGCAATCGAAACCGGCATTCCAAAAAGCACCCTAGGATACCTAGAAACCAAGGCCAAGAATATCAGCGAGGATATTCAAGAAAAGCTGAAAGTTTACGGTGCCCCGATGTCCTGGATTATTTTGGGGGAGGGCCGCCCGGTGAATTTATTCACCATCCGCGAACCAAAACCATCATACGAGGTGATGACGGCCGGCGAGGCCGCGCAGCGCGCCTCCGCTATTCAAAGAGAAGTGCTTGCTGCTGCCCCTCATCTGCGCGAGAAGTGGACGGATGACGACAAGGATGAGTTTTTGGGAGGGGTAGCTCAGATTCTAACCTCTGTTCCAAGGTCCGCAGTAGAAAACACGCTTCGTCAACTTCTCCTTGCTGTAGCAAAGGGGACAACGATGAAGCGGTCCGGAACTCCGGAGGATGCCGGATCAGCTGGATAAGCCTGCCGAGCACTTCGAGAGGATTGGCTGAAATCTCCCGCCGCGACTCGAACAGGCGGCCTTCAATTGCGGCCATGATCAGCTCGATATCGTCCACGCTGCCCCCATTTATTCGCGCGCCAATCTAATATGCCCCATCATTAGGGACAGATTCTAACCCGGAAAATCCAAAATCTCGGGAATTACCCTACTGGATTTCGTGCGATTAAGCAAAATAAGTGAAGTATATTCCCACGACGTGACGGTACGCACCATTGGGAATGGTGCTATGATGGAGACAGCTATGAAACCAATCATTTTTCTTGCGCTGATTTTGGTGGGGTGCGTCACGAGTCCAACCAAGGATTCGACGCCATCTCTTAAAGTCGGCATGTACCATGATATCGTTGCTAACGACGTGAAGCTGGAAATTAAACAGGATCGCTCTACCTATTACTTTCAGCTTCAGGCCGATAGCTCTAAAATTCCTTTAGGATATGGGTCCGTCTTTTTTTCCGGAGATACCATAAAAATTTCACCGTGCTATAAATGCGATACGGCATCCTATTTCGCCCATGGTGATACTTTGTTGGTCGTAAAGTCAGGCGATAGGGCGACACCCTTCGATCCGCCGCGTCCTTCATTCGTCAAGGAATAGCGCGCCGCCTTTCGAATTCGCCCGCCTAAGCTGAGGTGACCTCGCGCACCACGGCCCGCGCCGCCCAGCGCTACTTTCTGGACATGCTCACAGACACCGTCTTCATGTCCGAACCCGAGTTCCGCGCTTGGCTCATCGAAAGGGCCAGTCCGTATTCCGCATCCATCGGAGCACCTGGTCGATCTCCGCGATGGCCTCCCGAAGACCAAGGATGCGCGCCTCCTGCCCGCCCAGCCGCTCAAGCCGGTGAATCTCCGTTTCCTTGGCAAAGCGCCAGGAGGTGAGGTCACCTTCCCGGGCTTGCAAGTAGGAGGTTATGCGGTAATGGCGCCGCACGGACGGCGGCCACTCCAGGGCATCCGGGGCAAGCTGGGACCAGAGCATGCAGGGAAGATAGCTTCGAGGCGGGGACAAATCCCGGCCTAGAACCGGCACGGCGCTGCAAGCTGCCCCCGCACCTCGACCACCGTATCGGCGCGGATGGATGCCGACCCGACCACATGCGTATCGTTCGTGGAATAGACCAGGATGCGGTCGCAAATGAGGTTTTGCAAGGGGCACAGGATCACGAGGTCGGGCTCCCCGTAGAGGATCTCGACCAGGTCCGAGGGCATGCCCGGGAGGATGCGGCCCTCGATATAGGCGGTGCGCTGGGGCCAAGTGAGGCCTACGCCATAGGCCTCGACGTGCTCCTGCCGGGCCTTCCGGGTCATCGCCGGCCGCTTGTAGTCATCCGAGCGGAAAACGGCGCAGCCGGCCAGAAAAACGAGAAGCAAAGCGAGCCGGCGCAGCATAGCAGGAAGGCGGGACTAATGCTGTCCCGCGACCCCCTTCACTTTTTCGAAGGTCCGGAGGCCCCCCAGCCCAAGCATCGCGCTCATGAGGCCCATGACTTCTCCCGCCCCCAGCTCCGGGAAGGGCGGGAGAGCGGGAAGCGTGGCAGCCTGGCCCGTTTGCGCCAGGTAGACGCCGTAGGCCCAGAAGGCCGTCAGGACCGCCGCCTTGGGCACGTAGACCATGAACAGCACCAGGACGCAAACCCACATGGCGGCCGGCCGCGCGCCGGCGATAAACCAGTTGGTGCTTGCGGCCTCGATTTCTTGGATCTTGTCCTGCCCGAGCGCCAGGTCGGTATCCATCTGCGCGAGCTTGATATTGAAATCCTGCGCGGCCTTGGCCGCCTCGTTGTCCAGGGCCATCCGTTCCTTGTCGCTGGTGACGTTCTTGTGAATGGCGTCCCCGACCTTTTCCACCACGTCGCCGACACCACCAGCGAACAGCGAGGAAATGAATCCTGTAACACTCATGTTAGGTCACCTCTCTGCTAATTATGTTGATGTCCAGGTAGAAGTCCGCCCAGATCGACATGGTGTAAACCACTCGTCCATTGGGCTTCCCGGTTTTAGGAACGAGATGCTGTTCTGCGAAACGGCTTTCGGTGAAGCATCCCGATAAAGCCTTGATCATTTCCTCGACCGGCTTTGCACCTTCTACCCAAGGCATCGCCATGATGTCCATGTCTTTGCTTAGGCTCCCATGCAAGCCAAGTGCCCAGCCGCAATCCATGGCCGCGTCCCGAAGGTCGGGCCAAATGCTGGCGTAGAATGCTGCTTTCCCGTTGGTCACGATGTGCTCACGGCTTTTCATCAGCTCACCCAACCTCCAGGGTCCGGCGGACCCATCCGTAGAAGTATTTCTCCAGCTTTCGGTTCTTCTTCACCAGCGCCAGGTAGCGCGTGATCTTCGCCAGGATGAAGGCCGCAGCGAATTGGTCTTGGTCCGCCTCGTTCAGCACAGCCAAGAGCGTGCCGTCCATGACCCCGGTCGGCTCCAGGCCGGCCGCAATCTGGGCCAGCTTGATAGCCTGGTTCACCCCCATATTCACAGCAGCATCGAAGATCAACTCAGCGACGAGTTGGCTTTTCAGCATGTCGCCATCGCAGGGGCCCCAATAGTCCTTTCGGTATATGGCCTTGGCCCCGTCCAGGGAAAGATTCCGCGGGTCTACCTCGGGATGCGCGCGCTTGCTGATGCCGTAGCGGGTCAAGCCCCCCGGGTCGTCCGGGTCCTCGGTAACGGCGTCCCCGCCTTCGCGGCGGATGGTCTTGGTAACGGCGGGTTCGAAATCGGCCATGGTGCTCTCCGCTTAGGTTTTCTGGGCTAGTGAATCTCTCGCTGAAGCGGCAATTCTTGGACCCTAAGATTGCTGTTCGCCACCCATCCAGAGGAAAGGGACCCGTCCGCATAGAGGGCGGCGTGGACCTGCTGTAAAGCCAGGAGACCGGGGAAGGCCGCATGCAATCGCGCCGTCCCGTTCAGAGAGACCACGATCGAGCCCGCCGCGCGGAAGTCGAGCTTCACGTCCAAATGGTGCCAGGTGTTCTGGGAAACCGTCAGATCCCCGAGCGTCGTATAGGTGGCCATGCCGTGGGTGGGAACGTGCATCAGATACAGGCGACCGGCCTGGTCGATATTGACGCAGACGGGGTCCCAGTCCGCATTGCTGGTGCTCCGCGCCAGGGTGAGGATGGAGAGCCATTGGCCTGCGCCCATTGCCGGAATGTTGTATTTGAAGTCCAACTCAAGAAGGGAGGGGCCGAACCCGCTTCCCGTCTTGCAAGGCTGCCAAGTGGCATAGGCGCGATGGACCGATCCAGGATTGGCCTTGAGGATGCGGCCGATATGATAGCAGCCGTCTTCAGCCTGGGCCCACTCCGAGCGGCAAAATTCGGTATTGGGCTCTATCCAAGAGCCCGCGAATTCGCTTGCATTAACGCAGGGCGCGTAGAAGCTTCTCATCCTTGAAATCCCCTTTGGCTGCGGGTCCCTCGCAGCTATTTATTCAGGTGCGCGCCGTCGTCATCCGGCCAGGTGACCTTGAATACCGCTTCCAGCGCGGCGGCCTGGAACGGGGTGATCTTGGTTTGCTTACGCTTGACCAGGGAAATCGGCTCGTCGATGAGCAAATCCACCTCGCCGGCGAAGACCTCGCTCATCGCCTGGTCGAATTCCTTGCGGTCTTCCTTCGAGGCACCCGCGATCGTGTATCCGGGGCCGTCCTCTTGGATATCGCCGTATTGCTTCAAGTACTTATCGCGCAGGTCGGAAAGGTCGCGAATGGCCTGTTGCAGGATGCGCGCGATGGGCTGGATGGCCGAATCGGTCTTCCCGCCCCACGTCTGGTCGGCGATGCCGACGAATGCAGGATAGAAGGGGTGGTCGCTTTTGAAAACGGACTTGGAAAGCTTGATAGACATGGGTTCTCCTTTTTGCGTGAATGAGGTTTAGGGTTTCTGAGTGGCTTTGGCGGCGGCGTCCGCGGCAGCCTTGGCGGCCTGCTGCTTCTGCAAGGCCGCAACGATATCCGTGGTGCGGAACACGCCCGCTTGCTTCCCGCCGGTCGTGTCGGCGAGCATGTGTAGGAAGCCCTGCTTTTCGAGGGCCTGCACCTGATGATCGCCGTAGTCGATGAAGTTTCCGTCGTCGTCCAGGAACCCCTTCATCACGCGCAGGACAAGCGGCTGCGTGTCGCGCGGGTTGATTTGCAAGGTTTCCATGGTATGCGTGAGGGTAATCACGCATCCGGGCTTGGTGATGGTTTCGGGGGCGGCTAAAGGGCGAGCGTTGAACATGGTGACTCCTTGATTTGTTTTTGTTTGATTCGATTTACTACCCAGTCAAAACTTTTACCGCGCCTGAGGCTGGATGTAATAAGCTGATGGTACGTGTTTAATTCGATTGCCCAGTCAGCGATGAGCATTCTTTTGCCGCCATACTCTATCCAGACGTTGTCGGACTTGTTCCTGTTTTGGGTCCGCCTAGTTGCCCATCGGCAATTGGACGGCTCATAATTCAGGTCCGAATCGATTCTATCAATGGTGTGCTTCGGCGGCGGCCTCCTACCCATATCAGCAAAGAACGCATCGAAAGATTTTGCCCATGATTCACAAACCAAAATCCCCCGTCCACCGTAATCCTGGTAGCCGGATGCATTCGGGTTGGTGCATCTTTGATTCATTCCATTCCAGGTTTGGTATTCTGGGGTTCCATGCATTCCATGTTTTATTGCAAGCCGACCGAGTTTGGCGCACCTCTGCCTTCTGCTTTCACGGTCGAAACAACCACAACTTTTGATTGTTCCCGCCCTAAGGCCGCTAAAATTGACCCACTTGGGCTCGCTTCCGCATTCACATTGACAAAGAACGTAGGTGGCCAACTGCCCTCGAGATCCGATAGGCCTCCTCTCCTTAGAGCCAAGAAGCCTAAGTCGGCCATAATTCCCATCGATGATTAGGGTCATTTGAAGTACCTACCGCCTGCGAACCGATGAACAAAAACCTTTTTATCGGCTTCTTCAAGATTCCGCGCGCACGGGCAGTCGGCGAACATGAGCGAGGCGGGCCGGCAGAAGGCTGGGGACAGGCGTAGGTAGGTTTCCCAGCACGCCAAGCCCAAGTCCGCATCCCCGTTACCCAGGAGCACGCCCGGGCCCTCGAAGCGGGGGAATGGCCCTATTTTCAGCGGAGCCCATAGCTCCACATCGATGTCGAGGTAGACGTGATCGAAGTGGGTCGCCAGGTATCGCGCGCGGAGCGGGTCAAATTGGTTATGGCCGTTGGGATTGGCGCGGAAGTGCGGCGGGAGTTCGGCCCACACGTCTTCCAGCGGTACCCAATCCACGCCCGCGCCCATGAAGTTGGCGGGGGCGATGAGGGTATAGCTTTCGGACAAATCCCGTACGCGCTCCATATACCCGAGGTAGGGTGCGATGGGCGCAAAGGGATGGTCGAAAACTTGGAACGCCTTCATACGATCTGGACCCAGGAGGTGCCGTTATGAATGAGCAAATGCTTGCCGGCTGTATTCCAATACATCCAGCCTTCAGCGGGAGAGGTTGGATCGGATGTCGCGCGAGGAGGTCGGAAGAACGTATTCGTTCCGCCATCCATCGAAACAGATCCACCGAAGGACGCGAGAAGATTGGAATCGATGATCAGCGCATCATTGGTGCCAAGGTTGCTTCCGAAGCTGATTTTTAACGGGTCCCCGCCTACGCTGTTGTCGATCCCAATGGACCATGTTGTAACAGACGCCACATTAAATGAAATGATCGGATCTCCCGCGCTCGATCCTCCCGTGCCGATGAAAACCCTTGCGCGACTGTTTGTGTCCGTATTATCGGAGTTGATCACCGAGAAAAGATTTTGAAGGCCTGGGGTAAATCTGGAGATCGTAAGGTCGCCAGCCATGGATATGTTGGTCGTGCCGGCCGCCACCTGAAAGACATCGGTCCCCGAATTGTTTTTTAGGACCAGATCGTATGAGGAGCCGGTAACACCCCGGATCTCCAGCCCATTCCCAGAAGATCTGGATATTCTCCCGGCTCCTCCGGTACTGTTCGCGCCAAAGATCAGTGATGCATAAAGCGTTGTGTTGAGAGAAACGTCCCAGGATATCGCGTCAAGTCCTGCGCCAAGAGTCGAGCTTCTACCAATTTTCAGATTATCCGAATCGGAGTTGTCCAATCCCATCGACCAATCGGTAGTGGAAGGAACCGTCCAGTTGATATAGGCGTCGCCACCGCCCGACAAGACCGAGACATAGACAATCGCGTGTGCATTCCCATTGGTATTATTTGTATTGCTCGTAACCGAATAGACTCCGGATGTCGAGGAGCGCGAGACGGTTAGGTTTCCGCCCGTCACATCCAAGGTGGATGCGGCAATGCCGGCCCTATTGAGCGTAATGGCTCCGCTGGGCGCGATGATCAGCGCGTCATTGGTGCCGATGGCGTTGGACTCGGAAATCTTGTATTTGAAGGAATCGCTTCGGTCGATCCCTTCGGACCATTGCTGCCCGCCGTTGATGCTGTAGTTGACGAACGGATCGCCCGCGCTGGCCCCGCCTACGGAAAGAAGCAATTTCGCGTTCGCAGATCCGCTGCTGTTGTTGCCGTTGATAACGCTCAGGGCGACGTTTCCGGCAATGGATTGGCTCAGGGTCAGATTGCCCGCGTTGTCGAACCACGCCACTGCGGTCGAGGAAGTTTGAATGCTGAGGAGATTCGAAACGCCCGAGGCAAATCCCTTCACGGTCAAGGGGACATAATCCGCAGTCGGCTGGATGGTGTTGATCGTCGAGTTATACGGCGACTTCAGAATCACCGAATCCCGGAATCCGGATAGCATGTTGGCCAGGGTTGCCGCGGCTCCCGAGGTCCCGCCATTGGGGGTGATTCCCGTAATCCCGGGGGAGCCGATCAGCGCGGTTCCATAGGTGCTCGTCTGGTCGGCCAGGCGCGTGGAGTCCCAGGCATAGCGCAGGGTGCTATCACCCTCCATCCAGACCAGGCGGCGGGTATCCTTGGCGTGCGCCCGCATCTTGGGCTTCAGCGTGGAGGCGGCCGAGGCTTCGGTAGTGAGTTCGACGCGGATGACGTCGGCGTTGGTATTCATGGGTTAAGCTCCCTCGGTATAAGTATCGGTGCGAGATCCCGATTCGGTGATGGTATCCGGCCAGCTTCCGGATTCGATGATGAGACTGGATTCCGGAACCATTTCCGGCTTCAGGATGACGCCGATGCGAAACCGCTCGGGCAGCTTTGCCTCATCATCCCGCGGCAGCGGCGTCTTCTCATAAATCCATCCGATTTTGGTATTGCCCTGCGTGTGCTTCGGGTGAATCACCGAAACGCAATCACCGACCTCGCGCGCGGAGACCGGCGATTCATCGGCGACCTCGAACATCGGCATGCGCTTCGGCCATGGGTTCCAATCGAGCAGGGCATCGGCGTAGAAGACGGCCGGATGCTCGTCGCCCACGTCGAGAAGCGGCGTGGTTCCACCATCATCGGACCAGATGTATTGCCCGTTGAACTGCGCATAGGGATCGATGAACATCTTGCAATCGCCCAGGTTTTCCGGAAGCTTCTGGACGACGCCCGTTACCTTAAACGAGGCATTCGCCTTGAGCCAAAGGCCCTTGGCGCGAGCATAGTTGCGTAGGCCGCCCACGTAGTCTTGCCACTTAAGGCGGGATGTCGAGTATTTCTTGACCGAGCCGCTGGAGGAAATCGAGGCAGTAAAACCGCCCCCGGAGACGTTCACCTTGAAGTAGTTTACGACCCCCGAATCGGCAGCCGCGACCACCTGCCGAATGCTGAAATTGAATCCGTTCAAATTTCCCGATAGGTCCACGTATTCTCCGCCGGTCATGCCATGGGGGAGAGTCGTATTGAAGGTTAGGACATAGTCTCCGCCGCCCATGTCCGCATAGGTAACCGTGAAGGCCCCAAGATCCGTACCTACGCCAGAGGGTTCGGTCGGCCCGGGGAACTGCGGGGCGTCGATATTGGTGATGAAAAGCTGCTGATTGAACTTGCCGGCGGCATAGTTCCAATCGTACCGGATGCGGATATCGTTGTAGACGCGGGAGATGTCGCTCATGGGCATCTCTTCGAAGGTGCCTTCCAAGATGTTCCCGCCGGCGCCGTAGGTGAAGGCATAGAGCGGCGTCGTCAGCAGGCGCCAGGGTTTGATCTTGACGCGGCCGAACCGGTCGACCATGCCGATGAGCATGCCCTTCTCGCAGGCGTCCTTAATCCATTCGAAGGTGGGCTTGACCTCGTTCATGGTGAACCCGAAGAACCAGTCGAGGAACCCGAAATAGGCCGTGGTGAAGCTGGCGGTATCAATCGGGATCTCTCGCCATTCCTTCCAGGTCGCGGTTCCATCCGTATAGGTGGCGGCCGTGGTATCCGTCCAAGTGGGCTCCACGCTGGCATGGGAGGTGCCGGCGACGGTGCAAACGAAGATATGGCCGGTGTCCGATGTCCCGCGCACCTTGTCGCCTACCACGTAGGCCTTGCCTGCCTGCCATACGGGCCAGCGGGTATCGTAATTGCGAATCAGATGCTCGATGAGCATGGGAAAGAGGACGACGGGAAAATCCGAAGAGAAGCGGCTGTCCCAGGTGGTGCCGGCGACTTCCCCTTTGAACGAGGCGTATATCGTCTCGGTGGTTAGGTTTGCTTTTTTTGTCGCGACAATACCGATCTCGTTGAGAGTAAATCGGAAAGCATCTCCGTTCACATTATTGAAAAAGAATTCAATGCGAATTCTTTGATAAATGTTGGCAACCTTAGAGTCGGAAATAAGGCTGGAGATATCTAACGGACCACCATACCCACCGTTATACAGCGCATCCAAGGTTTGATTGTCCGGATTGCCGAAATAAAATTGCGGCAATAGGTTGAATGTCGTACCCGTAGTATCAAAAGTGGGGAGCGGAAAATTATGGTTAATCCCAGTCGTCAACGGGCGGCCATAAATGTCGACGAGAGAAATGATAGCGTTTACCGAAACAATCGCACTTGTTCCCTCCGCCGCTGCGCTGAAATTGGGTAGAACATAAAAGGCTTCAAAGTTTCCCAGCGCGCTCAATTCCGATACAGACAAATCCAAAGTGAACTGGTCGAAGGTCGGGAAGGAGCCGGTAACCGCCATGTGCATGGTATACCCGGTACTTGCATCTTTATCGTTCAAAAGCGGGCATGCCGCTCCAACTGATGGAAAGGTGTTTGAGCCTCCCGGGGCACCAGCCACCGTTATGGTTTTTGGGACAACGATTAGCGGAAACTCAACATCACCGGTCGCGTCCGTCGATTTTGCGTGGCATGAATATCCCGGGAATCCCGTATTTTCAATCGAGGTGGTGGACGATTGGAATCCAATCTCTGAAATGTCCTCATATCGGGACTGATCGCTGTTGTAGATGGCCAGGATAGGCTGGCCGCTTCCGTTCCGGACCATTTCGGAAACTTGTTTGGTTGAAGCTATGAGGGTAACCGACAGGTCCAGAACC
>Ga0207667_10006296_pt1 | contig 14394 bp, 14 predicted proteins | sample KBSCornC52_FD_184301 | JGI IMG/M metagenome (GOLD analysis project Ga0207667, IMG submission 184301) | Corn rhizosphere microbial communities from Kellogg Biological Station, Michigan, USA - KBS Corn C5-2 (SPAdes) (version 2) | ecosystem: Host-associated > Plants > Roots > Rhizosphere > Soil ... | reverse complement strand
AGCTTACGCAGCGTCGCCACGCACGCGCAACGCCCCTGCGCGCCGCGCCAGCGAATTGCCACAACTCGCCGCCGTCGCGCCCGACCGCGGGCGCCGTGCGCACTCCTGCGCGCGTTGCAATGCAGTTGCCCGACCGATGAAGGAACCACCCGATGGACCCGCTCCGACCCGATCCGAATGCCGAACTGCATGCACGCGAACGCTTGCGCATCGTGTTCGCCCTGGGTTCCCTGCTGCTCGGCCTGCTCGCCGCGGCGCACTTCTGAGGAGACGACGATGGACCGCTCGAACCACCTGTCGCACGGCACGATGATGGTGCGCGACCCGATTCCCGAAGCGATCGCCGACAGCCTGTGGCTCGGCGGCGAGGCGATGATTGCACCGACGAACCTGTTCGAACTGCGCGAAGCGCGCCTGTTTGCGACGGAAGGCGACGCCGATCCGTCCTGGCTGGTGATCTGAAACGTTTCGTTCGTGGTACCCGCGCCGGGCAGTTTGCCCCTCCCCTCCCCCGGGCCCGGCGCGGCTCTTTTCACCTGAAGCGCTTCCCTAGGCTCCCGCGATCGCCGCCTGCATGCGCGCGATGACCGCGGCATAGTCGTTCTCGCCGAACACCGCCGAGCCGGCGACGAACGTGTCGGCGCCGGCACGCGCGATCTCGGCGATGTTCGCTGGCTTCACGCCGCCGTCGACCTCGAGGCGGATCGCACGGCCGCTCGCATCGATCATCTCGCGCACGCGGCGCAGCTTGTCGAGTGCGCCCGGTATGAAACTCTGGCCGCCGAAACCGGGGTTGACCGACATGATCAGCACGAGGTCGAGCTTGTCGAGCACGTGGTCGAGGTACGACAGCGGCGTCGCCGGGTTGAACACGAGCCCGGCCTTGCAACCCGAGTCCCTGATCAGCTGGATCGTGCGGTCGACATGCTCGCTCGCCTCGGGATGGAAGCTGATCACGCTCGCGCCCGCCCGGGCGAAGTCGGGCACGATGCGATCGACCGGCTTGACCATGAGGTGGACGTCGATCGGCGCGCTCACGCCGTGCTTGCGCAGGGCTTCGCAGACCAGCGGCCCGATCGTCAGGTTCGGCACATAGTGGTTGTCCATCACGTCGAAGTGGATCCATTGCGCGCCCGCCGCGACGACGGCGTCGACCTCCTCGCCGAGGCGCGCGAAGTTCGCGGAGAGGATCGAGGGGGCGATGATCGGCGATTGTCTGGCCAATGGAATCTCCGTTGCGGCGACGAATGCGTTGCAGGAGCGCACCCTGTGCGCGATCGGTGGTGCGGGTTCCCGTGATCGCGCACAGGGTGCGCTCCTACGGGCATTGTGCGTTCATTTCAGGCCACGCTCGCTCTTGATGCGCTCGTAGGCCGCATTGATTTCGCGCGAGCGCTGTTCCGAACGGCGCTTCACCTCGTCGGGCACCTCGCTGCCGAGCTTGTCCGGGTGATGCTGGCTCATGAGGCGACGATACGCCTGCTTGATCGCGCGCTCGTCGGCGCTGCGCTCCACGCCGAGCACCGCATAGGGATCGACCTCGGACGGGCGCGACGGCGGCGGACGCGGACCGCCGCCCGCGTCGCGATAGGTCTGCCAGGCGCCGTAGCCCTTCATCGCCGACAAGGCGGCGAGTTCGTGCTCGCTCACGCGCAGTGCCGCGCACAGGCGCCGCACGAGCGCGAGCTTGGCGCCGGCAAGCGGCCCTTCGGCATGCACGAGGTCGAGCAGCAGGTCGAGCACGATGAACGCATGGTCGCGCCGGCCCTGGCACCACTGCTGCAGTCCGGCCAGTGCGACATCGGCATCGAAGTCGGCCTGCTTGCCGGTCGAGAAACGTTCGATCGCCGCGCGACGTTGCGCGCCGTCGAGGTTGAGGCGCGCGATCAGCGCTTCGGCCGCGTCGATTTCCTGCTGCGATACACGCCCGTCGGATTTCGCGAGCGCGCCCGCGAACGCGAACAGCGGCTCGATGAAACCACTGCCGAGCGGCGCGCGGCGCGGGCGCGCCGCGACGCTGTCGTAGAAATGCCCGAGCATGGCCCCGACCAATACGCCGAACGGATTGTGGAACACGATCCATCCGAGGAACGCGCCGACCAGCTTGCCGATGTAGCCCATCACGCGCCCCTGCGCGTGCGGGGCGCGCGCTGCAGGCAGCAGGTCGTCGGGCTCGGGTACGCGTCGGGTTTCTGCACGGCAGGGACTGGGGTCGAAGGGTCGCGAATTCTAGCAAGGGCGATGGCGGGCGATGTTCAGCCGACCGAAAGTGCCCCGGTCATCGCTACAATTGCGCCCCCGCGACCCGGAGCACCCGCGTGCCGACCGTCCTTTCGCAATCGAACCTGCCCGGCCTCGATCTCGTGCATCGCGGCAAGGTGCGCGACGTGTACGCGTTGTCGGCGAACGAGTTGCTGATCGTCGCCAGCGACCGCCTGTCCGCATTCGACGTCGTGCTGCCCGATCCGATCCCGGGCAAGGGCGAGATGCTGTGCCAGATCTCCAATTTCTGGTTCGACAAGACCGCGCACCTGGTGCCGAACCACCTGACCGGCAGGGACATCGCGGGCGTGCTGCCGGCGGGCACCGATGCCGCGCTGTACGCAAAACGCAGCGTGATCACGAAGCGCCTGAAGCCGGTGCCGGTCGAGGCGATCGCGCGCGGCTATCTGATCGGCTCCGGCTGGAAGGACTACCAGGCCACGGGTTCGCTGTGCGGCATCGCGCTGCCTGCGGGACTGCGCCAGGCCGCGCAATTGCCGGAACCGATCTTCACCCCGTCGACCAAGGCCGCGGTCGGCGACCACGACGAGAACGTGAGCTTCGATCACGTCGTCGACCTCGTCGGGCGCGAGATGGCGGAACGCGTGCGCGACGCGACCCTCGCGATCTACCGCTGGGCGGCCGCCTATGCGGCCGAACGCGGCATCATCATCGCCGACACCAAGTTCGAGTTCGGCACCGATGCCGATGGCAGGCTGTACGTGATGGACGAGATGCTGACGCCCGATTCGTCGCGCTTCTGGCCGGCCCAGCAGTACCGTGTCGGCATCAGTCCACCAAGCTACGACAAGCAGTTCGTGCGCGACTACCTCGAGACGCTGGACTGGAACAAGACCGCGCCGGGTCCGCGCGTTCCCGCCGACGTCATCGCGGCGACCGCTGCGAAGTACGCGGAAGCGCTGCAGCGGCTCGCCGGCATCGTGGTCGCGTAGGCCGAGCCATCGGCCGGCGAATGGGCGCAGGGTGGGACGCAGAGCGTATCCCCCTGATCGATGCGAGGACGCTCCGCGCGAGTCCCACCGTGCCGCGCGATTGCGGTGGACTTGCATCGCTGCGCCGAGTCCCGCCGCCCGCCGCATCGGCAGCACGCGCTTCGCGCGTACCGCCCTACGCCACGCCGGGTTCCGCTAGTACGCGACGCCGACCTTGCGCATGATCTTGCCGGTCAGCCATGCCGGCCCGATCAGCAGGTAGGCGAGGTCGGTGAAGAACGAGGGCCGACGGCCTTCGATGACGTGGCCGACGAATTGGCCGATCCACGCGACGACGAATACGCCGATCGCGAGCCACAGCAGCAGCTGTCCGCCGAGCGTGCGGTACAACCATTCGGTCAACAGTGCGAGCAGAACGAACACGACGAACATCGCCGCGCCGAGCGGGCGCGACAGGCGCCAGTAGAACGACAGCGCACCGATCATGACGAATGCGCACCACAGGCCCGCGCGCCCGATCGAAGGCGGCACCGGCAGCAGCCACAACAACGCAACGACTGCCCACAGGATCGCCGGCACGCAGATCCAGTGGATCAGCCGGTTGGTCGGATTCTGGTGGTCCGCGCTGTAGCTGCCGAACCAGTCGTTGACGCTGCGCATGGACAACTCCGCTTGAACCAATTCGATCATCGCGCGGCGAGAGCGGCGCGGCAACCGTGCGCAGGATGCCGCGGCCATGTCGCCTGCGTGCGGCGGGATTCGCACCGATGGGCATCGCCTGTCCGAACGGCTTTCGCCGCTGCGTCCCACCTATGGGTAGCCGAATCCATGAACATGAAAAGGGCGCGCCTCACGGCGCGCCCTTCCGGACCTCGTCGTCCCGACTCGCGCTTACGGTGTCGGAACCTGGATCACGCTCGGGTTGTTGACCTGCACCGCGGCGCCGCCGGTGACGAGGAAGCTCGCCATCTCGCCCTGCATCTCGATCGTCGCGGCCGGGAAGTCGGTCGGATCGAGCAGCGAGCCGTGCTCGCCCTGCAGGAAGCGCGTCGCGCCGCGGATACCGTCGGCCGACTGCGCCGACCCGGTGATCGGGGTCAGGCCGAGTGCGGCGATCAGCGGCTCGGTGCCGGACAACGGCGCACCGGGAACACTGTTCGGGATGACCTGGTCGGGCAGCACGTCTTCGCTGCCGATGACTTCGTGCACGATGATGCGCTTGCCGGCGGTGCCTGCCGCGAAATTGATCGGGTCACCCGATTCGATCACGGTCTGCGTCGCCGCGAAGTAGGCGTCGTAGGACGGCGTGCCCTGCACGAGACCGGCGGCCGCGAGGCCCGCGTGGATGCGCGGACCGAACGCCGGCGAGGCGTCGAGCAGGCGCGCGATGCCGCCGCCCGGCACGCTGAGCAGGCCGACCTTGACGGTCGGGTCGTTGGCGAGGAACACGGTGCCGACGATGCTGCCGAGCGACTGGCCGACGAAGCTGATCTTCGTGCCATCGACATTCGGCAACGTCGAGGCCGCGTGCGACAGCTGCAGCAGGTCCGCCTCGCCCTGGCGCAGGTTGTCGCGCGAGGTGAGCAGGCTGCTGAGGTTGATGAAGTACGAGCCGGACGGATCGATCGCGCCGTCAGGACCCGGAGCGCCCGTCGTGTTGTTCGACAGGTCGAGATTGAACGTGCGCTCGTGCGCGATCGCGCCGAACGGCGTGTTGCCGACATAGAACGGATTGGCGGTGCTGGTCAGGCCGTGCAGCGGTAGGTCGATCGCGACGACCGCGAAGCCCTGCGCGGCGAGCGTGCCGGCGACCGCGAACATGTCGGTGCGGTTGCGCGTGATGCCGTGCTGGAAGATCACCAGCGGCCAGCCACCGGCCGGCTTGGTGCGGCCCGAGTTCGCGTTCGGGTACGTCAGCAGCAAGGGTACCGTCTGCGTGCCGGTCGCCTTCGGCACCGGATTGCATGCGGTCAGGTTGACCGAGGTCGGGTCGAGCCCGAAGCCTGCGCACTGCGGAATGTAGGCGCCCGCGGTCGCATTCCAGTGCTTGGTCAGCGCAGCGGTCGGATCGGCCTGGCTTGGCGCGGTGAGGAAGTACGGCAGGTCGATCGTGCCAATCGCGATGTCGGCGACGGGCGGCAGGCCGAGGCCGAGATCGGCGAGCGTCTTGCCGGTCGCGGCGACGTGCGTCGTCGCCGGCGGCGAAGCCTGGGTGATCGCGGTCAGCGCCTGCATCGTCGGCGTGATGCTCTGCGTCGTCATGACCCACGACAGTGCGATCGTGCCGGCCGGGACGCCGGCGGCGGTCGCCGCGGCGACCTGCGAACTGTTCAACTGGCGCAGCGGTTCGAGCTGGCAGGCCTGTGCGTCGGCGAGCGCCGGGTTGGTCGAATGACCGCCCACGCAGAGCGGGTTGCGACCGGTCGAGAGCAGGTAGGTCAGCGAGCCGCGGACGCTCCCGCCAGCCGCGTTCTTGATGCCGGTGGTCAGCACGGCCATGTATGACGTGCGTTCCTTCAGCGGCCGCGTCGGCACGATCGCGAGCGTCTTCTTGCTCGTGTCGGACGGCGCCAGCGCGGCGACGAATTCCTGCGGCGAGGCGAGTTCGCGCACGACGCCGGTGACGGCGCCGCCGGGGCCGCTGAGCGTCACTTCGAACACGCGCACGTTGCCGGCCAGCGAGGCCGCGTCGATCGGCGCGGAGAAGCCGGTCGACCACGGCGCGGTGGTGCCGAAGCCGTCCAGCGCGTTCATCGCGAGCTTGGGACCGGCGTCGGCCGCATTCGGATCGACCGGGATGTTGAGGGTGAGGTCGGTCGTGCCGAGCAGCAGCAGGTTGTTCGGGAACGGGATGACGCCGTTCGCCGGATCGAAGCTGGCGCTGGTGCGGAACGGAACCGGCGCGGTGTAGTCGTAGGCCCGCGCCTCACGCGCCGCCAAACTGCCAAACAACGCCACGGCAACGGCCGCGGTCGTGATCATTCGAACCTGCATGGGCATGCCCCTTCTTGGCTGGCGTCCTGGATTGCGTCGTCTTGGGTGAAACGCACGGCATCTTAGGTCGTTCAAACGAGCGTTGGCAACGCTGCACTGCGGCGAAAAAACGGCGATGCCGAGCCGCTGCGGCGCAGCAGGCAGCTCCTGCGCCGCGTTCCGACCGCAAATCGCGCGGGCGCGCATACGGTTGCGTAGCGACGCGATTCAGCGTCCGTCGATCTCGACCAGATCGAGGCTGCGACCCTTGCCGTCGCGCAGGCCCTGCTGCAGCTCGTGCAGGCGGCGGATCGATGGACACAGCGCCTCGATGTCCGGTCGCAGCGCGCGCAGGCTCCGCTCGATCTTCGGCTGCAAGCCGTTGCCGAGTTCGGACGCGCGCGCCTGCAACGCGAGGGCCGCATCGACATCGCCATTGAGTGCGGCGGTCACCGCCTGGCCGCCGAGATCCGCAGTCAGCAGCGGCACCAGATCCTCGGCCATCGCGTCGACCTCGTGTTCGAACGCTTCGCCCTGCCAGTCGCGCGTGCTGCTGCTGGTCGCGATGCGCCGGCGCATTTCGGCGGCGTGCGCCGCGATGCGCTGGTCGAGTTCGGCGCGCGCCTGCGTCGTCGATACCAGCGCGCGCGTCTCCTTGCGCACGACGCCGGTCGCGAGATCGAGCCCGCGTTGCGCGATCGCGCGCGCCTGCGGCACGAGTCCGCGCATTTCGCGCACGAACAGGGCGAGCCGATCGCTGTCCTCGGTATTGAGCGTCAGGGCTACGCCGTCGATGCGCAAGGCGCCATCGCGCAACTCGATGCGCCGCGCCGGCGGCGCAGCGCGCTCGAACACCAGGCTGCCCGGGGTGAGCGTGAGGTCGTAACTGCTGCCGGCGCGGCAGGTATCGAGCAGGTCCTCGACCGCCACCGCATGGCCGGCATGGGCGCACACGGCGATCACGAACAGCAACGACGAAAATTTCATGCCGGACTCCGGAACGCGCATGCGATCACCGTATCGTCATCCCGGCGCGCTGAACCGTGACGGCATCGGCGAGGCGAACCAGCAGGCCGCATCGGGATGGAACGCGCGCGGTATCCAGCCGAGGTCGTCGACCGCCGCGCGGTCGTCGGCGACGAGATCGCGTCCGAGTCGATCGAGCGCGGCAGCGCGCACCGTGGGCACGAGGCGCGCCAGCACGCGCAGCAAGGGCAATGGCAGCGGCAATGGCACGGCGCCAAACGGCAGCGAGGCATGCACGCGCTCGAGCATCTCCGCGAATGCAAGGCGCTCGCCGCCACCGAGCGCATAGGTCCGGCCGGCACAGCGCGGATTCGCCGCCGCAACGACGCAGGCGGCAGCGAGATCGTCGGCATGCACCGGCTGGCGCAGGCCACGCGCTGCGGCAATGCGCGGAAACACGCGCCAGCGCTGCGCGAAATGCGCGAGTGGCGTCAGGCTGCGGTCGAGCGCGGCACCGTAGATCAGGGTCGGGCGCAATACCGTCCATTGGCACGCGTGCGCCTGCGCGGTCGCCACGACGAGCTCTTCCGCCGCGCGCAGGCGCCCGGCGAGGGCGCGCTCCACGGCATCCGCAGAATCATGCTTGCTTTCGATGCTCATCGAGCTGAACGCAACGACGCGCGCGGTTCGCACGGGCGTGCGCGCGAACCAGCGCGAGAATGCGTCGAGCGGCCCGCAGCTGGCGACGAAGTCGAGCGCGGGAAGCTCCGGCATCGCGTGATCGAGGTCGCCGACCCGCCATTGCAGCCGCGCGTCGTCGCCGGCGCGCTCGACACGGCTGAGTGCGATCACCTCGTAACCCGCGCCAAGCAGGCGCGGCAGCAGGAAGTGCCCGATCGCGCCGCTCGCTCCGGTCACCAGGGCGACCGGCATCGGCTCAGTGCGACTCCAGCGCGTGCTCGGCAACGACGGGGGTAGCGTCCTCGACCGGCGCCGGCGCCGGCGGAATGCGCAGCGCGCGCGCGTAGTCGGCCAGTACCTCGATCTCGCCGAGGCCACCATCGAGCGGACCGGTCGCCTTGTGCAACGGACTCTTCTGCAGCGCCGCGCGCGCCTCGAACAGCTTGCGACGCGCGCCTTCGACGTGCGAGACCAACTGGTCGAGCGTGGCCTTGTCCGCGCCGAAGATCATCTCGACCGGCTGCAGGCAGTACTGCACCGCGGCGTCGAACTGGCGCACGCGTTCGCGGTAGTCGTCGATCTGGACGCCGACATCCTCGAGATGGGCGCGCGCCGAACCAAGCGGCGCGTCGAGCCGGTTGGCGACTGCGACGAGCGCGTCGTGGGCAACCGCGCCGGTGTCGACCTGTGGTCCGCTGCGCGCCGTGTCGAGCGTGTTCTCGAGGTCGATCTTCTCGTAAAGCAGCTCATGGCTGCGCGCGCGCTCGGCGGCCAGCTCGCGCCACAACCACGCGACGACGCCGATCGCGACGACCGCCAGCAACCAGCCAAGCCACACCAGCATCCCGTCCTCCCGCGGCCGTACCGCAATGGGTCATCTTCCGGACATTATGGCCGCGAAACGGGCACCGAGGTATTTTTTGGCCCGATTCCCCGCACGAGCGCTTCGACCGCCCGGCGAATGCCGCCGTCTCCGGCGCGTGCGAAGATGCTCCCCATGGCAGCGGAGGTCGTTCCATGATCGCGCGCATCTGGCGGGGCATCACCTTGGCCGAGAAGGCGGACGCGTACGTCGCGCGCCTGCACGAAACCGGGCTCAAGGACTACGCGAACACGCCCGGCAACCGCGGCGTGACCGTGCTACGGCGGGTGCAGGGCGAGCACAGCGAGATCGTGCTGATCTCGCTGTGGGACTCGATGGACGCGGTGCGCGCATTCGCGGGCGAGAATCCCGAACGCTCGGTCTACTATCCCGAGGACGAGAACTACCTGCTCGAAATGGAGCCGCTGGTGCGCCTGTACGAGGTCGTCGACCCCGCCGCGCCTTCGCCGCCGGGCAGGCGCAAGTCCGGTTGACGGGCGCCCCTGCTGCCCTGTCCCGCCAATACCACCGAATGGTTCCGGCTCTTTCCACCCGCAATTTCTGCGCGTTACTTGCTGGACAGGACGCCAGGGCAGCTAGACTGTGCAGTCCGCCGTGGTCCTGCCATCGCTCCTGGGGAGAATACCGATGTCGATTTCGCGCGCCGCCAGCGCCGTCCTGCTGGTTTCGTTCACCTGCGCCGCCGCACACGCCGCCCTCGCCCCGATGCATGACGCCGACAGCGAGATGCAGGCGATCCGGGCCGCGCGACCGAGCGTGCCGCGGCCGCTTGCGCCGATGCATTCGACCCCCTGCGTCGACGGCATGGCCGGGACCTATCCGTGTTCGAACATCGACCTGCTCGCGTTCGTGCCGGTCAGCGAATTCGCGGCTACCAGCACCAACAGCCTGTGGGGCTGGACCGATCCGGACAACGGCACCGAATACGCGCTGATCGGCGCCGACAACGGCATCGCGTTCTACCGCCTGACCGACCCGACCCATCCGACCTATCTCGGCAAGCTGCCGACGCATGCAGGCACCGGCAGTTCGATCTGGCGCGACGTGCGCGTGTACCAGGGCCATGCGTTCGTGGTCAGCGACAACAATCCCGGCCACGGCATGCAGGTGTTCGACCTCGACGTGCTGCCCGGCGTGACCACGCCGCAGACGTTTTCCGAAACCGCGTGGTACGGCGCGTTCGGCAGCAGCCACACGATCTCGATCAACGAGGCGACCGGCTTCGCCTACGTGCCCGGCAGCAGCCTGACCTGTCCGGGCGACACGCACACCGGCGGCCTGCAGATGCTCGACATCCACGTGCCGGATGCGCCCGTCTTCGCCGGTTGCGTGCACGATGCCGGCTACACGCACGAGTCGCAATGCTGGGTCTACGCCGGCCCCGATACGGCGCATGTCGGCAGGGAGATCTGCGTCGATTCGAACGGCCCGACGCACAAGATCGCGATCGTCGACGTCGGCAACAAGAGCGCGCCGGTCACGCTCTCGTCGGTGACCTATGCCGGCGCCGCGTACCCGCACCAGGCCTGGCTGACCGAAGACCACCGCTACCTGCTCGTCGACGACGAGCTCGACGAGCAGAACAACGGCCACAACGCGCGCACCTACGTGTGGGACGTGTCCGACCTCGACGCGCCGGTGCTGGTCGGCCACCACGACAGCGCGCTCGGCGTGATCGACCACAACCTGTACGTGCATGGCCAGTACGTCTACCAGTCGAACTACGAAGCGGGATTGCGCATCCTGCACATGGACAACCTGTCGGCCGCGCAGATGAGCGAGGTCGCGTTCTTCGACACCTATCCGGCGAGCGACACCGCGAATTTCAACGGCAGCTGGAACAACTACCGCTTCCCCGGCAGCGGCAACGTGATCGTGACCGGCATCGATGAAGGTTTCTTCGTGCTGCAGCCGCATCTGTGCACGGCGCCGGCCACGCCGGCGCTCACCGCGACGCCGAACGGTGACCACCGCGTCGACCTCGCCTGGAGCGGCTCGGCGCCCGACGCGACGTATCGCATCGAACGCGCGCAAGGCGGCTGCAACGGCCATTTCGAGACGATCGCCGACCAGCTCGCCGGCACGAGCTATTCGGACCTCGCGGCATCCGGCCAGGTCACCTATGGCTACCGTGCCGTCGCACACGATGCCAGCGGATTCTGCGCGGCACCCGCGTCGACCTGCGTCGAGGCACAGACCAGCGGCAGCTGCACCGCGCCGCCGCTGTTCGTCGGCATCGCCGGCGCGCAGAACGCCGCCAGCGCGCAATGCCGCGTCGACCTGTCCTGGACGGCGGCTGCACCGGCCTGCGGCGGGCCTTCGTCGTACGCGGTGTATCGATCCGATATCGCGGACTTCACACCGGACGCGGCCAACCGCATCGCGAACGGGATCGGGGCGCTCGCGTTCGCCGACCAGACCACCGTCGGCGGTGCACCGCAGTACTACGTCGTGCGCGCGACCGACGACGCGAATGGCGCCGAGGACGGCAACCTCATCCGGCTCGCGGCCACGCCGACCGGCCCGAATGCCGACGGCACGTTCGCTTCCGGCGCGGAGCCCGGCGATCCGCTGTTCGAAGCGGAATCGGTCGAGCAACCGTCGAGCCTCGCGCCAGGCCATATCGAACACGCGGGCTGGCACATGTCGACGGCGCGCGAGCACTCCGGCACGCAGAGCTTCTGGTCGACCGCGGCGAACAACCTGTGCGTCACGCTGGTGACGCCGCCGCTGACGCTCACCGCGGGGCAGGTTTCGCAGCTCTCGTTCTGGAGCGCATGGGACGTCGAGCAGGGCTATGACGGCGGCGTGGTCGAAGCGTCGACCGACAACGGCACGAACTGGACACGCCTGACACCGATCGGCGGCTACCCCGGCACGATCAACCAGGGCGGCACGCTGTGCGGCATCGCGCAGGGTTCCGGTGCGTTCACCGGTACCGGCCACTTCAGCTGGTCGCCGTACCAGATCGATCTCGCTGCCTACGCCGGCCAGAGCGTGAAACTGCGTTGGCTGTACCGCACCGACGGCGGCGTCACCGGCGAGGGCTGGTTCGTCGACGACATCCAGATGACCCATGCGCAGGTGCCCGGCACCTGCGCGGTCGACAGCGACGTGATCTTCGCGAACGGCTTCGAGACTCCCGGCAACTGAACCGCGCCTGCGAGCGCGCGCCGGAACATCTTGTGCGGGTCGGCGATCAGGCGCATGGTTGGACGAGCAATCGTGTTCGTCCGGCCGTTCCATTGTCGAAGGAGCCCTGCATGAAACGCCTGCTCTGGTTCGCCCTTGCCTGTGTTTGCCTGCCTGCCGCGAGCGCGCTCGCGGCCGATGGCTACGTGACCGCCGACGTCAGCCTGCGCGCGGGACCCGATACCGGCTATCCGCGCATCACGCGGCTGTACGAAGGCGACCCGGTATCGATCCAGGGTTGCATCGACGGCTTCTCCTGGTGCGACGTGATCGCGGACGGCGAACGCGGCTGGGTTGCCGGCGGCTACCTCGCCTACGAGTACCAGAGCCAGCCGGTCTACCTGCCCGAATACGGCGCGCGCATCGGCATTCCGATCATCAGCTTCGTGTTCGGCACGTACTGGGACAGCTACTACCGCACGCGCCCGTGGTATCACCGGCGCAGCCACTGGAGCAACTGGCGTCCGGTCTATCGACCACCGACGCGGCCGCCGGGTATCCGCCCACCGCCACCGCGTCCGCCCGGAGGCCACCGTCCGCCGCCGCGTCCACGCCCGCCCGTCACGCCGCCACGCCCGGTCACGCCCGCACCGACGCGACCGCGACCGCCGGTCACGCGACCGACCCCGACGCGACCGGTGACGCGGCCACCCGCGCGCCCGATGCCTGCACCGCGCCCACCCGCCGCTGCGGCGCGACCGGCACCCCGCCCCGCCGCGACGCCGCATCCCGTTGCGACGCCGCGGCCCGCTGCAACGTCCCGCCCGGCAGCGAGACCGGCACCACGCAAGGACAACGATCGCGACAAGCGCGACGGCAAGGATTGATCCTGCGCGGGAACTAATGGCGACGCCCATGCTCTGAAATGGCGCGTCGCCACCCGGCGACCCGCCTGGGAGGGATCACCGATGTTGCGCACGTTGTTTGCACTGACACTGGCTTGCGGCGGATTGGCCGTGACGGCCACCGCGCAGGAAGCGCTGACCGACATCCATGCACCGAAGGTCACGATGTACGCCACCGCGACCTGCGGTTACTGCGCGCAGGCGCGCACCTACTTCACCGAGCATGGCGTGAAGTGGGAGGAACGCGACATCGAGAAATCCGAACAGGCCGCCGCCGAATGGAAGGCGAACGGTGGCGTCGGCACACCGCTGATCCTGATCGGCGACGAGAAGATCAACGGCTTCGACCAGGCGCGGATCGATCGCGCGCTCGAGAAGAACAAACCCGTGACCGGTTAGGTCTGACCCGGCGGGGCGGGTCGAGCGCGCAGCGCGAGTCTCCCGCTCCTTCCCGGCACTTCGGCGGCGACGGCGGCACGCGCCCTGCGCGTACCTCCCCCTGCGCCGCTTCTATTTTTTCTTCGGCACGTACAAGTCCGTGATCGTGCCCTCGTAGACCTCGGCCGCCATGCCGACCGATTCGCTCAGGGTCGGATGCGGATGGATGGTCAGGCCGATGTCGGCGGCTTCGCAGCCCATCTCGATCGCGAGCGCGACCTCGGCGATGAGGTCGCCCGCGTTCGGCGCGACGATGCCGGCGCCGATCACGCGGTGCGAGGCTTCGTCGAAGATCAGCTTGGTGAAGCCCTCGGTGCGACCGATGCCGACGGCGCGGCCCGATGCCGCGTGCGGGAACTTGCCGACGCCGACTTTCACGCCCTGCTTCTTCGCCTCGCCTTCGGTGAGACCGACCCAGGCGATTTCCGGATCGGTGTAGGCGACCGATGGAATCACGCGCGCGACGAATTCGCTCTTGTGCCCGGCGGCGACTTCCGCCGCGACCTTGCCTTCGTGGGTCGCCTTGTGCGCGAGCATCGGCTGGCCGACGAGATCGCCGATCGCGAAGATGTGCGGCACGTTCGTGCGCATCTGGCGATCGACCGCAATGAAGCCGCGATCGGTCACGGCGACGCCGGCCTTGTCGGCGCCGATCTTCGCGCCATTCGGCGCGCGACCGACGGCGACGAGCACGCGGTCGTACAACTGCGGCTCCGGCGCCTTCTCGCCTTCGAACGTCGCCTTGAGGCCCTTCTTCTCCGCCTCGACCTTCGCCACCTTCACCTTGAGGTGGATGCCGGCATAGCGCTTCGACAGGCGCTGCTGCAACGGTCGCACGAGGTCGGGGTCGGCGCCCGGCATCAGCTGGTCCATGAGTTCGACCACGGTGACCTCGCTGCCGAGCGCGTCGTACACGCAGGCCATCTCGAGGCCGATGATGCCGCCGCCGACGACGAGCAGCTTCTTCGGGATGTCGGCGAGCAACAGCGCGTCGGTCGAATCCATCATGCGCGGGTCGTCCCACGGGAAGCCCGGCAATTTGAGCGCCTGCGAACCGGCCGCGATAATCGCGTGCTCGAAGCGCACGAGCTTCGCACCATCCTTGGTCGCGACTTCGATTTCGTTCGGCGAGACGAACATGCCGCTGCCTTCGACGACGCGTACCTTGCGCTGCTTCGACATGCCGGCGAGGCCACCGTTC
>Ga0207667_10006289_pt1 | contig 14403 bp, 11 predicted proteins | sample KBSCornC52_FD_184301 | JGI IMG/M metagenome (GOLD analysis project Ga0207667, IMG submission 184301) | Corn rhizosphere microbial communities from Kellogg Biological Station, Michigan, USA - KBS Corn C5-2 (SPAdes) (version 2) | ecosystem: Host-associated > Plants > Roots > Rhizosphere > Soil ... | reverse complement strand
CAGGGAGCTGAACAGGGTCAGCCGAAACGACATGAGTCCTGTCCGCTCACCTTCCCAGAACGGCGAGGAGCAGGACAAGGCCAGCAGGTGCGGCACGAAGTAAGACATCTGGTTCATCAGATCGACACGCAGCTCGTCGTCGTCGATGCCGACATGAACATGCAACCCGCAGACCATCAGCCGCCGCGCCGCGGCCTGCATCTCGCGAGCGAGGGCGAAGAACTGCTCCTTTTCCGTCGGTATCTGCCGGGTGGCGCTGCCAAAGGGATGGGTGGAGGCTGCAATCGGCGCCAGCCCGTGACCCCGGGAAACCTCCACGACGATCGACCGCAGCCGCGCGAGCTCCCTACGAACCTCCGCGATCGAGCGGCAGACGGGCGTGCTGACCTCCAGCTGGGAGCGCAGAAACTCGGGGTTGATCTGGCCGCCACCGCGTTCGGTACATTCACGCAGGAGGGCCGCGGGAGGATTCTCGTTGACGTCTCGCGTGTCGAGATTGACGAGGAGATACTCCTCCTCGATTCCCACCGTGAATGGCGGCTCTGCACTCACTGAAGTCCCCCCACCCAAGCGCAACCCCTGCGGCGGGACCAGTATAGATGACCACGCACTACAGTGCGTACGGGGTCCGAGCTAGCGAAGCTCCGCGATGGGTTGCGGCCGCGCGAGGTGATATCCCTGAGCAAAGTCGACACCGATCCGCTTGAGCTCATCCAGCACGGCCTCGCTTTCCACCCACTCTGCCACGGTGGCGATACCGAGCGCGCGGCCAACCTTGCTGATCGCCTCGACCATGCTGCGATCGACGGCATCGGTGGCGATCTGGGTGATGAACTGTCCATCGATCTTCAGATAGTCGACCGGGAGCGTCTTCAGATACATGAAGGACGACAGGCCGGTGCCGAAATCATCCAGCGCGAACTTGCAGCCCCTCGCCTTCAGCTCGCGCATGAAGAACGTAACGTTGGAAAGACTGGTGACCGCCGCCGTCTCCGTAATCTCGAAGCACAGTGCACTGGCGATCTCGGACTCGCCGACCGTGTGCAGGACGAACTCGGCGAAGGACTGCTCGTTGAGCGAGATCCCGGACAGGTTCACTGCAAGCATGGGCAACGGTCCACCGGCCTCGCGCCGGCGCTTGAGGAGCTCGACCGCGCGCATTACGACCCAGCGGTCGATAGTCGACATCACATTGTAACGTTCGGCCGCCGGGATGAACTCACTCGGGGGCACCAGCCGCCCATCATCATCGCGCAAGCGGATGGTGAGCTCGTGGAAAGACACTGCCTCGTCGGACCCGATCCGCACGATAGGTTGGAAGAAGAGCTCGAGCCGGTTTTCCTCCGCCGCCCGCGTGACCCCGGCCACCCAGTGCATTTCCCGATGCCGGTTTGAAACACCGCCCGCCTCGTAGACGTGCACGCGGTTACGGCCTTCATCCTTGGCCGCATAGCAAGCAATATCCGCCGCGCTCATCACCGCCGCGACGCTTTCTGTCTCCGGAGTGATCTGCACGACACCAACGCTCGCGCCGACTGACAGGGTGCTCGCACCCCAGACAAACCTGTAATCCTTGATAGCCTGGCGCACGCCATCGGCGATGCGCGCCGATTGTTCGGGCGTGCATCCCTCGAGGAGCACACCAAACTCGTCACCACCCAAACGCGCGATCGTGTCAGAAGCACGCACTCGCGTCTGTAGAAGACCTGTCACATCGCGAAGCAGCCGGTCGCCGGCCTGGTGACCACACGTGTCGTTCACGACTTTGAACTGGTCCAGGTCGATGTAAAGAAGCGCGTACGCGCCCTCTCCTCTTTGCGCGTTCAGCACGGCCGTGTGCAAACGATTGTCGAATTCGCGTCGATTGATGAGCCCGGTCAGGGCATCGTGACTCGCCTGATAGGACAGAGCACGCTTGAGGCGGCGCTCCTTCGTCACGTCATGAAACACGATGACGGCACCGATTACACGCCCTTGCCGGTCGCAGATAGGCGCCGCGGACTCCTGGATCGCAACTTCCTGTCCCGTGCGTGTGATGAGCACGGAGTGATCCGCCGCGATTCCTCCTTCGCCACGACCGAGAGCGCAAACGAGCGGGTTCTCTATCGGTTCGCGCGTAATCTCGTTGACGAGATTCAATACGTCACCAATCGGACGCCCCCGAGCCTCCGCGAGACTCCATGCCGTGAGGCTCTCGGCAACGGGGTTGATGTATTCGATGCGGCCGTCTGCGTCGGTGCTGATGACCGCATCGCCGATGGATTGCAGGGTCACCTGAGCCCGCTCCTTCTCGGCGAATATCGCTTGCTCGGCACGCTTGCGCTCGGTGATGTTCGCAATCGTCCCCTCGTACCCGGTAATACGGTTGTCGGTGTCTCGAACGGCCCGCGCGTTTTCGAGAATCACAACTTGCTGGCCATCCTTGGTACGCATGTGAAACTCGGCATTGCGGATCTCCCCTTCGGACTCCACCCGACGCATGAACTCAGCCCTGTCCGCTGGGTTCCAGTACAACAAGGCAACGCTCGAGAGCGCGTACAGTTCCTCCGCCGTGCTGTAGCCAAGGATGGATACAAAGGCAGGGTTTACCGAGATCAGGCGGCCGTCCCGCCGGCTCTGGTACACCCCTTCAGCAATGCTTTCGAACAATCCACGAAACTTCGCCTCGCTACTACGCAAGGCTTGTTCCGCAAGACGCCGCTCTATGGCGATCCCGGCGAGCTGCGCGGCGTGGCCCATGATCGCCGTCTCCGACGTGGCCGGCAGACCCGGCTCCCTCCGGTACACAGCGAGGGAGCCGAGAATCCGGCCTTCCGCGCTCTTGATGGGGGTGGCCCACGCTGACCGGACTCCACAGTCCAACGCTTCCATGCGAGGCTTTTCCCAGAAAGGGTCTTTGCCGACATCGGCCACCAGGACCGGCCGCCCCAGATAAACCGAGGCCGCACAGGAGCCGTTGCGAATATCGATGCTCGCCTGGTCGAGCACACCGCGGAGTGAGTCCGGTACGCATGGCGCGACCGTATAGGCAAACTTGTGCCCCTCTTGGGACAAGACACTGATGGAGCACATGGCACCCGCGCCAACCGGCTCGATGAGGCGCGTGATGGAAGCCAGCACTTCGGTCAGCGCCGCATTGCCAGTCAACTGCGCGAAAACCTCGCGCTCGGCGGCCGCTACGCGCTCAGCTCGCTTGCGGGCGGAAATGTCCGCGATGCTGCCGCGGACGAGGCGCCGATTGCCGCTCGGCAAGCGCACCAGGCGCACCTCGCATGTGACCTCCTTCCCGAAGCCATCGTATAGAACCCACTCATAGACCTGTGGATGCCCATCCAAGGCCTGTTGGATATAGGTGGGCGCCAATACCGCGGAAGGCGTACCGTCGGGTTGCAAGGTCGGGCTGCGCTCGACGGTGCCCACCTGGAGCAACTGTTTACGTTCCAGGCCGAAGAGTTGTTCCGCGTATTCGTTCGCATCGACGAAACGGCTTTCGTCCGCGTCAAACACGACGATCGCCTCTGGAGCATGATCGACGAGCAGACGATAGCGCGCCTCGCTCTCCCGCATTGCCTGTTCCGACTCGCGACGTTCCGTGACATCGCGCAGACAGAGTACAAACATCTCCCGGCGTGACAGGCGCGCCTTGCTGACCGCGACCTCCGCGGGAAAGAACTCTCCCCCTTTCCGCTGCGCCCACAGCTCGCGTGCGGCGAGGTCCAGGTGTGTGTCGCCGCAGCTCGCCGCGAGTCGGTGCAACGCCTGGGTAATGGTCTCGTGGACGGCAATCTTCGGAATCAGCTGATCGATGCGTTGCCCGACGACTTCGGCCTCGACAAAGCCGAAGACACGCTCCCCGGTGGGGTTGAATGTCTGAATGACACCATCCTCATCCACCGTGAGCACCACATCCTTGATGTGATCGAGGATCACCTGAAGGTGTTCCGAGCTCTGCTCCCGAGCCTCATGCGCCATGGCCCGCGCCTCGTCGGCCATGAGCCGCATCGACTGCACGATGCCCCGACGCTCTTCATCGATCGCGTCGTAATGCGCGCTGATCAGTCGCAGCAGGACCCCGAGGTCCAACGTATCAGTGCCACCGCGGAGACGAGCTTCCTTGAGCTGCGCGCGCAGATGGACATGGAGCTCGGGGCTGTCCTCACCCGCCTCCCCGCGCGCGAGAGTGGTCGTCCCACCCGGGCTCGGGTCCGGAGGGTCTGATAGAGAGCGGACGGTATTCGCATTTGACATAAATAGCCTACCTGGCTTGTCAATGCGTCTTCGAATTTGTCCCCGGGGTAGCGGTTTGTCCGACCGTCACCTCCGCTTTGGCCGTCGACTCCGGCAGACCGTCTCCCACGATCACAGGAATCGAGAACACCCGGCTCAAGGAGTCATCCCCCTGATCCACCGAAACAGTGGCAGTGAGCGTGTAAATGCCGTCCTGTTTCGGCAGGACGCGCACCACGTGACGGATTACAGACCCCGCCGCGGGCTTATCCACCTGACCAAGCTGTCCACCGTCCACCAGATTCAGCCCATCCCCGGTCTGGAATCGGCCATAGATGCGGTTGATGGCTGGCGCGTCCGCAAGCACCGCGATGTCCACATCGAGCGCCTCGCCGGCTTTTGGAGACTGCCGCAGCTCGAACTTCAAAGCCACTGGCGGTCCCGCCTTCCCCGCGCTCACCGCGGCGACCATATCGTCCGGCGGCCGGTTGCCCGGGTCGACGGTCCGAACGTGCTGCACCTTCTTCCTGCTCGCATTTGCCGCCCCGGCCTCCGAGGAGGAAGAGCCGCAGCCGCCCAAGGCCAGTCCCGCCGCAATGCCAAGCAGCCAGATCGCCCCCGAAATTCGTATGGATGAGTTCATCGTTTTCCCGACGATACCCTGTACACGCGTCCAAACGCACGTCCCGCATGCCATTTTAGTGAAATAGACCTGGAAGCTCAGGCGCGCAGCAACGGCGGATCCTCCACGGCCTCGACCTGCTCCAGCAGGTCCCGCAGATAGCCCTCCCAATACCTGGGCTCCCCCAACCAAGGAAAGGCGCGCGGGAAAGCGGGGTCCAGCCAGCGGTGGGTCACCCAGGCGGCGTGATGTAACATCCGCAGGGATCGCAACGGCTCGATCAGCCGCAGCTCGCGAAAGTCGAACTCCCCAAACTGCTGGTAGCCCTCCAGGAGCTCGCTCCACTGGCGCTGCTGCTCGGCGCCCGAGCCCGAAAGCATCATCCACAGGTCCTGCATCCGGGGCCCCATGGCGCAATCGTCCAGATCCACCAGGACCGGGCCGCGCTCATTCCACAGGAGGTTGCCCATATGGCAGTCGCCGTGGATCCGGATCTCGCGGACCGGCGCGGTCTCCTGGAACACTTGCTCGACCCGCTCCAGCAAAGCCCCGCTCACGGAGGCATAGCGCTCGTGCAGGTAATCGGGCAACAACTCGCTGGCCAATACCTGCTGCCGCGCCTCCCAACCCAGCCGTTGGACGCCGAGCTTCGGCCGCACCCTGAAGGGCTCCAGGGCGCCAATCTGATGCATGCGGGCCAGCGTTCTGCCGAAGATCTGCCGTGCCTCCGGGGCATCGAGCTCCGGGGCACGCCCTGCCATCCAGGGGAAGGCGGCAAAGCGAAACTGCTGGTAGTGGAACAAGCTGCGGCCCTCAACCCGCACCGGTGCCGCAACCGGCAACTCGGCCGCCGCCAACTCGGCCGTGAAGCGATGCTCCTCATCGATCTGCGCGTCGGTCCAACGAGCAGGGCGATAAAACTTGAGCACGAGCATGCCGCCAGGCCGGCCCACCTGGTACACACGGTTCTCGTAGCTGTTGAGGGCGAATAAGCGGCCGTCGACGTCCAAACCGACGGAAGCGGCGGCATCGAGCACGACCTCTGGGCTTAAGCCAGTGAAAGGCTTCACATCCGCGGCAGCTCTTTTGTTTATCATCGCGTGCTTGGCACTGTTTACGACTCAGGATGCACATGAAACGCGGGACCATCTTAGTCACCGGAGGCGCGGGCTACATCGGCAGTCACGTCGTTCTCCAACTTCGTGCGCGCGGCGAGCCAGTAGTCGTCCTTGACGACCTGTCGCGAGGCTTCCGCCAGGCGGTCCTGGACACTCCACTCATCGTCGGCAAGGTGGGAAACCGGGAGAAGGTCCTGGACGTCCTCAAAAGTCACGACATCGACACCGTGATGCACTTTGCGGCCTACACCATCGTCCCCGAGTCGGTCGCCGAGCCGCTCAAATACTACGGCAACAACACCTGCTCCACGCGCAATCTGCTGGAGTGCTGCCTCGAAGCCGGGGTCCGCAATTTCGTCTTCTCCTCGACCGCGGCGGTCTACGGCATTCCATCTGGTGGCGTGGCCGCGGAGGATACGCCCACGGCGCCCATCAATCCCTATGGCACCTCCAAGCTCATGTCGGAATGGATGCTCCGGGACGTGGCTGCCGCTTCAGCGCTGAAATATGTCGCCCTCAGGTACTTCAATGTCGCCGGCTCGGACACGGGCGGCCGCATAGGACAGGCCACGCCCAAAGCCACTTTGCTGGTCAAAGTCGCGGCGGAAGCGGCGGTAGGCAAGCGCAGCCATGTTTCGATCTTCGGCACCGACTATCCGACGACGGACGGCACCGGGATCCGCGACTATATCCACGTCGAGGATCTCGCGACGGCCCACCTGGATTCCCTGCAATATCTGCGCGACGGCGGCGCCTCCACCGTCCTGAACGTTGGCTACGGCCATGGGTACAGCGTCAGAGAGGTTCTCGAAAGCGTGCAGCGGATCGCGGGCAAACGTCTCGACGTCCGGGAGGAGCCGCGCCGGGCTGGAGATCCCCCCGCCCTGGTCGCACGGGCTGAGCGCATCCGGACCGAGCTCGGGTGGCGACCCCGTCTCGACAATCTCGACACCATCGTCGGCACCGCTCTGAAGTGGGAGCAGCATCTGCTTCAGAATCCCTGGTAGGGGCGCTCACGCGCTAAAATGCCCCCCATGCAGTGGGCACGCCCTAAGTCTTTGAGCGGACTGATGCTCCTCGGTCTGGCGTTGATCGCCGTACCGCTTTTGGTTGCCATCCTGACGGCCGCCCTGCAGATCCGCGAGCTCGCCGACACCGGTCAGAAGATTGTCGTCGAGGGCGTCACCGCGGCGCGTGCCAGCCAGGACCTCTACAGCCAGATCACCTCGCTGGAGCGGACCGCTCAACTCTATAACGTGCTCAACGATGCCAAGCTGCTGGACCTCTATCGCCGGCAGGATGCGCGTCTGACGGTGACCCGCGAGCAACTCAATCAGCACGCGGCGGCCGATGCCCGCGTCACCCTCGGCCAGATCGGCGAGTTGCAGAACGCCATCCGGCTCATGGTCCTCTCCATGACCGCGGGCAGCGGCACGGCCAACATGAAGTCCCTGTCGCGCAATTTCACCGAGCTCAGCGGGCTGGTGGACAAAGTCGCAGAGCAGAGCAACGCACAGATCGACGCGGAAGTCGCGGCGCTGGAGCAGCAAACCCAACACGCGCGCCGGCGTCTGCTGTGGCAGGCGGCCCTGCTCGTCCCGCTCACCATCATTGCCATTTTCGCCCTGACGGTCGCCGTCGGCCGGCCGCTGCGGCAGCTCGATCGCGCCATCAGCGAGCTCGGCCAGGGGAGTTTTACGAATCAGATCGCCGTCTCCGGTCCGCACGACCTCGAGCGTCTGGGCGGGCAACTCGAATGGTTGCGGCAGCGCCTCCTCGATCTGGCACACGAGCGGAACCGGTTTTTGCGACACATGTCGCATGAGTTGAAGACGCCGCTTGCCAACATCCGGGAGGGCACCGAGCTGTTGATGGACGGCGCGGTGGGTGAGCTCGACTCGAACCAGCGCGAGGTGGCCGGCATCCTGCGCGAGAACGGCATCAAGCTACAACGCATGATCGAGAACCTGTTGTCCTTCAGCGCCTGGCAGACCTCCAGTGTTGGCCTGGATGCGAGCGAGTTCCGCCTCCGGCCAGTGGTCAAGCAGGTCCTGGAGAACCAGCAGCTCACGTTGTTGTCGCAACGCGTACGCCTGGACGTGCGCGTCGACGACGTGACGCTCGTGGCGGATCGCAGCAAGATCCGGCTCATCCTGGAGAATCTGGTCTCCAATGCAGTCAAGTACTCCCCGAAGGGGGGCACCATACATCTCAAAGCGCGCAACAGCGGGAATCTGTTCATTCTCGATGTGGCCGACAATGGTCCCGGCGTCCCCATGGAGGATCGCGAGCACGTGTTCGAAGCTTTCTATACTGGCCGCGCCGCCAAGAGCACTGCGGTGAAAGGCACCGGCATCGGCTTGTCGGTAGTCCTGGAGTTCGTCTCCGCGCATGGCGGCACCATCGAGATCATCGACGGCGAGTATCCCGGCGCCCATTTCCGCATCACCATGCCCGTCAACACCGGCGACGGGGTCATTCCCGCGAGCCTCGAGAAGGCGCAAGCGCATGCCGCATGACATTGTTGCGGCGCTCAGGCATAGGCTAGCCGCAAGTGTGACGCTCGTCACAACTTTGTTGGCGGGCGCAGCCCTTTCCGGCTGCGCCAGCGACCTGTTCCAACGCGAGCACCCAACTCACGAGCCGCCGCCGCCGGTCAACCGCGCGGCCACGACCTCCACGGTGTTGGCCGATGACCTGCAACTGCTGCAAAACCTGGTGCAAGGCTCGCCGGCGGGCCAGGCCGAGATCGTCGCCGCCGCGCAGCGCGATTACGAAACCGCGCCAACACCGAGCCGCGAGCTGCGTTTTGCGCTGATTCTCGCCACTCCCGGGCATCCCGGGACGGATCTGCCTCGAGCTCAACGGTTGCTCAGGGAGCTTATGGCAAATCCCGAGATGTTGATGGCCAGCGAGCGGTCGCTCGCGTTTCTGGAACTGCAGCAAATTGACGACCATTTGACGTTGGAAGGAGAAAACCGCAGGCTGCAGTCTGACGCTGTACGCGCTGACAGGGAGCGCCTTGCGAACGTGAACCGCCGTCTCCAACTGGAGACAGACGAGAACGCACGTTTGCGCAAAGAGCTCGAGGAAGCGCGTGCGAAGCTCGATGCCATTGCCAACATCGAGCGTTCGCTGAACGAGCGCAAACCCAGCAACGAAGGACGACCACAGTGAACATTTCCGCGAGCATGTTGCACCCCGAGGCGGCCGGCATAGGCCAGCGAAGGACGACAATGAACCAAATCGGCAAACGCAAAGCGCGCATACTCGTCGTAGACGACGACCCGGGTCTGTTGCGTCTGTTGACGATCCGCCTGCGCGCGGAGAGTTATGACGTGGAGGCGGTGGAGAGCGGAGTGCTGGCACTGGCGGCCGCGAGCCGCTTCCGTCCTGACCTGGTCATCACCGACCTGCGCATGGACCACATGGACGGCATCGGCTTGCTGAAAGAGTTGCAGAACCGTTGGCCGGGACTGAAGGTCATCATTCTCACCGCGCACGGCACCATTCCCGATGCGGTGCAGGCGACCCAGATGGGTGCCTTCGGCTTCCTCACCAAGCCAGTGGACAAGCAAGAGCTGCTCGATCAGGTCCAGAAAGCGTTGCGCATCTCGGGGTTCGGGGCCTCGGATGAGGATTGGCGCGCGGAGATCGTCACTCGCAGCTCCGCCATGGAAGAGAAGCTCGCGCAAGCTCACATGGTCGCTGGGACCGACGCACGGGTGTTGATTACTGGCGAAAGCGGCACCGGCAAAGAGCTGCTCGCCCGCGCGATCCACAAGGCCAGCCCGCGACGTAACAAACCTTTCGTGGCCATCAACTGCAGCGCGATGGCCGAGAACCTGCTCGAATCCGAGTTGTTTGGACACGAGAAGGGCTCATTCACCGGCGCCACGCGCGCCCACCGCGGTCTCTTCATGGCGGCCGACGGCGGGACGTTGATGTTGGACGAGATCGGCGACATGCCGATGCGCCTGCAGGTGAAGCTCCTGCGCGTCCTGCAGGAGAATGTCATTCGTCCGGTCGGCAGCACCGATGCCATTCCCGTGAACGTCCGCGTGATCTCGGCCACGCACCGCGACCTGCAGAGCTTGATGAGCGCAGCGCAGTTCCGCGAAGATCTCTACTACCGGCTCAACGTCGTGCACATCGAGATGCCCCCGCTGAACCGGCGGCGCGAGGACATTCCGCTGTTGGTGGCGCATTTCCTTGCACAGATCGCGAAAGAAAGCGGCGTGCGCAAGATCTACGCTCCCGAGGCGGTCGAGCTGCTGGCCACCGCCGACTGGCCGGGCAACATCCGGCAACTACAAAACGTCGTGCGGCAGAATGTCGCGCTCTCGCAAACGCCGATCATCCCGGTGGAATTGGTGCAACAGTCCTTGGGCGGAGGCCCGGGCCGGCTGCCCTCCTTCGACGAGGCACGCGACGAGTTCACTCGCAGCTACCTCTCGCAGATCCTGCAGATCACGGGCGGCAACGTGAGTCAGGCGGCGCGACTCGCCAAGCGCAACCGCACGGACTTCTACAAGCTACTCGCGCGTCACCAGCTCACACCCGAGGAGTTCAAACAGCGCTAGCCCCTGGCTAGCGCTTGATCTCGATGAGCGTGCGGAACACCGTGTTGCCGCGGATCTCGCCGGCGAACTTTGCTGTGGTCGCCGGCGATTTGACATCGAAGCCCTCCGAATACCACCCCAGAGGGGGGCGCTCGCAGCCTGATACCAGCGTAGGTATCAGGCCCGCCGGGCAACTCAGCGTCACGGTTACGTCATCCCGACGTGCAACAACCCGATTACCTTCGAGCATCACGGCGCACTCAGGCGCGAAGTGCCAGTGAATCCCGACTGAGTGCGTGCCCGCGCACGCGAGCTCATCAGTAATGGCGAGTGTCGCGATCCCCACGGTGTAGCGCCATGTGCGGCGATGGCGCACGGGGTCGGGCAACCGCCTGTACCCTTCATGGTGCGCGATGAGCGTCTGATCATCCCCGGAAGCATAGAAAGAATCGACAACTGCATTGGCGTGCCGCAGCCATAGGAAGCTGCCGGCGAACTCGGACTGGTTACGTCCGTCCACTACAACTGTGTTATGCGCGGCCGTACTGCGGAAATACCGCCGCCACGGCATGACGCTGTAGGAGAACGTTCCGGGATCGACGAGAACAGGTTTGCCAGCGGCGCTCAAGGTGAACGCGAGAGCATCGGCATGACCATGGGCAGCTATCGACAGATAGCCCAACGGACCCGCATCGGCGACCACGCGCACTTCGCGAGGCGTCTCGAAGTCCTCCCCCAGAATGAAATAGCCGCCCTCGGGAAAGGCGCGCCGTACCGGAAATGCCTTGGAAGCATCGATCCGAGCAAACTCCCCGGCCGCCTCATCACCCAACAGCCAACGGCTCTTTTCGTCGAACACACCCGCCTTGGCTCGCATAGCCGGCCGACCAAACAGGACGGCGCCGGTCGCGAGCAATGACCGGAACACATCGAGATCTTCAGGGACGAACCGCACGAGCACTCCCTCGTCCGCATCCCCGATCAGCGGCACATTGCCGCCGGCATCCATGACACTCGCGACAAACTCGAGCATCACCTCGAGCCGTTTCCAGTACTCCTTGCCGAAGTCCTCGCCGTTCGCGCGGCCCACCAGCCCCGCCACCAGCATCATGTCCGCGACCGCGTGGTGATACCAGACGGCCTGCTCTCTATTGACTCCATCCGCGAACGTCTGCGCGAGCGCCTCCCGCTCCAACTCCACCCGCGCTTCCTTGCGCCAATGGGAGCTCTCCCGCCACAGCGGCCAGGTCGAGGCACCAACAAACAACCCGGTCGCCTCGCCCAACAGGTGATTGTTGGCGGACGAGTGGCGCGACCAATGGCGCGGAATGAAATGACAATGTTGATAGACGGAGTCCAGCCAGCGGGCGCGAAATGCCTGACCCTCCTCTCCCTCGAAAATCATCGCGTCATCACCGCCCAGCAAGTACCAGGCGAATGACCAATTCACCAGCCGCACGGCGTGCTCGAGACTCACGCACCAATTCACGCCCCGTGGGTAAGGGCACTGGCCAAACCACGAGTCCAACAGCGTCCGACAGCCCAGCGCATACGCCGGCTCGCGAGTCAGATGCCAAGCCTGTGCAAGCGTGACCAACTCCAGGTGCCGGTTCGGCTCCCACAGATACTTCACGTCGCCGACGAGCCGGGAGTCGCGGTAGTTGAGCTCCTTGCCGAAAACCAGAGGTGCCTCGATGCCCGTGCGCGGATCCACATTCCAGCGCGGCGGGAACCCCAACTGCACACCGCGCAAGGAGAATACGTCGAACACCCCGTCCAGGATGCGATCAGCCGCGCGCCGGTAACGGCCTACATCGAGCTCACGCGGCAGGTGCGCGAGCCAGGGCTTGCCGCATTCCCCCATGGGCGCGGACGGACGCGCCAGGCCGATGCCCGCGCGCTCAGCGGTGCCCTGGAGCTTCCGTCCAACACGGAAACCCACCTCGGAAGGACTCATGACCTTCAATCGACTCAGGGTCCAGCCGGCTCTACCCCAAACGTCCACAAGCTATTCCCCACGAAATTACAAAGGAATACCACCGCGGTCGCGCCCACCTGCGCCAGCAGATAGTGCCACCCCGCGGCGAGCAACACCTGCATCAGCAGGGAGTTGATCGCCAGTCCCACCGTCGCCAGAATCAAGAACTTCACCGCCGCGGTGCCATGGGGGCGCCGGCTGCGAAACGTGAAGTGATAGTTCAGCAGATAGTTGGCTATCGCGCTCAATACGAAGCCAACCCCCGAAGCTATCGTCGGCCAAACGCCGAGTCCACGCACCAGCACGATCAGAATCAGGTACTGCAGGCCGGTGGCGCATGCGCCCACGAGCCCGAAGCGTACCACCCGCGCCAGCCAGTGGTTCAAATGTGTTTCTCGATGATATAACGCGGCCGGGCCTTCGTCTCCTGGTAGACCTTGCCCAGATACTCGCCGAGCACGCCGATGCACAGTATCTGAATGCCTCCCAACAGATAAATCGGCAACAGGGTGGAAGCCCAACCCGGTACCGCCCGATCTGTGAACAATTTGACCCAAACAGTCCACAGGACCATCCCCGCACTCAACAAAAACACCAGAAAACCCATCGCCGTGATGAGTCGCAGCGGCGCCACAGAGAACGAGGTCACCGCATCCAACGCCAACGCCAGCATCTTGCGGAGCGGGTATTTCGATTCGCCGGCGAGCCGCTCGGAGCGAGTGTAATAGACAATCGCCGAGCTGAAACCAATCAACGGGACTAGTCCTCGCAGGAACAGGTTGACCTCCCGGAAAGACTTGAGCGCGTCCACGGCGCGACGGCTCATGAGGCGGAAATCGGCGTGGTTATACACCGATTCGGCGCCCAACGCGCTCATCAGACGATAGAACCCTTGTGCCGTGGCCCGCTTGAACAACCCGTCGCTGGAGCGGTCATTACGCACTCCATAAACCACCTGCGCCCCACGCGCATACGCCTGGAGCATCTCGGGAATGACGCCGATGTCGTCCTGAAGATCCGCGTCGACACTGAGGAGCACGTCCGCATCGTACGTATAGAGTCCAGCCAACAAGGCGTTCTGGTGGCCGCGATTGCGTGACAGCTTGATGCCGCCGATGCGGTGATCGGCGCTGGCCAGCGACTCGATCAGCTCCCAGGTTCCATCACGGCTGCCGTCATCGATAAAAACAACCTGACTATCGTTTGCCACGCGGCCGTCGACCATCAGGGTCTCGAGCAACTCCACCAGGCGACGCGAGGTCTCCGGGAGTACCTCCTCCTCATTGAAGCAAGGCACCACGATTCCGAGGCGCGGAATGACCTTGATCTGATCCAACTGCCCGGCGCTGCTGCCCTCAGCCTGCACTGGGGGCGAGGTCGCACCGCCCAGCCGCCGTCGGTCGGATGCAATACCGCCTTTCTTGCGGGACTGGGGTTCGATCGGAAGGATTGCGCCTGGATTCCTGGAAGTAGATCGGCCAGTCGACGTCATACCCTGCCTCCAAAATTTCGCGCAGCGAGTCGCGGTGCCAGGCTGCGGCCTTTTCGACGAAGTCGACGGAGCAGCGCGCGCCATGCGCTCGGAATACCCTGTTCTGCCCTACCTGGACGGTGTCGATCCGCACGGACCGATCCAACTCGACCAGTGACAGCAGCATGTAATGTGGCTCCTCCGCGAATGCGAGCACCTTGCCGGAGCACGTCCGGGCGAAGGCGCGTCCTTCATCCCGAAGCACCATGAAGGTCGCCTGTTTGGCCTCATGATCGAGGGGAAACATGCCCATCGGGATGGACTGGGTCGCGCGCCGCCCGGTGAGGAGCGGATAAGTCCACTGGTAATGCTCCTCCATCAGGCCATGTGATGACTCCGCGATAGCCTGGTTGGAAATGACCAGA
>Ga0207667_10006285_pt1 | contig 14410 bp, 10 predicted proteins | sample KBSCornC52_FD_184301 | JGI IMG/M metagenome (GOLD analysis project Ga0207667, IMG submission 184301) | Corn rhizosphere microbial communities from Kellogg Biological Station, Michigan, USA - KBS Corn C5-2 (SPAdes) (version 2) | ecosystem: Host-associated > Plants > Roots > Rhizosphere > Soil ... | reverse complement strand
CAGTTGACGGGCAAAACGCCCCATGCCGCGGTAGTTGCCGACCATCCAGGTGATGTCCACCCCCAACTTCACGCGGTGCTCCTTGAAGCGAATTGATTCATTGACGACGTGTTCCGCCCCGGACAGCTTCGTAGACCGCCAGCGTCTTCTCCGCGCAAGCCGGCCAATTCAGCGCTCGCGCCCGTGCCAGCCCGGCCTCGCGAAGCACGTCGGCCCGCCCGGGCTGCTCGACCACCATTCTCATGCCGTCGGCAATGTCACCGGTCCGGGTGGGATCGACGAGGATCGCCGCGTCGCCCGCGACTTCGGGAACGGACGTCGTGTTCGATGCAACGACCGGCAATCCCGAAGCAAAAGCTTCCACGACCGGCAACCCGAAACCCTCGCACAGCGACGCGAACACGAGCGCACTTGCCGACTGCAGCAGCGCGCGCACGTCATGATCAGGCAGATACTCGAGCCAGCGAACGCTACCGCTCTCGTCCGCGCGCAAGCGCGCGACGAGTTGCTCGCAGCCCCACCCTGCCCGGCCGACGATCACCAGCGGGAAATCGCGGCGCAGGCCGGCAGGCAGGCTCGCATGGGCATCAACCACTCGCTCGAGATTCTTCCGCGGCTGCAGGGTTCCGATGCACAGGAAGAACTGCGTCGGTAAGCCGAGACGCTCCCGTACCGCGTCGCGCTCGGCTCGGTCGATCCGTTCGAAGAACCGGGGATGGACACCCAGCGGAACCACCGAAATCCGCTCCGGTGCAACGCCGAAATGCTCGACGATTTCCCGTTTCGAGTAGTCGGAGATCGTGATCACGTGGTCGGCCCAGGCGCCCGAGCGACGCAGCAGCCAACGCCGTAGTGCCGCCAGCCGGATCGTCGTCCATTCCGGATGCGACAGCGGGATCGCGTCCATCAGCGTCGCGATGACCGGTGTCGAGGACAGCTTCGGAATCAGGTGATCCGTCGCATGAAACACGTCGACACGTTCCGCGCGCAATACCGTCTCGTCGATGGACGTCCACGGCGTCACGGCACCCAGCACCGTCGCGATTTCATGCCGACCGAGATTCACTGCGGGCCGGGCGCCCGGGAATACGTCGTCCCCGACAGTCACGCCGAAACCGGCGGGAACCAGGTCGACCCCGCCCCGCGCGATCAGCGCCTGCCCCAATTCGCGTGTATACGAACCAATGCCGTCTACGCCGCCGTGCGCACGGCTCCGTGCCAGCGCCGTCGTGCCGAAACCGACCTTCACCCACGCCCTCCGCCAAACATCCAGCGTAGCGTGCTTTCCAGCGGAATATCGTCGAGCGGGCCGATGGCGGCCTGCAACCGCGTACCGTCGCCCTGCAACCGGCGCACTTCGTTCGCGCGCACGAAGGCCGGGTTCACGCGCACCTCGATCGTGTAACCGGCAATCTTCTCCATCATCGCGATCACCGCCTTCAGCGACACCGCACGACCGGAGCATACGTTGAACACGCCGCCGGCCGGGGCGAGCTGCAGCAAGCGTCGATAGGCATCCACCACGCGGCGCACGTCGGAGAAATCACGCTCGACGTCGATATTGCCGAGTTCGATCACGCGCTCGCCGCGCTGGAAGTGGCTGACGATCTTCGGCAGCAGGAACTGCGGCGACTGCCCGACGCCCGTGTAGTTGAACGGACGCGCGACGACGATCGGCAACTTGTCGCACCACAGGCGCGCCATGTACTCCATCGCCAGCTTGCTCACCGCGTAATCGTTCGCCGGGTTGGGCTCGACCGATTCGTCGATGACTTCAACCGCCGCGTTGCCGTAGATGTTGGCACTGCTCGCCAGCAGAACCGCCTTCGGGCGGCTCTGCAGATTCGCGAGCGCGCCGAGCAGGTTGCGCGTGCCGACCACGTTGGTGCGATAGATCGCATCGGCGTCACCGTGCGCAACGAACGCGATCGCGGCGAGATGCGCGACCACGTCCGGCTGCACGTCGGCGACAACCTGTGCAAGCGCCGCGCGGTCGCACAGATCGACCCGATACATATCGGGCCCCGTCGTTTCGGAACCGTGCGTCGTGCCGAACACGCGATAGCCGGCCGCGCGCAACGACTGCGCCAGGAAGTCGCCGGTAAAGCCGCCCAGCCCTGTCACCAGGGCCCGCGGCGCGTCAGAACGAGAAGCCGAGTTCATTGCGACGCAAATCCGCTTCAACCATCATTGCGCACAGCTGCTCGAGCGTCGTCGTCGGCTCCCAGCCCAGCTTCTGCTTCGCCTTCTCCGGGTTACCGATCAGCAGGTCGACTTCGGCCGGGCGGTGGAACTTCGGATTGACGCGCACAACCGTCTTGCCGGTCGCGACATCGACGCCGATTTCATTCACGTCGCTTCCCTTGAACTCGAGATCGACACCGGTGGCCTTGAACGCCATGCGGACGAAATCGCGGACGGTTTCCGTTCGATTCGTGGCGAGGACGTACGTGTCCGGTTCGTCGACCTGCAGCATGCGCCACATACCTTCCACGTATTCCTTCGCGAAACCCCAGTCGCGCTTCGCGTCCATATTGCCCAGTTCGAGCACGTCGAGCTGACCGAGCTTGATCTTCGCGACGGAGTCCGTGATCTTTCGCGTGACGAACTCGCGGCCGCGCAGCGGCGATTCGTGATTGAACAGGATGCCGCTACAGCCGAAGATATCGTAGCTTTCGCGGTAGTTCACCGTGATCCAGTGCGCATACAGCTTGGCCACGCCATACGGGCTACGCGGATAGAACGGCGTCGATTCGATCTGCGGGATCGCCTGCACCTTGCCGAACATTTCGGACGTGCTCGCCTGGTAGAAGCGGATCTTCGGATTGACGATACGGATCGCCTCGAGCAGGTTCAGCGGACCGATACCGGTGATTTCCGCGGTGGTGACCGGCTGGTCGAAGGACACACCGACAAAGCTTTGCGCGGCGAGGTTGTACACCTCCGTGGCGCCAGTCGTCTGCAGCAGGCGGATGCTCGACGAGAGGTCCGTCAGATCGTATTCGATCAGGTGCAGATTCGGGTGCTTCGCGATGCCGAGCTCTTCGATACGCCAGAAGTTCACCGAGCTGGTGCGGCGATAGGTGCCGTAGACCTGATAGCCCTTCTCGAGCAGGAGCTGGGCGAGGTAGGCACCGTCTTGGCCAGTGATGCCGGTAATGATGGAAACTTTCATAGTTTGAGAATTCATCTTAAGTTCTCTTGCAAAATCTTTATCGAATGATTGACGGCAATGTCACTCGGTCTCCGCAGGGACTTCCATGCGGGGGACCACCTTGATGACCTGGCGCGTCGGTAATACGTTGTCCAGCAACTGCTGAACAGAGGCTTGCCAAGTCAGCGTCGGCATTCCCTCGGACTTCGGGTGGGTGCCTTGCCGATACAGCTCGAGCCAGTGTGTCACGGCCTGCGCCAACGCTTCGCCGCTGTTGCCATGGAAATAATGCGCATGGCTCAGCGCTACCTCACGGAACACGGGCAAATCCCGCGCCAATATAGGCAGATGCTTGCGCCCCGCCTCGATCAGCGGCAACCCGAAGCCTTCGCCCTCCGACGCCGCAAGCAAACAACTGCAAGCGCCATAGACTTGCTCCAGGTATTCATCGCTGATGCTCTCCAGCCAGAATAGCCGCTTTCCAAGCTCGGGATGCGCGCGCAGTCGTGCGACCAGCTTCTCGACCAGCCAACCGGATTTGCCGACGATCACCAGATTGACCGCCGTACCGTGTTGCCAAAGCTGCTCAAAAGCCGTCAGCGCCTGTGCATGCCCTTTACGCGGCTCGACCGTCCCTACCATCAGGAAGCTGGGAGCCGCGCGCAGCGCCTTGAGTATACGAGGCGCATCGCTCGGCATGCCGGTACTCGGTCGGGAATTCTGTACATCTGCGCCGTAATGGAACCAGCCGACCTCGAGCGCGCGCTCGCGCTGGGGATGATGCTCCCGCAACCACTGCGTGAATTCGTGCGCCACCGTCCGGGAGCCGCACACGACACCGTCATAACGGGAGATCGTATTCAGCCATTTGTCGAACAGCGCCTCACTGCCCGGCGCAAAGTAGCTGGGCATCTGCACGCACAAGAGGTCGTACACGACAAACTGGATGCGAACGCCCTGGCGCGACATTTCATCAAGAAATGGTTCCTGAACGCCGATGCCGTACGGGTTTAGATCCAGACCCAAAAAGACATCGCCCGCCTGAAAATCAATGGGATCTTCCTGCACCGCGCCGGGGTCACCCTGCCCCATGAATCGCGACCGCAAACGCTTCGCGTAAAAGTAACCCGTGCGGTCGTGCGTCGAGTAGACCGGCCACACCTCGAAGTCTTTCGGCGGGTCCTGGAGCAGCTCGCTCAGAATACTCCGTACGACCCGTTGAATTCCGGTCCGGGCGTCATGGCTGACCAGCTCCGACACATCGACAAACAGCGCACGACGCGTTCGCGTGGGCAAGCTGAGCGCTATGCCCTGCGCGACTTGAGCCAGTTCATCTTCATTGCATTGACGCACCAAAGGCGCGAGGGCCTGGAACAACTTCTTGCGCGTCGACTTGACGCTCGGACGTGACGGTGCCGTCGGCACCGCCGCACCGTTCTGGGCAAGCAGCTCACGGCAGCGGGCAAACACCTCGTCCACCGTGATGTCTTCGAGACAAAAGAAGTTGTGCGGACAATCGCGTCGCGCAGGAATGTGGCAGGGCGAGCACGCTGCCTCATTATGCAAGACATAGCTGTTGCCGAACACCGGCGCCCATTCGTGCGCGGTTTCCAGCCCGCCATAGACCCCCAGCGCCGTCACGCCCAGATAGGCCGCCATGTGCGCACCGCCGGAATTGTTGGCGACGCATAGCTGGTGGCCGGCCAGATGCCGCATCAGTTCGGGGATGCTGAGCCCCGCTTGAATCACTACTTTATCAATGCCGTCGAAGCTGAAACGCTGGGCTTCTTTTTCGCTGGCAAAGAATACGCTGACGAGTTCGACCGCGGGATCCGCGGCCAGCCGGCGTGCCAATTCGTGGAATCGCGCGACAGGCCATTCCTTGGCATCGCCACCGGCGTACGGAAACAGCGCAACCGCACGAGTATGCTGCTGCAAAGGGGTGGCGATCGGCGGCAAAACCACATAGTCCGACGGATGAGCCGGCAGTGCGTCGACCAGAGCCAGCATCTGCTCGCTGATCGAAATGCGATTCAGCGGCGTTTCCACGAACGGCAGGTCCTGATACGTGGGCAGTGCGATGTCGAGCTTGGCATCGATGGCCGGATCGAGGCTGCCATAGCCGACCTTGAGCCCCGCGTCGACTTGTGCCAGGACGAACCGCGTATCAGGCTGTCGCCTGAAATCGATAGCCAGGTCGTAGAAACCCAGTTGCTTCACGAACTCGGTCAACGACCCATCGGACAGTTCTGCCTGCAACGACGATTTGCGCTTGAAGTAGTCGAGCGTCAACACCCGGTCAAAGAATGGCAGCGTTTGAGCCAACGCCTGATTCCAGCTACCCACCACGATATCGATAGTGGCCTTCGGGTATCGCGCGCGCAGACGGGAAATAGCCGGCACCGCCAGCAGCAGATCACCCATGTGATCCAGCTTGAGCAGCAGGATCCTGTTGATTTTCGGCTCGAACAGTGTCGTGCGCTCGAAGGTCACGGGTCGCGCCGCCCGTGACTCGCGGGTGCGCTCGAAGGGCGCGATGGCCTGCAACACAAGCTTGGCGCTGCGATCCCACGAAAATGCCTGCGCCTGAATCCTGGCGTTCTCCAGCAACCGTGCGCGCAGGCCATCGTCAGTCAGCGCCTGATGCATCTTGGCGCTGATGGCTGGCACCGACTGCGGATCAAACAGCGCCTCGGGGCTGCCCATGACCTCCGGAAGACTGGCGGCGTCGGCGGCGATCACCACGGCGCCGCATGCCATCGCTTCGAGCGGCGGCAAGCCGAAACCTTCGTGCAGAGAAGGGAAGACAAACAGCTGGCACGTACTGAACAACGCCAGCAACTCTTCATCAGAGATGTAATCGCTGAACAATAGCTCGTCGGCACGGAGGCCGACGCGTTGTGCGTGTGCACGAAGCGCGCTCACTTCCGACTGCGGCATGCGACCGACAAACAGCAGCTGGTGGTGGTGGCGCGACGTATCAGGCAGATGGGCGAACGCCTCGATCAGCCGCGGGAGATTCTTGCGAGCATCGGCTCCCCCCGTGTACATGATGAAAGGCCGTGTTACCCCCAGTCGCCGCTTCAGTGTCGCCAACGAGTCTGCATCGGGCACGACGCGGGTAAACATTTCATCGCACGCGCCCGACACATTGGTCACCTTCTCGGGCGAAAAGGGCAATGCACCCAATGCCTCCTGCCGGGCACTTTCCGAGATCGCAAGAAGATGGCGTGCCCGCTTCAGGTTCTCGATGCGGTCAGCATAATAGCCACGATAAACGGGGTTCGTCCGGTATTGCTCGTCCGGGTTGATCAGCGGAATCAGGTCGTAAAGGATGACCGCGGTCGGCAGCGGCTCACCCAGGGCCCCAATGCTGATGACCGCGTCGTCCCCCAGCCCCTCGAACAGACTGGTGACCACCACGATATCGGGATCGAGCGTTTCCAGAAACGCTTCACGCACCCGTTCGGCAACGGCGCGACGCGACGCATTGTTTGCGTCGACCCAGCGCATCGGCCCCGGCGCCTGCCAGACCCGAATCCGTTCCTGCGGCACCAGCCCTCGAAATGCCTCACGGATCGGCCCGATGGTCTCAGGAAAAAGTCCGCTGAGCGCCAGATAGACTTCATGGTCTCCCGCGTTGCGGGCAAGGGCAAGCGCCAAGGAAAGGGAATAGCGCCCGATGCCCCGGAAGCGGCTCTCGGTTTGCGCTCCCTGCATGTCAATAACGATTCGCATGGTTGTCCTACTTTACTTGGCTACCGACGTCCACGAGGCCGTCTCGATCCCGGACCAGTCCGGCGCTGCAGTGCATCGCGGTGCGCTGACGGAATGCGTCCGTCCAGCAGGCAGCCTCGAGTGGTAAAAGCGGCGCTGAACCTCGCTCCCGGTTCGTTCAATCAGAGAACTACCGTCAAACAAGCCTTCAAAACTCGTGCGACTCACAACGTCGAGCCGACGGCGTTGCACCGTCAAGCGACGAAGCAGCGCGCTCCGCGGACGACCTGAAAAGCCGAGCCGCTGGCGAAGCAGGCCCGAACCGGCGTCGTGACCCTGGACTGCCCATCGCGGCATGCCCGCTTCGCACGACCCGCGCAGGCTCCGCTTCCATTCGACAGCAAGCAAGGTCATTGATCACGCACCGTGCTGATCTTCCGAACGACACGAGTGGTCGGGTAGCCATCGTGGAACGCGAGCGCGGCCACGCGGCCTCCGCGAGCGCTTACCGCGTCATGGCCAACGATGTCATTCACGTCGTAATCACCGCCCTTCACGAGAACGTCGGGTTCAAGCGATTCGATCAATTTCAACGGCGTCGGCGCATCGAACTCCACGACGTAATCCACTGCCGCCAGACCAGCCAGCACTTCGGCGCGATCTGCCAGGGAATTGCCTGGGCGCCCGGAACCGTCGAGTTCGTGCACCGAAGCATCGGAATTGAGCCCCACGACCAGAATGTCGCCCTGCGCGCGCGCTTCATTGAGGAAGCGAATATGGCCAGGGTTCAGCGTGTCGAAACGGCCGTTGGTGAACACGATGACTTCCCCTCGCTGCCGATGCGTCAGCAGCAGCTTCCCGAGTGTTTCCTCATCCACCAGCTTCGGAGCACGCTGGCGTGACGGATTCAGTTGATCGCGAACTTCATCCGCCGTGACCACATAGGTGCCGGAATGCGAGACAGCGATGCCCGCCGCCACATTGGCGATATGCACCGCCTCGGATACCGGCGTACCGCGGGCCAGCGCCAGTGCGAGTGCCGAGAGCACGGTATCGCCGGCGCCCGAAACGTCGAAGACATCGCGTGCGTGCGTGGGAATGCTGCCCCGGTGGCCGTCCGTGCTCACGTAGACCATGCCCTTCGCGCCACGGGTCACGACGAGATGCCGCAAGTTCAGCTCCGTCAACGCGTGACGTGCCCGTTCCAGCAATTCCTCTTCGGAGGCGTAGTCGCCGAACAATCCGATGAACTCGGAATTGTTCGGTTTGAGCAAGGTCGCGCCGCGATAGAACGAGGGGTCGGTCCGTTTCGGATCAACCAGCGTGGGAACATTCAAAGCCGCGGCCGCCGCCAGAAATTCCGGCAGGTGGTCCAGCGTACCCTTCGCATAATCGGAAAACACGATCAGGTCATGGTCGGATGCGACCTGCCTGAATTCTTCGAGCAGCAGCGCCTGAGTACGTGCGGTCGGCCGCACATCGCGATCAACGCGGGCGATCTGTTGCGTGCCCGCCATCAAGCGGGTCTTTTGCGTCGTGCCTCCCTCGGGGTCCGACACGAACCGCGTCTGTACGCCGTACTCTTGCAAGCACTTCTGAAGCTCGATTGACGCGCTGTCGTGACCGACCACCGCCAGCAGTGTCGCGTCCCCGCCCATGGCACTGACGTTGGCGGCCACGTTCGCAGCACCGCCTGGCCGATTCTCGTCGCGACCGACCGCCAGAACGGGAACCGGTGCCTCAGGAGAAATGCGAGAGACGCCACCAATGACGTAGCGGTCAAGCATGATGTCGCCAACCACCAGGATTCGAGGTCTGATTGCGTTAGCGAGCTGGGGTTTATGCATGGGGGATGTTGTTTCCAAAGCAGCACTTACCATTGTTACCGGCACACTGTTCGCGTGCGCGGCGGTTCCATCTATTCGGTTACGCGCATCGTCACCGGGATTCGGACGCACGCGCGGCGGCCCGAAGCGCGTCGAGCACCTCACGGGCCGACTCGGGCAGCGCGCGTTGAGACGCGGGAGAACCGACTGCGGCGCTCGCCGACTGTGTCATGACGGCGCGCAGTCGACGGTCCAGCGCCGGACTCATCCGCACCAACCTGAGGGCCGCACGCTTCAATGCCGGCCGCTTCGCCAGTTCAGCCGCCCCGATTCTGAGTACGCCCTTGATTCGCGCCTTGATGCCGGGCAACAACCTGCGTTCACGGATTGCAGAGGTCAATCTGCGTAGCGGAAAGCCGACCATGCGCACCGGCTTCGACACACGCCAGGACGTGCTGTGCAGCACGGCATGCAGCAGTTCATTCGCCTGCCGGGCCTGCGCTTCGGCGTGTTGCGCCCGCGCCTCCGCGGCGCCGAGCTGGTTCTCCGCATGCTGGCGCAACGCCTCTGCGTGCTGGCGCAACTCCTCCGCATGCCGACACCGCTCGTCTGCAAGCTGGAGCCGGTCTTCGGTCACCTGCCTTTGCCCTGCATCCAGATCAGCTTCGACGGACTGAAGCCGCGCCTGGGCCAGTTGTAGCTGCCCGTCGAGCGCACGACATAGTTCGTCCAGCCGCTCGACGGCCGCCTCGGCTTTTTCCACTCGGAGCCGGACGGAGTCAGTTCGCGCTTCGTAACGGTCAGCCAGCCGCTCCAGCGACAAACCATACTCAGCCGCGAACACCTGAGCAAATTTCTCCTTGATTCCCGGATCGGCAGCCTTCTGCGCGATGACCGCGTAGTCGGGGCTCGCACCGCGTATCACATCCAGCAGAGACACCGAATGATCAGGATTACGCAACGCCGGCGATTCCTGCAACCCGAGCGTCTTCACCGTCTCGAATCCACCGTGCTCGACCACGAAAGACAACAGCAGCGACGGAATCGGCTTCTGATGCGTGGGATCCAGGTGGAAGTTGTTGGTCGCGACGGCGATATTTTCCGGATTCGGCGTTTCGAGGATCAGCAAACCGCCGGGCCGCAATACCCGCAACGCCTCGGAAACGACCGTCTGCAACTGCTCGAAGCTAATGTGTTCGACGACATGGAAAGCCGACACGACGACCTGGCTCTCGGATTCCAGCGTCTTCAGATAGGCCACCGCATCGCCCTGCGTCGCAGGCAGGCCACGCTCCTCGCACGCTTGCAGCATGCCGGCGTCCAGGTCGACGCCGAAAGGCGTCAACCCTTGTTCGGCCATCAACTCCAGCCACTCGCCACGACCACATCCGAGGTCGAACGTGCCGCCCCCCGGATAGATCGATGCCAGCGGTTCGACGAACGGCAAATACTGCCTGCGGATGCGCTTGATGAGGTCCCGGGGCGCGTAATAGCGCTCTTCGAATGCCCGGTAGAAATTGTCGCTCACGACACCACCTTCGCCTGTGTCGGCATCCACGTCATCCCGACGAATTCGCTCTCGTTGCCGTTCACCATGCTGAATGTAAGGGCGTGATCCCTCCACTCGAAATTGTTCTGCATGTGCGTGCTGCCCGTATGCAGCGCCACGGCAACCGAATAGCTGCCCGGCCCGATGTTCGCCGGAAATTCGAAATCGACCGTCGCCTTCGCCCCGGCAGCCACGTCGCCGATCTCGGACTTGAGATTGTGCGTGTTCGTGCCAAAGACGGTCTGCCCCAATCTGTCCTTGATCATGAAGCCCATGACCAGATCCTGCACGGACTCACGACACTCGGCGGATATCCGCAGCCTCACTGGCTGCCCGACATGAGCGACTTCGATCGGTCTGCCATCTCGATTCAGCAACGTAACCTGATCGATCGTGACTTCGCCCGTGCCGGAAATGGTCTGGACCTTGCCGGTCTCGAGCACTTCCTGACGGACCTGCTGATCCTGGTGGTCCGCCAGCATCGCGTTGTAGTAGTCCATGACCGCCTCGGGCGTCCCTTCCATCTCCAGCCGCCCGGCATTCAACAGGATCGCGCGATCACAGATTGCCTGAATCGCGGCCTTGTCGTGCGCGACGATCAACAACGTCGTGCCCTGCTTGCGAAACTCCCGGATGCGATCGAAACTCTTGTGCTGGAAATAGGCGTCACCGACCGAGAGCGCCTCGTCGACGATCAGGATGTCCGGACGACGAGCCGTCGCGACACTGAACGCGAGACGCACCTGCATCCCGCTCGAATAAACGCGCACCGGCTGGTCGATGTATTCGCCGATTTCGGCGAATGCCTCGATCTCCGGCATCAACGCGACGATCTCTTCGACGCTGTAACCGAGCAGCTGCCCTGCCATCATCACGTTCTGGCGCCCGGTGAAGTCCGCATGGAACCCCATCCCCAGCTCGAGCAATGCGGCGACCTGGCCAGTCCGCGTCACGCTGCCGACGGTCGGCTGCGTGGTGCCGACGATCATTTTCAACAGCGTGCTTTTGCCGGCACCGTTAATGCCGACAATACCCAGCGCCTCGCCGGAGCGAACCGAGAAATTCACGTCACGCTGCACCCAGTGCAGCGTGTGATGAGGCTTGCGACGCGGATCCAGCCACTCGAGAAGACGCGACCACCGCGTTGGATACTGCTTGTACGCCTTGCCAAGATTGGTAACGGTAATGGTGCCCATCAGAGTTCATCCACCATTTCACCCGCATGCTTGCGGAACAAACTGAAGCCGGCGAGACACAGCACGATGCTCAATACGAACGGATACAACAGCGTCGACCAGTCCGGCCACACGTGTTGCACCATCGTCACCTGGAAGGCTTCGATCACGGGCGCCATCGGATTGAAGCGCAACGCCTCCTGTGCAGACTTCGACAAGATGTTGGCCGCATAGACGACCGGCGTCAGCCAGAACCAGAAATTCAGCACGATCCCGAAGAACTGCCCGACGTCGCGGAAGAACACGTTCAATACGCCGAGCGTGATACCCAGTCCGATCGCAAACAACGTCATCAGGGTCAACACGGGAATGATGGCGAAATAGGGCAAGCCGGGGAAATTTCCCGTCATCACCAGGAACACCGTAAACAGCCCGAATACAATCGCGAAATTGACCATCGCGTTGATCACCACGATGATCGGCAGGCACAACCGCGGAAAGCTCAGCTTCTTGAGCAAGTTCGCGTTGTTGACGAATGTGTTCTGGCCATTGCTGACGATTTCAACAAACATGCCCCACGGCAACACACCGGCGCACAGGTGGATGCTGTACGCAAACGTGCTGTCCACGCCGGGCAAGCGGGCATGCATCACGCGCGAAAAGATCACCGTGTACACGACGATCATCGCAAGCGGATTGAGCACGGTCCACGCCGCGCCGAGCAGGGAATTACGGTACTTGGACTGGAATTCCCGTTTGACGCTGCCCAGAATGAAACCGCGATAGGCCCAAAGGATTTTCAACATCCCTAGCATCACGCCCGCCCGTAAACGTCCTGGAAGCGAACGATGTCGTCTTCCCCGAGATACTCGCCGCTTTGTACCTCGATCATCACGAGATCCAGCACGCCTGGGTTCTCGAGTCGGTGCTTGTGACCGGCAGGAATGTAGGTGGACTCATTGGTGCGCACGAAGATTTCCTGATCTCCGTTCACGACCTTGGCCATACCGGACACGACAATCCAGTGCTCGCTCCGGTGATGGTGCATTTGCAGACTCAGGCTGGCGCCCGGCTTGACCTCGATGCGCTTGATCTTGAAGCGCGGCCCCTCTTCCAGCACGGTGTAGGTCCCCCAGGGACGACTCACCGTGCGATGCAGCTTGTACGCTTCGTGATTCTGCTTCTTGAGGCGAGCCACGACACGCTTCACGTCCTGTGCGCAATCGGGATGGGCAACCAGAAGCGCATCCGGCGTATCGATAATCATCAGATCAGCGACGCCCACGGCCGCGACCACGCGGTCCTGGCTCTGCACATAGGTATTCCGGCTGTCGATGAAGATGGCTTCGCCGATAGCGCGATTACTCTCCGCGTCCGGCGAAACCAGATCACGAACCGCGCCCCACGAACCGATATCGCTCCACCCGAAACTGGACGGCACGACCGCCACGTTCGTCGAGCGCTCCATCACTGCGTAGTCGATCGAGATATCGGGCATCTTTGCGAAAGACTCCGCGGGAATCTCGAGCATCTGCTCCGACGTATTGTTCGCCTTCAGCGCCGACCAGCACGCCTCGGCTGCCGTCGCGACGTCCGGCGCATAGCGTGCCATTTCGTCCAGAATGACCCCTGCCTTGAAGCAGAACATCCCGGAATTCCACAGATAGTTGCCCGCGGCAAGATATTCGGCCGCCTTGTCAGCATCCGGCTTTTCGACGAAACGCAGCGCGGCCCGACCTGCGCCGATCGTCTCCCCGGCCTCGATGTAACCGAAGCCTGTATCCGCGCGGGTCGGCACGATGCCAAACGTTACCAGCTTGTCCTGATTCGCCAGTTCGACGGCACTTGCGACCGCGGCGGAAAATCCTTGTTGATCCTGAACCAGATGATCGGCCGCGAGAATCAGCATCAGCGCATCGCGCCCGTACTTTTCCGCGACGTGATGGGCCGCCATTGCGACTGCGGGTGCGGTGTTGCGACCGGCAGGTTCGAGCATGAATGCGCCGGACAGAGATTCGCCAAGCTTCACGCCTGCGAACTCGTCCTTGCTCATGAAGTAGTAGTCGCGATTGGTGACCGTGAGAATCTCCCGCTGCTGCGACCCCGTACCACCGCCGACCACGGCTGCCGCGCGGCGATAGGTTTTCAGGAGCAGGCTCTCGCCGTCCGCAAGCTTCATGAATGGTTTCGGGTGCCCTTCACGGGAGACCGGCCAAAGTCGTGTGCCTGCGCCACCAGACAGGATGACGGGGATCAATATCACTTTCACTCCAGATTTGGTTTTCCAACCGCGAAAGGACGGCCTTCACCGCCTTTCGCCTTTTGATTCAACAGTCCGTCAGCAAAAAATATCGGCCACTTAGGCCAACTTAGTTGGGACAGAATTATAGCCGACGCACCTTATTCGCCCAGGCAGAGCCTCAGTGCATCGTCCCATGCCGGCATCGTCACGCCGAACGTCCGCGCCAGCTTTTCCAGCGCCATCCGCGAATTCGCCGGGCGCTTCGCCGGAACCGGATACTCGCTCGCCGGAATCGGCAATACCTTCGGCGCAAGCTCGCCCATCGCGTGCTCAAGAATCGCTTGCGCGAAGCCGTGCCACGACGTCGCGCCGGACGACGTGAAGTGATAGACGCCGGAACGCTTCGCCCACCAATCGGCGACATCATCCGCGGCGGCTTGCTGCGCGATGATGTGCGAGGTGACGACGGCGATCGTCCGGGCCCAGGTCGGCGCACCGACCTGATCCGCCACGACACGCAACTCCGGCCGCTCCTTGCCGAGCTTCAGCATCGTCAGCAGGAAGTTCTTTCCGCGCCGCCCGTACACCCAGCTCGTCCGGAGAATCAAATGCGCACATCCCGTCGCCGCGATCGCCTGCTCGCCTTCGAGCTTGGTCGCGCCGTAAGCATTCACGGGATTCGGCGCGTCGGTTTCCGTATACGCGCCCGCCTTCGTGCCATCAAACACGTAATCGGTCGAATAATGA
>Ga0207667_10006284_pt1 | contig 14410 bp, 16 predicted proteins | sample KBSCornC52_FD_184301 | JGI IMG/M metagenome (GOLD analysis project Ga0207667, IMG submission 184301) | Corn rhizosphere microbial communities from Kellogg Biological Station, Michigan, USA - KBS Corn C5-2 (SPAdes) (version 2) | ecosystem: Host-associated > Plants > Roots > Rhizosphere > Soil ... | reverse complement strand
CCTGCTAACCGGGGCGGGTGAGCGGTTTTCTCTTCGCCCTGATCGCCTGTTTCCTCGCCAGCCTGGGCGCGCGCGACCAGGTGCTGGTCGCGCGGCTGAGCGCCATGCTGGGGGCGCGGGCCTCGCTGGTCGTTGTCGCGCTCGTCGCCGCCTGCGCGACTTCGGCTTTTGCCGCCTGGGCGGGGGCGCGGTTGCTGCCCGAACTGGCCCCGCCGCTGCGCGCGCTCACCGCGGCGCTGGTGCTGGTGCTGGCGGGCGGGGAGATGGTGCTGCTCGGGCCGGGCACGAAACCGCAGGAGCCGACGCGCTCGCTCTTCGCCGCGCTCATCGTCCTTGCCGCCCAGCAGGTCACCGACAGCGCGCGGCTGCTGGTGCTCGCCCTGGCTGTGGGCACTGCCGCTCCGGTTCCGGCGGGACTTGGCGGGGCGGTGGGCAGCGGGGCCGCTCTGGTCTGCGCGGCCCTGGCTCCCGGCCGGCCGGAGCGGCTGGGCGGGGCGCGGCGGATCGCGGGCGGGGTGCTGGTCGTGATGGGGCTTGTCCTCGTTGCGCGGCAAATGATCGGCTGAAGCGATTATTCTTTGCAAAATTGTTCGGGAACGCGATCAACCCGCAGGGCTTATAGGGCTGTCCGAACAACGGCCCCCTAGGAGGACCCAAGCCATGGGTGACAATGCCCGCACCGCTCACGTCGCGAACCTCAACGGCCTGCTGGCCGATGCCTTCGCGCTCTACATCAAGACCAAGAACTTCCACTGGCACGTCAAGGGCCCGCACTTCCGCGACTTGCACCTGCTGTTCGACGAGCAGGCGACCGAGATCCTCGCTCTCACCGACCTGATCGGCGAGCGCGTCCGCAAGAACGGGGCGACCACCCAGACTTCGCTCGGCTCGCTCGAACGCACCACCCGCATCGCCCCGCAGGACGCGACCGGCCTCGCCGCCGAGGCGATGATCCACGAGCTGATCGCCGACAACGAGACCTTCCTCGCCCGCCTGCGCGAGACCAAGGCCACGGCCGGCGAGGTGGGCGACAATGCCACCGACGGGATCATCGACGACTGGACCGACCAGTGCGAGCAGCGGATCTGGTTTTTGAAGCAGACAGCGGCTTGAGGCCGCCAACCAAAAACTCCGTTCCTCCCGAGCGAAGTCGAGGGACTATCCCGAGCGTCAGCGAGGGCTGCAACGCTGCGAGCTTCTCGCTTCGCTCGAAGTAGTCCCTCGACAAGCTCGGGAGGAACGGGAGTTAGGGGGCGCATAGCTTTGCGCTCCGGTTCCGCCCCGCCTCACTCGGTGCTACCCTGATCCCATGGCCATTACCCTGATCGACGACGCCCCCGATTCCGCCATTGCCGACTGGGTCGCCGAGCGGCTGATGGTGGCGATCGGCCGCGCGCCGACTGGAATCGCGATCACCGTCCCCGGGGGTTCGACGCCCTTCCCGATCCTCGCCGATCTGGCCGCGCGGGCGCTGCCGTGGGAGCGGATCACGGTCTGGCCGGGGGACGACCGGATCGTTCCCGAAAGCGATCCCGCCAGCAATGTCGGGCGGATCCGGGCCCTGCTCGAACCCGTGGGTGCGAAGATCGTGCCGCTGGCGGAAGGGGCCGTGCCGCCGCGCTTTGCGCTGGCCTGGCTGGGCATGGGGGGCGATGGTCATGTCGCCTCGCTGTTTCCCAACACCGATCCCAAGGCCGACGATCCGCGCCGAATCGTGCGCCTCACCCCCGATCCGCTGCCGCCCGAGGCGCCCTATGACCGGATCAGCCTGACCATCCCGGCCCTGCTCGCCAGCGATGCCCTGCTCTTCGTGATCCGCGGGGCCGACAAGCGCGCGCTGTTCGAGGCGGCGGCTTCGGGCGCGCAGGGGGTTCCGGCGCATGACCTGCCGGTGGGCCGCCTGCTCGCCGCCGCGTCCCACGCCCAGCCGCCCTTGCCGGTGACCTGCTTCTGCTGATCGGCCTCCCATCTCGCTGAACCACCTTCCCGCCCCGCTGCACATCGCGGGCCTGCGGCTGGCCCATGCCCTGCGGCGGCGCTGGTGGCGGCTGGCGCGGCTCCTCGGCCGCGCGCCGGTGCGCGGGTGCCGGGTGCTGGTGCTCGACCGCGAGGAGCGGGTCCTGCTGATCCGCCACTCCTACGGCGAGCGGCACTGGACCCTGCCCGGCGGCGGGCTTAGCCGGGGCGAGGACGTGATTGCGGCCGCCACGCGCGAGGTGCGCGAGGAATGCGGGTGCTACCTCAGCGAGGCGCTCGTGCTGGGCGAGGGGCAGGGGCCGAAGGACGGGAAGCACGAGGTCTGGCTGGTCGCCGGCTGGTCGACGGACCGGGCCGTGGCCGACGGGCGCGAGGTCCTGGCGGCGCAGTTCTTCGCGCTCGATGCCTTGCCCGAGCCGCTCTCGCCGCGGCTTGCCGGGAACCTCGCCGATTACCTCACCAGAGCGAGAGCTGCCCGGCCGCTGCCTCCGGCCTAGCGGGCGACGGCTCGGGCTCGTCGCCGACCAGCGAGGACAGGGTCAGCCCCATCAGCCGCACCGGCTGGGGCAGCGGCAGCAGTTCGGCGAGGAGCGCGTGGCCGATCGCGGCGAATTCCGCCTTGTCGGCCACCGGGCGGTCGAGCGAGCGGGCGCGGGTGAGGGTGGTGAAGTCGCTGTGCCGAAGCTTGAGCGTGACCGTGCGGCCCTGGGCCTCGGCGCGTTCGATCCGCTCCCAGACGATGTGGACGATCCCGTCGAGCGTCTCGCGCAAGACCGGGCCGGAGGAGAGATCGTGGTGGAAGGTCCGCTCCCCGCCGACCGACTTGCGCGCGCGGTCGGCCTTGACCTGCCTGAGGTCGATGCCGCGGGCGGCGCGGTACAGATAGTCGGCCTGGCTGCCGAAGTGCTCGCGCAGGAAGGGGAGGTCGTGGCTCCGCAGGTCGGCGCCGGTGTGGATGCCGAGCCGCGCCATCTTCTCCGCGCCCTTGGGGCCGACGCCGTGGAAGCGCTTGACCGGCAGGCCTGCGACGAAGTCCGCGCCTTCGCCGGGGCGGATCACGCAGAGGCCGTCGGGCTTGTTCTGGTCGCTCGCCAGCTTGGCGATGAACTTGTTGTAGGAGACGCCCGCGCTGGCGGTGAGCCCGGTCTCGGCCTTGATCCGGGCGCGGATCAGTTCGGCGATGCGCGTGGCCGAGCCGATCCCGCGCTTGTCCTCGGTCACGTCGAGATAGGCTTCGTCGAGGCTGAGCGGCTCGACATCCGGGGTATAGTCGAGGAAGATCGCGCGGATCGTGTTGCTGACCTCGCGGTAGACGTCGAAGCGCGGGCGGCGCCAGATCAGGTTCGGGCAGAGCCGCGTCGCCTGGGCCGAGGCCATGGCCGAGCGCACGCCGAACCTGCGGGCCTCGTAGCTCGCCGCGGCGACCACCCCGCGCTCACCGGCAAAGCCGACGGCGACCGGCTGGCCCCTCAATTCGGGTTCGTCGCGCTGCTCGACGCTGGCGAAGAAGGCATCCATGTCGACATGGAGGATCTTCCGGATGCCGAAGCCGGAGGCGCCCGTGCCCTGATCGTCGTCCGCCGCGCTCATCGCACGGTGTTTATCGCAAGTGCAAAGGAGTGGCGCAAAAATTAATGGGCCCGAGGGGTGGCGCATGCCGCCGCAAGTGGCCAAAGAGGCCGCCAATGGCTTCCTCTCCCTCCCGGCCAGCCCAGCCCTTCCCCCTCGGCAAGCGCGAACTCGTCGCCATGCTGGCGCTCGCCCAGGCGCTGCAGGCCTTGGCGATCGATTCGATGCTGCCGGGCCTCGGCTATATCGCCCACGACCTCGGGGTGAGCGATCCCAACCGGCGGCAGCTGGTGGTGGGGGTGTTCCTGATCGGGGTCGGCTGCGGGGCGCTCGTCCCGGGGACGCTCGCCGACCGCTACGGACGCAAGCCGATCCTGCTCGGGACGATCGCGGCCTATGCGGTGCTCTGCGCGGCCTGCGCCATGGCGCGCGATTTTACCGTGCTGATCCTGTTCCGGTTCCTCTGCGGCCTGCTTTCGGGCGGGCTCGGAGCGATCTGCAGCGCGATCATCCGCGACCGCTTCGAGGGCGACCGCATGGCCAGCCTCCAGTCGCTGGTCTTCACTGTGTTCATGGTCGTGCCGATGCTGGCGCCGACGATCGGCCAGGCCATGCTGCTGCTGGGCGGCTGGCGCTGGATCTTCGGCGGCATGGCGCTGATGGGCCTGGCCATGGCGGCATGGATCTGGCTGCGCCTGCCCGAGACGCTCGATCCGGACAATGTCCAGCCGATCTCGCTCGCGCGGATCTTCGGGAGCACCGGCGAAGTGCTGCTGTGCCGTCCGTCGATCGGCTATGTCGTTGCCAGTTCGATGATCATGGGCGTGATGTGGGGCTATGTGCAATCGTGCCAGCAGCTGCTCGGCGAGCACTTCGGCGCGGGCGCGAGCTTCCCGATCCTGTTCGGCGGCATGGCCCTGTTCATCGCCATCGGCAATTTCAGCAATTCGAAGCTCGTGCTCAAGTTCGGCGCGCGGCGCACCGGGCACACCGGGCTGATCCTCTACGGGCTCACCGCGCTCGCGCAGTTCCTGCTGGCGCACAGCGGGCGGGAGACGCTGTGGCAATTCGTGCCGCTGATGTCGCTCAACATGCTGTTCGGAGCGTTCATCGGCTCGAACTTCGCCTCCATTGCCCTGCAACCCTTCGCACGGATCGCCGGGGCGGCGAGTTCGCTTCAGCTGTTCGTGCGGACGCTCGCCGCCTCGTTCATCGGCGCGGCGATCGGCCAGGCCTACGACCAGAGCGCAAGGCCGCTGTCGACCGCGATGGTTCTGGCCTCGGTGACCGCGCTGGCGCTGGTGCTGTTCAGCGAGAACGGCCGGCTGTTCCGCCGTCCCAACCGCCCGTGGACGCCCCCGCTTACCCCCTGATGGCAGCGGCGAGGCCGCGGGCGACGTGGCCGAGCTTGGCGAGCCTGCCGGTGCGGACGCGATGGTCCCAGGCGTGGACCCCGCCCGCGGCGACCTTGCGCGCGATCGCGCCATAGATCCCGGCGGCGGCGAGCACGGCCCAGCGCTGGCGGAACCGCAGCCGCCGTGCGCCGATCCGGGCCGAGGCTTCGTAGCCGGCCGCCATGCCGGCCATGCGCCGGGCGATGGCGACGAGAGCCGAGCGGTAGGGGGGCTTGAACTGTTCGCCGGGGGGAATGTCGGCCTCAGCCAGCCACTCGGCGGGGAGGTAGCAGCGGCCGGCGCAATCGTCCTCGGCCAGGTCGCGGGCGATATTGCCGAGCTGGAAGGCGATGCCGAGGTCGGCCGCGCGGCCGAGGGTGTCCGCGTCGCTGGCCGGAACGCCCATGACCGCCGCCATCATCACCCCGACCGCGCCGGCCACGTGGTAGCAATAGCGCAGCAGGTCGGCCTCCGAGCGCGGCTGCCATTCGGCGGCGTCGAGCGCGAAGCCGGCGATCACGTCCTCGGCCATCTGCGCGGTGAGGCCGCATTCGCGGGCGACCACGCCGAGGCAGTCGAAGCTGGGATCGCCGCTCGGCTCTCCGGCGAGGGCGAGGGCGGTGAGGCGGCGGATGGCCGCCAGCCGGTCGGCCGCCCCCGACTGGTCGCCCAGCGCGCCGCCCATGTCCTGGGCATCGGCAATGTCGTCGCAGGCGCGGCACCAGGCATAGAGCAGCCAGACCCGCTCGCGCGTCTCCCGGTCGAACAGGCGCGAGGCGGCGGCGAAGCTCTTGGAGCCGCGGGCGATGACGCTGCGGGCGTAGGCGACCAGTTCTCCCCTCCCGCAGGCGGGAGGGGGCGGGGGTGGGCCGGGTTCAGCGCCGCGTGTGCCGGTGCCCACCCCTAGCCCCTCCCGCCTGCGGGAGGGGAATTGGAGGACGCCCTCCCGCCGGCGGGAGGGGGACTGCGCCGCGCCGTGCTCACAGGTCCTTCGCCAGCATCCGGAAGATCGGCATGTGCGGGGCATAGGCCGCCATGCGGGTCAGCAGCAGGTCGAGCTCGTGTTCGGCGATGAGGATCGCCTCGTGGGCCGGGCGGATGAAGCCGCTCTCGATCATCTGGCGGTGGAACGCGAGGAGGTGGTCGAAGAAGCCGAAGGCGTTGAGCAGCCCCACCGGCTTGTCGTGATAGCCGAGCTGCGACCACGAAACCGCCTCCCACAGCTCGTCCATCGTGCCGACCCCGCCAGGGAGGGTGAGGAATCCGTCGGACAGGTCGGTGAAGGCCTGCTTGCGGGCGTGCATGCCGGGGACGACGATCAGCTCTGTGCAGTCCGGATTGGCGATCTCGGCCTGGGCGAGCGCCTCGGGGATCACCCCGATGACCTCGCCGCCGGCATCGAGCGCCGCACCGGCGAGCGCCCCCATCAGCCCGCGCTTGCCCCCGCCATAGACCACGCCGATCCCGCGCTGGGCGAGGTCCCGGCCCACCGCGCTGGCAAGCGCCATGTAGCGCTCGTCCGGCGGCGTTGCGGAGCCGCAGTAGACCGCAAGGCGCTTCACAATTCCTCCCCGGAACGGGGAGGGGGACCACCCGCAGGGTGGTGGAGGGGCAGGTGCCGTTGCGCGCTGCCGAGGGTGCCCCTCCACCATGCTGCGCATGGTCCCCCTCCCCCAAGGGGGAGGAATTTGGTGGCGATCATTTCAGGTCCCCGATCATCAGCCCGGCCGTCGCCTTGGCGCTGCCGACCACGCCGGGGATTCCCGCCCCCGGGTGCGTCCCCGCGCCGACGAGGTAGAAGTTGCGGATCCGGTCGTCGCGGTTGTGGCCGCGGAACCACGCGCTCTGAGTGAGGATCGGCTCGAGGCTGAAGGCGCTGCCGAGATGGGCGTTCAGATCGAGGGCAAAATCGCGCGGGGCGTAGTGGAACTTGGTCACGATCCGGTCGTGGATATCGGGGATCAGACGCCGCCCCACCTCGTCCAATATGCGCTTCTCGAGCAGCGGGCCGACTTCCTCCCAGTCGATCGGCAGCTTGCCCTGATGGGCGACCGGGACCAGCGCATAGAAGGTGCTCTTGCCCGGCGGGGCCACGCTCGGATCGCTCACCGTCGGGTGGTGGAGGTAGATCGAGAAGTCGCGCGGCAGGACGCCGTGCTGGTAGATGTCGTCGAGCAGGCCTTTGTAGCGCGGGCCGAACAGGATCATGTGGTGCGGGATGCCCGGCCAGGTGCCTTCGACACCGAAGTGGACGACGAAGAGGCTGGGCGAAAAGCGCTTGCGCACCAGCTTGCGCGCGCGGTCCTGCCCGGCGATCGAATCGCCCAGGAGGTCGCGGTAGGAGAGGACGATGTCGGCGTTGGAGGCGACCGCGTCGAACCGCTGCTGCCAGCCGCTCTGGCATTCGACCTCTGTCGCCCGGTCGCCCAGGGTATGGACCCGCAGCACCGGATCGTGCAACCGCACGGTCCCGCCGATCCGCTCGAACTGGCGGACCATGCCCGCGACCAGCCGGTTGGTCCCGCCCTTGGCCCACCACACCCCGCCGTCCTTCTCCAGCTTGTGGATCAGGGCGTAGATCGCGCTGGTGGTCATCGGATTGCCGCCGACCAGCAGCGTGTGGAACGAGAGCGCCTCGCGCAGCTTCTCGCTCTTCACGTAGCCCGAGACGATCGAATAGACGCTGCGCCAGGCCTGGTAGCGGGCGAGGGCCGGGGCGGCCTTGATCATCGCCGTGAAGTCGAGGAACGGCACGGTGCCGAGCTTCAGGTAGCCTTCCTCGTAGACCCCGGCGGCATAGTTCAGGAACTGCTCGTAGCCCTCCTGATCGCCGGGGGCGACGCGGGCGATCTCGGCGCGCAGGGCCTTGTCGTCGTTGGAGTAGTCGAAGTTGGTGCCGTCGGGCCAGTTGAGCCGGTAGAACGGCATGACCGGCATCAGCTCGACGTCCTCGGCCATGTCATGCCCGGTCAACGCCCAGAGTTCCCTGAGGCAGGCGGGATCGGTGATCACGGTCGGCCCGGCGTCGAAGGTGAAGCCGTCGCGCTCCCAGTAATAGGCGCGGCCGCCGGGCTTGTCGCGCGCCTCGACCAGCGTGGTCTGCACGCCCGCCGCCTGGAGCCGGATGGCGAGCGCCAGCCCGCCGAAGCCCGAGCCGATCACGCAGGCGGTCTTGGCGCCGTCAGTCATGCGAGCCTCCGAGATCCGCCAGCCTCGCCTTGCCGGCAATCGCCCGCAGCGCCGCGCCCAGCGGCACCGGCGGCTTGCCGGCGACAATCCGCGCCTTGTCCATCATCGTCGACCCGCCCGCATAGAACCGCTCCACCAGCCCCTCGGGCAGGCGATAGAAGCGTTGCATCACCCGCCAGCGCTCGCCTTGCGGCGCGGCGCCGAGCAGCATGGCGGCGAGCATGCGATAGAACGCCCCCCGCCGCCAGTGCCGCTCCGCCCATGCCCGGCTCAGCGCCGCAAGGCCAGTGCCCGAAAGGTCTTTGCTGTCGGCAAAGGCGAGGGCGAAGCGCAGGGCGTCGGGCAGCGAGTAGGAGGTGAGCGGCTGGAACAGCCCGGCGCGGACGCCGGCAAGGGCGGTCCCCTGGTCCGAGGCGGCGCGGAAGGCGTCATAGTCGCCACCGGCGACGACCGGGAGAACGCCGGTTTCCTCGGAGAGCACCTCGGCCACCTGCCAGCCTTGCGCCGCGGCCCATTCGGCGATCCTGCCGCGCAGCAGGGGCACGTCGAGGTCCGGGCCGTCGCTGTAATAGGTGTCCTCGACGAAGACCCGGTCGGGCGCGAAGGGCAGGGCGTAGACGAAGCGGTAGCCGTCGTGTTGGGCGACCGTCGCGTCCATCACCACGGGGCGGGTGAGGCCGTGGGGCCGGGCGGTGCGCAGCATCCGGCCGACGAACTTCTGCCACCCGCCGACAAGGTGCTGCAGGCGCGCCGCGCCGCGAGCGTCGATCACGCCGCGCGCGGCGATCCGGCGCCCGTCGGCCAGCACCACGTGGCTGGGACCGGCCTGGGCGACTTCGCCGCACAGTATCGCATCATCGGGCAGGCGGTCGCGCAGCACCGCGTCGAACCGCTCGCTGGTCACGCTGCGATAGGGCGTGGCGAGGGTGCGCGAATAGGCGGGGAAGCGGACCTCGTAGCCCTGGTCCCAGCGCGCGGTGATGAGCGGCTCCACCAGTTCGGCCCCGCCCGGCGGCAGGTCGCTGGCGAAGAACGACCAGACGTGGTTGCCGCCCAGCCGCTCGTCGCGCTCGATCAGCAGGAGGTCCAGCTCGGGCCGCCGCTCGGCCAGGGCGAGGGCGATCAGGCCCCCGGCCAGGCCGCCGCCGAGGATCGCCACATCTGTCCGCCCGTCCGTCATCTGCGCGCCACCCTAGCCGGGTGAACGCCGGGAGCCAATGCGCCAGCGCGCTTGCCAAATCTGGTTGCGCGTGAAACAGTCTCCGTGCCGAACAAGCCGTTTGGGTCGCTCTCGTCGTTCACCAGGGGGCATTGCCAATGACCGAGCTTTCCGCCGCCGCCACCAGCCCGCTCGTCGCGCGGGCCAAGGCCATCATCCTGAAACCGAAGGAAGAATGGCCGGTTATCGCCGCCGAGCCGGACGATACCTCCGGCCTGTTCACCCGCTATGCCGTGCCCTTGGCGGCGATCGGCCCGGTCGCCAACTTCCTCCATGGCCAGCTGTTCGGCTACGGCATGATGGGGATCACCTGGCGGCCGAGCCTGCTCGGCGGCCTCGCCTCGATGGTGACGACCTATGCGATCTCGCTGATCGGCCTGTTCGTCCTCGCGCTGATCGTGGAGAACCTCGCCCCGCGCTTCGATGGTGAGGCCAGCCGCCCGCGCGCGCTGAAGCTGGCGGTCTATGGCGCGACGGCGAGCTTCCTGGCCGGGATCTTCAATTTGCTGCCGGGGCTCGGCATGCTCAGCCTGCTCGGGCTCTACAGCTTCTACCTGTTCTACACCGGTGCGAGCCCGCTGATGAAGGTGCCCGAAGCCAAGGCGCTGTCGTTCACCGCGGTGACCGTGGTCTGCGCGATCGTGCTGTCGCTGGTGGTGGGGGCCGTGGCCGCGCCGGTCATGCACCTGTTCGGCGGTGCGCCGGGCATGAGCGACAGCGGCGAGGTCAGCGGCAAGCTCACCGTCCCCGGCGTCGGCGCGATCGATGTCGACAAGATGAAGGCCGCCTCGGCCCAGATGGAGGCCGACAGCAAGAAGCCACCGATCCCGGCCGCGCAGCTCCAGGCCCTGCTGCCCACTTCGATCGGCGCCTACCAGCGCACCGCGACCGAGAGCAACGGCGCCGGGGCGATCGGCAGCACGGCCGAGGGGACCTATGTGGCGGGCGACAAATCGTTCACCCTGCGCATCGTCGACATGGCGGCGCTCGGCGGGCTCGCCGGGATGGGTGCGGCGCTCGGCGTCGAGCAGAACCGGGAAGACGCCTCGGGCTACGAGAAGACCGGCACGGTCGACGGCCACATGCAGACCGAGGCCTGGCGCCCGGGCGAGCACAGCGGCAAGTTCGGCGTGGTGCTGGGGCGCTTCTCGGTCGAGGCGGAAGGCTCGGCCCAGTCGGTCGACGAGCTCAAGCAGGCGGTGAGCACCGTGGATCAGGGAAGGCTTGCCGCGCTCGGCTCCTGATGCCAATTCCCCGGGCGTGAATGCTCCCCCGGTCATCCGCCCCGCCATGCCCGCCGACGCGCCCGCCATCGCGGCGATCTTCGGGCACCACATCGTCCATGGCGAGGCGAGCTTCGAGGTCGTGCCGCCGGACGCGACCGAAATGGCGGCGCGGCTCGCCAAGGTGACCGGGGCGGGGCACCCGTGGCTGGTGGCCGAGCTTGGCGGCGAAGTGGTCGGCTATGCCTATGCCGCGCCCTATCATGCCCGCGAGGCCTACCGCTTCACCTGCGAGGATTCGATCTACCTGCGGGCCGACCAGCAGGGCCGGGGCCTCGGCAAGGCCCTGCTCGCCGCGCTGATCGATGCCGCCGCGGCCAGCGGCTTCCGCCAGATCATCGCGCTGATCACCGCCGGAGACGGCGCCTCGATCCCGCTCCACGCGCGGCTGGGCTTCGCCGAGGTCGGGCGGATCCATGCCGTGGGGCGCAAGCACGGGCGCTGGCTCGACGTCGTCACCATGCAGCGCGCGCTGGGCGAGGGCTCGGCCACGCCGCCCCCGGTGGAGCCGTGACCATGGCCTCGCTCTTGCCCGACCGCCGCGGGGTGGTCCTCTCGCTGGCCATGGCCGCCGGGGTGGCTGCGCTGCTGCTCGCCATGGGCCGGGTGCCGATCTGCACCTGCGGGCATGTCAGCCTATGGACGGGCCAGGTCAACGGGCCGGAGAACAGCCAGCAGCTCAGCGACTGGTACTCGTTCAGCCACATCATCCATGGCCTCCTGTTCTACTGGTTCGCCCACCTGCTCTGGCGCAAGTGGCGCCTGTTCGGCGGCCGCCCGGCGCTCTGGGCCCTGCCGATCGCGATCGGCTTCGAGGGCTTCTGGGAACTGCTCGAGAACTCCCCGCTGATCATCGACCGCTACCGCTCGGTCACGGTCAACTACGGCTATTCGGGCGACAGCGTGCTCAACTCGGTGAGCGACATCGCCTGCATGACCTTGGGCTTCCTGCTGGCGAGCCGCCTGCCGGTCTGGGGCAGCGTGGCGCTGGCGCTGGTGTTCGAACTGACCACGCTCTGGGTGATCCACGACAACCTGACGCTCAACGTGGTCATGCTGGTCTGGCCGATCCAGGCGATCCGCGACTGGCAGGGCATGGTTTAGGCGGCACAACGGGAGAGGGACCGAATTGATGAGCAGCGCCGACGAAGAAGCGATCAAGCGGCTCTATTCCAGCTATACCGATGCGGTGAACCGGCGCGATCCGGCGGGCATGGCGGCGGTCTATGCCTAGGACGTCGAATTCGTCATCACCCAGCACGAGCACCTCGGCATGGGCAAGCCGATCCTCGGCCGCGAGAAGATGCTGAAGGGCGCGACCCGGCTGATGCAGGACCGCGACCATGTCTTCCAGATCCTCCACTCCACGCTGGTCGAGCTGGACGGCGACCGGGCGAAGTCGCGCTGCTGGTTCAGCGAGGTCAAGAAGCCGGTCGGCCGCAACTGGGAATATGGCTTCCTGGTATTCCAGGACGAGGCGGTGAAGCTACCGGAAGGCTGGCGAATCGCCCGGCGCAACGTGGCGAGCCTGCTGCGCCGCGAACTGTCGGCGACGGAATTCGAGACCTGGCCTTTCGTCGATATGCTGGGCCTGGCGGGGATGGTGCCGGCCCGGTGAGCCACGGATAGCCGGTATTCGCGGGGTGCCTGCGCAGATATCTCGACAGATCGCACCCCCCGGCGCAGACCTCAACCGGGGCGAGTGGCGGAGCATGAAAGGTGGCGGCGATGTACAAGATGGGACAGGTGCTGGGGCCATCCGAATGGGTTGAAGTGACCCAGGCGATGATCAACGAATATGCCCACGCAGCTCACGACGAGTTCTGGATCCATGTCGATGTCGACCGGGCCAGGAAGGAATTCGGCGGAACGATCGCGCACGGACTGCTGGTGCTGTCCATCGCCCAACCGCTCGTCGGCGGATTGATCGAGCTTCAGGGCGAGGTCGACCTCGTCTACGGCTATGACAAGATCCGCTTCCTGTCGGTGGTTCACGGCGGCGACCGGATCCGCGCCCTGGCCGAGGTGATCGAGGTGACCCCGCGTGGTGAGGGCCATGTCGTGCGGACCAGGGCCACCGTCGAGATCGAAGGCAAGAGCAAGCCGGCGATTGTCGCCGAATGGCTGCTGATCGTGTTCGGTCAGTCCGAAAACCTGGCGCGTCAGGCCAAGGTCGGCGCCGAGGCCGACTGACGCACCGGCAGTCCGGATCAGGCCAGCTCCGTCCACCGGCTGAACGCCGCCGCCTGGCCGTGGACCGATCCGTCCGGGTCGACGAGGTTCCACACCGTCGCCTGCTCGATCCGGAAGCGGCGGCCGTCGGCGGCGATGCGGATCCCGGCGTAGTCGGCGATGAAGCCGTCGCGGGTCACGCGCTCGAGCAGGGCCTGGCGTTCCTCGCGCAGCGGGGCTTCGGCGGAGAAGCGGCTGGGCATGCCGAGGAAGCTGTCGAGGGTGGTGGCGAAGCGGTCGAGCGCCATCTTGCTGGCGAAGAAGAACAGCGGGTCGGCCTCGGTGCCGTGCGCGACGATGGCCAGGGGCGCCCGCCACAGCGCCGCGACCGGATCCGGCGCGGAATCGACCAGCGACCGGCCGGTCAGCGCCAGATGGCTCGCGGCGATCCGGGCGATGGCAGCGCGCGCCGCGGGACTGCGGTAGACCGGGGGAAGCTCGTCCATCAGCCGCGAATGCCGCCTGCCGCATTGTTCCGCAAGGCCTTCCCATTGTCGCCGCCCGCGCCTATTGTCTGCCCATCCCCGGGGAGCCGCTTGGCTGAGAGGTGGGCTTCGCACCCCACGACCCGTCGAACCTGAACCCGTTAGCACGGGCGGAGGGAGCGGTCTGGTCGCCACCATGCCCTCCGTCGCCCCGTCCCAAGGAGCGCACATGGCCGACATCAATTCGCCCCTCGAAATCGGCGTCACCACCGGGCCGATCCGCGGCAGCAGGAAGATCCATGTCGAGAGCCCGCGCCTGCCCGATGTCAGGGTCGCCATGCGCGAGATTTCGCTCGAGCCGGGCTCGGGCGAGCCGCCGGTGCGGGTCTACGACACCTCGGGCCCCTACACCGATCCCGCCGCGACGATCGACATCGCCGCCGGCCTCCCCCAGCTGCGCCGCGAGTGGATCATGGGGCGTGGCGACGTCGAGGAATACGATGCCCGCGCGGTCAAGCCCGAGGACAACGGCCTCAAGGGCCCCGATCGCTCCGCCGGCGTCCCCGCCTTCCCGAACGTGGTCCAGCGCCCCCTGCGGGCCAAGCCGGGCCAGAACGTTAGCCAGATGCACTATGCCCGCCGCGGCATCATCACGCCCGAGATGGAATATGTCGCCCTGCGCGAAAACGTCGGCCGCGCCGCGCTCAAGGAAGCGCTGGTGCGCGACGGGCAGGACTGGGGTGCGTCGATCCCCGACCATGTCACCGCCGAATTCGTCCGCGACGAGGTCGCCCGCGGCCGGGCGATCATCCCCTCCAACATCAACCACCCGGAAAGCGAGCCGATGGCGATCGGCCGCAACTTCCTCGTCAAGATCAACGCCAACATCGGCAACTCCGCCGTCGCCTCCGACGTCGCGCAGGAGGTCGAGAAGATGGTCTGGTCGATCCGCTGGGGCGCGGACACGGTGATGGACCTCTCCACGGGACGCAACATCCACGACACCCGCGAATGGATCCTGCGCAACTCGCCCGTCCCCATCGGCACCGTGCCGATCTACCAGGCGCTCGAAAAGGTCGGCGGCGTGGCCGAGGACCTCACCTGGGAGATTTTCCGCGATAC
>Ga0207667_10006283_pt1 | contig 14416 bp, 13 predicted proteins | sample KBSCornC52_FD_184301 | JGI IMG/M metagenome (GOLD analysis project Ga0207667, IMG submission 184301) | Corn rhizosphere microbial communities from Kellogg Biological Station, Michigan, USA - KBS Corn C5-2 (SPAdes) (version 2) | ecosystem: Host-associated > Plants > Roots > Rhizosphere > Soil ... | reverse complement strand
GGACTCTGGAGAGCGGCGGCCGGGCGTCCCGGCCACCCACCGAAGGGGCGCGCGGCGCGAGACGCCGTAATCTCTCAGGTACCAAGGACAGAGGGGTCGGGGGCCGGAAGGCCCGCCGGCCCTTTTCGTTTTCGCGGAAGGATCATGGCGAGGAAGACGCCGCTCAACGCAACGCACCGCGCCTCCGGCGCCCGGATGGTCGACTTCGGCGGCTGGGAGATGCCCCTCCATTACGGCTCCCAGGTGGAGGAGCACCACGCGGTGCGCCGGGACGCGGGCCTCTTCGACGTCTCCCACATGCGCGTGGTGGACGTCGAGGGGCCGGACGCCCGCGCGTTCCTGCGGCGAGCGCTCGCGAACGACGTGGCGAAGCTCCGCACGCCGGGGCGGGCCCTCTACTCGTGCCTCCTCGCGGACGACGGCGGGGTGATGGACGACCTCATCGCGTACTTCCTCGCGGACGATCGCTTCCGCTGCGTGGTGAACGCGGGCACGGCCGACAAGGACATCGCGTGGCTGGAGGCGCTCGCGGCGCGTTTCGCCGCGCGCGTGCGGATCGTCCCGCGCGCGGACCTGGCGCTCGTCGCGATCCAGGGGCCCCGCGCGCGGGAGCGCTTCTGGGCGGCGCATCCGGAGCTGCGGGCGGCGACCGAGCCGCTGGAGCCCTTCCACGCGGCCGTGTCGGGCGACACGATGGTGGCCCGCACCGGATACACGGGCGAGGACGGCTTCGAGATCGTCCTCCCGGCGGCGCGCGTGGTCGCGCTGTGGGATGCGCTCGTCGCCGCGGGCGCGCGTCCGTGCGGGCTCGGCGCGCGCGACACGCTGCGCCTGGAGGCCGGGATGAACCTCTACGGCCAGGACATGGACGAGCGGGTCTCCCCTTTCGACGCGGGCCTCGCGTGGACCGTGGACCTTTCCGGAGACCGCGATTTCGTCGGGAAGGCCGCGCTCCTCGCGCACGCGCCCCGCCACGAGTTCCTGGGCCTGGTCCTCCTCGACGGAGGCGGCGTCCTGCGGGCCCACCAGAAGGTGCGCTCGCGAGCCGGGGAGGGCGCCGGGGAGGGCGAAATCACGAGCGGCACCTTCTCTCCCACGCTCGGGAAATCCATCGCACTCGCGCGCCTGCCGCGCGGCACGCGCCCCGGCGACACCGTCGAAGTGCTCGTGCGCGACAAGCGCCTCGCCGCGCGGGTGGCGAAGCCCGTCTTCGCGCGCCGCGGCAAGTCCGTCCTCGATCTTTCCCTTCCATCCCAGGATTCCCCATGAAGCTTCCGCAAGACCTGCGCTATACGGCCTCGCACGAGTGGGTGCGCCGCGAGGCCGACGGCACCGTCGCCGTGGGCATCACCGACCACGCCCAGGAGCAGCTGGGCGACATCGTGTTCGTCGAGGCGCCGAAGCCGGGTCGCAAGGTGAAGGCGGGCGAGACGGTGGGCGTCGTGGAATCCGTGAAGGCCGCCTCCGACATCTACGCGCCGGTCGCGGGCGAGGTCGTCGAGGCGAACCCGGAGCTCGCCGCCGCGCCGGAAAAGGTGAACGCGGACGCCTACGCCGCGTGGATGTACCGGATCCGCCCCGACGAGGCGGGCGCGATCGATCGCCTCCTCGACGCGGCCGCGTACGAGAAGACCGCCTCGGACTGAATTCCCGGAGAGACGCCATGCCCGACGCACCCCTGCGCGCCGCCGCGGCGGACCTCGCCCCGCTCGAGGACCACGGCGCCTTCGCCCGGCGCCACATCGGCCCGGACGCGGACGAGGAGGCGGCCATGCTGGCGGCGCTGGGCTACCCCTCCCGGGCGGCGCTGGTCGATGCCGTCATCCCGAAGGGCATTCGCCGGCGGACCCCCATGGCGCTCGGCGCGCCGCTCACGGAGGGCGAGGCGCTGGAGAAGCTCCGCGGCATCGCGCGCGCGAATTCCGTCTTCAAGTCGTATATCGGCCAGGGCTACTTCGGCACGTACACGCCGGGCGTGATCCTGCGCAACGTGCTCCAGGGCCCGGCTTGGTACACGGCTTATACGCCGTACCAGCCCGAGATCTCCCAGGGGCGCCTCGAGGCGCTCCTCAACTTCCAGACGATGGTGGCCGACCTCACCGCGCTTCCGGTTGCGAACGCCTCGCTCCTCGACGAGGGCACCGCGGCGGCGGAGGCGATGGCGCTCTGCCTGCGCGCGGGAAGCTCCGCCTCGCGCGTCTTCGCGGTCGCGGACGACGTGCTGCCGCAGACGCTCGCGGTGCTTCGCACCCGTGCGGCGCCCCTCGGCATCGAGGTGCGCGCGGTCCCGGCGGCCGGGCTGGGCGCCGTCGACTGCTTCGCGGCGCTCGTCCAGTACCCGGGCGTCGACGGCCACGTGCGCGACTACGCGCCGCTCGCCGCCGCGTTGCACGCGCGGGGTGCGTTCCTCGTCGCGGCCGCGGACCTCCTCGCGCTTGCCGTGCTGGTTCCGCCCGGCGAGTGGGGCGCGGACGTCGCGGTGGGCACCACGCAGCGCTTCGGCATGCCCATGGGACTGGGCGGCCCCCATGCCGCGTACCTCTCCGCGCGCGATGCGCTCAAACGCGGCATGCCCGGGCGCCTCGTGGGCGTCACCGTCGACGCGCACGGCAAGCCCGCGCTTCGCCTCGCGCTCCAGACGCGCGAGCAGCACATCCGCCGCGAGAAGGCGACGTCGAACATCTGCACCGCGCAGGTGCTGCCCGCGGTGGTGGCGGCGTTCTACGCCGTCTACCACGGCCCGGAGGGCCTGCGGCGGATCGCCTCGCGCGTCCACCGCCTGACGGCGATCCTCGCGGCCGGATTGCGGAAGCTGGGCTTCCCCGTCGCGCCGGACGCGTTCTTCGATACCGTGGTGGTCGAGGCGGGCGGGAAGGCGGCGGCGGTCGTCGAGCGCTCGCGTGCGGCGCGGATGAATTTCCGCGAGCTGCCGGACGGGCGCCTCGGCATTTCCCTGGACGAGACCACGACGCGCGCGGACGTGGAGGAAATCTGGCGCGTCTTCGCGAGCACCGAGGCGCCGTTCCGCGTGGCCGGCCTGGAGGGCGTGCGGGACGCGATTCCCGCGGCGCTCGCGCGCCGCTCGGCGTACCTCGCGCACCCCGTGTTCCACCGGTATCACTCGGAGACGGAGATGCTCCGGTACCTGCGCCGGCTCTCGGACCGGGACGTGGCGCTCGACCGCTCGATGATCCCCCTGGGCTCCTGCACCATGAAGCTCAACGCGACGAGCGAGATGATCCCCATGGGATGGTACGAGTTCGCGCACATCCATCCCTTCGCGCCCGCGGACCAGTGGCCGGGCTATCGCGAGATGATGGACGGCCTCGCCGCGAGCCTCGCGGCGGCGACCGGCTATGCCGCCGTCTCGCTGCAGCCCAACGCCGGATCGCAGGGCGAATACGCGGGGCTCCTCGCGATCCGCGCCTGGCACGCGAGCCGCGGGGAGCCCCACCGGAACGTGTGCCTCATTCCGAGCTCCGCGCACGGGACGAATCCCGCTTCCGCCCACATGGCCGGGATGGAGGTCGTGGTCGTGGGCTGCGACGCCTCCGGCAACGTCGACCTCGCGGACCTCGAGCGCCAGGCGGCGCTCCACGCCGATCGCCTCGCGGCCCTGATGCTCACCTATCCCTCCACGCACGGCGTCTTCGAGGAGGGCGTCGCGCGGGCTTGCGCGATCGCGCACCGGCACGGCGCGCAGGTCTACGTCGACGGCGCCAACATGAACGCGATGGTCGGGCTCTGCGCGCCCGGCGAGTTCGGGGGCGACGTCTCGCACCTGAACCTCCACAAGACCTTCTGCATCCCGCACGGCGGCGGCGGCCCGGGCGTGGGCCCGCTCGCGGTGGCGGCCCACCTCGCGCGCTTCCTCCCGGGCGCGGGCGAGGGCGCTCCGGAGGCGATCTCCGCGGCGCCCTTCGGAAGCGCCTCCGTCCTTCCGATCTCGTGGATGTACGTGACGATGATGGGTGCCGAAGGCCTCGCCGCGGCGAGCGAGGCCGCGATCCTCAACGCGAACTACGTCGCGCACCGGCTGGCGCCGCACTATCCCGTCCTCTATTCGGGTCCCGGCGGCCTCGTGGCCCACGAGTGCATCCTCGACCTGCGCGGGCTGCGCGAGGCCTCGGGCGTCACCGTGGACGACGTGGCGAAGCGGCTCATGGATTACGGCTTCCACGCGCCGACCATGTCCTTTCCCGTGCCCGGCACGCTGATGGTGGAGCCCACCGAGAGCGAATCGAAGGCGGAGCTCGACCGTTTCTGCGAGGCGATGATCGCGATCCGCGCGGAGATCCGGGCCGTGGAGGAGGGCCGCTGGGACCGCGAGGACAATCCGCTGCGCAACGCCCCGCACACCGCGGAGGCGATCGCCGCCACCGACTGGACGCATCCTTATCCGCGGGAGACCGCGGCCTTTCCCGTGCCGGCGCTGCGCGAGGCGAAGTACTGGCCGCCGGTGGGCCGCGTCGACAACGTCCACGGCGACCGCAACCTCGTCTGCACCTGCGCCTAGCGCCGGAAAGGGCCGGCCGCGCGCTTTTCCGCGGGATGGGGACGCCCCCACGGTATACTTTTCTCCCGCATGCGAATCCTCCTCTCGAACGACGACGGCTATTTCGCTCCCGGGCTCGCCGCCCTCGCGGAGGGCCTGGGATCGATGGGGACGATCACGGTCGTGGCCCCGGAGCGCGACCGCAGCGGCGCCTCCAACTCCCTCACGCTCGACCGGCCGCTCATGCTGAGCCAGGCGCCCAACGGGTTCCGCTACGTGAACGGCACGCCCACCGATTGCGTGCACATGGCGGTGACGGGGCTCCTCGACTTCGAGCCGGACGTGATCGTCTCCGGCATCAACTCCGGCTCCAACATGGGCGACGACACGCTCTACTCCGGCACCGTCGCCGCGGCGACCGAGGGCTACCTGCTGGGGATCCCGTCGATGGCGATCTCGCTCGTGGGGAAGGAATTCCGGCACTACGCGACCGCCGCGCGCGTCGCGCGCGACCTGGTCGAGCGCCTCGCGCGCGCGCCCTTCGGCGCGCCCGTGCTCCTCAACGTGAACGTGCCGGACGTCCCCTACGAGGAGATCGCCGGCGTCGAGGTGACGCGCCTGGGCCGGCGCCACAAGGCGCAGCCCGTGGTCCCCGGCAAGAACCCGCGCGGGGAGACCGTCTACTGGGTCGGGGCCGCGGGACCGGCGCGCGAGGCGGGGCCGGGCACGGATTTCCACGCGCTCGAGCGCGGCGCCGTGTCCGTGACGCCGCTGCAGGTGGACCTCACCCACGCGAGCCAGATCCCGCTCGTCTCCGGATGGATCGGACGATGAGCGGGCGGGACGGCATCGGCATGACCTCGGAGCGCACGCGGCTGCGCATGATCGAGGGACTGCGCCGCGAGGGGATCGCGGACGAGCGCGTGCTCGCGGCGATGACGGAGATCCCGCGCCACGCGTTCGTGGACGAGGGCATCGCTTCCCGCGCGTACGAGGACGTTGCGCTTCCGATCGGGCACGGCCAGACGATCTCCAGCCCCACCATCGTGGCGCTCATGACGCAGCTCCTCCTCGAGAAGCGGCCCATGGACAAAGTGCTGGAGATCGGCACGGGCTGCGGCTACCAGGCGGCGGTCCTCGCGCGGCTCGTGAAGGAGGTCTACACGCTCGAGCGGATCGCGCCGCTCATGGACAAGGCGCGGCGCCACCTGCGCGACCTGCGCTTCTACAACGTGCGCTTCAAGCACGCGGACGGCCATGCGGGATACCCGGAAGGCGCGCCGTACGACGGCATCCTCATGGCGGCCTCGGCCACCCACGTGCCCGAGGCGCTCAAGCAACAGCTCGCCGTGGGAGGGCGCATGGTGCTCCCCGTCGGCACGGAGGACCAGTGGCTCTACGTCGTCGATCGCAGGGAGAACGGATTCGTGGAGCAGAAGCGCGCGGCGGTACGGTTCGTCCCCCTGCTGCCGGGGATCGCATGAGGGCGCGCGGCGCCGCCTGGGCGCTCACGCTCCTCCTCGCGGCCTGCGCCGCGCCGCGGCCCGCGCCGGTCGTCGATCGCGGGCCGGCGCAGCCGGCGCCGCCGCCCGCGGCCTCGGCGCCGCAGGCGCCGGAAGCCGTCCCCGCGAAGCCCTTGCCCACGCACACGGTGAAGCGCGGGGAGACGCTCGTGAGCATCGCGCTCCAGTACGGGCTCGACTATCGCGAGCTCGCCGCCTGGAACGGCATCACGAACCTCGCGCGCCTGTCCGTGGGCCAGGTCCTGGTGCTGGCGCCGCCGCCCGCGATGGCCGGAACGCCCGCGGCGCCGCTCGGCACCGCACCCCTCGCCCCGGGGCCCGGAGCGCCCATCGCGACCCCCCTCGTCTCCGCGGGCCCTCCCATCGAGGCGCGCCCGCTCGCCAACACGCCCACCGTGAAGGTCGAGCCGCGCGGGCAGAAGGTGCCGTACTCGGACAAGGCGATCGCGCAATTTTCCACGCCGGATTCCGGCCCCGCGGTTCCGGGCGGTCCCGCCGGGGTTCCGCCCGCGGCCGTGCCCGCGCCCACGCCGCTCGTGCCGGCCGTCCCCGAGCCCGCGAAGTCCGGGACGCAGAAGGAGGACATCGACTGGATGTGGCCCGTGAAGGGCAAGGTGATCGCGCCCTTCGCGGAGGCGACCAAGGGCATGGACATCGCGGGCAAGCGCGGCTCGCCGGTCGTCGCCGCCGCCGCCGGGCGCGTGATCTACGCGGACGCGGGCCTGCGCGGCTACGGGAAGCTCGTGATCATCCGGCACAACGACACGTGGCTCTCCGCGTACGCGCACAACGACAACATCCTGGTGAAGGAGCAGCAGGAAGTGAAGAAGGGCCAGAAGATCGCGGAGATGGGCTCCACGGACGCGGACCAGGTGGAGCTCCACTTCGAGATCCGGCGGCAGGGAAAGCCGGTCGACCCGGCGAAGGTCCTACCCCCGATGTAGCGCGGCGGCGAGGCGCGCGGTGAGCGTCGCGAGCGCCTCGTCCCAGTCGCCGTCGGCGCGCTGGCGATAGACGGCCGCCTCCGGAAACCACGGCGAGCGCTCTCCCGCCACGCCCCAGCGCCACTCCGGCGGCTGGGGCACCAGCAGGTCGACCGGCCCGCCCACGCCCGCGCGAAGATGCACGTTGGCGTTGCTCACGGCCACGTAGCGGTCGCAGCAGGCGAGGAGGGCCAGCATGTCCTCCAGCGCGTCGTTCGCCCCGCCGAGATCGTGCAAGGGCGCGCCGAGCGCCTCCGCGATCCGCCCGTATTCCCCCTCGCGGGGAAGGCGCTGGACGCCGATCCAGGTCGCCGGCAGGCCCCGCAGCGCCTGCCCGAGTTTTTCGAGGGGCGCTTGCTTCACCTGCGTGCGCGAGGGGCCCGCGGAGGCGATGCCGCCGCGCCACGTGAGCGCGACCCACGGGCGCGGCCCCAGGGCCTCCAGGGACGCGCGGACGCGGGCCGTGCGGTCCCCGCGCGGGGCGAGGGCGAGCGGCGGCGGAAACCGCGCGGCATCGTGGGCCGCGAGGAGCCAGGGCAGGTCGCCGATGGGGATCGCTTCGAGGCCGGGCGCCGGCGCTGCGTCGACGTCGAGGCCCAGCGGGAAATGACCCGTGCGGGCGAGCATGCCGTGCAGCCGCGCATCGCCCCGGAACGCGAGGCGCGCGCCGCGCGCGGCGAGCTCGGGGGCGAAGCGCAGGAAGAAGAGCACGTCGCCCAGGCCCTGCTCGGCGATGAGCGCCATCGAGCGACCCGCAAGCGAGGCCGGCAACGGGCGCGCCGCGGGATCGGGCGGCGTGCGCGAAAGGCCCTGGGCGAGGAGGCGCCAGCGGTACTCCCCCCAGCCTTCCGCGTAGCGGCCGAGGGCGAGGAGAGCGCGGCCGAGGTTCTGCCGCGCGGGCGCGAATGCCGGCTGCGCCGCGATCCCGGCGCGATAGGCGTCCACCGCGGCGTCGAACCGCCCCGCGGCTTCGAGGGCGAGGCCCAGGTTGTTGTGCGCCTCGAACCAGCGCGGGTCGACCTCGAGCGTCCGCCGGAAGCAGGCGATCGCCTCGTCCACGCGCCCCGTGTCGCGGAGGAGCAGGCCCAGGTTGTTGTGGAAGTCCGGGATCGACGCATCCGTCGCGAGCGCCGCGCGCATTCGCTCCTCCGCGGTGCCGACATCGCCCCGTTGCCACGCCGCGAGCCCGAGGTAGTGCGTGGCGATGGGATGCCCGGGCTCGCGCGCGAGCACCTCGCGATAGATCCGCTCCGCCTCGTCGATGCGGCCCTGCTGGTGGGCCATGAGCGCATTCGGGATGAGGGCGTCGGGAGCCGGCGCCGCCGCGGCGAGCTTCCCGTGGCACTCCTTGTAGCGACGTCCGCTGCCGCAAGGGCAGGGGTCGTTTCGCCGGATGGGCGGGGAAGCGGCCGGGGGAGCGCTCACGCCGGCTCGAAGCGCCGCACCCGCGCGCGCAGCTCGCGCAGCTCCTCGCGCGAGGCGCCGCCTCCGTATCGGGCCGCCACATAGCGGCGCGTGATCTCCTCCGCGTCCGCGGCCCACGGCGGCTTCCGGGCCCGCACCCGGGCGAGGAAATCGAGCGGGCCTTCGTGCGCCGCGCGCTCGAGGCCCGCGCGGGCGAGCTTCGCGCAGTAACGGTTCCACGCCGCGAGCGAGGGCTCGGTGCGCCGCGGCCGCTCGCGCACGAGGAGGCCCAGGGTCACGGCGGCGCCGATCGCGAAGGTGGCGATCACCAGCCAGAAGCCGAGCGTCCGCCAGTCGATCGAGGGGTAGCCCAGCCGCGCGAAGAAGTCGCGCTGCCGCGTCTGGTCGTAGCCCACGACCCACTGGTCCCACCGCCCGTTCAGGACCTGCCAGCCGAACCGCAGCCCCGCGAGGACCCCCAGGCGGTCCGAGGCGATGAGGTTCGGGATGACGCCGATGGGCCCCAGCGCGGCGTTGACGCCCTGTTCGACCCGCAGCGGCGACACGGCGGCGGTGGGATCGACCCGCAGCCAGCCCTCTCCCGGGATCCAGATCTCGGTCCAGGCGTGCGCGTCGGACTGGCGCACGATCAGCTCGTTGTCGATCGGGTTTACTTCCCCGCCCTGGTAGCCGGTCACCACCCGTGCCGGAATGCCCGCGGCGCGCATGAGGAGCGCGAAGCTTCCCGCGTAGTGCTCGCAGAAGCCGCGCTTGGTGTTGAAGAGGAAATCGTCGTACGGGTCGCGTGGGTCGAGCTCCGGCGGCTCGAGCGTGTAGGCGAAGTCGCGATTGAAGAACTGGGCCGCGAGCGCCACGATCGCCCGCGGGTCGCCGCCTGCCTTCGCCGCCCACGAGCGGCCGAGCGCGACCGCGCGCGGGTTGCGGTCCGGATCGTACCGGCTCGCGACGCTCAAGACCGCGGGATCCTCGTGCGCGCCGTAGCGGTAATCGAGCCAGGACGTCATCTCGTAGCGCCGCTTCTCGTCCACCGGCCGGCGCGAGAAGACCTGGAGGTCGTGCGTGAGGATCGCCTCCGGGGGTGCGGCGGCGGGCACGTCCAGGGCGAAGAATGCGTTGATCGAATTCGGCTCGACGATCACCTCGTAGCGGGTCGGCCGCCCCGTGCGGGCGTAGTCGAGCGGGCCGGCCGGCGTGGGCCGGCGCGCCCGCCACGTGCTTCCGTCGAGGACCGGCAGCACGGGCCCCCGCCAGTAGAGGAGCGAGTAAGGCGGGCGGTCGCCGTCGAAGCGCACGCGGAAGGCGATCGCGTCCGACTTGATGAGCTCGGAGATCTTGCCCGGCGACATCGTGTCCGAGAGTCCGGTCTGCCCGGAGCGCACGTCGCGGGGGAGCGCCCAGAGCGGACCCTGCACGCGCGGAAAGAGGAGGAAGAACGCCGCCATGAGCGGCAGCGCCTGGACGAGGAGCGCCGCCGCGGGGCGCAGGCGCTCCGCGATGCCGGGCGAGCGCCCCACGCGGTTGAATCCGATGAGCGTCCCCGTGAAGATCCACACGCACGCGAGGAGGTAGAAGCCCAGGGGGATCGCCTGCGAGAAGAGGAAGTTCGTGAGGACGAGGAAGAAGCCCAGGTAGATCGCGAGCGTCACCTCGCGCTGGGTGCGCATCTCGAGGAGCTTCAACGCCGCCATCACGACGAGGAGGGTCACCCCGCCCTCGCGTCCCGTGATCCGGCCGAACTGGAGCCACGTGCCCACGGTCGCCGCGATCGTGATCGCCGCGACCATGAGCCGCGGCGGGAAGTGGATCGCGTTCCACGAGATCCACGCGCGCCAGCCGACCACCACGAGGAAGAAGATGGCCACCCAGTACGGGAGGCGGAAGAGGTGCGGCGCCACCACGAACGCCATCGAGGCGAGGAGCCAGAGGACGTTGCGCACGTCCAGGTGGGGGGAGTACGAGGGGCTCGCGATGGCGTTCATGCGCCCTCCTCGAAGAGGGCGAGCGCCTCGAGGCAGCGCGCGCGATGCGCCTCGCCGCGGTCGGCCTCGATCCGCCGGGCCGGGAGGCGCAGCCCGTAGGCCTGACCGAACCCGTCGGCCTGGAGGACCCAGTGCGCGAGGATCGCGAGCCGGCCCTCGACGTCCGGGGCGCGCGCGTCCGCCCAGTCGAGCCAGAGCTCGCTCGAGGCCATCGCGCTGAATTCCTTGGTGAGGAGGCCCTGCCCCCGGGCGAGCGCCTTCCACGCGATCATCCGCGGCGAGTCGCCCGCGCGGTACGAGCGGAGCATGTTGAATTCCTCGTCACCCGGCACCGGGATGCCTTCCCGGCTCTCCTCCCGGCCTTCCTGCGGCGGCACGCCCGCGGAGGTGTCGGGCCGCGGATACACGATCACGGCGAGGTCGAAGTCGACGTAGGACCAGGCGTGGAAGAGCCCCAGCGGGTAGCGCGTGAAGATTTCGAGCCGCCCGCAGCGCACGACGCCGCGGCGGCGCGCCTGCAGGGGAAGGGCCATCGCCGCCGGCTCTCCGGTGCCCACGTCCGCGTACACCGGGTCCTCCCCGTGCCGGCGAAGCCCGATCGCGAAGCGCGTGAGCGAGGGCGATTCCACGGAGACGCCGAAGGCCGCCGTCTCCTCGGCGAAGACCGGGTCGCACCGGCCGGGGCGAAGCCGCAGGTGGGCGAGGTTCCTCCACGTGTGGAGCATCGCGACCCCGGCCATGCTCGCGAGGAGGAACGTGAGGAGGAACCCCAGCGAGAGGTTGTAGTTGATCGAGGCGAGGAGGAGCAGGACCAGGGTGAGCCCGAACCCGTAGCCCTGGCGCGTGGGAAGGATGAAGATCCGGCGCTGGACGAGCGTCACCGGCGGGACTTCCGGCGATGCGACGCGGAAGATCCAGTCCGAGACGTGCTGCCTCAGGTCGGCGAACACGGGCGGCGCCGCGCGCTCAGGGAATCGCGACGGCGGCGATCAGCTCGCGGGGCGCGTCGAAGCCGCTCTTCACCGCTTCCGAGTTGCCGTGGAGCCGGTGGCCCACCACCGCGGGGAGCGTCGCCTGCACGTCCTCCGGCAGCACCTGGCGGCGCCCTTCCATGAGCGCCCAGGCCTGGGCCGCCCGCAGGATCGCCACGCCGGCGCGCGGGGAGAGTCCCTGGGCGAAGCGGGGCGAGTGGCGCGTGTGGTGGATGAGCGCCTGGACGTAATCCAGGAGCGCATCCGACACCAGCATCGTGGGAACGGCCTCCTGCAGCTCCTTCAGCTGCGGCGGGGTCATCGCGGGCGGCAGGTGGGCGATCAGCTCGCGCCGCTCCGCCCCGCGCAGGAGCTCGCGCTCCGCCTTCGCGTCCGGGTAGCCCAGGCTGATCCGCATGAGGAAGCGGTCGAGCTGCGACTCGGGAAGCGGGAACGTGCCCACCTGGTGGAGCGGGTTCTGCGTGGCGATCACGAAGAACGGGTCCGGCAGCGGCCGCGTGGCTCCCTCCGCGGTCACCTGGTGCTCCTCCATCGCCTCGAGGAGCGCGCTCTGCGCCTTCGGGCTCGCCCGGTTGATCTCGTCGGCGAGGATGATGTGGGAGAAGATCGGGCCGGGGTGGAAGCGGAAGGTCGACGTCGCGCGGTCGAAGACGGAGACGCCGATGATGTCCGCGGGCAGGAGGTCGGAGGTGAACTGGATCCGCTGGTACTCGAGCCCCAGGAGCTTCGCCAAGGCGTGGGAGAGGGTGGTCTTCCCCACGCCGGGGACGTCCTCGATGAGGAGGTGCCCCCGCGCGAGGATGCAGGCGATCGCGAGGCGGATCTGGCGCTCCTTGCCGAGGATCACCTGTCCGGCCGCGGCGACGACGGCTTCCGTGGGACCGGCGGAGATGCGGCTGCGGGCGTCGATGAGCATGAAAAAAGCGGAACTCTGTCAGCGGTTTACGGTTGAATGCGTTATGCGGAAACGAGGATAGCATGACCCCGCCGGGCCCACGGTTCTCGGGGCGGAACATTCCGCTTGGAAGGCTGTTCAACTACATTAGTTGCAGGACGCGCCGCGTCCTGACGATCGAGGGAACGAGATGCGAAACTGGATTCGGGCGTTCATCGCCGTGCCGCTCCTCGCGGGAGCGCTTTGCGCCTCCGCGCAGGTGACGCCGGCCGCGAACTACACGGACATGTGGTATCTCCAGTCCGAGTCGGGCTGGGGCGTCAGCTTCACGCAGCACGCGGGCACGAACCAGGTCTTCGCCGTCTGGTACACGTACGACCCGCGCCTTCCGGACGCGTCCGCCCCGGGGCGCTTCAAGCCGTTGTGGATCGTGATGCCGGGCGGCACCTGGACCACGCCCACGACCCTCACGGGCCCCGCGTTCGTGACGGCCGGCGTGCCCCTGGGCGCGCTCAAGGCGGGCACGCAGGTGGGCACCTTCGCGTTCAGCTTCCAGGGGACGTCCACCGCGACCTTCACGTACACCATCGCGCCGCCCGCGGGCCTCGCCGCGTCGGACCCGGCGTTCGGCCTCCCCGCCTTCTCCGGCTCGAAGACCATCACCCGGCAGCCGTTCTAGAAAGCTCTAGAATCGGGGGATGCAGACCGTCCTCCTCACGCACCCGGATTGCGTGCGCCACGAGATGGGCGCGGGCCACCCGGAATCCCCGCAGCGCCTGAAGGCGATCCTCGCCGCGATCGAGGCGGCCGGCCTCGCGGGCGGGCTCGACAAGCGCGAGGCGCCGGAGGCCACGCGCGAGCAGATCGAGCGCGTGCACGAGCACGAGCAGGTCGATTTCATCTTCGATTCCGCGCCCGCGAGCGGCTACGCCTTCCTCGACCCGGATACGTCGATGAACCCGAGCTCGCTCTCGGCGGCATTGCGCGCGGCAGGAGCGCTCGTGAAGGCGGCGGACCTGGTCCTCGCGGGCGAGGCGAAGCGCGCGTTCTGCGCGGTGCGCCCGCCCGGCCACCATGCCACCCGCCACCGGCCCATGGGCTTCTGCATCTTCAACAACGTGGCGATCGGCGCGGCGCACGCCATCGCCGCGCACGGCCTCGAGCGCGTGGCGATCCTCGACTTCGACGTCCACCACGGGAACGGCACCGAGGACGCGTTCCACGACGATCCGCGGGTGATGCTCTGCTCCACTTTCCAGCACCCGTACTACCCGTACTCGGGCGCGGATTCCGGCAACGAGCACATCATCAACGTGCCGCTTCCCGCCATGACGGACGGGCGCGGCTTCCGCGCCGCGGTGGACGAGCGCTGGATCCCCGCGCTCGACCGGTTCCGGCCGCAGCTCGTGATGGTCTCCGCGGGCTTCGACGCGCACCGGGACGATCCGCTCGCCTACCTGAAGCTCGACGACGAGGACTACCGCTGGGTGACCGAGCGCCTCGTGGAGGTGGCGGAGCGCCACGCGGACGGGCGGGTGGTCTCGACCCTCGAGGGCGGCTACAACACCGAGGCGCTGGGCCGCTGCGCCGTCGAGCACCTGCGGGTCCTCATGGGCTGAGGAGGCGCGCGGGGTCCACGCCGGCCCCCCGCACCGTGAAGCGCTTCTCGCGCGAGCGTGCGCCGGAGACGAGCGCCACGTCGCGGCGCGCCACCCCCAGCCGCGCGGCGATGAATTCCGCGAGCGCCTCGTTCGCGCGATCCTCGAGCGCCGGCGCCTTCACCCGGATCTTGAGCGCCTCGCCGTGCAGCCCCGCGACCTCGGTGCGCTTCGCGCCGGGCTGCGCGTGGATGCTGAGCACCAGGTTTCCATCCGGGCGGCGGTAGAACCAAGGGGTCATGGCGAGCGGCGCCGCGGGGAAGGGGGCAGGTCCGCTTTTTCAATCCCGGTCGTCGAAACCCGTGGCTCTACGGTGCGTGTCTGAAAGCACGGAAGCCTCGGAATGAACGGGAAAGGCGACGTTCATTCCGAAGCTTCCGGCTTTCGCGACGCACTGCCGCATGCGAGCTGCGCCTGCATGCGCTCGAGCCTCGACTCCAGGGATGTGAAAAAGCGGACCTGCCCC
>Ga0207667_10006275_pt1 | contig 14425 bp, 14 predicted proteins | sample KBSCornC52_FD_184301 | JGI IMG/M metagenome (GOLD analysis project Ga0207667, IMG submission 184301) | Corn rhizosphere microbial communities from Kellogg Biological Station, Michigan, USA - KBS Corn C5-2 (SPAdes) (version 2) | ecosystem: Host-associated > Plants > Roots > Rhizosphere > Soil ... | reverse complement strand
GCGAATGCGGTTCATGGGCGCCGCGGGGACAGATACCGCTCGCGTTCGCACGAGCCAAACAGTGGCGATGATTGTTGATTGCTGCCTGGTGGGATCGATGTCTGGTATTTGGCTGGCAGCGGACGTGGCCGCGGTCGCGACAACTACCTGCTGCCCTGGACCGCTGACTTTAGAAACTCTCGGAGCGCCTCGCTGGCCTGATCCGTAACTTCTTTGTTGTACTCTTGATGGTGCCCAAAATACGTGACCGGCTCTCGAAGATTCGAAAGGTCGAACCCGTGATAGGCGTTCGGATAGACGATGAGCCGAATCGGGGCGCCTTCGCCTTTTTGCCGAGACATTCCCAACTCGTCCTCGCCGTTGGCCAGTTTGCGACAAGCATCTGCGGGGGTCCAATCGTCGCTCTCACCCGTCAGAATCAAAGTCGGAACCGTCATAGGTCCCTTTATCGCGCGGCACACCGGATAAAACGCTGCCGCCGCAATAAACTTGTTGTCGGCGACGCTTTCGATCGGACCGCGCTCAACGGACGAAAGGCTTAGCCAGCCGCCCTGGGAAAAACCGACAACTATGACCCGCTGCGGATCGACGAATTGTTGCTTAGCAAGGAACTTCAGAGCCTGATAAGGATCAAAGGCCGTGTCCGCTGCCGCAGCACTACGACCGCAGGTATTTTTTAGCCCGCGCGAACCGAAACTATCCACGGTCAAAGTGACGTATCCCCACGACGCTATTCTTACCCCCCAATTTTCATCGAGGGCTTCGGGGAAGCCCCCGCATCCATGCAGCAGCACCACGGCCGGAGAGGGCCCCGCTGTATCTGGACGTCGAAGATAGCCCCGCAACGCGAGTCGTCCGGATGTAATGGACAGACCCTCAAACTCGACTACTTCTGCCGGTGTGAGGGGGCGTTGATCATCGGAGCACCGAAGCGGGCTGCTCAAGCAGAGACCCCGATAAATCGCGCCATCGATGATTTTCTTGGCTTCGGCATCCGAGACGCCTTTAGCCTCGTAGCTCGCGGTCAACTTCAGTATTGAAGTCTGGCCGTCTGCGATCACACTGACCCTCGCGCGAGAATTTGAAACCGGAGCCAGCGCGAAACTACTCGTCCAGCTGAAGCTGCGATTGGAGTTGTCCCAGTGTTCCAGCACCGCGACAGCACGGCCAATCCCGCCAAAAAACAGGATCGTGCGCTGCTTTCCATCCTCGCTGAGATCACACCGCTCAACGGCTGGGTCCCACGCCGTCATTCCGCAGAAATCGCCGATCTTCTCCCAGAGTTCGGCCGGTGGCAGTGACGACCGCGCCGACAAGCTTGATTCTAATGCGTGCGCAGAGGTCGCCGAAATGATTGCTGCAACTATGGGAAAAATCAATGTCGAACGCACAATGGAATTCCTTCCGACGCGTCGATCTATGTCAAATACTCTAAAGTAGTTGGCTCAATCCTAGTGCTGCTCTCAGTCCATTTCAACCTGCGCCAAGTCTGGTTATGGCGGTTTTCCGATCTGAGCCGCAGGGGCCGATAAAATACTTATCAGTGCACATCGTCGATAAAGACAAGCCATTATACGACGCCCCTAAACAGTGAAGGTCGGCAGCGACGCTGGCGTTTCGGCTCTATCGTTGACGCCGGTGGAATAGCGGATACCCCGCGCGCGCGGCTGTGAAACAAATCTCCCACCTCATCCCTGCGCGACGGCTTTGCCGTTGTCGCTGGAGGAGCGCGCCGTTGCGCGCGTCTCGAAGGATGGCCGCGAGTCCAGGCGTTGTGTCCATCTTTCGAGACGCTTGCTTCGCCGCGATTTCCGGCAATGGCACCAAACGCACCTGGGTGCCCAAGCTGACGATGTCCGTTCACGGAGGGCCGAGGTAAAGCGGACCTCACGGCTTCGAACATCGAAGTCCAAATCTGACCCTCCTCGGACCTCGCAGCGTGTCTGCCGCGGCGGGCAACGGGCGCCAAGCGTTACAACCCGGCTTCCACGCGCCGGGGCTTTGGCCCCGCCGGCGTCGCTCCTATGCAGTGTCGCACACCGCAGCCTCATTCGATCGCCTCGTCGGCGCTTACAATCAACCCAGCAGGTATTTCGAGCCTAAGCACCCCTAGGCATGGGTATCGAACGCTTCGCGCTACAGAAAAGAGTCCCTCTCCGCCGCGCCGGCCGCGCCCCGCTCGGACTGCGTCTGCGAGGTTATCTCCCGGTCAACCGCCCGAACGTTGGCGAGTTCGCGATTTCACCAAGGACCGGGCCCATAACCGTAATATGCAGGTGCATACCCGCCGTACCCGGGCACAGCATAGGCGCCGCAGTCGTAGTATTTCCCGTACCCGGGTTCAGGGCAGCCGTATCCGTAGCCGGGCCCCGGATAATACCCAGGCACATACCCACCGTAGTAGCCGTAGCCCGGCCCCCAGGCATATGCGGACGACGCTACACCTCCGATCACGGCTCCCGCGATCAATCCGCCAGCGAGAGCGGGACCAAATCCGCCGCGCCAGCCGCCGCCGCGCCAACCACCTCCTGCGAACCCACCATGAAAACCGCCCCCATGAAAGCCACCACCGCCGAACCCACCACGCGCAGAAGCGCTCGTCGGCGCGAGCGCAACGGCTGCAGTAGCAACGAACGCGATAAGAGTTTTTCTGAACATGAAAACCTCCCTTAGTTCAGAGGCACATTAAAGCTAAACGCCAAAATGTCTGTTTGGTTGCCCGAGACTGGCCGACGGCTCCCTTGATTTTGGCATGGCCCGCGCGGCTATGTGTCGCTGGCTGCAGGCCTCGAACGCTGTCCTTCAGTTCGTTGACCTTACTGAAGGCGGACATCAAAGCTATAAGAAGTGATCGAATGATTTTACTTGTTTGCTGCGGTGCACGAGTCCGAAGGTGGCACTTTTCGGACCTCGCGCGATGTCCGACTTGAGTCCGGAATGCGCACTAAAGCGGACGACCGCCAACGCTGTCGATCTATGAGCCCGCAGGACGGGGTTAGCTATAAGCTCCACCCCGAAGTCGATACGCTCGAAGATTTCCTCTTCATTGTCGAAAAAGACGATCAAAGCAGCTTCTTCAGCTAACTCAATTTAGTCTGCATGAAGGCATATCAATATGCGTTAGCGCGCAATATGGGCGCGTCAGTTCAGATGCTCGATTTTACGGGCACACCACAAATCGAACAATGACAACTGACCTTACGAAGAACCAAGGCAAGCAGAAGAAGGCGTTGGTTGTGGGAGTAGGGAGACATCGTGAGCATGAAGCTGCTTAGGAAAGAACAATGGTTAGTTTTATGGTGGTTTTCTGCTTCGCTCTTATTGAGCAATTGTGGAAGCGCAGGGCCTGAGTGTGGTTCTTTGGATACCCGCAATTCAGTAGTTAAGATCGTTTCGGATGATAAAAATAATGCACTTGTGAATTACGCTGCCAAAAATTCGAGTTCGGTTGCGGCAATGATGGGTGAAACGAGATCGGAAGCTGAAAAATTAGGGATTTGGGAAAAAGCGAGACAAGGCGCGATATATAGGTTGGATGACACAATACTCATGAATTCAAGAAATCGTGCAGCACAAGAGGTTACTTGCAGTGGGCTATTGTATGTGACCGTTGCGGATGCGACTGCGCAAAAAGAGGTAGAATTCAAGGTGAAACAGACAGCGGATGGAAAGATCGTCGTTTCAGTCAATCCTTTTTTGTTTTGAGGTTTTACAGTTTTAATCGCCCCTGCCATCGGTAGGGCGCGAGGCGTGTCCGGGTGAACGGACATAGGTCAGACGCTTCCCAAGATCCGTTCGTGCCGGTATCCCGCAGCAACTCATCCACCTCGGGCGCGAGATAAGTCGCTCGCGTTTCGCACGTTGCTAACGACCGTTGCCGTGTTAGGCTCGGACGCGCCCCAGGGCCCGCAAATGACCGGAGCAGACTCTCGCGCCATTCAGTGCGCTGGCCGACAGGCGTTGTCTGTGATCAGATGAACCGGTTGAAGATAGTGCCGGCTGGGGATCGAATGAGGCGACGGGAATTCTTGAAGTCAGCGGGCGTGACGGCCATCGCCTTTCCATGGCCCGCGTTCGCCCAAAAAGACTTGCCGCTTGTCGCGGTGCTCGTACCGGGGACAGCGGATCTCGCGAGGCAGAGGATTGACGCGGTGCGCAAGGGCTTGCAGGAGGCAGGCCTCGCCGAGGGCGTCAACTATGCGTTCGCACTGCGCTTTGCCGACGGCGTCTTCGATCGGCTGCCGGGGCTCGCCCTGGAGTTGGCCGCACTGAAGCCGCGCGTCATCGTTGCCTCGGCGGCTGCGTCCACTGCCGTTCACAAGGTCGTTCCGGATTTGCCGATGGTCTTTACCTCGTATGCCGCCGACCCGATCAAGGCGGGTTTTGCGGAGAGCTATGTGCATCCGGGCGGGAACACCACCGGAAACGTGATGAATGCCGTTGGCGGCGAGGAAGCCCTGACCCAAAAGCGCATGGGACTGTTCAAGGAGTTGGTGCGGGACCTGAAGCGGCTCGGTTTCATCGGGACGGCAACGTCGATATTGGCCGTGGCAGAGCTCAACGCGCTTCGAAGCGTGGCCGGTCACTTCGGCTTTGAAATCGTGCACCACGCCATCCATGGGCTAGACGACATCGAGAGCGCCGTTGTATCGAGCAACAAGGATGATGTGGGCGCCCTTTATGTCTCGGGCGAGCCACTGCTGTACAACAATATGGCGCGCGTGCTGCCATCAGTCATGGCGTCGGGAAAACCAACGGTTGGCACCTATCCCGAATGGGGTCGTGCGGGGCTTTTGATGTCCTATTCGGCCGATCTGCTCGACGACTTTCGCCGCGCCGGGATATATGCCGCGAAAATCCTTGGCGGCGAGAAACCGGGAGACCTCCCGATCGAGCAGGCGAGCAAGTTCACTCTGGTCGTCAACGCCCGGACCGCAAAGCAGCTTGGCATCAGCGTGTCACCAACATTGCTAACGCTGGCCGACGAGGTGATCGAATAGGACTCACCTCGCTGCGGCGCACTAATCCGGAAATGGCACGACCGGAGCTCCAGCCATGTCCGCTATCCGGTCGCTCATCAGGTAGACCGGAGGCGCTGTCATCGGCGCGCATCCGCGCCCGCCGCCCATAGGCTCATCATGACGCGGAGAGAACGCCCGTCCTAATCGAACAGGCTCGACACCGACTCTTCCGAAGCGGTGCGGCCGATGGCTTCCGCAATCAGGGAGGCGATCGAGAGCGTGCGGATGTTGGGCGCGTTGCGAACCGCTTCGGTGGGCAGGATCGAGTCGGTGATGACCAGTTCCTTCAGCCTGGAAGAGGTGATGCGCGCGGCGGCGCCGCCGGACAGCACGCCGTGGCTGATGTAGGCGTAGACGTCCTTGGCGCCGTTGGCGAGCAGCGCGTCGGCGGCGTTCACCAGCGTGCCGCCGGAATCGACGATGTCGTCGACCAGGATGCAGGTATAGCCGGCGGCATCGCCGATCACGTTCATGACTTCGGATTCGCCGGCGCGTTCGCGGCGCTTGTCGATGATGGCGAGCGGCGTGTTGATGCGCTTGGCAAGGCCGCGGGCGCGCACCACGCCGCCGACGTCGGGCGACACCACCATGACATTGCCGAGGTCGAAGCGTTCCTTGATGTCGCGCGCGATGACCGGCGCGGCGTAGAGGTTGTCGGTCGGAATGTCGAAGAAGCCCTGGATTTGCGCGGCATGCAGGTCGAGCGTCATGACGCGGTCGACGCCGGCCCGGGTGATCAGGTTGGCCACCAGCTTGGCCGAAATCGGCGTGCGCGAGCCGGATTTGCGATCCTGCCGGGCGTAGCCGAAATAGGGAATCACCGCGGTGATGCGGCGAGCGGATGAGCGGCGCAACGCGTCGGTGATGATCAGGAGTTCCATCAGATGGTCGTTGGCCGGAAACGACGTCGACTGGATGATGAAGGCGTCGGAGCCGCGGACGTTTTCCTGGATTTCGACGAAGATCTCCATGTCGGCGAAGCGCCGGACCACGGCCTTGGTCAGCGGCAGGTCAAGCCCTCCAGCGATTTGCTGCGCCAGGGCAGGATTGGAGTTGCCGGCGACCAGCTTGATGGAGCCGTTCTTGGCCGACATCGACGCCTCTCCCCGCGCCCTGCTGGAGACAATGTTCAGCATATCTGGGTATCCACAGAACCAGCGCGTTTCGACGAGCGAGGTGATATCAAGGAGGTGGTCCGGATGGCAACCCGTCGCGTCAGGTTTTCCGGCCCAAAATCAACGCTCGGAGGATTATTTGTATCGTTAACGGGCGCTGTAACCGAGCGCGCTGACGTTGAATGCACCCCTAGCGGGTGAAGGCTGCTCCGCACTCGCCACCGCGGGGCTGCCTGGCGCGGGGACGGGCGGCGGCGCATCCGGCGCCGCTTCGTTGACCAGGCCCGAGAGCCCGCTCAATCCGGCCTGTGCGATCTTGCGTAACACCAGATCGTCGGCAGCGGTCCAGGGGTCGCGCCCCGCCCTGCTGGCCGGTTCGTCCCCGCTCAGGCGCAGCACGCGCTGCTGGTCGCGGTCGTAGACGTCCCAGACCCAGGCGATGATGGTGCGTCCGCGGGCGATCTGGGCCGAGAGATAGCTTCGCACCCGGTAGGTGGCCGCGCCTTCGCGCGACACGATCGAGAGGTTGCGAAGCTTCGATTCGCTGTCGAGCACATTGACCATACGATCGAACACCTGGGGCGGCGGACCATCGATCGATTCGAAGGCCACGGTGGAACCAGCGCCGGCCATCGCAAAGGAGCCGCTGCCGGCGCCGCCGTTGGCACAGCCGCCGAGTCCGCACGCGATTGCCAGCAGCACCGCGGCGACAGCGGCGCGCGGCGCGGTCCGGCTGGCCCGGAATGGAGTTGCTGGGAAATCCCTCATCACGCCGAGCGATATCGTTAAAATGCGTTAAGGTCTAGGGCAGGGAGCCGTCGCGCCTCGAAAAGGTATTTGCCGGACCTCCACTCCCGGTCTGAATTACTTGAATTTTTTCAGATACCTCCGGAGCATTCACCGATGCGCGCGTTCGTTCTGACCGGCTATGGCGTAATGCCGGACAATGTCCGGCTTACGGAAATTCCCGATCCGGTTGCTGGCTCCGGCAAGGTCCTGATCGAAATTCATGCCGCCAGCCTCAACCCGATCGACTTCAAGACTGTGCACGGCGATCTCAAGCGGATCTCGAAATATAAACTGCCGCGGCCGTTCGGCTTCGATGCCAGCGGCATGGTGATTTCGGTCGGCGCCGGCGCCAGGTTCAAGCCCGGCGACGCGGTTTATGTCCGCGCGTCGCGCGACACCATCGGCACCTTCGCGGAACAGATTGCGCTTCCCGAAAATCTTGTCGCGCTGAAGCCGTCCACAATTTCGCATCTGGAAGCGGCGTCGCTGCCGCTGGTGGGTTTGACAACGCTGCAGGGTTTTGCCCGTGCCGGCGCGCGCGCAGGCCAGCGCATTCTGATCCACGCCGGCTCCGGCGGCGTCGGCACCTTCGCGGTGCAGTACGCCAGGCATCTCGGCCTTCACGTTACCTCGACGACGAGTTCGAAGAACGCGGATTTCGTCAAATCGCTCGGCGCTAACAGCGTCATCGCCTACGACCGCGAGAACTATCTTGAGCAGGGCGGCGACTACGACATCGTCTACGACACGCTCGGCGGGCCGTTCACGGTCGATGCGTTCAAGGTGGTGAAACGCGGCGGCGTTGTGATCTCGCTGAGCGGTCCGCCGGATCGCGATTTCGCGCGGCGCGAGGGTGCGGGATTGCTCGTCCGTGTTGCGGTCTGGCTGATGGGACGAAAGGTTTATGCGGCGAGCGCCAAGGCCGGCGCGGCATATTGCTGGTTCTTCACCGAGCCGAGCGGCGACCAGTTGCGCGACATCGCCACTCTTGTCGATAGCGGCGCCATCAGGCCGATGATCGATCGCGAATTCGCATTCGAACAATTGCCGGCCGCGCTGATCTATCTTGAGGCCGGGCGGGCGCGGGGCAAGGTCGTTCTGAAGGTGCGGTAGCATCGCTACTTGCCGACCGCAGCGCATCGACTGGAAACAGCTATTCGCGCTCCAGCACAATCGCATGGACGTGGCGGCCGTAGTCCGGCTCTTTCCGATGCACCGAGCGGCGGTAGCTGTAGCAGCGCTCGTCGGAATAGGTATCGACACCGATGTCGTCGATCATCAATACGCCGGCGTCTTCGAGCCGCATCCGGATGAAGCCGGCGAGATCGAACATCGCATGGCCCTCGCGCGCCGAGGGGATGAAGAACAAGGCATTGTCCGCGTCAGCCTGCATGAACCGCTCGACGAATTCGCCGCCCACCTCATAGCTGTGCTGGCGGATCAGGGGGCCGATGGCGGCGAGGATGCCGCCGCGTTCGGCGCCGAGTTTTTCCATCGCCTCGACGGTGGATTCCACAATGCCTGTCAGTGCGCCCTTCCACCCCGCATGAACGGCGCCGATCACGCGCGCGTTCGGATCGACCAGCAAGATCGGTCCGCAATCGGCCGCGGTGACGCCGACGGCGAGACCCTCGGTGCGGGTGACGATGGCGTCGGCGCGCGGCCGCGACGCGCCGTCCCAGGGTCCTGACGCCACCACGGCATCGGGCGAATGGACCTGCCAGATGCTGAGAAAATGCTCGGGCGTGACGCCCATCTGGTCCGCCATCCGGCGGCGATTTTCCGCGACATTGGCGGGATCGTCGTTCGAGCCGAGGCCGCCATTGAGGCTTTGGTAGATGCCATCGGACACGCCGCCCTCGCGCGTAAAGAAAGCGTGGCGCAGGCCGGGAATGGCCGAAAGCAGCGGCGATCCCAACTTCATGGGACTTCGGCTCCGGCGTCCTGCCTCTCGTCGCTAAACCCCGCCAGCACGGGGAGATGAGGTCCGGAGATCGCGAGCACCTTGAACATCGACCCCATGCCGCCGCGGCCGCCGCCGATCAGTCGTTTCAGCGCGCCCGAAATGTCCTCTGAAATCTCAGGCGTGGTTTTCGCCATCAGGGTCGCCGCGCGGGTTTCGATGCCGAGCCGTTTGAGAAACTCGCCCTGCGACACCGGGCCATGGGCGCGCGCGCCCAGATCTTCGGCGGCGCGCACCAGCGCCTGGAAATCGACATGGGCGGTGACGTCGGCCTGGCCTGGATTTTTCAAGGGGTCGGTGAAGCTGTGGCGGGCGATGGCCTGAAAGGTATCGCCTGCGTCGCTGCGCAGGTGGCCGTAGTCGACGATCAGCGCCGCGCCGTCCTGATCGCGCACCCGGGTTGTGATCTTCATGATCTCGGTATCCGGCCGCCATTCGAACACCGCGCCGACCGGTGCGGCGCGCACCAATGGCGGCAGCAGCATTTCAAAACGCGGCATCGGCTCGGCGGCGGCGCCGAACACCAGCGCGCCGCTGCCGTCGATTTCCACCACGCGCTCGTGCCAGCCGTTCTCGCGCTTCACCACTTGATGGACCGGCAGCACGTCGAAATACTCGTTGGCCAGAACGACCGCGGGACCGTCGGGCACCTCGTCGATGTCGTCGTGCCAGGCGACGTTGGGCACGCCCGACAGCACAGCCTTCTGCTTGTCGCGCAGCACTGGATTGATCTCGACGAGATGGATGCTGAGCGACTGATACAGCGGCGGCAGCACCCGCAGCGCGCGCAGTGCATCCGTCATCATGGTGCCGCGGCCGGGTCCGAGTTCGATCAGCCGCAGCAGCGGTGGTGAACCGATCGCCTTCCACACCGAGGCCGTCCACAACCCGAGCAATTCGCCGAACATCTGGCTCACTTCGGGCGCGGTGGTGAAATCGCCCTCGCGTCCCAGCGGATCGCGCGAAACATAATAGCCGTATTGGGGATGCGTCAGGCACAATTCCATGTAACGCCAGACCGGCATCGGCCCGGATGACCTGATCAGCTTCTTGAGCTCGGACTGCAGCGGCGAATACTCGGTCACGGCCTGCCCAGGTGCGGTTTCGGTTCAGAAGTTCTCTTCATTAGCGCTGCGAACCGAAGCCACACTAGAACAATAGATTTCCAGTGTCTTTTCCGAATCCGAGTTTGCCACAGCGCGCGCTGCAAGGTTGCTGCGAACTCCGGATTCGGGACACTAGATCAGGTTCGGCGGCTTGCGGCGCCATGCCACGACAATAATGATCGCTCCTGCAATGATCATCGGCACCGACAGCAGCATACCCATGGTCAGCCCGCCCCACAAAAATCCGAGCTGCGGGTCGGGCTCTCGGAAGAACTCGCCGATGATACGTGCCATGCCGTAAATCGCGATGAAGCTGCCGAGGATCAGCCCCGGCCGCTTCAAGGCGCCCATCCGGATCATGATCGCCAGGATCGTAAACAGCACGATCCCCTCGAGCCCTGCCTCGTAAAGCTGGCTGGGATGGCGCGGCAGCGGCCCGCCATTGGGAAACACCATCGCCCAGGGCACGCTTGAATCCGCCGGCCGGCCCCACAACTCGCTGTTGATGAAATTGGCGAGCCGCCCGAGAAACAGCCCGATCGGGCCGACCGCGGTGATGATATCGCCGAGCGACAGGATCGGAAGGTCGTGCTTGCGGCAGAACAATATCACCGCGGCCACGCAACCCAAAAAGCCGCCGTGAAACGACATGCCGCCCTTCCACAGCTCAAAAATCTCGGCGGGGTGCTGGACGAAAAACGGCAGATTGTAGAACAGCACATAGCCGGTGCGGCCGCCGAGGATGATGCCGATCGTGATCCAGAGGATGAAATCATCCATTTGCGGCAGCGAGATCGGCGCCGGGCCGCCCCAAAGCCTTTCACTCCTGATCAGCGCGCGGGCGTAGAGCCAGCCGAGCACGATGCCGCCGATATAGGCCAGCGCATACCAGCGGATCGCGATCGGCCCGATCGCGATGGCGATGGGATCGAAGACCGGAAAGGCGATGGTGAGGAAGGGCATCTGGCCTGCGGCTTATGACGAAAGATTGCGGCGATAGAGCGCCAGCAGCCGCTCCCAATGCCGCTCGGCGGCGTCGCGATTGTAAACCGGCCGCTTCGGAAACGCGAAGCCGTGATGGACGCCGGGATAAATCTCGACTTCGGCATTGACGCCGTCGGCCTTCATTTGCTGCCTTACTTTCTCGACGATCTCCATTGGCGCGTAGACATCGGTCTCGGCGCAACCGAAATACAGTTCGGCCCCGGTCTTTTGTCCGGCGAGATGCGGACTGTCGGGCCGGTCGGTGGCCAGTTGTACGCCGTAGATCGAGGCCGCGGCCTTGACGCGTCCGGGAAAATGCGTCGCGGCGTTGACGGCGTATTGTCCGCTCATGCAATAGCCGACGGCGCCGACAATGTCCGTGCGCGCGGCGGCCTGACCGTCGGCATAGGCGAGCAGCGCCTTGGTATCCTCCATGACCAGGGGAATGTTGATCGAGGCCATCAGCTGGAACATGCGCTTGCGCTCGGGCGCTTCCGGGTCGGCCGGCAGCGGCCCCAGCTCCATCACGCCGGAGCGGTAATACAGATTGGGCAGCATCACGTAATAGCCGGAGGTGCCCAGCCGGCGCGCCATGTCGCGCAGTTCCTCGCGGATAGCCGGCGCGTCCATGTAAAAAATGATCAGGGGATGCGGGCCGCCGCGCTCGGGATGGGTGATGAAAGTGGTGGTGTGGCCGTCCTTGGTCGGAATCTCGATCTGTTGGTCGATCATGGCGTTTCTTTACCTGTTGCGATTCTGGTTGGCGCTGAGCGTCAATACGATTGCAAGGAAACCAGGACCTGACAAGGCGACTTGACCCGTGAGAGGCCAAACACCGGCCTTGAACCGCGCCTTGGGGATCGCCATTGTCTGGTTGAGCCAACAGTTCGCAGCCGACCGGAGATTTTTAGCGATGACCCAGACCAGCAATCGGTTTTTCGACGAGATCGGGCGCCTGATGAACGACGCCGCCGGCGCCGCCCAGGGCGTCAAGCGCGAGGTCGACACCGTGGTCCGCAATCAGGCCGAAAAATTCCTGCGCGACCTCGACGTCGTCAAGCGCGAGGAGTTCGAGGCGGTCAAGGACATGGCGCGGCTGGCGCGCGAGGAGAACGAGGCGCTGAAGGCGCGCATCGCGGTGCTGGAAGCCAAGCTCGGCGTTTCCGCCTCGGCGCCGGACAATGGCAGCCTGAAGACGGATGGGTGAGGCACCCCAGCCCACTCGATGTCATGCTCGACTTGATCCGGGGAGGGTCGCGCGTAGCGCTGGGGTGGGGTAGCGCACGGAAGTGCGCGAACAATCACTTTGCGAAGGCAGCCCCCACCCGACTGGCCTTTGGCCAGCCACCCAAGAGCGAGCTTCGCTCGTCTCGACCCCACGAGGGGGAGGGATAAGAAAATCCCCGCATTTCCTTGTCATTTCCGGCCTTTGGGGCTAGAACCCCGCCACGTCCGCAGCCCCCGCACCCCTGGAGGCTTGCTGTGGACCGTGACCGGGCCGCGATGCGGCCTTTAACTTTTAGAAAACAAGGACTTAAGAAGATGGCGACCGTCAAGGAATTGAAGGCGACCGCGCGTCCGGCAGGCGGCAAGGGGGCCGCACGGGCAGAGCGTCGCGCCGGGAGAGTGCCCGGAGTGATCTATGGCAACCACGAACCCCCCGTGACCATCTCGGTCGACGATACCGACCTGCGCCAGCGCATTCTGGCGGGGCGGTTTCTCACCACGATTTACGACATCGATCTCGAGGGCAAGAAACACCGCGTGATTCCGCGCGACTTCCATCTCGATCCGGTGCGCGATTTTCCGATCCATGTGGATTTCATGCGGCTCGGCGAAGGCGCGACCATTCGCGTCAGCGTTCCCCTCCATATCGTGAACGCGGAAAGTGCGCCGGGCGTGAAGCGCGGCGGCACCGTCAACATCGTCACCCACACCATCGATCTGGAATGCTCGGTCGACAACATTCCGCAATTTGTCGACGCCGACATCAGCGGCCTGGAGATCAGCTACTCGCTGCATCTGTCCGACATCACGCTGCCATCAGGCGTGAAGTCGCTGTTGCGCGAAGACGTCACGCTGGTGACCATCGTGCCGCCGTCCGGCTACGCCGAAGAACAGAAGGCGGCTGCGGCTGCCGCGGCCGCTGCCGGCACGGTCGCTGCTGCTGCGGCGGTCCCCGGTGCCGCTCCGGCGCCTGGCGCGCCCGCAGCGCCTGGCGCTGCTCCCGCGGCGCCTGCTGCGCCTGGCGCTGCTCCCGCAGCGGGTGCTGCGAAGGCGCCCGCGGCCGGCGCCAAGGCGCCCGCCGGCGGCGACAAGAAGAAGTAACCAGTGTCCCGAATCCGAAGTTCGCCCGCCGTTGCGGCAACCTCTTTGCGAACTTCGGATTCGAAAGGACACTGGAAGCCTTAAGTTTTCTAGTGTGATGGTTCAGAAGTTCTCTTGACGGACTCGCGGCCAAAGTGAAGAGAACTTCTGAACCATCACACTAGCCGCGGGATGCCGCGTCATGCGACTCTTTGTTGGTCTCGGCAATCCCGGTTCGAAGTACGCGCATAACCGGCACAATATCGGCTTCATGGCCGTCGAAGAAATTGCGCGGCGTCATGGTTTTGCACCCTGGCGCCGCCGCTTTCAGGGCGAGACCGCGGAAGGCACGCTCGATCGCGAGCGGGTGATGTTGCTCCGCCCGCTGACTTCAATGAATGAATCGGGACGGGCGGTTAAGGAAGCCCTTCAATATTCGGAACTCGACCTGGCTGACCTCGTCGTCTTCCACGACGAAATCGAGCTGCCACCCTCCAAGGTACGCGTGAAAGTCGGAGGATCTGACGCGGGCCATAACGGGTTGCGTTCGATCTCGTCGCATGTCGGTAACGAGTATAAGCGGGTGCGGTTCGGCGTCGGACATCCCCGCGACTGGTTGGGACCTCGTCATCCCAGTCTAAAAGATGTTGTACATCGACATGTGCTGTCCGATTTCGCCAAGGACGATCGTCCGTGGGTGCAGGCATTGCTCGAAGCGGTTGCCGATAGCGCCGGACTGCTTGCGTCCGGCCGCGATTCGACGTTCCAGAACAAGGTGCATCTGGCGATGCAGGGCAAGGGATTTTTCGACGAGGACGACGAGGACGAAAAATAAAGCACGCCGCGTCATCGCCGGACTTGATCCGGCGATCCATCTTTTCAAAGGAGATGGATACGCGGGTCAAGCCCGCGCATGACGCCTCAGACCAACTCACTCGCTGCGGGTGTCGCGCGAAGGATCAGGACGAAATGGGATTCAAATGCGGTATCGTCGGATTGCCCAATGTCGGCAAATCGACGCTGTTCAATGCGCTGACCGAAACGGCGGCGGCGCAGGCGGCGAATTATCCGTTCTGCACCATCGAGCCGAATGTCGGCGAGGTCGCGGTGCCAGATCCCAGGCTCGACAAGCTCGCCGAA
>Ga0207667_10006270_pt1 | contig 14434 bp, 9 predicted proteins | sample KBSCornC52_FD_184301 | JGI IMG/M metagenome (GOLD analysis project Ga0207667, IMG submission 184301) | Corn rhizosphere microbial communities from Kellogg Biological Station, Michigan, USA - KBS Corn C5-2 (SPAdes) (version 2) | ecosystem: Host-associated > Plants > Roots > Rhizosphere > Soil ... | reverse complement strand
TCCGATCTGTCATCTCCAGATATTCGAAGTCGCCGGAAGCCACCTATTTCCTGTTCGCGATGATGGCCACCCGTGAGAAGTCCAAGGTCTACGCCGTGCGCGGGTGGGACGGGATCGACCCCGGCCGCACCTTCCATTTCCTGCCGCCGGACGGCACGGGTGACCTGCAGACCTACCTGGTCGCGGGGTGGGACGAGGCGGACGTCCGCCCCTATCTGCACGCGTACTTCGAGAACTTCAGCAATCCGCTGCAGTTCCCCTACCTGCGCATACCCGGCGCCTTCGGCTACTGGCAGGCCCTGGACGTCCATCTGGCGGAGGCCGTCGCGGGCCAGTCCACGCCCGAGGCCGCGCTGCGGGCGGCCGCGGTCGACTTCGAGGAGATCACGATCCGCCTCAAGCGCGACAAGCAGTTGCGCTCGTACAGGGCCTCCCTCGGCCTCAAGCAATGAAGCCAGCACCAGGCTTCAGTGCGCTGGGCATCGGCGCCAAGCTCACGCTGGCGTTCGCCGCCATGGCCGGCGTGACCTGCGTGGTCGTCGCGCTGGCCTGGGGCGCGGTGCAGCGCGTCACCGACGACATCGACCTGAGCGAACTGGTGCGCCGGCCGGCGTCGCACGCGTGTGCGCGCGCGCAGGCCGACCTGTTGCGGATGCAGTTGCATGTGCGCGGCTACCTGGTGCTCAGCGACCCGGCGGACATCGAGCAGTACCGTGCCGCGCGAAGGTCATTCGAAGCCGAGATGGCGGCATTGCAATCGATGTCGAACCAATGGCCGGAGGCCGAGGATGCCCGGGCCGTGCACGCGCTGGTGGACGGCTACCGCGCGTGGGCTGAACTGCCGCAGCAGCTGTTCGAACTTCACGACAACCCGCTGAAGAACCGCCCCGCACTCCGGCTGGCCCGGGTCGAAGTGCAGGCCCGGCTGGTTCGAATCCTCGACGCGGTCGACGGCATCGTGGAGCGACAGAAGCTGCGCGAAGGCGACGTGCGCAGCCGCGAGCTGCTCGCGGACCTGCTGAACTTCCAGACCTCGTTCGACGCCATGGCGACGAACCTGATGGCCTACGGCGCGTCGGGCGAGGTGAACTTCAAGCTGACCTACGGCCCGCAGCTCGCGACCAATGCCGCAGCCTGGAAGGCGCTGTCCGCCAGGCGCGGGCTGCTCGACGCCCGGCAGCGCGAGCTGCTGGAGGTCATTGCACGAAATCGGGCCGAGGTGACGGACCTGGCCTTGCAGATCGTGTCCATCGTCAACGGAGAGCACGCTTACGAAGACCTGTACCTGTATCGGACGCAGGTCGCGCCGCAGGCGGACGTGCTGCTGCGCCGCCTGGCCGACCTGACGGGCCGCCAGCAGGCGCAGCTGGGCAGCAGCCTCGCGCATGCGCGCACGAGCCTGTCGTCGGTCAAGGTGGTGGCCGCCGTCGCCGGCGCATTCGCGGTGGTCATCGCCGTGGCCCTGGCGTATGCGTTCAGGCGCCGGGTCGTGCTGCCGCTGCACCGCCTGAGCCACGTGGCCGAGCGCGTCACGGCGGGTGATCTCGAGGCGCGGGCCGAGGTGGAATCGAGCGACGAGGTCGGTGTGCTCGCCCGCGGCATCAACACGATGACTGCGCGCCTGTCCGAGACGATCCGCCATCTGGAGTCGATCTTCGCCGAGGCGCAGGATGCCAAGGCGGCAGCCGAGGTCGCGAACCGCGCCAAGAGCCGGTTCCTCGCGAGCATGAGCCACGAGCTGCGCACGCCGCTCAATGCCGTGCTCGGGTACGCCCAGATCCTGCTGTCGGAGCCCGGGTTGAGCGAGTTCCAGGTCAATCGGCTGGACAAGATCCGCATCGGGGGAGAACGCCTGCTGGCGATGATCAACGACGTGCTGGATCTCTCGCGCATCGAGGCCGGCAAGGTGGACCTGCAGCCGCTGCCGATCCGCTTGGCTAGCCTGCTGGGCGCGGCCTGCAGCGTGATCCGCGCGGCTGCCGAGCGCAAGGGCCTGTCCTTTGTCAGCGACATCGACCCCGACCTGCCGGCCGCCGTGCTGGTCGACGGCAAGCGCCTCGAGCAGGTGCTGATGCACCTGCTCGACAACGCCGTGAAGTTCACCGAGCACGGCCAGGTCAGCCTTCGCCTGCGTCGGCTGGAATCGACGGATCCGGCGCGCGCGTGCATCCGTTTCGAGGTGTCCGATTCCGGCGTCGGCATGGCACCCGAGCAGCTCGCGGTGCTCTTCAAGCCGTTCGAGCAAGGGGACGACACGGGGCGCGTGCACGGAGGTACCGGACTGGGCCTGGCGATCAGCCAGCGCATCGTCGCGATGATGGGCGGCAACATCGAGGTCGAGAGCCGGCCCGGGTCGGGCAGCCTGTTCCGGTTCCGGATCGACGTGGCGGTTGCGGAGTCCGATGCGGCGGCGCGGCCGCATCGCAGCGGCGGGGATGCTGCCGCCGTCTGGCGCCGGATCCTCCTTGTCGATGCCGCGCCGACGCGCGATGCCGGCCTGGCAGAACGGCTGCTGGCCTGCGGATTCGAATTGGCGGTCGCCGATGGCGCGGCGTCGGCGGTCGCAGAGTCGCGCGCGCATCTGCCGGATCTGATCCTGGTCGACGCCAGGATGCCGCAGGCGATCGCGGCTGTTCAACGCCTGCGCGAGGACGCGCTGCTGCGTGGCATCGCCCTGATCGCGCTGGCGCCCGCGAGCGCCGTGCACGAGCTCGCAGGCTCGGGCGCCGACGCCGTGCTGCAGGTGCCGCTCGACCTCGCCGTGTTCGCGGCCACCGTCGGCGACCTGCGGGGGCGCTGGTCCCCAGGGGCCCGCCACGCCGTGCCCGCCGAGGCCGCGTCGCGTGCATCGCCCCCTTGGGTGGTACCGGGGCCGGAGGAGCTTGAACTGCTCCACGAACTGGCCCGGATCGGCAACATGCGCAGCATCGGCGAGCGGGCGGATCACCTGGCCGGCCTCGACCCGGACTACGAGCCGTTCGCGCGCCGCCTGCGCGACCTGGCGCAGCGCTTCCAGTCGCGCGCCATCCTCGAATGGATCTCCGAGCTGCGGGGCGTCGATGCCGATGCCTCGGGTATATCTCCACCTGTACGCGGCCCGACCGTCGGTCTATAGTGAATCGGGAGGGCGTCGGCTGGACGGGCGCCGCGAGGAGCCTCGACATGGACGGACAGCGTACGGTCAGAACGATCGACATCCTGATGGTCGAGGACGATCCTGGCGACGTTCGCCTGACGCGGGAAGCGCTCAAGGGCAGCAAGCTGCTTCACAGCCTGAACGTCGTCGAGGACGGCGTCGCGGCACTCGACTACCTGCGACGCAACCCGCCTTACCAGGAGGCCGTCCGCCCGGACCTCGTGCTCCTGGACCTGAACCTGCCCAGGAAGGATGGCCGCGAGGTGCTGGCCGCCATGAAGCAGGATCCCGCACTGCGGGCCATCCCGGTGGTGATCCTGACCACGTCGCAGGCCGAGGAGGACGTGCTGCGCGCCTACCACCTGAACGCGAACTGCTACGTGACCAAGCCCGTGGACTTCGACCAGTTCATGCGGATCGTCCGAACCATCGAGGAGTTCTGGCTCAACGTCGTCACGCTGCCTCCGAAATGACCACGGATCGCATCGAGTTGTTGTTGATCGAGGATTGCCCGGGCGACGCCAGGCTGATCAAGCTCATGCTGGAGCAGACGTGGGCGGTCAACATCCACTGTGAGTGGGTCGACAACCGGACCGAGGGCATCGAACGACTGCGCACGGGGGCGTACGACGTCTTGCTGCTCGATCTGGGCCTGCCGGAGAGCACGGGCCTCGATACGCTGAGGGTGGTCTGCCGCGAGACGGACGTGCCAACGCTGGTCGTGTTGAGTGGATCCAGCGACGAGGAGGTGGCGCTGCAGGCGCTGCAGGCCGGAGCGCAGGACTACCTGATCAAGGGCCGCGTCGACGGCGCCACGTTGGCGCGATCCATTCGCTATGCGATGGGGCGCACGCAGGCCGAGCGGGCGTTGCGCGCGCGCACGGACGAACAGCGACAGCAGGCGAAGTACCTGCGCACGCTGATCGACCTGCTGCCGATGTTCGTGTGGCTCAAGGACACGCACAGCACCTACCTGACCGTCAACCAAGCGACGGCGAGCGCGCGCGGGACGACCGTGGAACAGATGGAGGGCCACAGCGATGCCGACTTCTGGCCGCGCGAGAAGGCGCTGGCGCTCCAGGCCGACGACGTCGAGGTCATGACGTCGCTCCAGCGCAAGACCGTCGAGGAGACGCTGGCAACGATCGACGGCGATGTCTGGGTGGAAACCTACAAGGTGCCTGTGCTCGACGAGGATGGGAGCGTGCTGGGGACGGTGGGCGTGGCACGCGACATCCGCGAGCGCAAGGCCGCCGAGGCCGCCCACGAGGCGGCGCTGGCCGAGGCCGAACGCCTGGCGCGCCAGCGCAGCGCCTTCCTGGCGCAGATGAGCCACGAGCTGCGCACGCCACTGAACGGCATCCTGGGCTTCGCCCAGCTGCTGCAGCAGGACAAGGGGCTGGACGAGCGCCAGGTGCGCGGTCTGCGGATCATCCGCGAGAGCGGGCAGCACCTGCTCACGCTGATCAACGACATCCTGGACCTCGCGCGGATCGATGCGGCCAAGGTCGAATTGAATCCAGCGGACATCGCGCTGCCGAGCTTCCTGGCCATCGTGACGGACATCGTCCGTGTCAAGGCCGAAGAGAAGTCGCTGCTGTTCGTCGAACGCTTCGCGCCGGATCTGCCAGCCAGCGTGCGCGCCGACGAGAAGCGCTTGCGCCAGGTCCTGCTGAACCTGCTGTCCAACGCGATCAAGTTCACCGACCGCGGCGAAGTGCTGCTGGGCGTCTCGGTCATGGGTCGGTCCTCGGGCAAGGCGAGCCTGCGCTTCGAGGTTCGCGACAGCGGGATCGGCATGACCCCCGCTCAGCAGGAGCGGCTGTTCAAGCCGTTCGAGCAGGTGAGCGAGGCGAAGCGGCGCGAGGGCGGGTCCGGGCTGGGCCTGGCCATCAGCCGCGAACTGGTCCGCCTGATGGGAGGGGACATTTCGGTGGGCAGCGAGCCCGGCAAGGGCAGCCGATTCTGGTTCGACGTGGAATTGCCGCTCGGGACGGACAGGCGCCTGGAGCCCGTGGTGGGCGGTCGGCCGGCGGGGTATGCCGGCCGGCGCCGGAACGTGCTGATCGCCGATGACGTCCCGCAGAACCGGGCCGTGCTGGTCGACACCCTGAACGTGCTGGGCTTCGACCTCGTCGAGGCCGTGGACGGCCAGCAGGCACTGGCCTGCGCGGAGCGCGTGCGCCCGGACCTGATCGTGATGGACGTGACGATGCCCGTGATGGACGGCCTGGAGGCGACGCGCCGGATCCGCCAGTCGCCCGCCCTCGCGGGAATTCCCGTCATGGCCTCGTCCGGCAGCACGAGCGACGAGACGGAGGCGAAGTGCCGCGAGTCCGGCGCGGACGCCTTCCTGCCCAAGCCGATCGACCTCCAGGCCTTCGTGGCCGAGGTCGGCCGGTTGCTGTCGCTGACCTGGATCTACTAGGCGCGACCGTCGAGCCGGAACGCCCCGACGGCTTCGACCAGGCGAGCCGCCTGCTGGCTCAGGCTTTCGGCCGCCGCTGCGCTTTCTTCCACCAACGCCGCGTTCTGCTGGGTCACCTGGTCGAGCTGGCTGACGGCGTCGCCGACCTGCCCGATGCCCTGTGTCTGTTCGAGCGTCGCGGCGCTGATCTCGGCGATCAGGTCGTTGACCCGCCGAACCTGGGCGACGATGTCGCTCATCGCGCGTCCGGCCTCGGCAACCTGCTGCGTGCCGGCCTGGACCTTCTCGACGCTGTCCGAGATGAGGCCCTTGATCTGCTTGGCGGCTTCCGCCGAGCGTTGCGCGAGGCTTCGAACTTCACCCGCGACCACCGCGAACCCGCGGCCCTGCTCGCCGGCCCGTGCGGCCTCCACGGCGGCATTCAGGGCCAGGATGTTGGTCTGGAAGGCGATGCCGTCGATCACGCCGATGATCTCCGCGATCTTGCGGCTGGAGGCATCGATGTCGCCCATGGTGCTGACGACCAGGTCCACCACGGCACCGCCCTGCGTCGCCGCTGCCGCCGCGGAGCCGGCGAGCTGGGTCGCCTGTCGGGCCGTGTCGGAGTTGTTGCGCACCGTGGACGTGAGTTGTTCCATGGACGCTGCGGTCTGCTGCAGGTTGGACGCCTGTTCCTCCGTGCGTTGCGACAGGTCGGCGTTGCCGGTGGCGATCTGGCTCGAGCCCGTGGCGATGCAGTCGCTGCTGTGGCGCACCTGGCCGACCACATCCACGAGGCTCTCGATCATTGTCTTCAGCGCCGCCAGCAACTGGCCCGTCTCGTCGCGGCTCGTAACCTCGACGCGTGCGCTCAGGTCGCCCGATGCGACGGTCTGCGCCAGCGCCACGGCCCGGGCGATGGGCCGCGTGATGGAGCGCGTGATGGCCAATCCGAGCGCCGCCGCGAGCAGTGTCGCCGTCGCCGACAGCGCGACCATCAGGATGGTGGCGCTCCGGGCCTGTGCCGCTGCGTCCGCGGCGAAACCCTGCATGCCCTTGACCTGCGACTCGACCAGTGCCTGCAGCGCGGCCAGGTAATCGTTCTGCGTGGGAATCAGCGTCTTCATGAGAAAGGCCGCAGCCTCGTCGCGCCGCCCCGCGAGGGCGAGGTCGGCGAGCCGGCTGCTTGCGTCGATGAACGGCTTGCGCGCCTGGACGGCGTGCTTCAAGGCCGCCGTCCCTTCCGCCGTGTGGATGGTGGCCTGGAGCTTGGCCAGTGCGTCCTCGATGACAGGCGCGACGGACATGGCCTTGGCCACCTCTTCCTTGACGATCTCGGGATCGGTCGCGACGAGGGCCGTGCGCACCGCGCGCGAACGCAGCTCGACCTTGTCCTGGATCAGGTTGGCCAGGGCGATCTTCACGTAGCGATCGTTGACGATCACGTCCGTGTTGGCGTCGACGGCCTCGATCCGCGAGATGCCGACGACCGCCATCGTGACCAGCAATGCGATCACGGCGGCGAAGCCGATGGCGAGGCGGGTTCCGATAGTCAAGTTCCTGATGGTGTCCATGGTGTCTCCGATCTGCTAGCGACGACGCCCGGGGAGAAGGCCCCGGGAAGGCGCCGAGGCCGGTAGCGGCCCCCGCGCGGGGTGGGGCGGGCGCGCGTCCAGGAGCGTCCTGCCTTGCTTTGCAGTGTAGGAAGCATCAAAGTGGATAGATCGGTTGAAATGGGCATTATGGGTAGATCAATTCTCTGCGGCAGAATCCAGGCGGGGAGCGCCGGCCGATCGCGGAGCGGCAGACCAACACATGGATCCAAGCAAGTCGTCCTATTCGCCACGACAACTCGCGCAGTTGCTGGGCGTGTCCGTCCAGAGCGTCCAGCGCTGGGTCGACGCCGGCAGGCTCCGGGCCTGGAAGACCCCCAGCGGGCACCGCAAGATCGACGGCGCCTCCGCGCAGGCGCTGATCGATGCGATGCGCGCGGGTGGCGGCGGGCCGGCGGCCGCGTCGGCCGGCTCGTCCCCGCGCGTCCTGATCGTCGACGACGACCCGGCCGCCCTCGAACTGGTTGAAATGCTGGTGGAGGAGGCCTTTCCGAACGCCGCCGTCACCAAGGCGCGCAACGGCTTCGAGGGACTGCAGGCACTGGGCCGCGTGACGCCGGACATCCTGGTCACGGACATCGTGATGCCGCACATCGACGGGCTGGAGATGCTGCGCTATCTCGCGGCGCAGCCCGATCGGCCCGGCCTGGTCATCGCGACCTCGTTCCTGCAGCCGGATGAACTGGAGCGCCGTGGCGGCCTGGACCCCGACGTGGCGTTCCTGCCCAAGCCGCTGGACCCGGCCGCCTTCGTGGCGCTGCTGCGCGAGCGTCATCCGGGGCGCTGACGACTCCCGTCGTCATTGACGCATGGTTAGCTCGCCGTCATGACAGCGGTGAAGCAAGACGCTAGCGTTCCGCGAGACATCCACCAGCAAGCGGGAACTGACGTGTCCAAGCCCATCTCCCGAGGCGAGCGCCTTCATGATTGGCCAGACCCTGCGCGCCGCGCCTTGTCGCTCGCGCTCGGGCTCTTTCCAGCGGCATCCGAAAGCGTGGTTCGCCGGGTACCGCGACCCGGAACTGCCGTCCGGCCTGTTCGCCGGAATCGACGCCTTCTCCAGCCTCTCCATCGCACCCCGGACGGGCCACGGCTTGCGTATCTACGCCGGAGCGCTCAGTGCAGCGGCGGTTGCTGCGTTGGCCAAACGACAGCCCGGCGCATCGCGGCCACGATTCGACGAGACGAGCGGCCCAGGCTGATCCAGCGCGACACATCGCTGTGTCGCGGGAGATCCATCCAACTTCACGAAGTGCGATGTTCGCGAGGACCATGATGACGTGCCAGCAAGGACCTCGGCACGCGGGCGCACCGGGTTGGAGGATCCGGGCCCGACGTCTTCTTGCGCCCCTGTTCCTGCTGTTCGCCGCCACAGCCGCGTGGGCGGGGCCGTTGCCAGGCCGGCGTGTCGAACCGCTCGAGGGTTCCTGGCGCTTCCTTCGGGCAGACGTGCCCGCGGCCAGTGCCGAGGACTTCGACGACTCGGCCTGGACGGTCGTGACGCTGCCCCATACGTGGAACGGCGTCGATGGCGAGGCTGGAGGCGACTACTATCGGGGCCCCGGATGGTATCGCCGGGAGTTGTCGTTGCCGGCGATGCCGTCGTCTCCGGGCGCACTGCAGCGCTTCCTGCAATTCGACGGCGCCGCCCTGATCGCCGATGTCTGGGTCAACGGCCATCCCGTGGGACACCATGAAGGCGGCTACGGCGCATTCCGCGTCGATATCGGCTCGTGGCTGCATCGTGGACGCAACGTCGTCGCGGTGCGCGTCGACAATTCGCAGTCCAGGCAGGTAGCACCGCTGGGCGGCGACTTCACCGTGTTCGGGGGGCTGTATCGGACCGTCGAGCTGATCACCGTCAACGCGCTCCACGTCGACCTGCTGGACGATGGCGGACCGGGCGTCTACGTTGCCGCCAACGACATCACGCCGGAACGTGCGGTGCTTGCGGTGCAGCTACGGCTGTCCGTCCCCGGCAGCGCTCACGCGCGCCTGCGACTCCGCTGGACGCTGGTCGATGCGCGTGGGCAGCAGGCCCTGCGTGCAACCGTGCCTGTCGGCGTCTCCGCGGCGCGCGCGCGCGCGGTCATGCAGACCTTGGTCGTGCCGCATCCACATCTGTGGCAAGGGGTGGATGATCCGTATCTGTACACGCTGCGCGTCGAGGTGCTGGATCGTCATGCGGTGGTCGATCAGGTCGAGGTACCGGTGGGCATTCGCAAGTTCTCGATCGATCCGGGCCGGGGCCTCCTGCTGAATGGCCTTCCCTACGCCGTCCACGGCGTCAACCTGTTCCACAGTGGTCGCCCCGGCAAAGGTCTCGCCGTCACCGATGCGCAGGTCGATGAGGACTTCAGCGCGCTCAGCGAACTGGGCGCGACCGGCCTGCGGCTCGTGCACTTCCAGCATCCGCAACGAGCCTACGACGACGCCGACAGACTGGGTTTCGTGCTCTGGTCCGAGATCCCCCTGAACTCGGCCATGGATGACAGCCCCGCCTTCCACGCCAACCTCGTCCAGCAGCTGCGCGAGCTGGTCAAGCAGAACTACAACCATCCCTCGGTTCTCGTCTGGGGGCTGGGCAACGAGGTGTACCGGTCTGACGCGGCAAGCCATGCACTTCTCGCGGAGTTGCAGCGCGCGGCCAAGGCGCTGGATCCGCATCGACTCACGAGCTATGCCCATTGCTGTGCCGCCGACGATGATGCACTGACCCGACAGACCGACTTGATCGCGTTCAATCGCTACTACGGCTGGTACGACGGCACGCTGGCCGATATCGGCAGCTGGGCGGACCGGGTGCACGCCGCCCAGCCTGCACGCGCCATGGCCGTGAGCGAATATGGTGCTGGAGCCAGCGTGTTGCAGGAGGAAGAGCCGCCAACACGCCCGATCCCGGCGAGCCACTGGCATCCCGAGCAGTACCAGGCACTGTTCCATGAAGCGTATTGGCGCCAGCTCCGCGTCCGACCGTGGCTGTGGGCCACCTTCGTGTGGGTCGGGTTCGACCTGCCCTCCGCTGGCCGCGACGAAGGCGATCGCCGCGGCGTCAACGACAAGGGACTGGCGACCTACGACAGGCAGACGCGCAAGGACGCGTGGTATTGGTACCAGGCGAACTGGAGCCGCAAGCCCATGCTGCACCTCGTCAATCGGCGCGCGCCGCCGCGAGGCGGAAGGCCAGCGAACGTCAAGGTCTATACGAACCTTGGCGAGGTCACGCTGCTCGTCGATGGCGCGAGCCTGGGCTCGCGTCGTGCATCGGACCACATCGCGACCTGGGAAGGCCTCGTACTGTCCGCTGGCGTCCACCGTCTCATCGCCAAGGGTGCCGGCGATGCCAGCGATTCGATGGAGTGGAACGTGGTGGTGCCCGATTGATGCCCGTCGAGCCTGGGAGCACGTTCATCTGCATCGGACTGAAGGCCGGCCCGGCGCCGGGGGGCTGTTCGGCAATTGCCAGCGGCGGGCGCCGGATCAACGCCTTGTCGGTGCCAGTGTCAGCAACGTGATGTCATTGCTGCGCATCGTCACCGTGAAGTCCAGGGCGCCGTTGCTGCGCACATGCACGATGCGTTTCGTCTCGGGCAGGTCCCGGGTGAGCGACTGCAGCTTGGCCAGCTGCGTGGCGTCGAGCTGCCTGGGCGAACCCATCTCGAGGTAGGCGGTGTGAGCGTCGTTGACCTTGTAGCCGGCGCGGTGCAGTTCGAGCCGGTACGTCCCGGGCTTGAGGTTGCGCAGCGCCAGCGTGATCGGCCTGGCCGGGCCGTTGGGCACGGGCTTGCCGAAGAAGATGCTGTTGCTCTTGCCGTTCTGGTCGGGATGCTGCCAGTCCCAGGCAACGACGGTCGTCCTGTCGCCGTCTGCCGCCGCCAGCACCTGATCGTCGGCGCTGGGTATCTCGTTGCCGCGCAGGGCGTTCAGGTACTTGTAGGCGAACCAGGCCGGCTTGCGCACGCCCTCGCGGGTCATCAGGCCGAAGCCGCCGTGGAATGGCGCGTCGGGCGGCCCCGGCTCCTCGAACAGGTCGCTGTAGGTCCAGTAGCTCATCGCCTGGGCCACCCCGCGCGTGGCGCGCAGCTTGGTCAGGATCCAGGGAGCGGTGACGTAGCTGTCGTGCACCTTGTCGCGCGGGCTGTAGCTGGTGCTCCACTCCGTGACGTAGAGCGGCAGTGCGGGAAAGGCCGAGGCCTCGATCTCCTGCCGGTTGCGTCGAACGTCGCCGACGATCGAGTTCGGGTCGATCGCGAGGATGCGGTCCGACTTGCCGTATTCGTCGAAGAAGCCCTCGGTCACGCCATAGGTGTGGGTGGTGACGAAGTCGACCGGGACATCGTTGGCCTTGGCATAGGCCAGGAATTCGGGCACCCAGGCCGCACCGGCGGTGGCGGGGCCGCCGACTCGCAGATCAGGATCGACGCGCTTGAGCGTGCGTGCCGTGAGCGCGTACAGATCGAAGTAGTCCTTCGGGTTCGCACCTTCGAAGAACCCGGCCAGGTTCGGTTCGTTCCAGAACTCGAACAGCCATTGGTGCACCTCGGCAGGGCCGTAGCGCTGGATCATGTGGCGGGCGAAGGCCTCGACCAGTTCGACCCAGGGGCCGGGCTGCGGACGCGAGCTGTTGCCCTTCCAGTAGAAGACCGTCTGCTCGGAGGTCTTCATCGCCGACGGCGTGAATCCGAGCTCGACAAAGGGCCTGATGCCCCGCGCGAGCAGGTCGTCATAGAGCTTGTCGATGCCGCTGAAGTCGTAGGTGATGCGGCCGTCGACCTTGCGCACGGTGCCGAGCGCGTCATGGAAGATGTCGTGGAAGCGGACATAGCGAAAGCCGAGCTCGTCCACGGCGGTCTTGAGTTGCGCCAGGTTCTCCGGCCGACGCGTGGTGCCGGGGTAGTCGGCGCCGACCGACAAGTCGAAGAAGCGGTCGACCGGCTTGATCGCCGCGGCGCGGTCGAGGGTCACCGTGCGGACGTCGGGCGCCGCGCATGCTGCGCCACCCAGGCCGAGCGAGAACAGCGCGGCCACCAGCGGCCGCAGCATCGAAAGGGGCGGGACAAGGCGGGGAGTCGTCATCGGGGTGGGAGAGTGGTGAAAGGAAAGGAGCCGCGCGTGCCGCCCGGCCGACGTCTTGCGGGACTCCACGTTGCCATGGGCCAGGCGGGCGCGGACCCCGATTTGATATAGCGATATATCTGTTGGATCGTAATTTGTTTGGTGCCCGAACTAACTTAAGGAAAACACCTATGCGGGCGCATGTGGTCGCGGGGCCTGTGCGCCGTACCGCGATGAAACAGTGGTGACTAAATCGAAACGTTAAATCAGCGATGCGGCGGCGGCTTGGACGGCGCCAGGGAGGCGCCCTGATCGTGCCGGAAAGGGCCGCCTCCACGAGCGGCGATGGCGACGGACGACGCCGTCGGTGCGCGGCGTCGACAGGCGAGGAATCGCCCCCGGGGACCGTGCGATACGGTTCGGATGGTGGCAGTTGGCACGCTCGCTGGGCACGCGAGCTCACTAACATCGCCGTCCATCGCACACCCCGCATCGCCACCCACATGTCCAAGCTCCCCGAACCCATTCGTCCGCTCCATGGCTTGTTCGGCCTGGCCGTCGCCGTGGCCCTTGCCTCGTGTGGTGGCGGCGGAGATGGCGCCTCCGCGGCACCCTCTTCGAGCCCGACGCCGGCGCCCGCACCCGCACCAGCGCCGGCGCCCGCACCCGCACCTGCGCCTGCACCCGCACCCGCACCCGCACCCGCACCCGCACCCGCACCCGTGCCTGCGCCTGCACCTGCACCTGCACCTGCACCAGCACCAGCACCAGCACCAGCACCAGCACCAGCACCAGCACCAGCACCTGCGCCCGCACCTGACTTCGCGATCCGATGGACCGATGTCCACCAGACCATGGATGGCTTCGGCGCCTCCGATGCCTGGCACGGCCCGTTGACCAGTGCCCAGGCCGACCTGTACTTCAGCCCCACGGCAGGCATCGGGTTGTCCTTGCTGCGCATGGGCATCAGCCCGGACGGCGGCACTTTCTCGAACTGGAACAACGCCAAGCTCGCCATCGCGCGAGGCGCCAAGGTCTGGGCGGCGCCCTGGTCCCCGCCGGCGAACCTGAAGACGACGGCCGATCTCAATTCCGGCTCGCTGCGCACCGACGCCTACGCGACGTGGGCCGGCACGCTGGCCGCATTCGTGTCGAACTTCAACGCGAACGTCGGTACACCGCTGTACGCGATCTCGGCGCAGAACGAGCCTGACTTCGACACGAAGCAGGCCTATGACATGTGCCTGTACGACTTCCCCCAGATGGCCTCCTTCGTCGACCAGCTGGGCGGCGCCATTGCCGCCCTGAAGCTGGCGTCGCCACCGAAGATCATCGCGCCCGAAGCGGCGTCCTGGGGCAACCTGTGGAAATACAGCGCGGCCATCGATGCCGATCCGGTCGCCCATGCGAGCGTCGGGATCTTCGCGTCGCACCAGTACGGCGGCGTCAGCAACTACCAGGCCCAGGGCGCCCCGTTGTGGGAGACCGAGCAGTCCTCGTTCGAGGCCTTCGATCCGTCGCTCGTGCATGCCTTGAAGGTGGGGGCCTGGATCAACGAGGCCATCACCTCGGGCAACGCCAGCGCCTGGCACTACTGGTGGCTCAACGGCATCAACGATGACAACGAAGGGCTGACCGGCAGAAAGGGCGATTTCCAGCTGACCAAGCGGCTCTTCGCCCTCGGCAACTACGCACGCTTCGTTCGCCCCGGCTGGGTGCGGATCGGCGTCGACGGCAGCGCGGCCGGGGCGCTCGTGACGGCATTCAGGAACCCCGCGTCGGGCGACTTCGCCATCGTCGTCGTCAACGCGGGCGGTGCCGCGACGCGCACCTTCTCGATCGCCGGCGCCGACGGCACGGCCGTATCGGCCTACGTGACCGCCGACACCGCCCTGGGCGCCATCGGCACCGACGGCAATCTGTCGTTGGGCTCCTCGTCGCAGCAGGTGCCGGCCGCCATCGCGATCGCCCAGGGCCGGTTCACGGCGCCCGTGCCGCACGGCATCGTGACCTTCGTCGGCCACACCCGATAGCGCCAGATGTCCAGCCTGCGTCGTTCTCGCCCGGCCCTCATGCCGCGTCGCCTCGCGGGGTGGCTGCTGATCCCCCTGGCCATGACGGGTTGCGGTGGCGGTGGCGACACGACGGGCTCCGCTGCCAAGCCCGGCCCGGTCCCCGCGCCTGCGCCTGCACCCGCACCTGCACCTGCACCTGCACCTGCAC
>Ga0207667_10006264_pt1 | contig 14444 bp, 15 predicted proteins | sample KBSCornC52_FD_184301 | JGI IMG/M metagenome (GOLD analysis project Ga0207667, IMG submission 184301) | Corn rhizosphere microbial communities from Kellogg Biological Station, Michigan, USA - KBS Corn C5-2 (SPAdes) (version 2) | ecosystem: Host-associated > Plants > Roots > Rhizosphere > Soil ... | reverse complement strand
GCTCGCGGTTGATTCGACGGCGGACGACGGCGAGGCCCGAGAGGCGCGTGAGCTTGCAATCAAGGCGAGCGTCAGCGTCATGGCTGGAATAGTCGGGATGCTGCTGTCCATGCTTTTCATGGGGAATTCAGCGATCAACTACTTGCTGCTCGCGATGTCCGTCGCAGTCCTCTTGTGGGCTGGCCGCGATATCTACAGGCGAGCCTGGAAAGCTCTCAGTCATCGCTCGGCCGACATGAACACACTCGTCGCGCTCGGCACCGGTTCGGCGTTCGTCTACTCGGTGGTGGCGACCCTGGCCCCGAGTCTCTTCGCGCGTAACGGAATCGCGCCAGACGTCTACTACGAAGCGGTCATATTCATCATTGGCCTGGTCCTCGCCGGGAGGGCAATCGAGGCACGGGCGCGGCGCAAGACTTCCGAGGCACTGCACAAGCTCGTGACGCTGTTGCCATCGACGGCTCGGGTCGAAAAGGGCGGGGCGTGGATCGATACGCCCCTCTCGCAGGTGATATCGGGTGACACAATAGTTGTCCGGCCGGGCGAGCGCGTGCCTGTGGATGGAACGATCATCGAAGGCACCAGTGATATCGACGAGTCGATGTTGACCGGTGAGCCACTTCCTGTGGCGAAGACCATTGGCGGCCAGGTTGTCGGTGGAACTCTGAACACCACTGGAGCGTTCAGTTTTCGGGCGACGAGCATCGGCGCCGACAGCGTTCTCGCGCGCATCGTAAAACTGATGCGCGATGCGCAAAGCTCCCGCGCTCCTATTCAACGCCTGGCGGATCGCGTCAGCGCCGTGTTCGTCCCGGTCGTGGTCTCGATTGCAATCGTCACTTTTCTAGCCTGGTATTTTCTCGCTGACACCGCGGCGTTGCCGCGCGCGATCGCAGCCGCGGTTTCCGTCTTGATCATCGCTTGCCCGTGCGCCATGGGACTTGCGGTTCCCACGGCAGTCATGGTTGCTACAGGGCGCGGGGCGGAACTCGGGCTATTGATCAAGGGCGGCGAGATCCTGCAGCGAGCCGGCGATGTGACCACCGTAGTGCTGGACAAAACCGGAACCGTTACCGAGGGGATTCCGTCCATCGCTCGCGTGACCGCGATCGGCACCGAGACGGAATCCGAGGTGCTCGCCGCAGCCGCTTCGCTGGAAAGACACTCGGAGCATCCGGTCGGGATGGCGATCGTCCGAGCGGCCGGTGAGCTGGGCGGTCGACTCGAGATAGTCGACGACTTTCGATCGCATACGGGCAGCGGCGTCACTGGTCGCGTTCGCAATCGCAGAATTGCGGTAGGCAATGCCCACCTCATGCAACACCTAGGGGTGAACGTCGATGGTGCCGAGCAGCCGGCGGCAGCGCGTGAAATCGCAGGCGCGAGCGAATTGTTTGTCGCCATCGATGGCAGCGTCGCAGGGATCATCGTCGTCACCGATGCCGTTCGAGCTTCGTCCCGGGAAGCAGTCAACAAGCTCCGCAGTCTGGGGATCGATGTAGTCCTACTCACTGGAGACAGACAATCCACCGCCGAGTCGGTTGCAGCTGCGACGGGCATCCAACGATTTGTAGCAGAAGTGCTGCCTCAGGAAAAGGTGACGGAGATTCGCAGTCTTCAGGGGAAGGGCAGAGTTGTGGCGATGGTCGGCGACGGAATCAACGATGCGCCGGCGCTTGCTCAGGCTGATATCGGTATATCGATGCCCAGAGGGACAGACATCGCCATTGAGGCAAGTGACATCGCACTCATGCGGAGCGATCTGCGCGGAGTTCCAACGGCGATCTCTCTCTCGAGACGGACCATGGTGACAATGAAACAGAATTTGTTCTGGGCTTTCGTCTACAACGCGATCGGAATCCCGATCGCCGCTGGAGTCTTGTTCCCTCTCACCGGGCTGATGCTCAGTCCTATCATCGCCAGCGCGGCAATGGCTCTCAGCTCGGTGAGCGTCGTCACGAACAGTCTCAGATTGCGCCATGCGCGGCTTGTCTGAGACGTCCAGGAGTTGAGATGAAGACGAATGTGAAAGGCGGTGCAAAAACCGACGTGATCAATGGAGCGGAGTGCGGGTGCGCGGTTCGCGAAGCGCCCGTTCGGTCTCGAAAAGCACTTGGGGTCGACCCTGATGTAAAAGCGCGCAACCTGACGCGACTCAGGAGGATCGAAGGGCAAGTGCGGGGACTGCAGAAAATGGTGGATGAGGACCGGTACTGCGCGGACATTCTCACTCAGATCTCCTCCGTGCAGGAGGCGCTGCGCTCGGTCGGGCGCGAGCTGATGCGGAACCATCTTCGCCACTGTGCCACAGGCGCGATACGGACTGGCGGACAGCAGGCCGACCGCATGTACGATGAGTTGGTCGATCTCATGTACACTCATAGTCGATAGAGTGAGTGGACGACTGTCTGAGTTGAGCCTCGCTCGCAAGTTGTAACCCCCTGAACCTGCCCTGAAACCACGGCACCCTTGCGCACGTAGTGTCCTAATGTGATAGTACAAGCAGACAATGCCTACTTTCGTCGTGGATTCGAGCAGCCCAACCCCGATCTACGCTCAACTGGAGCGATCCATTCGAGCCGCGATTGCGACAGGGGAACTGGAGCGAGGAGCGCAGCTCCCGACGGTGCGCCAGCTCGCCGTGGATCTCGCCGTTAACGCCAACACCGTGGCGAGGGTCTACGCCCAGCTCGAGAGAGATGGAATGCTCGAGACTCGACGAGGAGTGGGCACTTTCGTTCCGGAATCTCCGTCGCCGCAGGCGACACGAGCGCACCGTGAGCGCGAGCTGCGCGAGCTGATCCAACGCTTTGTTGGCGACGCGGCGCTGTTGGGATTCACTTTACCCGAGCTAATCAACCAGCTCAGAAACGAGGAGAAGAAATAAATGCCTGGCATGGACGAAGTTCTCGCAGCACGACGCGCGGCGCGGGCTTCACGCTCGCAAAGTCGTGCCAACGTGGTTTCGATTTTTATTCTGGTGGTTTCCGTCCTCACGGGGATTCTGCTGACAGGCGCCACTCAGAACCCGGCTTGGCTCGCGATCTTCGTGCTGGGCGGTTTCTTCTTCTCTCAATCCCCCAAGATCGCGAAGCAGTGGGAGCGAGCCGTTGTTCTTCGCCTCGGCAAATACACGGGCTTGCGGGGTCCGGGCCTCTTCTGGATCACGCCATTCGTCGAGACGATTTCGATCTACATCGATCAGCGCGTCATCACCACGAGCTTCGCTGCCGAGGAGACGCTGACCTCCGACACGGTGCCGGTTAACGTCGACGCCGTGCTCTTCTGGATGGTTCACGATTCCGAGAAGGCAGCGCTCGAGGTTCAGGACTACACTCAGGCCGTCAGCTGGGCAGCCCAGACTGGATTGCGCGACATCATCGGTCGTACCTCGCTCAGCGAGCTGCTTCGCGGGAGGGAGCGCATAGAGGCCGAGCTGCAAGCCCTGATCGACCAGAGATCGAATCCGTGGGGCGTCACGGTGCAGTCGGTGGAGATGCGCGACATTGTGATCCCGACTTCACTTCAGGACGCGATGTCACGCGAAGCACAGGCGTCGCGCGAGAAGTCGGCGCGCATCATCCTCGGTCAGGCGGAAGTCGAGATCGCGCACCTGTTCTTCGAGGCGGCGAAGTCCTACGAGGGCAATCCGACCGCGCTGCATCTCCGCGCGATGAACATCCTCTACGAGGGACTCAAGGAAAAGGGCGCGCTGATGGTTGTCCCGAGCAATGTGGTGGAGTCGATGGGCTTGGGCGGCATGATGGGCGCCGCCGCTCTCAGGCCAACATTGACTCAGGCGAGCCCGAAGGTCGCCACACCCGCGGTCTAGCTGCCGCGGACAGTCTCCGGAGTACGCTGGCCGGCGCCGAGCATCGGCGCCGGCTGATTTTCAGAGAGCAGCTTGGTCACGAATCGCTGACCCTCTGAGATTCGCTCGATCTCTATCGCGATTGCATCGACCGACGCTTCCAACCGTTCCAATCTCTGAGCTGTCTCCGTGAACACGGCTGGCGGCGGACCGGGGCGCGCAGCTCTCTTCCAGAGAGAGCGCGCGAAACCAGCCGCCAGTGGAAAAGCGATCAGTATGATGGAGAGGATCGAGAGCGTCATTACGTCTTTCGTTCCGAGGCCGGCGAAAACCGGTGGGCTCGCGGTGGTCGCTAGCAAACCCGCCGCCGGACTCGTGAGCGCCTCCCCCGTCTGCTGAATATCCGATTCCAGCTGGAGCTGACGTGCGTCGAGCAACGCCAGTCTAGCCTCCAGTCCACGCATTGCGGTCGCGTCCCCGGTTTGCTTCAGCTGGCTAATCAATCTCGAGCGACGACCATCAACTGATTGGAGCTGGTTGGAGAGCTCCTCGCGCCGCGCCTTCAGTGCCTCGATATCGCGAGCGGTCCGCGGCATTGGAAGCGTGATCGGGCCTGCGCCGGATGGACCACCACCGATCGTGATCGCTTCGGAGCCAGGCCCACCGGGGATTGTGATTTGCGCACCGCGACCAGGCCCGGGACCTTGAAATACGAACACGGGGGCAGTGGGAGCGCTGGTGCTTGGGCGGGCGGGTACCTGAGCAGTGGGCGGGGTAGGGGCCTGAATAGTCATCCGCATAGCTATAACCTACGAAGCAGGTGAGTGTCGAGTTGCAGGAGCTTCCGCCGTCTCGCTCGCTGGGGGACTATCGAACTCGTACGGATTCTTTTTCTGCTCAGCGCCGACGCGCCCCGGCTCTATGTCTGCCCGCGCATAAACCTCGGACCGCACTGGCGAATCGTCCTGCCTCCGCAGAATCGCGATCTGGCCAATGTGTGTCAGCGCGTCCGAGATGGGGCCCTGGAATAACTCCTCCGCGCTCGCGCCAAGCGGCGCGTCCGACGCGAGATATCTGTCGAACTCGAGAAGGGAAGCGTGGAACCGGGCGGTTTCCGCCCTCCACGATTTTGGTTTCGATTGAACCCATTTGGCATTTCCCTTCGCCATGGTGAGCGCCCAATCGAACAGATCGGCCATATGCGCGACAATCTCCACCGGAGTGCGAGCAGCCTTGCCCAGCTGAAAATTCCCAAACCCGGCTGGAGCAAAACGCTCTACCTTGGCCGCGCGATACGCGATCGTGGCGAGCGTGTGGCGGAGGAAAGCGCGCGTAGGATCTTTCAATGCCAGTCGGGTTCGTCGCTCAGTGTGTCGACGTGGATCCGGCTCGCGGACGCCTTGCCCGAGAGGCGTTGCCACCCGCCGCTGGTGTTGCTGTGTGCAACGGCTATCTCGAAGCTGTCGGGTGGGAACCAGCGCGCGTGGTTGAAATCCTCGTCGCAGTCGCATCCCCCGCCTCCGGGACCTTTCATCACGATTGCCCCCGTCTTGAGCTCGCGCACGATTCCGTACGTTCCAGGATTCACGGGCGTGGTGTCCTCACCCACATAAGCGAGGTAGCGGCCGTCGGGGGAAACGAGCACGTCCTGATACGACGACCACACGTCGTCGGGAATCGGGCTTGTCTCGATGCGATGCGTTCCGAGTCGCAGTCTGAAGATCTGCCGCTGTGGGGTGGATGAATCCTCTGACAGCTGCAGGAGTCCGATTACGAGCGTATCGCCGACGAGCACGGGAGCCGGCGGAATGACGTTCCTGATCGTATCAGCGCCGAGCGGCGAAATAACTTCGATGCGATAAACTGTTCCCGTGTCCTCCATGGGTTGCCAGGATTCCGTATAGGTGGAATCGATCACGCGGATGCGTGTCCCCGAGCGGTTATCCCCGCTCGAGCAGGCGCCAACAATCCACGCCGCGCCGGCGCCGATCAGAATCAAGACGACGCGCGCGCGATTCATGATTAGTTCCGGCCCTCGTCGTCGGTGTCGGCTCCCGATGCGGGTCGACTCGGCGGCGTCTTTATTTCTTCGGTGCTCGGAACGATCACCGGCAGACCGGCCGACGTCAGTGTCGCGTTCATCGCCGATAGACCAGCGAGTGCATCGCGCATTGCGGAGAGCTGTCGGTCGAGCTGCGCCGATAAGTCGTTGAACACGGTGTAAGACTGGCTCGTCGGTTTGGCATCGGCTCCGCCAACGACGCCGGAAAGGGCGGCGATCTTGTTGTTCAGTTTGATCGGATAGTTGAGAGGGTCCTGGCTCGACTGATTCCTGACCTGATAGATCTCACCTTCGATCGAGGAGAGTCGATTCGTCAGTTCGGAGGCAGCCTGCGAAAAGGCGCCGCCCTTGTCCGCGGGCATCCGCTTCAAGCGATCCGCGAGCTGCCCTTTGACGTTGCGGATGGTCTTCACTGCATCGTTGGCCTGACTGGTCTTGTCGCGAATACGCATTAGAAAGTCGAATTGCTCCTTGAGATCCGCGTTGCTCGCCTTGCTCCTCGGATCTCTGACGACTGTTAGAGGCTGCGTATACGTCTGACCGTTCACATGCAGGCGTACGGAGTAAGTGCCTGGGAGGACTACTGGTCCCGCGATGCTGCCCGCCCAAAGAATCATGTTCTCGAATACGGAAGGATCAGGATAGCGCAGATTCCATGCGAACATATTGAGTCCTGCCTTGTTCGCTACACGTGGCGGCGGGGGTCTGCGCACGGGTCCTTCTTCGCCCGGTGGCGCTTCTTCGCTTCTTGCTTCAGTGCGCACCGTCGTGTCGGGCGCCATGCCCGCGCGCCGCAGACTATCGTTGCGCGCAGTGCGAATACTGTCGGCGCGGACTGAATCGGCCGCCACCGTCGGATCCTGCTGGCTGGTGAAAGTGCGAATGACGGCTCCCTTCGGATCGAGGAAATCGATTGTCACCAATTGGCGAGGCTGTGCCAGCAAGTAGTAGATCACACCGCCCGATGGCGGATTGGATCCGCTCGGATGTCCTCCAGCTGCGCCTGTGCCTCCTCCTCCGCCGAACCCCGCGCGGTAAACTTTGCGCGGCTTGAACAGGTGCGCGGCCTGGCGGGGGATATCCGGACTGAGCTGGCGAAGGGCGGAGAGGTCGTCGAGAATCCAGAAAGAGCGGCCGTGCGTAGCCGCGATCAAGTCACCTTCCTTTATCGCAAGATCGTGAACGGGAACGATCGGGAGGTTTCGACGCAGAGATTGCCAGTTGGCGCCGTCGTCGAACGAGACCCACACTCCGCGTTCGGTGCCCGCGTAAAGCAGGCCGGCCCGCTCCGGGTCCTCGCGTAGCACGCGGGTGAATTCGGTCGCCGGAATCCCGTTCGTGATCAATGTCCAGGTCGCGCCGTAGTCGGTGGTCTTGTACAGGTAGGGCTTCATGTCGTCGAGCTGGTACCGGTTCGCAGCGAGGTACGCCGTGCCCGCACCAAAGTTCGATGCCTCGATCATGGAGATTCGTGCCCATTCCGGCAGCCCCGCCGGCGTCACGTTCTTCCACGTCTTTCCGCCGTCGCGAGTAACGTTGACCAAACCATCGTCGGAGCCCGCCCAGATCACGCCGGCGGTGCGCGGCGATTCAGCGATCGTGAAAACCGTAGCGTAGTACTCGACGGATGTCTGATCCTTCGTGATCGGTCCGCCAGAAGCGCCAAGCGTGCGCGGGTCGTGTCGCGTCAGATCAGGACTGATCGCCCGGAACGTCTGGCCCTCGTCGTCAGTCTGAAAAATCACGCTGCTGCCGACGTACATCCGTGCGGGATTATGTGGTGAGATGACGATCGGGTAGGTCCACTGAAAGCGATACTTCGCGTCAGCGGCATCGTGGCCCATCGGGTTGTTCGGCCACGGATTGACATCGCGCTCGAAGCCGGTCTTGATGTCCTTTCTTGTGAGGAGACCGCCGTACGATCCGGCGAAAACGATGTCGGGCGTATCGGGACGGACCGCGATGTACCCGCTCTCACCGCCGCCGACGTCGTACCAGTCGCCGATGTCGATTCCTCCGGCCTTCCGACTCGGACCGCACAGCGTCGAGTTGTCCTGCTGCGCGCCGCAGACTCGATAGGGAAAATGGTTCGTCGTCACTACGTGATAGAACTGCGCTGTCGCCTGATCCTGCTCCGTCCACGATTTCCCACCGTTGAACGACACATTCGCGCCGCCATCGTTCGACTCGATCATCCTGTCCGGGTCGTTCGAAGCGATCCACAAATCGTGGTTGTCGCCATGAGGCACCTGGATCGGACGGAATGTCTTGCCGTCGTCGGTTGAGCGGTACATGCCGGTATTGAGCACGTAGATCGATTTGTCATTCTTCGGGTCAGCGAAAATGCGAGTATAGTACCACGCGCGTTGGCGCAGTCTTCGATCGCTGTTGGTCCGCGTCCACGTCGCGCCGCCGTCGGTGGAGCGGAAGACTCCACCGGAGTCCGCTTCAACGATTGCCCAGAGCTTGTTCGAGTTACTGGGTGAGACGGCGATGCCGATGTTGCCGATCACACCGAGCGGCAGCCCGGGATTGTGCGTCAGCTCCGTCCAATGTTCCCCGCTGTCGATTGATTTGAATATCCCGCTGCCGGCTCCGCCCGATACGAGCTGCCACGGAGTGCGCCACGCCTGCCAGAATGCGGCGTAGATGATTTCAGGGTTGTTGGGATCCAGCACGAGATCCGTGATGCCGGTGGAATCGTTCCGGAAGAGAATCTTTCTCCAGTTCTTCCCGCCATCCGTGGTCTTGAACACGCCACGCTCGGAGTTGGGCCCGAATACGTGTCCCTGTGCTCCCACGTAGACGATGTCGGGGTTCGTCGGATTCACGCGCACGCGGGAGATCTGGCGCGTCTCGACGAGGCCGAGCGAAGTCCATGTTTTCCCCCCATCGCTGGTGCGCCAGACACCATCCCCGTGAGAGACGTTTCCACGAATCGGATATTCCCCCGCGCCAACGTACACAATGTCGGGATTCGATTCGCTGACCCCGATTGCGCCGATGGTTCCACCAAAATACTTGTCGGTTACAGGTGCCCACGTGATTCCGCCGTCGGTCGTCTTGAACACTCCGCCACCGGTCGTCCCGAAGTAGTACTCATTGGGGCGTTTGGCTGACCCGGCCACCGCAACCGACCGCCCTCCCCGAAACGGGCCGATCTCGCGCCACCGGAGCGCCGCGAGGCTGCTGGTATCGTATGCAGTTGCCGGGCTCGTCGTACGCATTGTCTGCCCGCCGGAAAGGGCTTGGGCTTGAGATACGGCAGGGCACGGGATCAGCGACATCGTAGTAACTGCGGCGCCGAACATGGCGGGGATTAACCGAGACTTCACGAATGGATCTCCGGGGCGGGCGAGGTTGATGGGGCGCTACTATGTAGCAAACACCTCAACCCGTCGGCAAGTAGCGGCTGCTACCGCAGAAACCGTTCGGCGAGCTGCGCGAGCCTTTCGTCTCCATCCTGCTCGGCTCGCGCGCGAATGGTTTCGACAAAGGGACGCAGTTTTTTTTTCGCCCCAATAGTATCCGGTAGCGCTCTCGGCACTCCCAGTGTCGCCGGATCGCGCGCCCTCGAGCAACGCTTCGGCCGCCGCCTGGTCGTATCCCGGATCTGTGCGCGCGGGAAGGGCATACCGCTTTCCAGGATCGCCCCATCCAGCATCTTCCTTGACGAATGCTCGCGACATCTCGAATGCCCTCGACGGAATGAACGTAATGTCGCAGCTTTCACGCCGGGTCACGGGACTTGCAGATAATGAAAGCAATCCCAAAAAATATGGAGGCTGGATGTCGGAAGAATCCTTCGAGGAGCAGCAGGAGACACTGGACCCGCATCGGCGCGAGGAAAGAGATGGTACCGCGCTGGAGTTCGCCGGGCGGCTGCGGCAGAAGGGCGTGACCATTACCGGGCGTGAGACGGGCGCGCAGCTCGATGACGTTATGACTGCCATCGATCGCTTCGAGGCCGCGGTAATCTCGCGAGGGGGAGACCTTTTCGTGAACACGCCCTTTTCGAATCCGCCCGAGAACCCGGATTTCGTGATTCCCGCGCGCATGCCCGGGGAGGATCCAGAGTCATACGCAGCGCGTATCAATTCCGCCGCCGAGCGATTGGAGACGGCTGACCTTTAGAGTCAGCTCCCGTGGTGAATAGCGCAACGCGCCGGAGTATCCGGTGGGCGCAGGCCGGGCTGCTGATCAACGCAGTGCTGGTGTTGGTCAAGCTCATCGCGGGAATCGTCGGACACGCGAACGCACTGGTGGCCGACGCGGTGGAGTCGTCGGCCGACATTTTCTCTTCACTGATTGTATGGATGGGGCTGAGCATTGCCGCTCGCCCCGCCGACGAAGATCACCCGTACGGCCACGGCAAAGCTGAGCCGCTGGCAGCCGCGGTGGTCTCGCTGATGCTGCTTGGCGCAGCGGTCGGTATCTCGATTCTCGCCATTCGTGAAATACGTACTCCTCACCATCTTCCGTCGCCCTTCACGCTCTTCGTCGCGGCTGGCGTCATCGCCGTCAAGGAAATTCTTTATAGGCGGGTATCGCGCGTCGGCAAGGATGTTGGAAGTACCGCCGTCACGGCCGACGCCTGGCACCACCGCGCGGACGCAATCAGCTCACTCGCGGCCTTCATCGGAATCAGCATCGCGTTGATCGGCGGGCGCGGCTGGGAAGCAGCCGACGATTGGGCTGCACTGGTCGCCGCGATACTGGTCGCGGTTAACGGCGTGCGCACCTTGAGGCCTGCGATCTCCGGACTGATGGACGAAGCACCTGATACCACCGTCAAGGTGCGCGCGATGGAAGCGGCCTGCTCGGTGGACGGGGTCATAAGGGTGGAAAACCTGAAGCTACGGCGGTCAGGGCTGGGTTTTTATGTTGACCTGCACGTCCAGGCCGATCCCGTGATCTCGCTCGAAGATGCTCATGAGATTGCCGCGAGAGTGAAATACGCCATACTGGACGCAATCCCGACCGCCGTGAACGTGCTCGTTCACATGGAGCCTTTCAGAAGTGAAACAATCTCGGAAGTGCCGGTGTTGAGTCTCCCGCCGACCTGAACCTTCGTACTACTTCCGCTTCCAGTCTCCGCTTCGGCCGCCGCGCTTCTCGATGACGTGCACGCCTGAAATTTCCATTCCGCGGTCGAGCGCCTTCGCCATGTCGTAGATGGTGAGAAGCGCCACCGTGACAGCGGCCATCGCCTCCATCTCGACTCCTGTTCTCCCGCGCGTCGACGCCCAGGCGGTGACGCGAAGACCGGGCAGCGATCGATCCGGTTCCAGATCCACTCCGACATCGGTCAGCGCGATCGGATGACAGAGAGGGATCAACTCCGCGGTCCGCTTTGCGGCCATGATCCCCGCGATGCGAGCGGCGGCCAAAGCATCACCCTTAGAAAGCGCGTTCTGCGCGATGGCATCCAGCGTTTCGAGCGTCATCGTGATGAAGCCCTCCGCTGATGCGGTGCGCGCCGTTTCTGCTTTGTCTCCGACGTCCACCATTCGGGCTCGTCCCTCGGCGTCGATGTGCGTCAAGTCGGTCATCGTAGTGTTGCCCCGAGATCTCGAATCAGCTTCGACGCGATCAGCTGCGGGCTGACGTTGCCGTCGGCGTACGTCTGTGCCTTGAGAACAGTTTCTACCGCCTTGGCCGCTGCTGCTGCGGCAGCAGCGTCGTTCTTGTGCAGGGCGTCCCGCGCGCGCTCGCCGAGAAGCTCCACCAGCGCCTCGAGCGTATTCGCGAAAGCGCCCCGCGCTCCGGCTGATCCCTGGCCGAGTGCGGTGGAATGGACGAGGGACGAGCGAGCACTTGTTGCGGCGTCGACAATTTTTCGAGCATTGATTATCGCCCTCGCGTCGGTCTCACCCGTCAGAAGCCTTCCCGGCGCGCCACCGGCGGCTCGCACGCGCTCAGCGGTGGACGCTTTCGCTTTGGCGTCGAGAGCTTTTTTGACGACAGGATTCTCCACGAAGGCGCGAACGGCGTTGTCTTGAACCAGGGGCACCCGGACGGCTACGACGCGTGAGCGGATGGTGGGCAAAAGCGCGCCCGGCTCGCTCGATGTGAGGATGATGGTCGTGTCAGCGGGCGGCTCTTCCAGGAGTTTCAGAAATGCGTTTGCAGCCATGTCCGCCCCTTCCTGCGGAACCATTCGCTCAGCATCGCCGATTATGAAAATCTTCCGGCTTCCCATCCCCGGCGACATCGCTGCCTGTTGCACCAGCGATCGAACGGTCGCCACGTATATCCCTTCGGACCCGGAGGCGGCCGCGTATAGTCCGTTCGCCCCGCCTCGCTCAGCGGTGGCTTCGGCGTAATCATCCCGTACCTGCTCGAGATCGGGATCGGAATCCTTGAGCCGGGGCCGAGGAAATATCCAGTGTAGGTCCGGGTGAGTCAGCTCGGCTACATACCGACAGGCTTTGCAGGTGCCGCAGCCGGCAAGCTCGCCCGGATCCTCACAAAGAAGACGCTGCGCCAACCAGAGAGCGAGGCGTTGCTTACCCACACCGCGCGGTCCCTGAAACAGGAGACTCGCCGGCATGGTACCAAGTCGGTCGCTTTCAGCCAGCCGCTCACGAAGCTGCTCATGTCCATAAAGATCGATGATCGGCACGTCGAAATATGGTCACGCGCCGGTCCCGGGTCAGGTGCCATGCCGTGGGCGGACGCTGGCACATTTTCTGACCTGAAAAAGCTTTCAACCCCGACGCAAACCGGAACAGGAGATCAGATGCCCAATCCTCTCAAAGGGCGCAAAGTCGCTTTTCTCGCCACCGATGGCGTGGAGCAGGTAGAGCTCACGGCGCCGTGGAATGCTCTGAAACAGGCGGGGGCCGACGTGATCCTGGTTTCCGAAAAACCGGGCGAGATACAGGCGGTGAATCACGACTCGAAGGGTGAGCGGTTCCATGTCGACGTCGAGGTATCGAAGGTAACCGCCCGCGACTTCGACGCCCTGGTTCTACCGGGCGGCGTCGCCAACCCGGACAAGCTGCGCACGAACAAGGACGCCGTGGGTTTCGTGCGGGCGTTCATGGAGCTCGACAAGCCCGTGGCCGCGATCTGCCACGGCCCGTGGCTGCTGGTCGAAGCCGACGCCATCCGCGGACGGACCATCACTTCCTGGCCGAGCCTCGAGACTGATGTCAAGAACGCGGGGGGCGCATGGGTGGACAAGCAGGTACAGCTCGATCAGAAGCTCTTGACCAGCCGAAAGCCGGACGATCTGCCTGCCTTTTGCGCGAAGCTGGTTGAGCTTCTTGCCGACGCCATCGACGAGCGGCGGCTGGACAAGATGGTAGAGCAAAGCTTTCCGGCGAGCGACCCGTTGCCGGGCCCGATCGCTTTGGGTTAGAAGGTGTATCTGTAGGGGCCGAAATGGCCTCAGCTTTGCACTACAAAGTACTTGACAGTCATTAAACCATCCCCCAACTTTAGCTCCCATGGCATCCGTCACACCCTTACATCGCGCTCCCGCGCCGGAGCCACCCGCGCTGCACGTACGCGCGATGGACAACCTCGCTTTCATCCGGGATACGATGGAGGCAGCTGGCTCGTTCACCGCGGTTTCAGGGTGGGGAATGGTGGCTGTTGGAATCATCGCTACGGTGGCAGCCGTGATCGCCAACGCGCAGCACTCGGCCCTCGAGTCGATCTTCGTGTGGATGGCGGCCGCGGTCTTGGCCCCAGCGGTCATGCTCTGGGCGATCGTTCAGAAAGCACGACGCGCGCACGTGCCGCTTCTGTCGGGACCTGGCCGGAAATTCATTCTCAGCTTTTCACCGCCAATGTTCGTCGGCGCGCTTCTCACGATTGTCCTTTATCGCGCGGGGCTGGTTGCGGCGATTCCTGGAATGTGGCTTCTGCTGTATGGAACGGGAGTCGTCGCTGGCGGTGCTTTTTCGGTCAGAGTCGTTCCGTTCATGGGGATCTGCTTCATGCTTGCCGGCACACTCGCTCTTTTCACTCCGCCGTCCTGGAATGATTGGATAATGGCGGCTGCATTTGGCGGTCTTCACATCGCCTTTGGTATTCCCATCGCGCGGAGGCACGGTGGCTAAGCACGGAACAGCTCGCGATGATCGCCGTCCGACGGTGGGAGAATTGCGCACACTACGCGGGAAAAACGACGCAAACCAGGCATCTTCACGCGCCGACGCGCTCGACAGACTCATTCACGAGCGTCTGCGGCTCGGTATCGTGAGCGCGCTCGCGGTCAACGATTCGCTCAGCTTCAGTGATCTCAAGAAGCTGATGAAGACGACCGATGGCAACCTTAGCGTCCACGCCCGGAAGCTGGAGGAAGCGGAGTACATCGCTTGCACCAAGAGCTTCGAGGGAAGGATGCCGAAGACCGAGTACCGTCTGACGGCAGCGGGCCGCCGCGCTCTCGAGCGCTACCTGGATCACATGGAAGCGCTCATTCGCGCCACCCGGGAGCGCTGACAGAGTGTCACACACCCACCACGCGATGAAGCACACGCACGCCCGTCCCACGCAGCCAACGCCGGCACAGTCCGGAATTCACGTCGCCATCATCATGGATGGCAACGGACGGTG
>Ga0207667_10006263_pt1 | contig 14444 bp, 15 predicted proteins | sample KBSCornC52_FD_184301 | JGI IMG/M metagenome (GOLD analysis project Ga0207667, IMG submission 184301) | Corn rhizosphere microbial communities from Kellogg Biological Station, Michigan, USA - KBS Corn C5-2 (SPAdes) (version 2) | ecosystem: Host-associated > Plants > Roots > Rhizosphere > Soil ... | reverse complement strand
GCAGTTGGTCGCCAAGCGCCTGCTGACCGACTACGGCCGGCGGCTGGCCAAGCCCGATGCCGCGACCATCGCCGCCTACGCCGGCCAGGCCGCGGGCGACGCGGTCAGCCGCTCGGGCCTGCGTGCACTGGGTCAGCGCATCGCGGACTTCGGATCGACCGCGCGCTCGGTCGGCAACGTGCGCGGCGAGGCCGCGCAGCGCCAACTGCTCACCGATCGCGTCGAGACCATGGTGGCGGCGGTCGCAGGACGCCTCAAGAACGCCGGTTCGATCAGCGAACAGGATGCGGCGGCCCTGTTCAACCAGAACCAGAACGAGCTGATCGAAGCCGCATACGCTCACGCCGAGCTGCTCGAGTGGGAGGCGTTCAGCGAGCGCCTCGCCACCATCGAGCACGCCGGCAACAAGCGGGTGCTCACCTGGCTGCGCGACCTCTTCGGCTTCACTCTGATCGAGAAGCACCTGGCCTGGTACCTGATCCACGGGCGCCTGTCGGCCACCCGCGCCTCGGCGATCACCGACTACATCGACGATCGGCTGCTGCCCCGGCTGCGCCCGCACGCGGTCGCGCTCACCGACGCCTTCCAGTTCTCGGCAGAGCACCTGCGTGCGCCGATCGCCGGCGGAGCGGAACGCGAACGCCAGGACGAGGCGCGCGCCTACTACGCAGCCCAGAAGGCGAGTGGAACGGCCCCGGTCGCCGAGAAGGCTCTCGCAAAGAAGAAGTCGGGCGCCGAGAGACCCCTCGAACTGGGGTAGACGCGCGTCGCGGAATCGCGTAACCCCGACGCGGTCCGAGCGATTACCCGATCAGTCGGAGCGTGGGCTCCGGAGCTGGGGGAGCTCGATGCTGATTCGTACGCCGAGGCGCGGAATGCCGCATGTGATCCGCGATCTGCACTCGGACGGGGGCTTCACGCTGATCGAGCCGATCATCGCCATGTTCGTCCTGATGATCGCGGCCGTGAGTGTGCTGCCCATCCTGACCCAGAGCCTCACCCAGTCGGTGAACAATGCCGAGTTGGTCACGGCGACATCGCTCGCCAATCAGGCGATCGAAGACGAACATGCCCAGTCGACCTGCGCTGGCCTCAGCCCGCTTGACCAATCCGTGACGGCTCGGCCCAACATGATCCTGCGGACGGTTCGCGTCATTGGCGCCTGCCCCACGAGCTTTCCTGCCACGGTGAAGGTGAGCGTCACGGTGACGGACGCCACCACCGGACGGGTCGAGGTCTCGGTGTCCACCCTGGTCCTCGTGAAGAGCGCCTGAGACTCCCATGTCGGTCGATGAACGCAACGACAGCGGCTTCACCTTGGTGGAGCTCATGGTGACCAGCGTGCTCACCTTGATCGTCCTGGCGGCCGTCGGCGGGCTGCTGATCTCGCTGCTCCGCACGCCGCAGGCCGTGACCGCGCGGGTAGCCGCCTCGGGCGGCGCCCAGCTGGCCGCGGACTCGGTCGAGCTCGGCATCCGCAACTCGTCCGACTTCCGCCTGACCTCACCCCAGGGCAGCGACCAACTGCTGGTCGCCCGCACGGCGCAATCCGGATCGACCATCGTGTGGGTCTGCTCGGCCTGGTACTACTCCGCGACCGAGAATTCGATCCGTGCCACGACCTCGTCGACCACGATCCCCGCCGCGCCCACGGCGACCGACCTCGCCACCTGGACTCTTCTCGACACCTCCGTCACACCGGTCTCGGGAACCAGCATCTTCACCGTGTCGGGTGAGGAGGTCCAGCTCGCCTTCAACGGGGCGGTCACCGGCCAGCAACTTCCCCAATCGATCACGACCTCGGCGTTCAGTCGAGCCGGAAGCACCGGGAGCCCGCAATGCTATTGAGACACCGACTCGCTCGCGTGATCGCTGCCCCCCAAGACCGGGGTTCCGCACTCATCCCCGTGCTCGCCGTCGTGGCGGTCGGCCTGATCGTCGGCGGGATGCTCTCGACGTCGGTCGTCAGCGGACTCACCTTCACCGGGACCACCCGAGCTTCTCTGCAGTCCCAAGCCGCGGCCGATGCCGGGGTGGCTGCGGCCGTCGCCGGTCTCTACGCCGGCACCTGCTCAGCCCAGCCGACCACAGCGACCTACAAGTCGACCGGCGCGATCACCTATTCGGCGACGGTGCAGAGACTGGCCAACGGCTTGTGGCAGACCGGATGCCCGGCGTCCTTGACGCCCCAGATCAAGGTGATCTCCACGGGTCGGGCGGTCAACTCGTCAGGAACGACCTATGGGGCGGCGACGACGGTGGAGGCCATCTACCAGTTCCTCTGGCCGGGCCCGAAACCAAGTGGCGTCGGGATGTACCTGTACGGCGGGGCCACCGTGCAGGCCAACGCATCGCTGGACCTCAGCGAGGGCGGGCTGGTCATCAAGAAGGGCAACTTCGTCTGCGGCAAGAACAACGCGGTGCTCAACGGGAATGTCACCGTGACGGGCAACCTCGACCTTGGCTCGAACAGTTGCGCCATCAACGGGAGTGCCTGGGTGTCGGGCGCGGTCACCCTGGGCTCCAAGGGCAGCGTCAGCGGAAACCTGACCTCCGGCAGCGTCACGCCGAACCCGCCCAAGTCGCAGGTCGGCGGTACGTATACGCAGAACAGTACGATTCCTGCTACGGCGCCCTGGACCGACATCCCCTACACGCCGACGGACTGGGTGGATTCCTCGGGAACCCCGTTCCAAGTGGTGACCCTGAGCGGGTCGTCGTGCACCCAGGTCGGCGGGTGGTTCGGCGGAGTCGGGGGACAGCCCACCATCATCAACGCGCTGGGTTGCCCGAACGGGATCCAGGTCAGCAATAACACGACCTTCAAACTCACCAGCGATGTCGCGATCTTCGCCCCGACCTACAACTGGGGTTCGATCAACCAGTTGAACTTCGCCTCGTCGGACACCACCGTGCACCGCTTGTGGCTCATGACCCCGGACGACCTCACGGACGCCATGCCCACCTGCGCGTCGAGCGAGGGCGCCTTCGCCATCAACAACAGCTTCCAGATCCAGTCGCCCATCAACGCGATGTTGTACACGCCTTGCGCGTTCAACGGCAAGAACGGCTTCACCTGGAGGGGCCAGATCTACGCCGGGACCTACAGCGACGTCGAGAACAACCCGTCGTTCACCTTCATCCCTGTCGGGGTGGCGGGATACGACATGGGTACCGGAGAGCAGACGGACACGGTGCCGACGCCCCAGCCGGGGTCGTTGGTCTCCAACCGGAATGTGATCCTGGGCGGCTGACGGCGCTCGCTACTTGTTCGCGGCCTTCGTCACGGCATCCGTGTTGTTGACGCGCTCGTTGTTGGCCTTCTTGGTGTGCTTGTCGAGGCGCTTCTCTTTGAGCGTCTTGGCCGCCGCCGTCTTCGGACTGTTCTTGCGTGCTGACTTCTCGCCCATGCGTGTTCCTCTGTTCTGTGCCGTCGGAGCCGCGGTGACCCTGTGGGCTGAGACTACGCGCCCGGGTGCTGTGTGGCCGTTATGTAACTAGGCATGTACGTACAGATGCGTGTACATTCATGACATGGACGCGGTGGTGCAGGCTCTCTCGGACGACAACCGTCGGGCGATCCTCGAGACGCTGCGGCACGGCCCGGCCACCGTGAACGAGATCGCCGGGAATCTGGCGATCGCCCGGCCCGGGGTGTCCCGTCACCTTCGCATCCTGCGCGAGGCCGGACTGGTTCGGGTCCGTAAGGATGCGCAGCGGCGCATCTACGCGATCGATCCCGATCCGCTCGCCCAGCTCGACGAGTGGCTCGGCCCGTATCGCGAGCTCTGGACCCACCGCATGGCGGCTCTGCACACCGAGATCGCGCGCGGCAAACGCGCACGGCGGATGAACGAGGAGGAACAACAATGACTGACGCACTCCAGGTCGACGTGATCCCAGACGGCGATCGCGGCACCGTTCGGCTCGAGGACCACTTCGACACCGACATCGTGGATGTCTGGTCGGCGATCACCGATCCCGAGCGCACCGCCCGTTGGATCGCAGTGGTGACCGGCGACTTCCGCGTGGGCGGCGAGCTGCAGGGCAGCTTCACGAGCAGTTGGGAGGGGACGATGCGGGTCGACGTCTGCGACGCGCCGCACCGGTTGCGGCTGCTCTCGGGCACCGGCGACGACCAGACCGTGATGGAGGCGGTGCTCAGCGAAGACGGGGATGGCACGCGGCTGATCGTCGAGGAGCGCGGGCTGCCGATCGCCGACGCGCCCTACCACGCGGCGGGCTGGCACGTGCACCTGCAGGATCTCGACACCGAGCTCGCGCGCGGAACGCGTGATCCGTGGGAGCCGCGGTGGCGCGAACTGCTGCCGGCCTACGGCGTCGTCACCGCCTAGCCCGGCGCCGGGTCAGCGCAGGAACGCCAAGCCGAGCGTGGCGGCGATGACCGTCACCGGTGCGACGATCAGGCCGAGCACGAGGTAGCGCGACCAGCGCAGCTCGACGCTCAGCGCCGTCAGGCGTGAGTGCCAGAGCAGGGTCGCGAGGGAGGCCCAGGGAGTGACCAGCGGTCCGGCGTTCACCCCGATCAACAGGGCGGCGAGGCGCAGCGGTGAGGCGCCCGCTGCGTCGCTCGCGACCGGTTCGAGAGCGAGATAGGCGGGGAGGTTGTCGACGGCGTTGGCGCCCAGCATCCCGCTGAGCGACAGCCGCAGGAGAGCCGCGGGGCTCTCGCCCGAGCCGGCCAGCCGTGTCAGCACGACGGTCAGCCCGAGGGAGTGGGCGGCCTCGACCACAAGGAAGAGGCCGGCCGCGAAGAGCACGAGCTGCCAGGGCAGCAGGCCGAATCGCAGTGCGGCGCGCCTCCGGAACGCGAACGCCGCCGCGAGAACGAGCGCTCCTGCCGTGGCCGGGATCCACACCGGGATGCCGGTGACCAGCAGCGGCAGGATGACGACCAGCACGCCGGCCGCGATCCAGAACAGCGCGCGGTCCTCGGTCGCGCCGGCGGGTGCTGCCGAGAACCGGCGGCGGAAGTCGCGGCGGAACAGAACGAAGAGGGCGGCGCAGGGCACCACGATCGAGATCACCGCCGGGACGATCAGCAGCCCGATGAATCGGAGCGGATCGGAGAACCCGAGCGCGTGCAGGGCGAGCAGGTTGGTGAGATTGGACACCGGCAGCAGCAGCGAGGCGGTATTCGCGAGCCAGACCGTTGTGAGCGCGAACGGCAACGGGGGCAGCCCGTTGTGACGGGCGACCAGCACGACGACAGGGGTCAGCAGCACGGCTGTCGTGTCGAGGCTGAGGAACGCCGTGCTCACCACGGCGAGGAGCACCACGAACAGCCAGAGCAGCCACGCGCGGCCCCGCGCGGCGCGGGCGGTGCGCTCCGCGACGGCGGCGAAGACGCCGGCCTCGGCGGCCAGTTCGGCGACGACCGTGATCGAGATGGCGAACAGCAGGATCGGCCAGACCCGCTCGGCGATGGCCGCGGCATCCGGAAGCGGCAGGACACCGGTGGCGATCGCCAGACCTCCGAGCAGCAACAGGACTGCTCCGAGGATCGCGAGGCGCACCAGCCCATTGTGCGGGATGTCCCGGTGCCGTTCCGCTTCCTGCGACATGATGAGGGCAGGGCGGCGAAGGCCGCCGCAGACCCGAAGGCCGGACCCGAAGGAACCACCATGCCGATCGGCATCATCGTCGAGAGCGCACCCGGTGAGACGCGCGTCGCCGCGACCCCGTCCACCGTTGCGCAGTTGATCCAGTTGGGCTACGAGGTCGTGGTCGAGAAGGGCGCGGGCGCCGGATCGTCGTTCCCGGATGCCGACTACGACGCCGCGGGCGCCCGGCTCGTCACGAAGAAAGCGGCCTGGTCGTCGGCGATCGTGCTGACCGTCAACGCGCCGACGGATGCCGAACTCGCCATGCTCTCGAAGGGCGCGGTGCTCATCTCGTGGCTCAGCCCCGGGCTGAATCCCAAGCTGGTCGACAAGCTGGTCAAACTGCCGATCACGGCGCTCGCCGTCGACGCGGTGCCGCGCATCTCGCGCGCCCAGTCGATGGACGTGCTGTCGTCGACGGCGAACATCGCCGGGTACCGCGCCGTCATCGAGGCAGCCAACGCGTTCGGCCGGTTCTTCACCGGCCAGGTCACCGCCGCGGGCAAGGTGCCGCCCGCCAAGGTTCTGGTCGCCGGCGTCGGCGTGGCCGGCCTGGCGGCCATCGGTGCCGCGTCGAGCCTGGGCGCGATCGTGCGCGCGACGGATCCCCGCCCCGAAGTGGCCGAGCAGGTCTCGTCGATCGGCGGCAGCTACCTGCCGGTGGAGGTCGGCGAGAAGATGGAGTCGTCGGACGGCTACGCCAAGGTCACCAGCGAGGCCTACGACAAGCGCGCCGCCGAGCTCTACTCCGAGCAGGCCCGCGATGTGGACATCATCATCACGACCGCGAATATCCCCGGTCGTGCCGCCCCGAGGCTGATCACCAAGGCCGATGTCGCGTCGATGCGATCCGGCAGCGTCATCGTGGATCTCGCGGCCGGCAACGGCGGCAACGTCGAGGGCACGGTGCCGGGCGAGAAGATCGTCACCCGCAACGGGGTCACGATCATCGGCTACACCGACCTCGCCCGGCGGCTGCCTGCCCAGTCCTCGCAGCTGTACGGGCAGAACCTGGTCAACCTGATGAAGCTTCTGACGCCGGGTAAAGACGGTGGGCTCGTGCTCGACCTCGACGACGTCGTGCAGCGCGCCATCACGGTCGCGCGGAACGGCGAGAAGCTGTGGCCGCCACCGCCGGTCCAGGTGTCGGCAGCGCCGGCCGCCGCGTCCGCCGCTGCATCCGGTGCTGGGGCCGCGGCCGCCCCTGCCAAGCGACGCGGCATTCCGCGGGCCGCGCGCCTCGCTCTGACGGCGGTCGGCATCCTGGCTCTGTTCGCGCTCGTCGCTGTCGCGCCGGCCCCGCTGCCGCAGCACATCACGGTGTTCGTGCTCGCGATCGTGGTCGGCTTCTACGTGATCGGCAAGGTGAATCACGCGCTGCACACCCCGCTCATGTCGGTGACCAACGCCATCAGCGGCATCGTCGTGATCGGCGCCCTCGTGCAGATCGCGGCAGGCGATCCCCTGACGCGGGCGATCTCGGTCGTCGCGGTGCTGCTCACCAGCATCAACATCTTCGGCGGATTCGCCGTGACCCGCCGCATGCTTCGCATGTTCTCGAAGGGCTGATCCCGTGTTCGATTCCCTCACGACCGCAACGGTCGCCATCGCGGCCGCCGCGTACATCGTCGCGGCCCTGCTGTTCATCCTGAGCCTAGGCGGGCTGTCGAAGCACGAGACCGCACGCACCGGCATCGTCTACGGGATCATCGGCATGGCCATCGCGCTGATCGCGACGGGCGTGCTCGTCGTCCGGCGCAGCGACTGGCTCGGGATCGTGCTGCTGCTCGTGGCCGTGGTGATCGGCGGCGGCATCGGGCTCTGGCGCGCCGCGCGGGTGCAGATGACCGGGATGCCGCAGTTCATCGCGCTGCTGCACTCCTTCGTCGGCCTCGCGGCCGTGCTGATCGGCTGGAACGGCTACCTGCAAGACGGCGGGATCGCGGCGAACCTGATCGGCATCCATCACGCCGAGGTGTTCATCGGCGTCTTCATCGGGGCCGTCACCTTCACCGGATCGATCATCGCGTTCCTGAAGCTGTCGGCGCGGATGCCCTCCGCCCCGCTCGTGCTGCCGGGCCGCAACGCGCTCAACCTCGGAGCGCTGGTGGTCTTCGTCGGCCTCACCGTCTGGTTCGTGATCACCCCGGTGCTGTGGCTGCTGATCGCGGTGACCGCGCTGGCGCTGCTGCTCGGCCTGCACCTGGTCGCGTCGATCGGTGGCGGCGACATGCCGGTGGTGGTGTCGATGCTGAACAGCTACTCGGGGTGGGCGGCGGCCGCGAGCGGCTTCCTGCTCGACAACGACCTTCTGATCGTGACCGGCGCACTGGTCGGCTCGTCGGGTGCGTTCCTGAGCTACATCATGTGCCAGGCCATGAACCGCTCGTTCCTGTCGGTGATCGCGGGCGGCTTCGGCATCGAGGCACCGACCAAGGGCGACGAGGATCTCGGCGAGTACCACGAGATCGGCGTCCCCGAGACGGCGCAGCTGCTCGCGGATGCGCGCTCGGTCATCATCACGCCCGGCTTCGGCATGGCGGTGGCGCAGGCGCAGTACCCGGTGGCCGAGCTGGCCCGGATCCTCCGCGCGCGCGGGATCGAGGTGCGCTTCGGCATCCATCCGGTTGCGGGCCGCCTGCCCGGCCACATGAACGTGCTGCTCGCCGAGGCGAAGGTGCCCTACGACATCGTGCTCGAGATGGATGAGATCAACGACGACTTCCCGCACACCAGCGTCGTGCTGGTGATCGGCGCCAACGACACGGTGAACCCGGCTGCGGCCGAAGACCCGGGCAGCCCGATCGCCGGGATGCCGGTGCTCAAGGTCTGGGAGGCCGACGAGGTCATCGTCTTCAAGCGCTCGATGGCCTCCGGCTATGCGGGCGTGCAGAACCCGCTGTTCTATCGCGACAACACGCGGATGCTGTTCGGCGACGCCAAGGATCGCGTGGAGCAGATCGTGCACGAGCTCGGCCGGCTGAGCCCGGCGGGGGCAGGGTCGCTGTCGACGGGCGCGGCCTAGCCCCGCCCCAGCTCCTCCTCGGCCTGCCGCAGCAAGGGCGCCAGGCGGTACGGCACGAGTTCGTTGATCGCGATCGAGGTCTCGGTGCGCTCGACGCCGTCGCAGGCGAGGATGCGCTCGTTGATCCGGAAGAGCTCGTCGGTGTCGGTGCAGACGATCCGCACCAGCAGATCGGTCGGGCCGGTCATCCCGAAGGCCTGGACGACCTCGGGAATCAGGGCGAGCTCGGCCGCGATGTGTGCGAGCTTCTGCTGCGTCGCGTAGACGGTGGTGAAGGCGGTGAGCGGGCGGCCGATCGCGGCCTCGTCGATGCAACGGTCGTAGGGCAGCAGCACGCCGGCCGCCTCGAGGCTCGCCATGCGGGCCTGCACGGTATTGCGCGTCACGCCCAGGCGTTGCGCGAGGGCGACCGTGGTCGCGCGCGGATCGTCGGTGAGGGCGAGCAGCAGCCGGAGTTCGGTGCGGTCGAGGGCGCGCATTCTGCCTCCTGATGGCGGATTTCGGGTCGAATTCGACGCGAGATTGAGCATAATGCTTCATGCCACGCGTATCGGTTGCGCACTTCGAAAATACGAGCGTAGCCTCGTGCCTGAAGACATCGTCGTCGTTCACTTGGGAGGCATCCATGAAGGCCGCGCTGCTCGACGCCGTCCCCGGCATCACTCCCTTCGTCGGCCTGCTCGGTCCCGACGGGCGTCGCGACACCACCGGTGCGTTCGCCGACCTGGTCGCCGATATCGGCCCGGCCGAGCTGCTCGCGCTCTATCGCGACATGGTCATCATCCGCCGCATCGACACCGAGGCGACGGCGCTGCAGCGCCAGGGCGAGCTCGGGCTGTGGCCGCCGCTTCTCGGGCAGGAAGCCGCGCAGATCGGGTCGGCCCGTGCGCTCGCTCCCGACGACTTCGTGTTCTCGAGCTACCGGGAGAACGGCGTCGCGTGGGTGCGCGGCGTGGCTCCGACCGACCTGCTGGTGACCTGGCGAGGGGTGGCGCAGTCGGGGTGGGACCCTTTCATCCATCGGATGGCGACTCCCCAGGTGATCATCGGCGCCCAGACTCTGCACGCCACCGGCTACGCGCTCGGGATGCAGCTGTCGAAGAGCGACTCGGTCGCGGTCACCTACTTCGGCGACGGCGCGACCAGCGAGGGCGACGTCAGCGAGGCGCTGGTGTTCGCCGCGTCGTACGCCGCACCGGTCGTGTTCATCTGCCAGAACAACCAGTGGGCGATCTCGGAGCCGGTGCGGGTGCAGAGCCGCACCGCGATCGTCGACCGGGCGGCCGGGTTCGGCATCCCCGGCATTCAGGTCGACGGCAACGACGTGCTCGCCGTGATGGCGGTCACGCGTGCCGCCCTCGAGCGCGCGAGGCGCGGCGACGGTCCGACCTTCATCGAGGCCGTCACCTACCGGATGGGCCCGCACACCACCGCAGACGATCCGAGCCGCTACCGCCCGCCGGCCGACCTCGAGGAGTGGGCGGCCAAGGATCCGCTGGCGCGGGTCGCGGCGCACCTGCGAGACGCGGGCGTACTGGACGCGGCCGCCGAGGCCGAGGTCACCGCCGCTGCCGACGCGGTCGCCGCCGAGCTCCGCGCCGGCTGCCTCGCGATGCCCGACCTGCCCCCGGGGGCCCTGTTCGATCACGTGTACTCCGAGCCGCATCCGCGCATCGACGAGCAGCGCGCGGCCCAGGAGGCCTACCTCAGGATGTTCTCGTGACGGGCGCGACGAGCAGCGCGACGCTCACCATGGCGTCCGCGATCAACGCCGGCCTGCGCCGCGCGATGGAAGACGACGACCGCGTGGTCGTGATGGGGGAGGACGTCGGAAAGCTCGGCGGCGTCTACCGCGTGACGCAGGGCCTGCAAGAGACCTTCGGCGATCGCCGGGTGATGGACACCCCCCTGGCCGAGTCGGGCATCCTCGGCACCGCGGTCGGGTTGGCCTTCGCCGGCTACCGGCCGGTCTGCGAGATCCAGTTCGACGGATTCATCTACCCGGCCTTCGACCAGATCGTCAGCCAGGTGGCGCGGATGCACTCGCGCACCCGCGGCGCGGTGAAGATGCCGCTGACGATCCGGGTGCCGTGGGCGGGCGGTATCGGCGCGGCCGAGCACCACTCGGACTCGCCCGAAGCCCTGTTCACCCACACCTCTGGCCTGCGCGTGGTGAGCGTGAGCGATCCGGCGGATGCCTACGCCGTCATCCGCGAGGCCATCGCCAGCGACGACCCGGTGCTCTACTTCGAGCCGAAGCGCCGTTACCACGTCAAGGGCGAGGTGGAGTTGGATGCCGCGCCCGGCCCGGTGCGCGCCATGGACCGCGCGCGGGTCGTCGCACCAGGTACCGACGTGACGGTGGTCGCGTACGGCGGACTGGTGCAGACGGCGCTCGCCGCCGCAACGGCCGCGCAGACCGAGGGCGTCTCGGTCGAGGTGATCGACCTGCGCTCGCTCTCGCCCATCGACTTCGACACCGTGGTGGCCTCGGTCGAACGCACCGGCCGGCTGGTGGTGGTGCACGAGGCGTCCCAGACCGGGGGACTCGGCGCCGAGCTCTGCACGGCCGTCACCGAGCGCTGCTTCTACAGCCTCGAGCACGCGCCGGTGCGGGTGACCGGGTACGACATCCCGTTCCCGCCGGCGAAGCTGGAGAAGTTCCACCTGCCCGACATGGACCGGATTCTCGACGGGATCGACCGGGCGATGGATCGCCCGAACTCTCTGCAGGATCGGGGCTGGTGACGATGGCTGTTCGCGAGTTCAAGCTGCCCGACCTCGGCGAAGGTCTGACCGAGTCGGAGATCGTGGCCTGGAAGGTGGCGCCCGGCGACCGCATCGAACTGAACCAGGTGATCGCCGAGGTGGAGACCGCGAAGGCGGTGGTGGATCTGCCGTCGCCATTCGCGGGGATCGTGGCGCGGCTGATGGTGGATGCCGGGGTCACCGTCTCGGTCGGCGAGCCGATCATCAGCGTCGAGGTGGCGGGGGATGCCGGCGCTGAGACGGCCGATGCGGCGCCGCCGAATCTGGTCGGCTACGGCGCGACGACCGAGTCGGCCTCGGCGCGGAAGCCGCGTCGCTTCGCGGACACTCCCGTTGTGTCGCCCGTTCCGTCGCAGCCGGTTGCTGTGGCACCGACCGATCCCGCTCCGCCGCGCACCCGTGGCCGCGCGGCGCCGCCCGTGCGACTGCTCGCTCGGCAGCTGGGCATCCCGCTGGACAGCGTCGAGGGCACGGGGGATCGCGGCCTCATCACGCGCGCCGACCTGGAGCGGGTCGCCGGCCCCGGAGGGGCGGCCTCGGCGCCAGCGGCGTCGGGCGACGAGTCCACGCTGATCCCGGTCACCGGCGTGCGTAAGCTCACGGCTCAGGCGATGGTGGCGAGCGCGTTCACAGCGCCCCACGTCACGGTGTTCCTGCAGGCCGACGTGACGCCCACCATCGAGCTGCTGGAGCGGCTGCGTGGCGAGGCAAGGTTCCGTGGGGCGCGGCTGACCTTCCTCACTGCCGCCGCCCGGGCCGTCTGCCTCGCGCTCGCCGCCGACCCGGCGGTGAACTCCCGCTGGGAGGAGGGCGGCATCCGGCAGTTCCGTCACGTGAACCTGGGCATCGCGGCCGCGACGCCGCGCGGGTTGCTGGTGCCGGTGATCCCCTCGGCCGACACGCTCGGGTTCCGCGAGCTCGATGACGCGATCGGCGAGCTGGTGCAGACCGCGCGCGCCGGGACCACGACTCCGGCCGCGATGACCGGCGGCACCTTCACGATCACCAACGTCGGCGTCTTCGGCGTCGAGGGCGGGACCCCGATCCTCGCGGACGGCCAGGCCGGCATCCTGGCGGTGGGAGCGGTAGCGCGTCGCCCGTGGGAGTTCAAAGACGAGATCGCGCTGCGCAGCGTCGTGACGCTGAGCCTGTCGTTCGACCATCGGGTCGTGGATGGCGCCGAGGGGTCGCGGCTGCTGGCGGCCATCGCGGGGCTGCTGACGGATCCAGCGCGCGCGTTCGCCTCGTAGACGGTCGGGCCGCGAGCGTGCTCGGTAGGGTGAGGCGATGACCGCCACCCGCGTCTTCCAGGTCGGGCTGATGAGCGCCCTCCTGGCCGGTGTCTACGACGGACCGACCGAGCTGCGTGAGGTGCTGCGGCACGGCGACCTGGGCTTGGGCACGTTCAACGGCCTCGATGGCGAGATGATCCTCATCGATGGCGAGTGCTTCCGGATGCGGTCCGACGGATCGGTCGACCGCCCCGCGCTCGACGAGCGCACGCCCTTCGCGATCGTCACCCGGTTCGCCCCGTCGGCATGGTCGGGGATCGATCGGCCGATGGACCGCGCGGGGGTGATTGCCGTGGCGCAGAGTCTGGTGCCCTCCGAGAACTACCTCTACGCGGTCCGGGTGACGGGTTCGTTCGAGTCCGTCGTGACGAGGACCGTGCAGCAGCAGACCCCGCCGTACCGCCCGATGCGGGAGGCGGTGGGCGATCAGAGCGTGCTGACCTGGCGCTCGCTGTCCGGCACCATTGCCGGATTTCGCACCCCGCTCTACGAGCGCGGCATCGGCGTCCCCGGCGGTCACGTCCACTTCATCGACGATGAGCGCAGTCGCGGCGGTCACGTGCTGGATTTCCGGATTCTCTCGGGCACAGTGGAGGTCTGCGTGGCGACCGAACTCGATCTGCGGCTGCCACTCGACGACGGGTTCCGCGACGCGGACCTGGAGCCGCAGGACCTCGGCGAGCAGTTGACGGCCACCGAAGGCGCGACGGGCTGAGGATCACCCAACGGACGCGCCGATCCATTCGGGCCCATAGGGTGGCCACCATGGACCCTCTCCCGGCCGGCGGCGCCGTGTTCCGCGGCACCTGGGCGGGGTCCAAGAACGTCTACGTCGTTCGTCCCGGAGCCCCACTCGAAGAAGCGAGACGAGCCTGGGAGAGTGCGGCTGCGGCAACCACGCGTCCCCGGTGGCAGCGTGTTCTGCGCGGCGTCATTGCCGTGCTGGCCTTCCTGGCGCCGATTGCAGCAGGAGCGGTGCTCGTCGGCGCAGTTCAGTCGATCTCTCAACCCGTGGCGTCGGGGCTGACCGTTGGCGCGTCCACTCTGGGCCTCGCCCTCGGCGTCGTCGCCGCGGTCACAGTGCTCATCAACGTGTTCCCCTCTGGTCCGTCAGAAGGGCAGGGAGCAACGGCAGACGTCGCCCTCGTGCCACCGGAGCTCGCGAAGTGGCTCACCCCGACGACGAGGGCTGAGGACGTCTGGGCTCTTGCGACACAGATGGGCCGCATGCTGGAGGTAGCGGCAGCTTGGTTCGGATCGGGCCGGCTGTTCGAGGAGCACCTCCGGCCGGTGATCGCTGATCGGTGGGCGCGGGAGAGATCTACGCTCGTCGGAATGTCCGAACCACTCCGATTCAGCGTGCCCGAGGCCTACGCGGCAGACGACCCGTCGCTGTTGGCCGTGCAGTTGCTCGATGGGTGATTGTTCGCCGTCGTTGCTCAATTCAGCCTGACACTCGTCAACTGACCGAAGTTGTTGTGTCCCCAGACACTAAACGGTGGCTCCGACGGGCGTCGATCCCGTGACCTCACGATTTTCAGTCGTGCGCTCTACCAACTGAGCTACAGAGCCGTGTGGCTTACGAAAACGGCTCCCTCCGAGGAAGAAGCCGCGTCGCATTCCGCGACCCTGACGGGACTTGAACCCGCGACCTCCGCCGTGACAGGGCGGCACGCTAACCAACTGCGCTACAGGGCCATGCTTGTTGAATTGTGGTGGTGATGCCGTTTGGTG
>Ga0207667_10006260_pt1 | contig 14445 bp, 13 predicted proteins | sample KBSCornC52_FD_184301 | JGI IMG/M metagenome (GOLD analysis project Ga0207667, IMG submission 184301) | Corn rhizosphere microbial communities from Kellogg Biological Station, Michigan, USA - KBS Corn C5-2 (SPAdes) (version 2) | ecosystem: Host-associated > Plants > Roots > Rhizosphere > Soil ... | reverse complement strand
GCATGGTGGGAGTCTGTTTTGACATGCGGCCATTCTAGCGCGACGCGACAGGCTCGGGCGAGGCGGGGAGCGTGCGTGCGCCGTCGCCGAGCGCGCGCTGCATCAGCGCGGTATCGATCCAGCGGCCATGCTTGAAACCGACCGCCTTCAGCATGCCCGCCGGCTCGAAACCGAATGCGCGGTGCAGCGACGTCGAGCCGCCGGTGCCGCCGTCGGCGATCACCGCGATCATCTGTCGCCACGGGCCGGTCTCGCACCGCGCGATCAGCGCCGCGAGCAGCGCGCGGCCGATGCCGCGGCCGCGCTGTGCGTCGTCGATGTAGATCGAGTCCTCGATCGTGTGGCGGTATGCGCTGCGCGTGCGATACGGCGTGGCATACGCGTAGCCGGCGATGCGGCCGTCGCATTCGGCAATCCAAGGATGAGGAAGCATGGTATGGACACGCCGGCAACGTAGTACGGATGCGACTTTCATGCTTTTACCCGATGTCCATAGAAAGTGGGCATTTCGCTAGCACGGTAGGCTGTTTTGTCCATAGCACCTGTGTCGGAGCAGACTCTCGGCGCTGTTGCAATAGTGGTTTTGTTCCGCTCGGCGAGGCCGCACCACGACGCAAACCGCGGTCGCACTAAGTCGGCTATGCGTGCTGTCCGACATCAGCATCGAGGTTGCGATATTTGCCTTGCGCTTTTCGTTACAATTTGATACCGTTTTGTTTCCCGGCGATAGGCGGTCTGTTGGCGCCTATCCTCCATTGCGTCACTATGTGATATCGCGATATAGCATTGCGGAATCATTGAATTCCTACATGTCATATCTGTTTGATTTGTGGTCATTGCGCACTGCGCTAGACAAGCCGGGATTGAATGGAGAAGCTGCTATGAAAAAATTTACTTTCGTACAGCGTCTAGTTCTTGCACTGATTCCTCTCGGGGTCGAACTTGTTCGACTTGCAGAGATTATCGTCAAGAACGTGACCATTAATTATAGAAAAAATGGATGCTCGATGGGATTCCAAGTTTGAGCTGAAACCTGGGAAATGGGTTTTCGTTCCAAACAACACAGCAATTGAGCTCGGTCGGGAAATTAAGGACGACCTGCAGCGACGCTGGAAAGCTCCTTCGTATTTTTATCATCTGCGCGATGGTGGTCACGTCGCTGCGTTGAAATCCCACTTGGGGCAAAGCCGTTTCATTCACGTTGACATTAGAGATTTTTTCGGAAGTATCAACCGAAGCCGTGTAACGCGCGCCTTGAAAGGGCTATACAGCTACGACGAAGCACGGGAAATTGCAAATCTCTCGACTGTCCGGCATCCGGAAGGCCGAGAAAGGCGATTTATTTTGCCTTACGGTTTCGTTCAGTCGACGCTTCTCGCTAGTGTCTGTCTCCGCAAAAGCGCCCTCGGTAATTTCCTGAAGCGTATCTCAGTGGAAGACGGTGTGGTGGTCAGCGTTTACGTTGATGATATAGTAATTTCTCTGAATGAGCCGGAGCGGGCAGAGGAAATTTTTGGCGACTTGAAAAAGTCTGCCGAGAAGAGCGGGTTCGATTTAAATGAAGATAAAGAACAGCGGCCGGCTGAAAGAATTAATGCGTTCAACATCGAGTTGTCTCAGAATTCACTGCAGATATTGCCGGAGCGTTGGCTGAGGTTTCTCGACGCGATGCGCGAGACCGATAATGAGTTGCGACAGCTGGCTATATTGGGTTACGTTGATTCCGTAAACCCGGGGCAGGCAGCGCAGCTTCAAGTGAGCGCGCTTTGAAATCGCGTCGGAAGCAATTGCCGGATACTTTCCTTCTAAATTGTTGGATAAATATAAGAAAGGGTGATGTCTGGATTTTTAGAATTTGACGTTGATTTCCTAATTCAACTCTTGAATTAGAGGCGGGGTGATGGAGGGCAAGTTTGCATCAGGCTACCTTGGATATCGTCGCTCAAATCGATTTGTTTCGAACGAGTTTTCGAACATCTCGGTATCGGTCAGGTAGAGCATCACCAGCACCTCTCCGGCGCGCCCGGGCATGGCATGTTCATAAACTTCGTATTCGTCGGCGCCCTCATTTGAAAACCACGCGTCTGCAGACTGCTTTCCTGCGCACTGCTGCACTTTGTCGCCATTGACAACGTCATAGGCGAAGCTGTCACTATCAAGCGTTTGATGTAGCCGCCATCGACGCGGGACATGCGGCGCGGCCGCTCGCCATCGAATCCCTCGGGCGTTATAGCAAGCGATGATGACCGGCAAGGAGTCGACCTCGGCCATCCGAATTACGGCTGCCGACATGCTAACTTCAAACGCTTGAGCGACTTCTTCGATGTGTTTGAACGTAGGCAATTTTGCCCCCGACCGGATGGCGGGGTCGAACAGAATCCGCGGCATCAACAGATGTGCGGCATAGCTGTCGGCTTCCTTTTCCAGTGTCGTGTCAGAGGCCAGGTTTTCGGTCAGGTCGTCGACTCGGCAGCGGAACGATTTTCCCCGGTGGAGATTCCAGTGCCCAAGCTCATGCGCGACTGAAAATCGTTCGCGGCCACGATTCCCTGACGGGCGTATGGTCGCGATTGCCTGATTCTTGACACCCACGAGGGTTGCCTCGCAGCCATCAAGCGCCTCATAGCGGACGTCCATGCCCGCGTCGCAGGCGATGGCTTCTACATCGAGTTCCGATGGTGACGAGATGCCGAATTCAGAGATGAGGACCTCGGCGCGCTGGCCGGGCGTCATTCGTCATCCCCTTGGCCAGTCCTGAGTTGCTTGAGCTGTGAGTAGAGTCGTCGCGCGTCTGCTTCTGACATTTCACTGAGCTGGCGGGCAGCAAGGGTGACGCGGCCATCATTGGCCGCTTCGTTTATATAGGCCCTGACTTCCTCCAATGATGCCGACGAGTGTGATGGAGCTATATCCTCTCGCCGCTGAACACGCGCCTTCGCAGCTGCCAACCGCTTCCGACCAGCTTCGCGATTTGCTGCTGCGATGCGGGTGGCAGCGCGCTCTTGCACCTTGTCGATATCTTGACCTTCGAGGATTTCCTCGTCCGACATCGACATCAACTCATACATGTACGACTCGAGAAAGCTCGATGAGAACTCAGGCTTGCGCGATGCGCTCATCCGTTCCTCCTTTCGTCTTCCATCGTTTCCAGTTTCCTGAGCAGCCGCTTTCGGGCGGCTTCATATTGGTTTTCGCTCATACCTAGCGCTTCGATGGCTTCTTGCCCGCGCCGTCCCATCGCCCATTCCCAAGCGACCAAGGTTGCGTCCTCGTCATCGGCGAGGAGCGCCTCGAGCCGCTTCAACTTCTGGGCGTCGTACGCCACGTCCTCTGGGGTCACTGTTTCGACGGGTTCGACGTTGCGAACCAGCACGTCGGCGTCCTCCATCGCTTCGGTAGCAGCAACTATCATTCCGGACTCGATGGGACCGTTTGTCTCGCGCTTCCGGTAGTTGCTGGCCATGCTGTCTAGGACTGACGCAATCGCCGGCACGGCGGCAAAGCCGTGATGCCAGATGCGTTCCCCGCTAAGCAGCTTCATGTATGCCTCTTGAAGCAGGTCTTCGTGAGATATGCCAGATACACCGGCAAAGGCATATTGCGCGAGCCGCTCGACCCGAACCCGGTCGGCCGTCGACATATTCTCAAGTTCCAGCTTGACCTCCGCCGGACTCAGGCGGTGGTCTGTATCGGAGGCCGTTTTCATAGCTCCCGAACTCCCCATATTGGTAAAGACTCTTCGGGCGCGTTCTACGGACGCTGCCGAAGGAAATTTATGTTGAGACGTCCGTGCGACCGTTCTGAAGAGTCTTACTAGGTATGGGCGAAGCATTCGGTGCTTCGCCGCTCCAGTGAGCGAGGACTATTCGATGATAGTAGAACGCAAGACGCGCGACATCAATCGTTACCTGTCGCATCTCCCTGAAGGTAAAAAATACTACCTCGGCGTGCGTGTGCTCCCTGAGCATGCTCGCCGTCTGGAGGCTCTGGGCTTCTCGAGCCCGCTGGTTATCGGCGAACGCCTGCTGCCGCCGGCGCGGGGTGCGGCAAGCCGTCGAAACGCTAATGGTTTCGACATCGTGCATCGTGACCTGGAGAAGGAGACGGCGTACCGCCAGATTAGCTGGACGTATACGCAGCGGCACGGCGACCGTGAGGTTGAGGTGACCGAGGTCAAGGATGTTCCGTACTACCGCTATCCGCGCACGAAGGTTCCGCCGTATTCCATCGAGGTCGTTGTCTCGGCAGACCCGGGTGGCGCGCACTGCATTGTGGCCGGACCGTTCAAACGTACGGACGCGCAGGCGGCCGCTGCGACGAACACGGCCAACATGCTCGTCGAGCAGTTCGGCTCTTTCGAGGTGCTTGACACGTCGATGAGCCCGTCGGTGGGTGTGCCGGTCCGCCGACTCAACTGGAAGCTCTTGCCGCCGGGGAAGAACCTCTGGCAGACCGCGTGGCCGTCGCTCGAGACCGTTATCGAAAAGAGCCGCGGAAAGAGCCGCGAAGTGGTCGCGGCGCGCTTCAAGGAAATCGGCAAATACAGCCCGGAATTTATCGCCGTCGGTTTGGGTGGATTCGACGACTACGTCGTATTCGGCTTCCCGCGTAGGGGTATCTGCATCCTGGAAAGCCGATTCACCAACAACGCCACCTACGCGCTCGCTCATGCGAATTGGGAAATCGTCTCGCAGATGACCAAGGCGCAAATCCTGTCTGCGTCGGCGCACGACGCGCGATTGATTCACGACCGCAACTGGTTCGACGCCTTGGCGGAAATCCTGGCTCGCCCCTCCGCAAGCGCTGCGTAGTCGAATGCATGCGTCGCTCGCGCCAGGGACATTTTGAAAGCGGTCGTATTGACCGGTGCGATGCCGTGCGCATCGCAATGCTCCTTTCAAATGAAAGAAATATTGCGATGCGGCACAAGATATTGTGTTAATTGTTTGAAATATTCTATATATTGTGTCTTTGTAAAATGTTCCCCCTCATGTCTTGAGCAGTAAAAGTTGCCGCCAATGGTTGGCGGCATTTTCACGCACTTGTTTGAAGGATGTCACCCATGGCAACGCCAGAAATCACTTTTTTCCCCGTGGGCAATGGGGACATGACACTTATCAAAGTGTCCAGCGGCCGGACGATTCTTATCGACATCAACATCCGGCAGCCCGGTGATGGCGTGCGCGACGTGCTCAAGGATTTGCGCGAGAAACTTGCCGTCGACGAGGAAGGGCGCCCGTACGTGGACGTGATGGTGCTGAGCCATCCGGACCAGGACCATTGCCGCGGCCTGCGCGAGCACTTCTATCTGGGTTCGTTGATGGACTATCCGACGAAGGGCGAGCCGTCGAAAATCGTCATTCATGAGATGTGGTCGTCGCCGCTCGTATTCCGCCGCGCCTCGAAATACCACACGCTGAGCGATGACGCCCGCGCGTGGAACACGGAAGCAAAGCGTCGCGTTGCGCTCTTTCGCGAAGAAGGGCAACTGGAAGATGGCGACCGCATCTTGATTATGGGCGAGGACACGGACGGCAAGACCGACGACATCCTCGACATCGTCGTGAAGACCGATGAGCGCGTCACGGCAGTGGCCGGGAAAGAGCAGGAAAACTTCAGTGCGTTGCTCCTGGCGCCAATGCCTGCTGACGACGAGCACGATGCCGACGAACTTTCGAAAAACGAGTCGAGCATCATCATCAATTATTCCATCGGCACGGGAGCGGTCGCAGACGCCGTGAAATTTCTGTCGGGCGGCGATGCAGAGGTGTACATCTGGGAAAAACAGTGGAAACGCCACAAGGGCGACACGACGGCGCTCGAATACGACTTGCTGTCGACGCCTCACCATTGCTCGTGGCACACGCTCTCGTGGCACAGCTGGAGCAAGAAGAAGGAGGATGCTGAAGTGTCTTCCGACGCGCGCAAAGCGCTGTCGCAGACGCGCGCGGGCGCTTACATCGTCGCTAGCAGCAACCTGATTCTCGACGACGACAATGACCCTCCTTGCATTCGCGCAAAGCGCGAGTACGAAGCTATCGCGAAGGAGGCGTCAGGCAAGTTTGTGAACACCTCGGCCCATCCCAACGAGAAGAATCCCGAGCCGATGGTGTTCGAAGTCACGTCAGGTGGCGTCAAGGCGAAATGGAAGGTTGCCGCGGCCCCTGCAGCGGCGGGTGCTGCCGCAGCATTCGGCTCGAAGCCCTTATCGCACGGCTAAGACTGAGGTCGCCATGAGCGCTCTACTGCACGGTGCAATCCAGTTGCTCGAGGCGCATCCTGCGGTCGAGTCGGTAAAGGTCGAAGAAACTTCCGGCGGTGGCGCAAACGTCTACGCGACGTTTCTCGTTGACTTGCCGTCACGCTGGGCTGCCGCGGGTGCAAGTCCGAACGGCGTCCGAGCGCGCGAGGAAGTGCTCGTCGAATTTCCGTCCGGTTTCCCGGGTAGGGCACCGCGATTCACGTTGCGCGAGAATTTTCCGGATGCGTTGCCGCATATCTATCTGCACAAGCGCGGAAGTCGGGTGCCCCCGTGCATTACGTTCGGCGACAAGCTTGATGTAATGCATTCAGACGGCTTCTTTCGCCTTGTCGACCAGATGTCGGATTGGCTTAACAAAGCTGCGGTCGATGAGCTGGCCATCAACGAGAAAGGCTGGGAGCCGAGCCGAAGGGACGTCGGCTCCCACTTTGTCGAGATGGACCCCGCAGAACATTTCGACAAGCCACCGTTTGGCGGGTGGCGCCTATTCATGTGCATGGCGTGCTGGAGCAAAGACGGCCGCTGGTCGTTAGCGCGTAACCCGCAGCAGAAGTTCCCGGTCGGCGACCAGGCCTTCATGCGTGAGTGGCTGAACACGCTTGGGGTGAACGAAAAGGCTTATCGCGGGCGAGCACCTGTGGTTTTCTGCTGGCCACAAGCCGCTCCTGGTGAGCAATCCGCTATTCATGAGCGATACAAGGCCGATACGGTCACGACATTTGCAGAGCTTGCCGAGCAGGCTTCCGAGTGGGGGTGTCGAGTTGCACTAGACGATTTCGTGAGCAACTTCAACCGCACCCTTGCAACGTCGAAATACAAGGTTGATGTGCTCTTGTATTTTGCCTTCCCGGTGCGCAGGCCCACAAACATTATCGGTACCCAGAGCCAGTTTGAGATGTTGGGCTACAAGATGCAACTCTCGCTGCCGGCCAAGCTGTCAGTGGACGATACTACGGCGGTCAGTGCCGTTGCTTTCTCATCTCCCATCTCTTCGAAACTGTTGAGGCGGACGTCGGGGCTGCAAGAACAATCCAAGGAGTTGCAACTGACATTTGTCGGCTGCGGGAGCCTCGGGTCGAAGGTTGCCATGCACGTCGCGCGCGCGGGCGGCAAGGCGGCGCTGCTTATAGACGACAAGCTTGCTGTCGCGCATAACGTGGCGCGCCATGCACTCTTGCCTGACGACGTGGCTAACTTGCACGGAAAGGCAGAGCGGCTGGCGCAGATTATGGGAAGCTTTGCTTCAAAGCGCCCGAAGTTTGTCGCATCTGACGTTCGCGGCCTGGACTTCAATGCAGCTAAGTATCGAGATTTTTTTTGCGGCGAGCAATCGGTGGTTGTGAACACGACTGGCTCGCCTGCTGTGCGCGACTTTTTCGCGAAAGCGAAATTTGACGCCCGTGTCATCGAGGGGGCTCTTGTCCATCATGGCGACGCAGCATTCATGACCGTGGAAGGAAAAGGCAGAAATCCCTCAACCGTCGACCTGCTGTATCACGCATACGAGCGACTGCGCTCGCTCGGGCTTCTGCGCGATGCGGGTGTAACAGCAGTGGCGAATATTCTCGAAATCGGTATCGGCTGCCACTCGGTCACTATCCCCACGTCTGACGCGCGAGTCTCGCTCGTCGCAGCTGGAATCGGTCAGAGACTGCATCAATACGATGAGGTCGGCTTGCTAGGGACCGGCATGGCGTCCGTCGCTTCTGTTGGTGACGACGGAATGTCAATCACGTGGACTCACGATGAGGTTGGCGCAACGCACGTGGCGGAGGTGTTCGACGGGAAGACGTGGACTGTGCGTGTGCTCGATAGGGCCCATAAAAAAATTGTCGCCGATGTTGCAGAGCATCCTACGGTCGAAACTGGCGGCATTATCGTGGGAAATGTTTCCGCGCTCACGAGAGAGATATTCATCACCGACATCCTCCCTGCGTCGCCTGACAGCACACGCTCGCCTGCGCGTTTCGTGCTCGGGGTTGAAGGAACTCTCGACACGATTCGCGGCTATGAAGCGCTCGGTGGACACACGCTCTGGTGCCTGGGGACATGGCATAGCCATTTGGCGGTGAGTGGTCCATCACAGATGGACAGGGATACCGCGAAATCGCTCGATGGACAAATACGTCACGCGGCAGTTTTGCTCATTCGCCACCCGCAAGGTTACGCTGCACTGGTCCGTGATGCCACGCCAGCTTAAAGGTCGCACGGCTTCGATACTCGACACGACGGGGAAACACATGGATGCTCTACAGCAGGTCGCACAAGTAGCATCATCTGGAAAGTCGTTGAAAGCGCGCAATATGGTCTGGCTCGTCGGTGTTGGCGTCTTCGATGTCATCATATTGCTGGTCATCGCGTTTCATCACCCAATCGACGACTTCACCGCGGATAAGGGCATGGCGCTACGAACGGGCCTGTCGGTTTTCCTGCCCGTTCCCATTATTTTTCTTTCGTACTTGCTCTCGCACTCGCAGAAGGCGATTCTCGTATTCTGGCGCCTTCGTAACCCGATGCCCGGTTCGCGAGCTTTTTCCGTGCATGCACAGAGCGATACGCGGATTGACGTCGACGCGCTGAAGAAAAATGTGGGGGCTTTCCCGAGTGACGAGCGCGACCAAAATTCGATGTGGTACAGGCTCTACAAGCAGGTGGAGAACGAAGCGTCGGTGCTCGAGAGCCACCAGAAATATCTGATGTTCCGGGACATCGCTGCGATGTCGCTGTTGCTTGTGCCGCTGGTAGCGCTTGGGCTCTTTCTGTTCGGCAACACGGTCAGGGCTATCGTATGGTCTGCGGTGGTCTTCGCAGTCCAGTATCTGATTGCGGTGCTGGCAGCACGTAACTCCGGAATTCGCTTCGTCCAGAACGTTCTTTGCATCCATTCAGCAAAGAAGGTCAGTGGTGCGCGACGAGCTGTTTCTAGGAGCAAACCAGAAAAGAAGGCGGGAGTGGCTGATGGCCGAGGTGAGTGACACACATTGCCGTGCTTCAGCCTGCAGCGGCATCGACGCGAGTGCTCTCGAGCGAACTGCGATTCTCTTGGGGTGCGCGCTTTGTGCGTACGGAAGTTAGATTCTGAACTGCGAGGGTACTGAATAATGCTTTCGATAGAACGACCAGAACTTTATCGAGAGGTCCTTGGTTATCCCGACGGAATCCATTGTGTACGTGCGCGGGAAGAGGGCACGATGCGGCTCATCTTGAAGATGTCAGTGTCCTATCTCCTGCCGGCGAAGATGAATCGAGGGTTCAAGATTTACGTCGTCCCTGTTGAACTGAACGGGCAGTCAACGATAGGGCTGATGAGCGCATTTTTTGACGACGAGGATTGTCCGCTGACGTTATGGCGTCTCCTGGCGGATGACGACCCATCCCTCGACCTTCTGCATCTGTTGAGCAGGCGCGAGATTCTGGTCCACATATTTGACGAGCAGAATCGTGAGCTGTTAGGTTATAGAGCCGAGGTCGATGTTCCTCTCATGGCGCAGATGCGCCTGGAGCACGTGAGGTTTCCGTCGCTAAGTGACTCAAGCTTCGGTCGCGCACATGAGCAGGCGAACATGTGGTTTGGCCTCAGAACAGCGGCCGACGACGCTGACGCGATTGCGGTGCGATTCGAGGAGCCTTTGTTTCCAGAAGACTTGACGATAGCCGACACACGGTCACAGATGTACCAGTTTCACGGCGGCCAGGGGTACGCATTCACTTCGCTGGAGCGGGAGGAGCCAGGAGCGTTCCAAGAGCTTGACATCATTTTGATGCTCCAGCGGGTCTTCAAGCCTGAGCAGATTTACCACGCGCCGAGGCGTCACTACGACAAGGAAGAAATTGCGGACGTCATCGTCATAACCGACGACCTGTGTCTGATTGTGCAGGCGAAGGACTCACCGAATACAGAGAAAACGCTACAGCGCACCCTGAAAAGAAAGAAGCTGATGTCGGTGCATCAGGTAAACGATGCCCTGAAGCAGGTTGTAGGCGCAGTGGGTTACGCGGATGCCACGCGGCCGTTTCGCATGATTGTTGGCGAACGCGAGGTCTGTGCAGACATCAGCAAGCACCATCTTCTGTCGTTGGTTATTGTTCGAGAGCTATTCATCGACACCTACGCCGAGTACAGCAAGTCTTTGTTCAGTGCGTTCGACGAGACGAACCTGCCATGTATCGCGCTCGACTATGCCGAGTTGCATAAATATACGACTTTCTGTCCGAATCAAGGGAGTTTCCTCGGAGCCTATTTTCAGGTCTTCGACGCCGCGCGCGAACTTGGCGAGTTTCCTCGACTGCGCTTCGGCGCTCGTGACGTTCGGGCGTTATGGGAGCAGGGGGAAGGGGATTGAAGCGCATTCGGCCATGGCGAAGTTGAGGCTGATGCGTAAAATCACGCTCCGACCGCTAACTATTGAAGTACGACATGTCAAAGAACTTTGCCAACGAAACATTCAGAAGCGCAGAACCGTCGTGGGCGAATGCTTGCGTGGGTGAAAACGGCTCGCCCGACATCGTGGATTATGCCGCAGGCTTTGCAAATGCCGCGCAGGTGCTGCTCGAGCAGGTTATACATCACCGAGGTTTGAAGCATCCGACGGACACCTTTGTGTATCCTATTTGCTTCAACATGCGTCACGCGATAGAACTGTACATCAAGGCGGCTATCGAATCTTTGCGCCCGCTTGTTCACCACGGCTATCGTCTTCCCAATATCGACACTCAGACATCACACGATATCGGGATGCTGTGGCGCTATTTAAAAGAGCACTCGGTTGCACTAGATTGGCGCTATAAAAATGTCATCGAGCTTCTGGATACAGCCATATCAGATTTCGCAGAGGTAGATTCCACTGGGCAGGTCTTTCGCTACCCGTTTGGGCGTGAGAATCAAAAGCACCTGACAGAGCTTGCGATAATCAACCTCCTGGTCCTATGGAGTAAATTCCGGGCGTTGGTTGCAGACCTAAAAACGTTGAACTACCACGGTGAATTTCTTGGTGATGAGTATCGGCACCAGACATACACCGCACACCTTTCGCGCTTTGACCTTGCCTGTATCGGCTATCAACTGCCGCCGAGAGCCGAGTGGGGCTCGAATACGTTCGAAGCCGCGAAGGTCGTACTTCGAGGACACTTCAACCTAAGTTCCAACGAGTTCTCCCGGGCGTTGAAGCTCATCGAAGGAAACATAGAATTAGCCGCCATTATTGATGCTCCTTGCGAATTCAAATATCTAACTCCCGTGCAACTCAATCTGTTCTTCGATTCGTGGTGCAAAATTGTTGGCATCGACGATGTGAAGAGGCGATATGCCCAGAGTCCAGAGGGGCGTGCTGCGCTTGTCGATGCTGAGGTCAGCAGCGCTAGTTCATGGAGTATCGAGGAAATGACTGCAGACGCGACGTTGCGAACTGAAATCTGGCCAACGCTTAGGGACAATATATCGCCGGAAGCGTTCGGGGAAATTAGAGCTTTGCACTATTTTTCAAGAAGTAGCTTGAGGTATAGCGAGGATTTCGAAAGAGAGCGGCAGATAGCCGTTCGCGACGCCTTGGCGGCCCGTGATGCAGGCGAAGCAAGGCTGCGTCAGACCGCTTTCTACCTCATGAGCAAGCCGGCGGCATTGGAGCATGTATTGAACTCGTTGTTGTTCTTCGGGCATGTCGACGTGGTGGATGAACTACTGAAACGCAGTAAGCTGACGGCCATCGCCGGTCTGCTACTTGAGCCTAGTCTTCGCAGGTTTCGTCGCCGTCGTCGCGAAGTCTCCGAAGCGATAAACTCTGAATTGAGATATCCGAAGCACGAACGCTACGCTGTGACTCAGCTCGAGCAGCAGTAGGTCGTCAACCTATAGAAATCTGAAGGAATTTGTGGAGACATATCCCTGAAAATAAATATGGCGCTCCGCGGTTGGCGAAGCACCTTTCTTTTCGGCGATGCTCAAAGGCTGCTAGTTTGCATCAGGTTGGTTCCCCGGTTCAGCCTTCTGGAACGCTTCAAGAGAAAATGCATTGTCAATGGCCACGGTTATGCCGCTCGGCTCACGATGTTCATGGTACCGCAGGGGCATGCAGTTGCACGGGCTGCGGGTGCTTACAGTGTCACGTTGGCCTTTGTGAACACCAGCGCGGCAGACGTTCGGAGCGGGTGAAGGAGGTCCTTTCTGGACGGTACATGTTTGAACGTAACGAGTTGCGCCTTCTCAGTCGAACGAAGCTTGGCTACCTGCCCGACGACGTGGCGAATGTCCGAAAGGGTTTTCGCTAGCCATTCGCGAAATTGTGTTTCGGGAGCTAATGTCGCCACTAGTCCTTGGCAGCCATCTTCCTCTTTGCGAATGACGATGCCGTCCACTTTAACTTGCTCGTATCGGCGCTCAATCTCAAGCAGATAAAATTCCCTCCATCCTTTGGCGCCGGGGTCTGTGACGCGAAATCGCAAAACGAGCACCCCGCGAGGCTCCTCAGTCTTGATATCTCGTGTCACGAATTTCCGGGCTTTGGGCTCCGCTGGCTCCGTATCGGAAAACGGCTGTAACCCCACAAGCTCTGGCGGTTCGTCGTTGACGAAGCCACGTTTGACATGCAGCCATTCCAAGCTATGGAAGGTCTCCCGGTGTTCGAGCTGCAGTCGACGCAACTCTTTCCACATTTCAAGCAGCGTGCCGTGCGCGACAACCATTCGATGAGCTTCAGCGATATCCTCGATGTTGGACGGGTCCAGCCGGACGTCGGGCGTGCCAGAGAGCGTCGGTGGAATGATGACGTCAGGCCTATTCTCGTAGGTAACCGTATGTTTGCGGCGCGGCCCGAGGATTATCTTTCGTTTGGGACCACCATTGGCCTCCGGTGGAGCAAGCCCGGCGTTATCAAAATTATCGAACGACCGCACGGCCATCTTCGATTCCGGAGATAACGTATAAACGGGGCTGCCTTCACGAGCGACGTTATCGCTGTTCTCCCACTCAGAGCGCGTTACTTCTTCCTTCCTGCTCTTGACTACCTCAATTTCGGGGCCGTCAGCCTCCGGATGACCGTTCAACTCGAAGCGCAGGGCAAGGAACGTTCCTTTGCGGACCCATATTCCCTCCGCGCTGACGTGCACCGGTCCGGAGAACCACGGCGCGACTTCGAGGTGAATCCACTTTCGTTTCGTAGCTTGCTGGGTGCATTGCTGGACGATGCTCTGGGCAGCCGCGCGTGAGTAGCCGACATGCTGGATGTGACCGAGGAACCCAATGTCACCGAGTTGCATTCTGTCTGCCAAGCGAACCATCCATGCGCCATCTGAATTCTTCTCGGGCGTTGTGTTCGTCAGAAACATGCCAAGTGCGTCTTCCCAATTCATGCTGGTGAGTGCGCGCGGAATCAATGCGGACTCGCCGTAGCCGCGCAGCAAGAACTCCATACACGGTACGATGAGCTTGCGACCATCGAGCAAGCTGAGTTCGAGGAGCTTGCTGCGCTCTTCGCGCTCGTCCTCATGAAACACCGGGTACTTCCCGTTAAGTGGGGCTGGCCGGCCGTTATCGGCTTCTGATTTTGCCGACATGATGCGCCAGCCACCTGCGGAGAAGTCTGCGGCCGTCGGCTGAAGCAGTATGAGGTTGGCTTCGCCTATACGACGCCGACGTTGCCACACGGAACCGAGTTGAAGTGCATCTAGGTGGCTGAAGGCGACGTCACGGAAGAACGGTCCTTCTGGTTCACCATCCACCCGCTGAAACGCGACTTGTACGCGGCGCGTTTTCCCGTCCAATTGAGCGTCCAAGGCACCATACCAAATCACCATTATAGGAAAATCTTCGTTCGGTATTCCCTCGCGTTCAGCGGAAGGCACCGTGTTTCGAGTCCATTCCAAAGGCATAAATCAAGTCCATGTAGTGCAAATTTGACTGCGTTTGTTTCAATTTTTGAACAATGATAGAGTTTTTTGCGCATTGCGAAATGGCTATGCGGCTAGTTGTGCCCTGAACCATAAACGACACGCGCGAAATCGTGCAGTGATTCCTGCCATATTTCCACATTGCGGATTGGACGAATTTACCGTATGTTGCGAATTCTTTCGTAAGCGGCTAGCGAACCCATCTTGAGTTTGACCGAGACGCTTGGGAGTATCGTGTCCACCTAACGAATAAGCGGACACGTGAACACTATCGAATCGGAATCACTCCCGGAGCGTCGTCG
>Ga0207667_10006259_pt1 | contig 14448 bp, 11 predicted proteins | sample KBSCornC52_FD_184301 | JGI IMG/M metagenome (GOLD analysis project Ga0207667, IMG submission 184301) | Corn rhizosphere microbial communities from Kellogg Biological Station, Michigan, USA - KBS Corn C5-2 (SPAdes) (version 2) | ecosystem: Host-associated > Plants > Roots > Rhizosphere > Soil ... | reverse complement strand
TGAGCGCGGCCGACAGCATCTGTCCCGAAATAAACGGAATCACGCCGATATGCAGGTGCGCCGCATGGCCGGCCGCGACCGCCTCCATCTCGCGGGCGAGATGGTCGAGATCCTTCAGCATCGCCCTGGCCCGCTCGAGCACGACCGAACCGAGCGCGGTCGGCCGCATCCCGCGCGACGTACGCTCGAACAGCGGCGTGCCGAACATGCTTTCCAGCTCGGACAGCGCGTTCGTCACGGCGGGCTGGCTGCTGGCCATGTGCTCGGCGACGCGCGTCAGCGACCCGTGCTGCTGGATCTGCAGCAACAGCATCAGGTGCCGCATCTTCAGGCGTGCGCCAAGCCGCCTGACCACGTCGTTCGCGTCGAATGTCATCGCCCCGCCACGTACCCATCATGAAAAAGTGATGGACCGATATTAAAACAGAATCATCTCCTTATGGCCGATCCCTAGAATCCTCCATGGATCGCGTCGGGACTGGCCTGGCGCGCACGCCCGGACCCAAAAAACATGAAACAGACAGAGACCCAGCAGCAGGCCGCGTACGACTATCACGAGTTTCCTACCCCGGGGAAGGTCTCGGTCGTCGCCAGCAAGCCGCTCGTGACGCAGCGCGATCTCGCGCTGGCCTACACGCCGGGCGTCGCCAGCGTGTGCGAGGCGATCGCCGCCGATCCGCTGCAGGCGCGCCGCTTCACAAGCCGCGGGAATCTGGTGGGCGTGATCACCAACGGCACCGCCGTGCTGGGTCTGGGCAACATCGGCGCGCTCGCGTCGAAGCCGGTCATGGAAGGCAAGGCCGTGCTGTTCAAGAAGTTCGCGGGCATCGACGTGTTCGACATCGAGATCAACGAGTCCGATCCGGACAAGCTCGTCGACATCATCGCGGGCCTGGAGCCCACGTTCGGCGGGATCAACCTCGAGGACATCAAGGCGCCAGAGTGCTTCACGGTCGAGCGCAAGCTGCGCGAGCGCATGAAGATTCCCGTCTTCCACGACGACCAGCATGGCACCGCCATCACTGTCGCCGCCGCATTCATCAACGGGCTGAAGGTGGTCGGGAAGTCGATTTCGGAGGTGAAGGTCGTGACGTCGGGCGCCGGCGCCGCGGCGCTGGCCTGTCTGGACCTGCTGGTCGACCTCGGGCTGCCGGTCGAGAACATCTGGGCGACGGATATCGAGGGCGTCGTCTATCGCGGCCGCACCACGCTGATGGATCCGGCCAAGGAACGCTTCGCGCAGCCAACCAACGCGCGCACGCTGGCTGAAGTGATCGGCGGCGCCGACGTGTTCCTCGGGCTGTCGGTCGGCGGCATCCTCAGCGCGGACATGCTGAAGGCAATGGCCGCGCGTCCGTTGATTCTCGCGCTGGCCAACCCGACGCCGGAAATCTTCCCGGAACTGGCGCACGCCACGCGCGACGACGTCGTGATCGCGACGGGCCGTTCGGATTTCCCGAACCAGGTCAACAACGTCCTGTGCTTCCCGTATATTTTCCGCGGCGCACTGGATGTGGGCGCAACGACCATCACCCGCGAAATGGAAATTGCCGCTGTTCACGCGATCGCGGGCCTCGCGGAAGAAGAGCAGAACGACGTCGTCGCGGCGGCCTATGGTGGCGACGAAGTGTCGTTCGGCCCGCAATACCTGATTCCGAAGCCGTTCGATCCGCGCCTGATCGTTCGCATCGCACCGGCCGTGGCCAAGGCGGCGATCGAAGGCGGCGTGGCGACGCGTCCGCTCGAGGATCTCGACGCGTATGTCGAGCAGCTGCAGCAGTTCGTCTATCACTCGGGCGCGTTCATGAAGCCGCTGTTCGCGGCCGCGCGTCAGCTCGTGCGTGACGGCGGCAAGGCGCGCATCGTGTTCACCGAAGGCGAGGACGAGCGCGTGCTGCGCGCGGTGCAGGTCATCGTCGACGAGAAGCTCGCGCGGCCGATCCTGGTCGGCCGTCCGGAGGTGCTGCTGGCGCGTATCGAGCGGTTCGGCCTGCGCCTGCGACTCGGTCAGGATGTCGAAGTGACCAATCCGGAATATGACGAGCGCTTCCCGCAATACTGGACGACGTACTGGGAACTGCGCTGCCGCGACGGCATTTCGAAGGAAATGGCGCGCGTCGAAATGCGGCGTCGGCTGACGCTGATCGGCGCGATGATGGTGCGGCTCGGCGATGCGGACGGGATGATCTGCGGGACGGTCGGCGAATATCACAATCACCTGCGGTTCGTGGACGAAGTGATCGGCAGGAAGCCCGATGCGTCGACCTACGCGGCGATGAATATCCTGCTGCTCAATCAGCGGACGGTCGCGCTGGTGGATACGCACGTCAACGACAACCCCAATGCGGAGCAGATCGCGGAATTCACGATCGCCGCGGCGCGGCAGATGGAGTGGCTGAATCTGACGCCGAAGGTGGCGCTGCTGTCGCGGTCGAACTTCGGGTCGGGGAGCGCGGCTTCGGGCGTGAAGATGCGGCAGGCGCTGGAGATCATTCGCGCGCAGGCGCCGGATATCGAGGCCGATGGCGAGATGCACGGCGACTGCGCGCTCGATGAAGGGCTGCGGGCGCGGCTGCTGCCGATGTCGCCGCTGAAGGGCGCGGCGAACCTGCTCGTGTGTCCGAACGTCGATGCGGGGAATATCGCCTATAACCTGCTCAAGACCGAAGCCGGCAGCAACGTTGCCGTGGGACCGTTCCTGCTCGGAGTCAATGCACCCGTGAACATTCTCACGTCGAGCGCGACGGTGCGGCGGATCGTGAACATGACGGCGTTGACGGTGATCGAGGCGAATCGGAACGTGGCTGCTTGATTGCGGTTGATGTAATCGCTTGATGGGGGTCGGCTGCGGCCGACCGCGTCGGGCAGCGCGGGTGGCGGGCCGGTCTGTTCAATCGGCGAGCCAACAATCGACCGTTCACCGCTGCGAAACTTCACCGTGCCGTCTCAGCGGCTCATCGTCGCTCGCCGGTCAGACGCGTTTCACTGACGGCGTGCGCACGCGAATCGCGATCCGCGCGATGCGATCGCGAACGCAGCATTTCGCCGCGCAGCCGTAAGACATGCCCGGCGCGCCTGCCTGCAGTCCTCAATCGCCAACGTGGCTTCCCCAAATCACGCCGCCAATGCCGTCATCACCATGCGGCGCATGGCGTTCGCCCCGACCAGTACAAAAGAATTGAGATATATGCCCGGCCATTATCAATCAATAGCGATATCCCAATAAATAAAACTCGCCTCTTCCATCAGTGAATCGGACAAAAAATACATCTAAAAATATCAAATTCGTAAAAGTACGAAATCAACTTTTCCACGCCAACAGACTCAACTCATCCATATAAATTTATCCCGCATATATGGGGATCGATTATATTTATCTTTTCATCAAACGCTTGACACCGAGATTGAATTTGGCGCACTCTTTCTCGGCGGGCAGACTCTTAGTGAAAAACGACGACGTCCGCATCATTTTTCTCTAAATTCCGTTTCGTTAAAAAAGGAGCATCAACATGACGATTTCCTTGAAAGACATAACGAGAAGTCACGAATTCACCACTGACGACGTCGAGCCGGTTGTAGCCAACGTGAAATACGCACAGCGCAACGACGTCGAGATCGAGCCGGTTGTGGCCAATGTCAAGTATGCACAGCGTAACGATGAAGAAGTAATGGTTGCCCTCGAGACTGCGTGAAAGGCACGGTAATGCTCATGTATTGCTGAATTCGCCCGTGAGCAAGGGCCGCTGCCTCTTGCTCACCCATCCATGTTCCCTTGAACGGAGAGTCGAATATGGCCACATTTTTGTCGTCACAATTTGTGAAAGAATCATGGGGTAAAAGAGCGACAGAGCTGACCATATCGCAGATTCCGTTCACCGAGAAAGATGTACTGGGCGCGCTCAAGCAATATGCGATATGCGCGAACGACATCCGAGCGCGCAACCTCCAGTCCGAAGCCATCACCACTCTAAATGGAAAGTGCACATCGGAACCACGCACTGACTTTCTTGCGCTGGCAACCGATGACACGATCGACGATTATGTATCGAGAGTTGATCACCTTGCGGACGGCGACGAATGGACGGTCATGTACTATGGGCTTCATGCGGCAAGCCCTGTCGTTTGGGATGTCGCAAAGGCTTTTTCAGACGAACTCGCCTTATCAATAGGTTATCGGCCTGGAGGCCGCGTCGATATCGACTGCTTCGTTGGTCGGTATTCATCAACCTACACTGGAATTCATGTAGATCATGCGCACAATTTCGGATTCACCCTCCGCGACGGAAAAACGATGTTCGCGTGGCCCGGAACGCGGTCGGATCTAGTTGGCTTGCGCTTCCCCGACTATGAGCCATTCAAAGCCGAAAGCATTGCGCTGGAGAACAAAACGGATCGAGTAGCCTACTTCCCGGAAAACTGGCTGCACGTTGCCGAAACGAAATCCGACGCTTCAGTCAACGTGAACATCGCCTTCTGGGAAATCGGCAACGATTCTCAGCAAAATGCGAACTATGTCAAACGCCTGCTGCAGGCACCCGAGCGTACCCGCCATGACGTACGTTCTTCAGGCATCACGAGCCTGAACCCCGACGACGAGTTTTTGCTTTCGTCCCTGAAGGCATTGGTTGACGGCGCATCTCTGAAAAGACGCATGATGATTTCCCAGCTCATCTCGGACACCAGCAGCCGCCTGAACGTCGGCCGTCCGATCGTCGAAGTCGACGAACTGGACGATGTCATTACGCTCAATGCCATCAGCACCCTGCAGTGGATGCCTGTATTGCAAGAGGGCGAGATCCTGGTCGCGGCCAACGGCCACTGCGGCAGCTTCAGATACAGTCGCGCGTTGCACGACTTTCTGACTCGCCTGTCGACCGGGCAGCAAGTCGACATTGCTGATTTATTAAGTGGGAAAGACAAGCTGCTTAACGACGATCTGCTGAGCGTAGCCGAATCGCTGGCACGTTGGGGAGCACTTTGATGGGCATCAGAGGTCGATGGGCGCTCGTCTTCATCTGCATCTCCCTGTCGTTTGGCAGCTTCGCGGATGAAGCAGCTCAAGTGAACTTTGCACTGAGGCTGGCTGACGATACCGCATCGGTATCGATATTGCTGGCCGCCGGTCTCATCGGAGGCATTCTATCCGGCCCGCTCGCCCCGATGATCCTCCAGCGGATCGGGCCTCGCCAAACGATTCCCGCGGTATTTCTCCTTCAGGCGCTTCTGATCGCAGCAGCGTCCCTGGCCAATCAGTTCTGGAGCTATATCCTCGTTTCATTGGCGCTCGGATCCACGGGGTCACTTCTGTGGGCAGCAATCATGGTGGCTATTCCGAGCTATACAACCGACGAGCGGTATATCGATCGCGTCAATCGGATTACCCAATCGGTGCGGAACATGGGTTATGTGGGCGGCCCCGCTCTCGGCGGCTTGCTGTACGGGATGGTCGACCGCTCACGGGGGCTATTGCTGCTGGCTTTGCTGGTATTGATCGCCGCGCCGGTCACTTCATTATGTTTCAACGCACTGGATTCCTTCATTCCGAAATCCGGTCGGGCCTCCACGCAAACCAAGCAGAAGGGACGACTCGACCTGCTCGGTCTCTTTCGCACGGCCGGCGTGATCCGTGCGGTCGCTCCGCTGTTGATGACGGTCGTGCTCACATCGACACTCAATGTGCTCCTGATATTTCGAGTGCGTACTGAGCTGCAATTCAGTGCGGCGATCTATGGACTTGTCATCAGCGCATTGAGTGTGGGTCTGATCGTTGGCCCCGTGCTGTTTGCAGGCCTGTTTGCGAGGCGCGGTGATGCCGCCGGTGCCTCCATCGCCGCCAGCCTCATCGGCGCCGGCATTTTGTGGCTCGCATTGAGTGACGCAGCGTTAGCCATCATGTGCGCCACGTTTCTGATCGGCTCGGCAAACGGCATCCAGAACGCGCTAACGGCGAGTTTCATGATGAAGGCGATTGATCCGCAGCGACGTGTCAACCTGATGCCGGCCTATATATTTTGCATTCAGACTTCGGTGTTTCTCGGCTTTCTGAGCGCCGGCATGATCAGTACGGCACACGTGAGCATGGCTCTCGTGATTGTGGGAGTCGCAACGGCGATTATCGGCGCATGCGGCATCGCGTTGAATGTCAAGAACAGACCAAGCATGGTTACAAAAGGAGTCTGACGATGGAAAACATAGGGCGCTTCGGATCGAAGCCAGACGATACGAAATCGATCACACTGCAAGCCCCTTTGGATCGCATCGTGACATCGGGTATCGCAGATCTCAGAATCAGTCACTACTACTTCGACGAGCCGCTATTCGACGAATACGAATTGACGACGGTCCGAGCGACGTGGGATTTTGCCGCCGCGGAGTCCATTGTCCGCGATGGACACTGTGTTCTCGATCTCGGCTGCGGTGATGGTCGTCTGCTCCTGCATCTCGCCGGGAAATTCGCATTGAAGGAAAGCTTCGGCATCGACATCTCCCCCGTCGCCATCGATCGCTTCAATGCGTCCATCGGTCACCGCCACATTCACGCGCTCCGCGGCGACATCTTTGATCTGCCGACGACAATCACACAACGTCGCTTCGACGTCGTTACGTTCGGCGATGCCACCGTCAATTTCATTCTGGACGACGATAAACTCGAAGGGCTGTTGCGTAGCGCGAAGGCGCAGCTGCGCAACTCCGAATCGAGGATCATGGTCGCCGTCTTCGGTGATGGCACCCCCGAGCGTCTTTCATTCATGGACAAACGATGTACGGTGGTGCCGTTTCGGCGGAGTAACGGAAAAGCCGCGCTCATCTGGTGGGCCTACAAATACGACAGCGACAAACTGATCATGCATCGCTCGGTCTTTGCTCAGTCGGGATTGAATGAAGATGGGAATATCGAAGGGGTCGTTTGTGATCTTCGAGACCGAATGTGGACACCATCGGCACTGGTTCCCATCGCGGAAGCCAGCGGCCTCAAAGTCGAACAAGTGATCGAATCCGACGTGCAAGACGGGGCCGCGGTGGGCATGGCAACAGCAATCGTCATCTTGAAATCGGCGTGAGCAACCATGAGAACAGATCCTGTTCGACTCAACTTTTATCAGGGCACCGGAGGTTATGCATGGCAGCTCGCCGAATACCTGCTGGGCCACCACGCCGACGCTAATGACGGTAATGTCAGCTATATCCTCAGCAAGTCAATGCCGCCGGAACTGCGGAACCCGCTTGCAACCTGCCCCGAGTGGCTGGCGCCGGACCGCTCGGTCAGATGGTCCAGGTCAACACGCATTGCTCCCAATACGCCCCAGCTTGTAGGTACACGGGGAAAGCGATCATCGCTTGTCGTCGTTGCGAGCGCGCAAGCGTTCGGAGGATTTCGCCAGGACGACGTCGAGGCGCTCACAGAAGGGACAACCGTTAGGGAATTGCCGCGCATGGAAATCAATGGCGTGGTGCATGAGGCGTGCACGCTATTGGTTGCACTATATCGACATGGGTTCATCGAGACTGACCAGGTATTCCCTGCGTCTCCGCCAGCTCGCTATCTGATCGAACCCACCTGCATCGTTACGACCGCCGCAGGAATCGGATGCGTCGCCATCAACCAGCTTAACGGTCGAACAATTCGTTTGAGCGAAACCTCTCAACGCATCTTCTCCACGGCCAAACCCACAACCGAGATATCTGAGCCATTGCCCCCGAACATCGTCCGCTTCGTGGAAGCTGGCATGTTGAGATTGATTTCTGGAGAGAACGCCCGTGCACATGATTAGACCCGGAATGGGCACCGAGAACAGCGTCAATCTGATTTCCACGCTCATTCGTATGGCGCGCCCCGCTACAGTCGTCGAAATTGGCGCCGGCGACAGTACGGTTTTCATCGCGAAAGCGCTCGAACAGGCGCGGCAGGATTGGCAGTACGACAAGAACTTGCTGGATGCATCGACATGGCAGGAGCGAAGCGCGCTCCTGGACCCGACCGGCATTCCCGACAACTATCGCCCCGGGTTGATCACCATCGACGACTTCACGGCTGAAGGCTCTTCAGCCGAAGAAGCATGGGATGCATTGAAGAATCACGGTGTCGACGTGGGCCTCGTTAAATTCGTCAAAAGCAACTTCCATGCACTCGACGAAGCCACCATCGCGGAGTGGGGCGCGATAGACATCGCGTGGATCGATGCGGGCACGCCGGCCGACGATATCCGTTTCGTCGAGACGCTTTGGGACCGTATCGCGCCTGGCGGCTACCTGTGTCTGCACGAGCCGACCATGTTGACCACCATCAGCATGGAAGGCATTCAACGCGTTCGCAGAGTCAGGACGCCGATCTGGGAAGAGCTGTTTCGCAGGCTGGACGGGTCATTCGAACTCGTAACACTGCCGGAGTTGCACAAATACCGGCAGAGTGGCCTGGGTATCGTTCGGAAGTGTCGACAAGATGAACGCATGTTCCGGCCCGGGCCGCTGCAGTCGGACCTCGTAGCACTCGGAGAAATTCCCATTCGCAGCAGCTATCTGACGATCGGCGAGGACGGGTTGAACCAGCGTCTTCGCAAGGACGCGATCATCGCCGCGATGACGGCGCCTGAAACGCGCTCCGTTTACGCCGCGATCGTCCTCGGCGTCAATCGCCTCCACGATATCGCGGAGAAAGCTGGCATCGATGAAAAGGCTGTCAGCAAGATCGTGACGCGGTTGCTGAACATCGGCCTCATCCAGCGAGATGAGCATGGACTTTCGGAGGTCGACACGGTGTGGGAGCAGATTGCCGATCGCCAGCATCGCAATGCTGAAGATTTGAGCGATCGACAACTGGAAACCGATCTCACCATTGAAAAGATCGCAACAGCGTTCGCCCCGGATACGCCCTACACCGAATCGGAAATATCAAAAATCTGTCAGCTGTTTACACTCGATTACGCCCGACTGAGGCGGCATCTCGTCGATCGCGGCGTACTCCAGCGTCAAAATGGCATATATCGCCGGCTTCTATCTCAATGAGGCTGGTAGTTGTCGAGCTTCAGAAGGCATCGGAGATACCGGCGGCGCATTTGATCGTGTCGAAGGCATCGACGTCTTCGCTTCATGCGCCGCCATGTACGGTCACACCGAACCAACGCGCTACACAACCCGCTCCAACGCACTGGCAAACCTAGCAACCGCCGCATCGACATCATGCAGCTTGTCGAGACCGAACAAGCCGATACGGAAGGTCTTGAAATCCGCCGGCTCGTCGCATTGAAGCGGCACGCCGGCCGCGATCTGCATACCGACATCGGCGAATTTCTTGCCCGAGCGGATGTCGTCATCGTCCGTATAACTGACCACGACGCCCGGCGCCTCGAAGCCTGCGGCAGCCACGCTCCTGAACCCCTTCTGGGCCAGCAACGCACGAATCCGCGTACCGAGTTCGAGCTGCTCCGCCCTCACCTTGTCGAAGCCGTATGCTTCGGTTTCCTTGATGACGTCGCGCAGCGTTGCGAGGCTGTCGGTGGGCATCGTCGCGTGATACGCGAAGCCGCCGTTCTCGTAGGCTTCCATGATCTGCAGCCACTTGCGCAGATCGCACGCAAAACTGGTGCTGGTCGTCGCATCGATGCGCTCGCGGGCGAGCGGGCCGAGCATGACCAGCGCGCAACCCGGCGACGCGCTCCAGCCCTTTTGCGGCGCGCTGATCAGCACATCGACGCCGCTCTTCTCCATGTCGACCCAGATCGTGCCGGACGCGATGCAATCCAGTACGAACATGCCGCCGACCGCATGCACGGCGTCGGCCACCGCGCGCAGATACGCATCGGGCAACATCATCCCGGATGCGGTTTCGACGTGCGCGGCGAAGACCAGATCCGGCTTGTGCTCGCGAATCGCGGCGACGACTTCGTCGATCGGAGCCGGTGCAAAGGCGGCTTGCCTGCCCACTTCGACCGGGCGCGCTTTCAACACGATCTCTTCGGACGGAATGCCGCCCATGTCGAAAATCTGCGACCAGCGGTAACTGAACCAGCCGTTGCGGATGACCACGCACTTCTTGTTCGTCGCGAACTGCCGTGCCACGGCTTCCATGCCGAACGTCCCGCTGCCGGGGACGATGACGGCCGCCTTCGCGTTGTAGACTTTCTTCAGCGCGGCGGAAATATCGCGCATGACGCCCTGGAAGCGCTGCGACATGTGATTGATCGACCGGTCGGTGTATACCACCGAATATTCGAGGAGCCCGTCGCGGTCGACATCGGGAAGTAATCCTGGCACGTTCGCCTCCGGTAAAGGATGAGCCATGTGGTGAGAGCGAGCGGTATTGGTGACGCGATGCCTCCACGCCTGTGCAAATCCGCGTTTTTGATTCGACGACGACCGATTCTAACGAAAGCCGTCTGAGGCTTGGGATTTTGGTGTGTTGTGGTGCGTCATGAGCACGGCACGCGATTGACCGCCGGCTCGTCCGCCGATTGGCGCTCACGTAAGGCCCGCGCATCGAAACGCAACATCGTGAAAACCGCGCTTGCTCTCCGACGATACCGGAACCTAATCTTCAATGGCACAGGCGGAGGTGGCGAACGATTCCGCCCGGGTTTCCTGACACGCCGCGATGAACATGAAAAGCCGTGCCCGCCCACATTCGGTTCAATCGACTCGCCAGCCCTCTGCCGGCCCGCTGCGGTGGATCACCGGCTTCGCCGCGGTGCGCGGCTATCAATGGTCGTGGCTGCCGCACGATCTGCTTGCCGGTGTCACGCTCAGCGCCGTGCTCGCGCCTGCCGGCATGGCGTACGCGAACGCAGCGGGGCTGCCCGCCGTCAGCGGCCTCTATGCATCGTTCGCCGCGATGCTCGCGTATGCGCTCTTCGGCCCGAGCCGCATCCTCGTTGTCGGCCCCGACTCCGCGCTGGTCGCATTGATCGCCGCAAGCATCGTGCCGCTTGCTCACGGCGATGCCACGCGCGGGCTGGCCCTTGCCGGTGCGCTTGCGATACTCGCGGGCGCGATCTGCATCGCGGTCGGCGCGCTCAGGCTCGGATTCGTCACCGAGCTGCTGTCGCTGCCCATCCGGCACGGTTTCCTGAACGGCATCATGCTGACGATCAGCATCGGACAGTTGCCGAAGCTGCTGGGATACAAAGGCCACGGCGAATCGTTCGTCGGGCAGGTGCGCGACGTGGTCGAGGGCATCGCGGCATCGAGGGTGAACGCGGCATCGTTCGCGCTCGGCGTCGCCGCGCTCGTGCTGATACTCGTCTTCAAACGGCTCTGGCCCAAAGTGCCGGGCGTGCTGCTCGCCGTGGCGGGCGCGACGGTGGTAGTGATGTGGTTCGATCTGTCCCGGCGCGCGGGCGTGGGGACCGTCGGCGCGGTCCCGCAAGGTCTGCCCGGACCGCGCATCCCGAACGTGACGCTCGACGACTGGCTGCACCTCGCGGGGAGCGCGGCGGCAATCGCGCTCGTTTCGTTGACGGATATCAGCGTGCTGTCACGCACCTACGAACTGCGCAACGACACCAGCGTGGACCGGAATCACGAATGCGTCGCGCTCGGGCTGTCGAACATCGCCGCCGGTCTGGTGCAGGGGTTCGCGGTGAGCGCGAGCGGCTCGCGCACCCCGGTCGCGGAGGCGGCGGGCGCCAAGACGCAGGCGACGGGCGTGGTGGCGGCCGCCGTCGTCGCCGCGCTGCTCCTGTTCGCGCCACGCGCGCTGTCGCACACGCCGCAATCCGCGCTGGCTGCCGTCGTGATTGCCGCATGCGTGAACATGATCGAGGTGCGGGGCGTCATGCGGCTTTATCGGCTGCGCAAGAGCGAGTTCGTGCTGGCGTTGGTGTGCTTCGTCGGCGTTGCGGTCCTTGGTGTCGTGAACGGCATCGCACTGGCGCTGCTGCTCACCGTGCTGTCGTTCCTCTGGCGTGCGTGGCGGCCTTACGACGCCGTGCTCGGGCGCGTCGACGGCATGAAGGGCTATCACGACGTGTCGCGCCATCCGGACGCGAGGCGCGTGCCCGGGCTCGTGCTGCTGCGCTGGGATGCGCCGCTTTTTTTCGCGAACGGAGAGATCTTTCGTGAGCGCGTGCTGCGCGCCGTCGACGAATCGCCGCAGCCCGCGCGCTGGATCGTCATCGCGGCAGAGCCTGTGACCGATATCGACCTGACCGCCGCCGATGTGCTCGAACGGCTGCATGGCGAACTGGCGGCGCGGCAGGTCAAGCTGGTCTTCGCGGAGCTGAAAGGCCCCGTGAAAGACAGCCTCAAGCATTACGGCTTGTTTGGCATGTTCGGCGAAGGCAACTTCTTTCCGACGGTTGGGGAGGCGGTCAATGGCTATCTGAAAACGCATCGGGTGGAGTGGCACGACTGGGAAGACGAAGCATCGGGTTGAAAACGGATCGGCCGGCCGGAGCGCCGTATCTGGGCCTCCGCCAGTGACAGCAAACGCTTAAAACGCAACAAGGACGATTCAGAGCGGGAACTCGCGTGCGCTGCGGTGTAGTCTGATAGTCAGGTGCCACATCGGAGGGCGATATGGAACGGGAGTTGAAGCTACGGGTTTCCGTCAAGGATCTCGACAAGTTGCGCCGCGCGCCATTGCTCGCGCAGTCCAACGGCGCCCACGCGCCTCAACTGCTGAAGAGCACGTACTTCGATACGTCAGCGTTGTCATTTCACGGGTGCGGGGCTTCTCTGCGGGTACGCGCGGTCGGCAAAGAGCGAATTCAGACATTGAAGCTGGAAGGATCTGTGCAGGCCGGCTTGTTCGACCGCGATGAGTTCGAGATGCCCGTCGACGGCGACCTCCCCGATCTGGCGCGGCTGCGGGATCGAGTGCCCGCTGACAGCGACTGCGGCAGGCTGATTCGCGACGTAGCCACGGCGGCCCGGCTCCAGCCCGTATTCGTCACGCGAATCAAGCGTTCGGTTTTACCGCTGCACTTGCCGTCCGGCGACGAAGTCGAGGTGGCGCTCGACAAGGGGACCGTGGAGGCGGAGCCGAATTCCGTCCCGATCGCCGCTGTCGAACTGGAGCTGAAACGGGGCCGGCCTGAAAGCCTGTACGGCGTCGCACTGGAATTGCTGGAGATCGTACCGTTGCGCATCGATCGCGAGAGCAAGGCCGATATGGGCTACGGACTGCTGGTGGCCGAGCACCGTCCGCCCGTCAAGGCGCAACCGTTACAACTGAAGAAAAGCAATTCGATCGAAGACGCCTTCTGCCTAATCGCGCATAACTGTCTGGATCAGGTCCACGCCAACGAGCGTGGCGTCGAATCGGGCCACGATCCGTCGTGCGTCCATCAGATGCGCGTGGGGCTTCGCCGTTTACGCTCGGCGCTCGACCTGTTCGCGAAAGTAATTCCCGCGTACCCCGGCCTCGACGACGAGCTGCGCTGGATCGCCGCCGAACTCGGCGCCGCGCGTGACTGGGAGGTGCTGGCGGGAACGACGCTCGACCATGCCGGTACGAACGGCATCCCGGATGAGATGCATTCGGTGCGCGAAGCGTGCGAGCACATCGCCGTCGAGAACCGGCAACGCGCGGCCGCGGCGGTCGGGTCGGTTCGCTACACGCGGCTCGCGTTGCAGCTCGCGTCGTGGTTGAGCCGAAAGGGCTGGCGACCGGAGATGTCCGACGAGCAGCGCGCCGCGATCATGCAGCCCGCGACGCCGTTTGCCGGTGACGTTCTGCGTCGTCGGCACCGGAAACTGATCAAACGTGGCAAGCGGCTGGCCGATCTGGACGATCATCGTCGCCACCGTGCCCGCATCGCGGCGAAGAAGGTCCGATACGCGACCGAATTCTTCGCGTCGCTGTGCCGCAAGCGGGCCGTCCGATCGTATGTCGATGCGCTGACCGCGCTTCAGGACGATCTGGGCTGGCGCAACGATGCCGTTGTCGCGGACAAGCTTCTGAAGGCACTCCCCGATACGTCGCCTGACGCCGCGCCGGGCGCAGGCTTCGCGCGCGGCTTTCTGGCCGCGCGCGCCGCGGCCGATCATCAGACCTTGAAGAAGCTGTGGAGCCGCTTCAAACGTCTGCCGCCACCGCACTGAATCGGCACGACGCTATCACCATGCACAGTCAGTACCGGTCGGACACGCCGTCGATCCCGCGCTCCTGTAGCGCGCGAACCAACCCGGCACGCACCGTCGCGACGTCGGAAAACGCCGGCCGTCGATGCGCGGCCACTTCGGCTGCCGTATAAGGCTTGAAATCGCGCGGCAGCGCATCGCGGTTCATCGTCGTGAGCACCCAGTTGAGCACGTCGGCGAGATCCTGGTCCGACAGCGCCGAATTCGACGCACCCGGCACGCGCATCACGTACTCGCGCCCCGCCGGCAGATGCGTGAAATAACCGAGCGAGTTCGCAAGCGGCGGCACCTTGCCCGGAATGCCGCCGCCCGTCGCCGTGTGGCAGCCCATGCAGTTGAGCACCCAGTGCTGTCGCGCGAGCGTCGCGTCGG
>Ga0207667_10006257_pt1 | contig 14450 bp, 11 predicted proteins | sample KBSCornC52_FD_184301 | JGI IMG/M metagenome (GOLD analysis project Ga0207667, IMG submission 184301) | Corn rhizosphere microbial communities from Kellogg Biological Station, Michigan, USA - KBS Corn C5-2 (SPAdes) (version 2) | ecosystem: Host-associated > Plants > Roots > Rhizosphere > Soil ... | reverse complement strand
CCGGCGCGTGAAGCTGCTCGGGCCGGAGGCGGCCGCGGCGGTCGCGGCCGAGGAAGCACTGCCGGCAACCCAGACGTCGGAGGTATCGGCGAACGCGGCTTAGCGCGACACGATTGCAACACGTTCGGGGCCGGACGGCGCGAGCCGTCCGGCCCTTTTTCTGCCGACCGCGCTCACATCTTCGTGCCGATCATGAAGTAGTCTTCGATGCGCTCGTCGTACGGTGCGAAGGCGCGAATCTCGCGCGTCGCTTCATCGTAGTACAGCATGCCGCCGATCCTGCCGGCATCGTTGAAGATGCAGTGGTCGTTTCCGGTGATCGTCCAGTCGAACGCGTGGACCGACGCGCGCGGCGTGATCGTTCCGTTCAGCAGGCATCCCGCCGCGTTGCTCAACGAAAGCGTGCCGGCGGCGTCGATGGTCCAGGTGGCGGGCTGGCGCCCCGCGATATGGCCGGTTGCACCGGTGTAATGGCCGGCCAGGGTCGCCATGCTCGGCGCCTGTTCCGAGCCAGGAACGTAGGTGGCTGTGACGTTGCGGGTGATCGTCGTGCTGGAAATCGTCAATTGCAACTGACCCTGCGCCACGTACGTCCCGCTGACCGAGCTCTTGCGTGCGACGCCGGCACCTTCCTGCAGAATCGAGATCGGAAAATTCACAGCATCGGCCGACGAAATGGCGCCGTCCGCCGCCGTCATCGTTCCCTGCACCACGCCGACTTCGGTCGCCGTGCCGGGCTGCGTGTAGACGAGGTAGAACGTTCCGTCTTCGAGCACCACCGCGTGCACGTTTTCGTCGAGGCTCGTGGTTCCCGTCCATACGCCCTTCACCTTGGACACGTTCACCGGCGTCGACGTGCATGTGAGTCCCGCCGGCAGCGTCAGGCGCGTCAGCGCCATGCGGTTGTTGCCATAGCCCGGATACGTCGACGCGAAGTCAACGCGCCCGCTGTTGCAGTCGGAGAACGTGAACGTGAGGGTGCCCCACGCATTGTTCACGATCTTCGACGCATCGAAGTTGGGGATCCAGCGGCCGCCCGTGGTCAGTGCCACCGGCACCGTTGCCGTATCGCCCGCATAGCTGCCGACGCCACCGAACCAGGATTGCTGCGTGCCCTCGGGATTGAACGTGAACCAGAAGGCGAGAAGCTTGTTTTGCGGCAGCACTTCGAGGAAGAGGCCGTGCCCGCTCTGCTGCGGGTCGTACCACGCGCCGGTGAACCCGGGACCGATGTCGACGGCCGATGCAGTCGTCGCGACACTCGCGAGGGCGAGCAGCACGACCGAGCCGACGCGCTGCTTCATCGTCATGGACATGTCAACCCCGCGGGCATCGTGAGCCGGGTCAGCGTCATGTGATTGCTGCCGTAGCCCGGATACGTCGAGGTGAAATCGACACGGCCGGTATTGCAGTCGGTGAACGTGAACGTGAGGGTTCCCCACGCGTTGTTCACGACCTTCGAAGCATCGAAGTTCGGGATCCATCGCCCGCCCGTCGTCAGCGCGGGCTGCACGGTGGCCGTGTTCCCCGAATAGGTCCCCACGCCGCCGAACCACGACTGTTGCGTGCCGTCGGGACTGAACGTGAACCAGAACGCGAGCAGATTGTTCGGCGGCAGCACTTCGAGAAACAGCCCGTGGCCACTTTGTTGCGCGTCATACCAGGCGCCGGTGATGCCGGGCGTGATGGCGAAGGACGGTGCGGCCGCCACCGTTGCCGATGCGCCGGCGAAGTTCGTCGCGACGTTCTGGATGACGTTGCCTTTGCGATCGATGGCGTGCGTACCGTCGGTCGGCAGGCTTGCGTAGCTCACCTGGTCGACGTCGGCGAAGTTGATCGAACCCTTCGCCGTCGACAGGAAATGGTTGGGGACGACGTAGTCCGGCGTGACGAGGTTCAGTGCGGCGAATCCGGCCGTGGCGACGAGCACGTGAGTGGCTGCCGTGGCGTCTCCCGGAAGATTATTGGGAAAGACGAACACGTTCGACGTGCTGCCGAACGGCGTGCTCGTGATCGCGTGCGACGACCAGAATTCCTGTCCGTTATCGCCGAGCGACTCCTTCAGGACGACGAACTGGATCGTGCCGTCGCCATTGGAATAGATCTGCTCGATGCGATACGTGTGGAACGTGGCGGACGCCGCCGGCGCCATGGCGAGCCCCAGCAGCAGGACCAGCAGCCGGCCGAGCTTGCCCAGGGTCCCGAAGTGAATTTTCATGTCTCCCTCCCTGAATTGCCCCTCTCGCATGGTAGGACGGCTCGCATTGCCGGTTCAACCGATCGCCGACGAACTCGCGAAATTGCGGAGTGAAAATGGCCGCACGGCGACGGAGCGGGACGCGGCGATCATCAGGCCCCGTTCGCCGGCCGGACGTCGAGAATGGCCATCATGCAGTTGTCCTCGTGCTCGAGGATATGACAGTGGAACATTCGTTTGCCCGGCAATGTCTGCCTGGCCTTGATCGTCACCGCCTGTTGCGACGGCACGAGCACCGTGTCGAGCCATGCGAGGTAGGGCGACGGGGTCACGTCGGTTCCTACCTGCCGCGACACGAGCTGGAACTGCGTGCCGTGGATGTGGAACGGATGGGCCATCGCGGTGTTGTTCACGACATTCCACAGTTCGACGCGGCCGACCTCGGTGACGAGATCGACGCGGTTCATGTCGAAGAGCCGATTGTTGATCAGGAACGTGCGCTTCGCCCCGTTGCTCGTGCAAACATCGGCGACCTCGTCGAGCGAGACCGACTGTTGCGCGGTCGGCGGACCGAGGTCTTCAATCGGGCGCAACACCGGCGGCAGCTCGACTGGTGGCGTCGGCAGCGCGTTCGTCGTCGCGAGCGTCAGCAGGTCCTGATCCTGGTACGTACCGAGGTTCAGGAAATCGGTCTCGAAGCGCAGTGCGCGCAACCGGTAGCGGCCGTGCGGCGCGCCGTTCGCGCGCACGATCAATTCGGCGCGCTGCGCCGGGGCGAGCAGGAATTCGGCGAGGCCGGCGACCGGCGCACCGAGCAATCCGCCGTCCGTGCCGACGAGCGTGAACGTGTGGCCTTCGAGCGCAAGCCTCAAATGCGACGCCGCCGTTGCATTGAAAATGCGCCAGCGTTGCGTGGCGCCCGGGGCAACCGCGTGCACGGGTAGCCGCCGTCCGTTGACGAGCAGCATTTCCTGCTGGCGCCCCACGGTCCAGTCGATCGGCGTGTCGGGGGCAACCTGCGACTGCGCATCGAGCTTGAGCCCGGTGATGAACATCAGCACTTCCGGAATACCGGCGAGCGGGTCGTCATCGGCGCGCACGATCAGCGGCGCCGCGAGCCCGCGCGCGACTTGCGACGCCGTCGCATCGTGCGGGTGCGGGTGATACCAGTACGTGCCAGCCGTTCCTCTTGGAACATCGAATTCATAGATACGTGTCGTTCCCGCCGCAACGGGATCCATCGGATTGCCGTCCTGATTCGACGGTACCGGCAGGCCATGCCAATGGATCGTCGTGCTGTCGTCGAGGCGGTTTTCGAGCTCGATCCGTACGTGCTGGCCTTCGGCGAGCTCGATCAGCGGGCCCGGGGAACGCCCGTTGTAGCGAAGCATCGATGTCGACGCTCCCGGCACGATGGCAACGTCTTCGCGTTCCGCCACGAGTGACGCCGTGAACTGCGACACGTCGCTGCTCGCGTTCGCCAGCGTATCGAGCATCGGCAGCGGCTCGCCTTCCGTAAGCGCGTGCGACGTTGCCGCCGACGTCGTCAGCTGCGAATCGCCGCCGGATTGCCGGCCGCATCCCGCGACGAAGGCGAACGTCGCCGCGATGCCGCGGAGGAAAGCGCGGCGTGGCGGCAATGGGCGGGTCATCGCCATGGGGTGCACGATGCGGGGCATGGCCTCTCGCCTCAAGCGATTGCCGATGAAGCCGGAAAAGTCGGGTGCGGAATCGGGCAGACGGCGACGAATGCGACGCGCTGCCGGGCGGCGAACGCGATTACATCTGCCGGAACAGATGCGCGAACGAGGCGCTGACCGTCAGCGATTCGGTGCGTTGCTTCAGCTGCACTTCGAGCCGCCCGCGCAGGTCGCGATGCAAGGCCGCGATGGCGTTGACATTGACGATCGTGCCGCGATGCACCTGGACGAACGTGTCGGGATCGAGCTCGTCGAGCAGCTCCCTGATCGTCTTGTTGATGAGCGACTGCCCCGATCCGGTCACGAGGAGCGTGTACTTGTTGTCGGCCTGGAAGTAGCAGACGTCGTCGACCGGAATGAGCCGTACCGAGCGTCCTTGCGCGACCGTGATCCAGCGGAGGAAGCGGTGCTTCGCGGCGCTGCGCTCGATCAGTGCCGCGAGCAGGCCCTCGAGGTTTGCCGGGGCAGAAGGGATCCGCTCGCGGACACGCGAAATGGCGGCTGCGAGCCGCGGCAATTCGAACGGCTTCATCACGTAATCGATCGCGCCCTGCTCGAACGCGTTGACCGCGTACTGATCGTACGCCGTGACGAACACCACATGGCTGCGGCCGCTTGCCGCGCGGGCCACCTCGAGGCCCGTCATGCCGGGCATCGCGATGTCGAGGAACATCACGTCGGGGGCATGTCGCCCGAGCGCCTGCAGCGCCTGCACGCCATCCTCGGCTTCGGCAACAATGGCGAGCTCCGGCCATAGCGTGCCGAGCGCGTCCTTGAGCTCGCGACGAAGCAGCGGCTCGTCTTCAGCAACGATGGCGGTCGGGCGATTCAAGCGGAAGCTCCAGGATTGCCGACTGCGCGTCGAATGCGAGCGTCGCCCTGCCGCCGTACAGCGCCCACAGGCGTGTGCGGATGCTCGCGAGGTCGGGCTCGTGGGCCGCATGCTCGCCCGCTTCGCCGTGATGCATGATGGCGATGCGAAGCTTGTCGTCCGCGACGCGTGCCGATAGGTTGACCCTTCCCGAAGTGGACGAGGCGGCCAGATGACGCGTGACGATGTGCTGCAAGAGCGGCAGCATCAGCATCGCAGGAAGGCGCGACGCGCGAAGCGGCTCGGGCACGTCGGCGTGGAAGTGGAGTGCCACGCCCCGCTGCTCCTGCACGATGTTCATGTACGAGCGCACGAGATCCACTTCGCGACCGAGATCCGACGCCGCCTCGTTGTGATGTGGCAGGGCATTGCGCAGGTAAGCGATCAGCGCAGCGAGCAATGCGCTTCCGCTCGCCGGCTCGATCTCGTAGCGATCGCGTGCGCAACCAAGGATGTCGAGCAGGAATTGCGGCTCGACCTGTGTCTGCAGTGTCTGGAGCTGCGCCTCCAGCGAGCGGCGCTGCGCCTGTGCGCGCTGCACGCGGGACGCGTTCATCCTTGCCCTGGCGCGAAGCTCCCTGCGCCGGTTCACATAGATCCAGACCCCGATCGAGCCCCAGATCAGGTACTCGAAGAAAACCGTCACCGACTGGACGCCGAGCGCGTCGGTGCGAAGCCCCGGAATGGCCGACGGCGTTCGCCGCAGCGCCTCGTGAACGAGCCACTGACCGACGGAACCGAGGGCGGAGCCCGTCAGGATGCCGGACGCGTAGACGGGCAACGGCGGCGCACCGACCGAGACGAACTCCTCGGCGACGAACGTCGTGAACATCATGCTGAACGCAATCAGCACGTTGATGATGACCGATGACAGATAGACCTGCGCCGGCGGCCCTCCCGCGCCGTAGACGGCCTCGTAGAGCGACCAGGCCTCGAGCGCGAACGCGATCGCAAACGTGGCGACGACGACCTGCGGCGTCACGCGTGCGAGTGCGCGTTTGAGCACTCCATGCGGATGAGCGCGCGGGACGCTCGACGCAGAGATGGCCGCTGGCGTCATGCCGACGGCGTTCCTGCGTCGTAAGGCAGCACGATCGACGCGGTCGCGCCTCCGAGCTCGTTGTTCTGAAGCAGCAGCGTCGCGCGTTCGCCGAACTCCGACGCGAGCCGCGCCGAAATATTGGCGAGACCGAGCCCGGTCCCGGAACCGGAACCGAATCCCACGCCGGTATCGGCAACGGTGAGCGCGAGGCGCGCATCGTCGATGCGCGCAGTCACGTGGATCCGGCCTCCATCGGGCCGCGCATTCAGACCGTGCTTCACCGCATTTTCGACCAGCGTCAGCAGCATCATCGGCGGCACGCATGCCGAACGCAGCGCTCGCGGGATGTCGACGACGAAGGCGAGCCGCGCGCCCATTCGTACGCGGTGGATGTGCAGGTAGGCCTCGATCAGCGCCGCCTCGTCTTCGAGCGTCGACTCGCGACGCCGCATCCCGGGGAGCGCCACATGGATGTAGCACATCAGCATTTCCAGCATCGTGCGTCCCGCCTGCGGGTCCTCGTCGAAGAGACGCCGCACGTTGGCGAGGGTGTTGAACAGGAAATGCGGCTCGATCTGCGCCTGGAGCGCCTGCAGGCGGGCTGCCGCGAGCTCGCGCTCGAGCGCCGCCGCATCGAGCTCGGCATGCTGGGCTTCGGCGAGGCTCGCGCGTTCGCGCCGATACAGCTCGGCGACGATCGTCAGCAATGCACCGATGATCGCGTAGCGTGGCCACACGTAAGCCGAGAAGGCACGGATGTCTTCCCATTTCGCAGACACGAACCAGCCGGCCAGCGCCAATCTTGCGGCGATCCCGAGTCCGGAAGAAATGACCACGGCTGCCACCAGCGCTGCGCCACGCGCGCGCCCGCGCTGCGGACCCAGGTTGGAGGTGGCGAGGATGATCACGACCATCGTCGCCGCCATCACCGTCGTCGATTGCAGGCCGTGCAGCGTGTCGACCACGAACTCGAGCGCCTCGCGGCCGCTCTTGATCGCCACGATCAAATCGACGGACGCGCTGACGCTTCGGATCACCAGAAGCAGCGCGATGATCGCGACGGCGTCGAGCGTCAGGCCCGCGAACGCCTTGCGTGCGAGGGGAAAGCGCGCTCTCGCGGTCGCGTCCCCTCGCGGCAATGCGGGTGCCTTCAACGTGGCAACGAGTCGCGGCATGGGCGAAAATTGGCGGCGTCCGACGTGCGCGAGATGCGTCCGAAAGATCGCGTCGCGAGCATAGGCGGAAGCGGTCCACCGAGGCAATCGAAGCCCGACGAAGCCGCGAAACGGCGGTGCGAATGCCTTGCCGGTATAATCCGCGGCGTCACTGGGGAGTAGCCGCCCTTCCTGTTTCGGGGCTTGCGTCAACATGCTCGGCCGTCCGGCCGTGGCGCAAGCGGTTTCCTGGCCTGGCGAGACCTTTGACCACGCTGCCTTCGCATGGCCGGAGGAGCCGCGTGGTCATTCGTCCGCATGCCGGCCCGGGAGCCCCCGTTGGAAGCCTTCCTCGTCTCGACCGGTGTCGTCGCCCTCGCGGAGATCGGCGACAAGACGCAGCTGCTCGCGTTCATCCTCGCGGCCCGCTTTCGCAAGCCGGTGCCGATCATCGGCGCCATCCTCGCGGCGACGCTCGCCAATCACGCGCTCGCCGGCGCGGTCGGCGCGTGGATCACGTCGCTGCTGGGGCCGCAGACGTTGCGCATCGTCCTCGGGCTTTCGTTCATTGCAATGGCGCTCTGGACGCTGATTCCGGATCGGCTGGACGAGGGCGCCGCGAAGCTTCCGCATGCCGGGGTGTTCGCAACGACGCTCGTCGCCTTCTTCCTCGCCGAGATGGGGGACAAGACGCAGATCGCGACCGTTGCGCTCGCCGCGCGCTATCACGCGTTCGGTGCGGTGGTGGCCGGGACGACGCTCGGGATGATGATCGCCAATGTGCCGGCGGTGCTCGTCGGCGGGCGCCTCGCGCACCGGTTGCCGATCCGGCTCGTGCACGCGATTGCCGCGGCGATCTTTGCCGTGCTCGGTGTGATCGCCCTGACCGGCATCGGCAGGTGAAAACTCTTTTGCGCGCAATCTGAATCCGGCGCGCGGATTGGTACCATCTCACGCTCGCTCGCCTCTGCCCGGCGGCCGACCTTCGAGGAACTGCGATGTCCCTGACGCTCACGATTGCCGGTCTGTCGAAGACGTATCCGAACGGCGTGCGCGCGCTGTCGGACGTGTCGCTGTCCATTCCGGCCGGCATGTTCGGGCTGCTCGGTCCCAATGGCGCGGGCAAATCCACGCTCATGCGCACGCTCGCGACGCTGCAGGACGCCGACGCGGGGACGGCAACGCTCGGCGATCTGGACGTGCTGCGCGACAAGGCGGCGGTGCGCCGCATCCTGGGTTACCTGCCGCAGGATTTCGGCGTGTACCCGAAAGTGTCGGCCGAAGAGCTGCTCGACCATCTCGCACGCCTCAAGGGGCTTGCCGACAACAAGGCGCGCCGGGACGTCGTCGCAGCACTTCTTCGGCAGACCAATCTCCACGACGTGCGCAAGAAGGCACTCGGCGGCTTCTCGGGCGGCATGCGGCAGCGTTTCGGCATCGCGCAGGCGCTGCTCGGCAATCCGCGGCTCATCATCGTCGACGAGCCAACGGCCGGGCTCGACCCGGAAGAGCGTGTCCGCTTCCACAACCTGCTCGCGGAAATCGGCGAGAACGTCGTCGTGATCCTCTCGACGCACATCGTGTCCGACGTCTCCGATCTTTGCGCGCAGATGGCCATCATCGACAAGGGGCGCGTCCTGCTGACCGGACGTCCGTCCGACCTTACGCGGCGCCTCGACGCGCGCGTATGGCAGAAGGCGATCCCGCGCGCCGACCTTGCCGCGACGAAGGCGATGTACCCGGTGATTTCGACGCGCCTCGTCGCGGGCCGCACGCTCGTCAACGTCGTGAGCGATGCGGCGCCCGGCGAAGGCTTCGCCCCGGTGGCCGCGACGCTCGAGGACGTCTACTTCGCCGCGATTGCCGGGCGCCTCGACACGCCGGCCGCAGCGTTGCAGCCGGCCTGATGCGCACGGCGCGGAGCCTCCAATGAGCGCTGCAGAGCCGCCTCAAAGCGCGAATTCCGCCCCCTCGGGGGGCAGCGAAGCGGCGAAGCCGCGCGCGTGGGGGGATCATACAAGCGCGCTCGCTACGGTCGCCGCGTTCGAATTCAGGACGCGCATCAGGCGCATTTCGACGTGGGTCTATTTCGCGATCTTCGGCGCGCTCGCGATGCTGTGGATCGCGGCGGCGGGCGGAGCGATCAGCGGGGCCATCGTCTCGTTCGGCAGCGGCAAGGTATGGATCGACTCGCCGTACGCGATTGCGCAGACGTTCGGGTTCCTCGGCATGGCGTCGCTCACGGTCCTCGCGGCCGTGATGGGACGGGCGATCCAGCAGGATTTCGAATATCGCACCGAGGCGTTCTTCTTCACCGCGCCGATCCCGAAGGCCGCCTACCTCGGCGGACGTTTCGTGGGCGCCGTCGCGGTGCTGGTCGTGATCCTGTCCAGCATCCCGATCGGCAGCGCGCTCGGGCTGCTGCTGCCCGGCATCGACCCCGATCGCGTCGGGCCGGCGCGCATTCTCGCCTATCTGATCCCGTACGCCACGACGCTGCTTCCGAACGTCATCGTGCTCGGCGGCTTCTTCTTTTGCCTCGCCGCGCTGACGCGCCGGATGCTGCCGGTGTACGTCGGCAGCGTCGTGCTGCTGATCGGCTATCTCGCCGCGCAGGGCTTGCTGCGCGACATGGACAACAAGCTGCTGGCCGTGATGCTCGATCCGTTCGGCGTGACCGCCACGTCGAAGTTGACCGAATACTGGTCGATCAGCGAGCGCAATACGCGGCTCGTGCCGCTCGCGGGTTTCCTGCTGTGGAATCGGCTGTTGTGGCTTGCACTCGGTGCGGTCGCGCTCGGGTTCACTGCGTGGCGCTTCCGCTTCACGCAGCCGTCGATCGCGCCCGCCAAACGGCGCCGACGCGAAATGGTCGCGGCGCTCGCGACATCGGATTCCACCGCCACGCTGCATCCGCCGCGCGTCACCCCGGCGCCGGTGCGCCCGTGGCGTCTGTTGCCCGGGATGGCATGGCTCAATTTTCGCGAAACGGTGAAGAACGTCTATTTCGCCGTCATCGCGCTGGCCGGTGTGCTGTTCTGCATCACGGTGAGTACGACGTCGGGCAGCATCTTCGGAACGGTCACCTGGCCGGTGACGTATCAAATGCTCGAGATCGTGTCGGGGACATTCGCGATATTCATGCTCGTGATCGTGACGTTCTACGCCGGGGAGCTTGCATGGCGCGAGCGCGAATCGCGCCTCGACCAGATCCATGATGCGCTGCCGATACCGACGTGGCTGCCGTTCGCGGCGAAGCTCCTCGCGTTGATGCTGGTGCCGGTCGTGCTGCAGGTGCTGCTGATGCTGACGGGCCTCGGCATCCAGACCGCCAAAGGCTATCACCATTACGAGCCCGCGCTGTACGTGCACTGGCTGTTCGGCATCGAGCTCGTCGACTACTGGCTCGTGTGCGTGCTCGCGCTCACCGTGCACTCGCTCGTGAACCAGAAGTACCTCGGTCATTTCGTGATGATCGTGTACTTCATCGCCGTCTCGTTCAGCAGCCTGCTCGGCTTCGAGCACAACCTGTACAAGTACGCGGCGAACGGCAGCTTCACGTACTCCGACATGAACGGCTTCGGGCCTTTCCTCGTGCGCGTGCGTTTTTTCCAGGCGTACTGGGCGGCCGGCGCAGTGCTCCTCGCCATCCTGGGCTACCTGTTCTGGCCGCGCGGCACCGCGGCCGATTGGCGCTCGCGCACGGCGTCCGCGCGGCGGCGCCTCACGCCGCGTGTCGCCGTGGTCAGCACCTTCGCTGCGTTCGCGATGGCAGGTCTCGGTGCCTACATTTTCTACAACACGAACGTGCTCAATCCGTACATCACCGCGCACGATCGCGAGGCGCGCCAGGCCAACTACGAAAAGCGCTACAAGCCGCTCGAAACGGCGGCGCAGCCGAAGATCACCGACGTCAGCGTCGCCGTGGATCTCTATCCCCGCGAGCAGCGCGTACGGATGAAGGGCCGCTACCTCCTGGAGAACCGGACGTCGCAGCCGATCGATGCCATCCACCTGACGTTCCTGCGTGGCGACCAGCTCGTGATCCATACGCTCGAGTTCGCAACGCCGACGACGCTCGTCACCGATGACATGACCATCGGCCTGCGCAGCTACCGCCTTGCCTCGCCGTTGCAGCCGAACGCCAGGCTCGAGCTCGACTTCGATCTCGAGGTGCCGACGCACGGTTTTACGAACAGCGGCGCCACGACCGACGTCGTCGCCAACGGGTCGTTCGTCAACGGCCAGTCGGTGCTGCCATTCATCGGGTATCAGGAGCGCGGCGAGCTCGTCACCGACAGCGATCGCAAGAAGTTCGGCCTCAAGCCGAAGGAGCGGATGCGTGCCCGCGACGATCCGGTGGGCCTCGGGCAGAACGCACTGGCGACCGACGCCGACTTCATCAATTTCGACGCGACGGTCGGCACCGACGCCGACCAATGGGCGATCGCGCCCGGCTATCTGCAGCGCGAATGGACCGAGCGGGGACGCCACTATTTCGCGTACCGGATGGACGCGCCGATCCTCGACTTCTTTGCGGTGCAGTCAGCACGCTATGCCGTCGCGAAGGATCGCTGGCACGACGTTGCCATCGAGATCTACTACCAGCCGGGCCACGAGTACAACCTCGAGCGGATGATCGCGGCGACGAAGGCCGGCCTCGACTACTTCACCGCGAACTTCGGCCCGTACCAGTACCGCCAGTTCCGCATCATCGAGTTCCCGCGCTACGCGGCGTTCGCGCAATCGTTCCCGAATACCGTGCCCTATTCGGAAGGCATCGGCTTCATCGCTCGCGTGCGCGACGCCGATCCGGAGGACATCGACTACCCGTATTACGTCACGGCGCACGAGCTCGCGCACCAGTGGTGGGGGCATCAGGTGCCGGGCGCGAACGTGCAGGGCGACACGATGCTCGTCGAGACGCTCGCGCAGTATTCGGCGCTGATGGTCATGAAGAAGAAGTACGGCGACGCGAAGATGCAGCGCTTCCTGCGTTACGAGCTCGACCGTTACCTGATCGGGCGCAGCACCGAGCAGAAGAAGGAGCTGCCGCTCGCGCGAGTCGAGAACCAGGATTACATCCACTATCGCAAGGGCAGCCTCGTCATGTACGCGCTCGCCGACTACATCGGCGAGGAGAATCTCGATCGCGCCATTCGCGCCTATCGGGACAAGTGGGCGTTCAAGGGGCCGCCGTACTCGACGACGAACGACCTGCTGACCGAGATCCGCGCGGTGACGCCGCCCGCGCTCGCGTACGTGATCGACGATTTCTTCGACACGATCACGCTGTACGACAATCGCGCGCTGTCGGCGACGGCGAAGGCGCTTCCCGACGGGCGCTACCAGGTGACGCTCAAGGTCTTTGCGCGCAAGCTCAAGGCCGACGAGCTCGGCAAGGAAACCGAGGCGCCGCTTGCCGATTACATCGACATCGGTGTCGAGGACGAGCACAACGAGCCGCTCTTCCTCGAAAAGCGGCGGATCGCGGCCGAGGAGTCGACGATCAGCGTGGTCGTCGCGCGGAAGCCGGCCCGTGCCGGCATCGATCCCTACAACAAGCTGATCGATCGCCGGCCGAAGGACAATACGGTGCCGGTCACGTTCGAATAGCGAGCATCGCCGGCGCGACGCCGGCCGCGCCTACTTGCCCTGCTTTTCCTTGGCGAGCTTGTACTGCTTGTCGAACGCCTGCAGCACGAGGCTCACGTGCTTCGGATCCTCCGACGGGACCACCTCGGCGTCGGAGATGCCGGTGTTTTCGCATGCAACGATGGCGCCGGTCTTGCCGCGCCAGCGCTTGTTGACGACTTCCATGTTGATCCGGCAGCGAACCACTTTTTCGGGCTTGTCCCAGCCGTTGGCGGCATCGGGATTGCCTTTGAAGCCGAGCTTCTCGAGCCCGGCCATCACGTCGGATATGCGCCGCAGCGCGCGCGCATCGTAATTGGGATCGTTGCGCCAGATCTGGGTCTCGAGAAAGACCTTGTCACCCGCCGCATTGCGCATGTAGACGTACGGGTTGAGCTTGCGCGCCACCTGATCGGCGGCGTCGGTCGGCTGCGCAAGCACGCTCGAACCGGACATCGCCAGCACCAGGCCAATCAGAAAGGAGATCGTGTTCGACATTCGCGTCAGGCCTCGCTTGGATGAACGCTCATTTCTAGCACACTCGTGCGTCGACATGCGGGCAGCCGCGCTGTTCCAATCGGTGCAGCTCACGTCGCGTGCGACAGTGCGCCATCTTCGCCGGCCCGCGGGGCACGTCCGTCCAGCATGATCCGCCAGACCCCGGAAAAGAGCAGCCAGAAGCCGGTCAGCAGCCCGATGAACGCGATGGAGCTTGCGGGCCACCCCCAGGCGATGAGCGCGCCGATGACGATCGCGAGCAGGCCGTCGAAGAACACCCATCCCCACCCCTTGGCCGGCCGGACGCGGAACGCGAGGATCAGCCGCACGATGCCGCCGGCGAAGATGAACGCGCCGATCCACAGCGCGAGCGTCGCGATACCGGCAACCGGAAATGCGAACAGGCAGAACCCGACGATCACCGTGATGAGGCCGGCGGTGAGCCTCCACGCGAAACCGGGTCTTCGTCGGGTCTGGAACGCATGGATGAGCTCGACGACGCCGGCGAGAACCAGAAGCCAGCCGAGCGTGATTGCAGTCGCGAGCGCGGCCACGCCGGGCATCAGCACCGCCAGGATGCCGATGACGATGAGCACGATCCCCCACGCGATCGACCAGCCGCGGTGGTGACCATGCCGGTTCGCACTCGAAGCCGATTGCGCCGTTGCCATCGTTGCCTCCTCTCGCGTTTCATCGCTCGCGCGGCGTCGGGCCGAAGCGGCGCATGGCAGCCACCGGTTGCGCCGGCACGCCATGCAGCTTCGACCCTGCGCTCGCATCCCTGATCACGACGCTGCCGCCGCCGACCATCACGTCGGCGCCGACACCGACGTTATCGACGACGACGCTGCCGATGCCGAGCAGCGCATTCGCGCCGATCGTCGCATGCCCTGCAATTGCCGTTCCGGCCGAGATCCAGGCCCGTGCCGCAATGACCACGCCGTGGCTTACATAGACGAGGCTCCCGAGCTTCGCGTCGGAGGCAATCGTCGTATGCGAAAGCATGCCACGGCAGATACAGGCGTGGGCGCCCACGTCGACGCGGTCGCCGATGCGCACGCCCGCAAGATGCGGAAAGAAGCTACGCCGCCCATCGGCACGATCGTGGTACGCGAGCCCCAGCCAGCCGATGATCGCGCCCGGGCCGATCACGCAGTCGCGGCCGATCTCGCTGTCGTCGTAGAGCACGGCACCGGGGCCGATGCGCGTGCCGGCGCCGACACGCACGCGCGGTCCGACGCACGCAAGTGGCGAGATCGCCGCGTCTTCGTCGATGAGCGCTTCCGCATCAATGCCGGGCGCGGGATCGACGGGGCGCCGGGAACCCGGGAGAAGCACTTCGACGATGTCGATG
>Ga0207667_10006255_pt1 | contig 14451 bp, 8 predicted proteins | sample KBSCornC52_FD_184301 | JGI IMG/M metagenome (GOLD analysis project Ga0207667, IMG submission 184301) | Corn rhizosphere microbial communities from Kellogg Biological Station, Michigan, USA - KBS Corn C5-2 (SPAdes) (version 2) | ecosystem: Host-associated > Plants > Roots > Rhizosphere > Soil ... | reverse complement strand
CGAGCTTCCGCTGATCAGCAGCTTCGTCGGATTCCAGCCGAGTTCATACATTTTGCGAAATGCCTGGGCGGCGAATTTGGGCGAGGTGGCCATCATCAAGGTGTCGGCGCCCGAGTTCTTTAGCTGAGCGACCTGCGAGTCAATAGTCGGCGACGTAAGATCGTAACCCACCTCTGAGACGATCATTGAGGTCTTGTCACCCAGGCCCTGCTTGAAAAACCTGACATACCCTTTGCCAAATTCGTCGTTCTGAAAAAGGATGGCGACTTTTGCATCCGGCTTGTTTTTCAGGACATAGCTCGCCAAAATCATCCCTTCTGTTCGAAAGGGCATGGACCACAATGTAGTGTACGGATACTCCTTCACCTGCGCGGGAATCGAGCTGCTGGATGTCGATAGCAGTTGGGGAATTCCGTTGCTGTTCAGGTATTTTGCTGTGGCCAGAACCCCGGGCGTACCCATCATCCCGAAGACGGCCGCAACGTTGTCTTCCTCCACAAGCTTGCGAATTTGTTCAACCGCTTTGGGTGGACTATAGCCGTCGTCCCGAGAGATCAGGTTGATCTTGCGGCCGTTGATACCACCCTGCTCGTTGATCATGTTCAGGTAGGCGAGGTTGACCTTGCCTTGGATGCTGAAGGAGGAAGCCGGGCCGCTATACGGCATGGTCTGGCCGAGTTTGATTTCCGTTGCGGTGACGCCCGGTGTATCGGTTGCCCGTGAGAACCCGACTGGCCATAGCAACAGGCTTGGCAACAGGCTTGCCGATACCAGGATCTTCGTAAACCGCATCATTTCCTCCGTTAGGTAAGTTGCACATGGTTTGTTGGCGCAGGTTAGTTCCGGCCAAGGAGCAAAATGCTTCGACCGTTGCAACGGGGAGGGATCAAATAACGCTTATCTGCGACGCGAATACTCCTCCGGCAGGCGGTCCACATCGGCGCCGCCAACATGCCGTTTTCTGGTGGTGGTCTGAAAACGAAAGAGGCCGCCGGCAGGCGGCCTCTTCGGTTTTGTGACCGATCGGGTCGTCAGAATCAGCTCGGGCGATACGATCTACTGACTTTCTATTCGCCCTTCGGGACCTCAACCCGAATGACCTCTCCGGTATTGGTCCACTGTTCGCCGACGACTTTGCGGATAACGCCCATGTGGAAGGGGGTATGGTCGTCCGGCGTGGCGTTGTACTTCACGCCAGGCAGCAGAAGCGGATGCTCCACTTCCGGGAAGTCCTGAGCGTATTTCATCACGTTCTCACGGCTCAAATCATTGCCGCACTTCTTCAGGATGTCTACCATCAATGAAGCTGCGATGTAGCCGCCGATAGCACCGGAGTCTTCGAAGTTCTCGTTGGGCAGATATTTTTTCATGAAGGCGAGATAATCCTTCATGGCCGGAAGCTCCCAAGTGCTCCTATCGTCGGGAAGCACCATATATTGCACCGAGAGGGCGCCTTGGGTGGCTTCGACGCCAGCCGGCTTTATTCCATTTGGCAGCGATGCACTCGCGTTGATCAGCAGCCTCAGCGGGTGCCAGTCGAGCTCATGCATCTTGCGCATCGCCTGGGCTCCAAATTTTGGCGTCGTGGCGAGAACCACGAGATCCGCGCCGGCATTTTTTAACTGCGCAACCTGCGAGTCGATCGTCGGTGATGTGATGTCATAACCCACCTCCGAGACGATCAGGGACGCCGCCTTGTCCCCCAATCCCTGTCTGAAGAATCTCTGGTAGCCTTTGCCCAGTTCGTCGTTCTGGAAAAGAATGCCGATTTTTGCGTTCGGCTTGTTCTTCAGCACGTAAGAGGCGAGGATAAAGGCCTCGGTCCGGAACGGCATCGTGAATAAGGTTGTCCAGGGATACTCCTTGACGTTTGCTGGGACCGAGCTTCCGCTGGACGACAATAGCTGGGGTACCTTTTGGCTATTAAGATATTTTGCCGTCGCCATGATGACCGGCGTGCCCAAAGATGAGAACATGGCCAGTACCTGATCTTCTTCGACTAGCTTCCGGGTCTGTTCAACCGCTTTTGGCGGGCTATAGGCATCGTCCCGCGAGATCAGATTGATCTTCCGTCCATTGACGCCGCCCTGCTCATTGATCATTTGGAAATAGGCGACGCTGGCCTTACCAAGAATGCCAAAGAACGAGGCCGGACCGCTATAGGCGATGGTCTGACCTAGCTTGATCTCGGTTGCCGTAACGCCGGGCGGGTCGGCGGCCTGAACGAACTGGATCGGCAAAAGCAAAAAGGCGGCCGATATCGATGCAATGATGCTGGTGAGCCTGTTCATATACATGTTCTCCCTTTAGCGCGTGGTTGTTTTTATTCAGGAACGCACTGGCGTGCGTAAGAAGCAGGCAATTCATGCTACTTCGACAGGCGATCTCCGAGCTACCCGCAATCAGCTGCGGTCGGCGCGTCAAAACGTCGTCCTTTGCGCTTAGTTTTGAACACAACGGTGTCTCGAAATAAAAGAGGCCGCCCGCAGGCGGCCTCTTTGCTTTTTTGGGAGCGACCGGGTCGTCAGAATCCACTCCGGCGACCCGATCTACTGACTTTTCTATTCGGAAGGCAGGTCCACCCGGATCACCTCACCCGTATTGGCCCATCGTTCACCTTCGAGCTTCGAAATTACGCCCGTGTGGTGGGGCGTGTGATCGGTCGGCGTCGCGTTGTATGTCACACCGGGCAGCAGAAGAGGATGTGGCACCTCCGGGAAGTCCTGGGCGGCCTTCATCAAGTTTTCGCGGCTCAAATCATTGCCGCACTTCTTCAATATCTCCACCATGAGCTGAGCGGTGATGTATCCGGAGAGTGGGGCATTATCATATGGATTCTCACCGGGCGCATATTTCTTCATGAAAGCGAAGTATTCCTTCATTGCCGGAAGCTCCCAGTTGGCCTGGTCATCTGGAAGCACCATGAATTGCACAGACAGGATGCCCTGCGTTGCCTCGCGCCCAGCGGGTTTGATTGCATTGGGGATCGAGGTACCCGCATTGATCACCATCTTCAGTGGATTCCAGCCCAGTTCATACATTTTGCGGAACGCCTGAGCTGCAAATTTGGGTGATGCGGCAAGAACCACGGTGTCGGCGCCGGAGCTCTTGAGTTGGGCGATTTGCGAATCGATCGTGGGCGACGTGATGTCATAAGCGACCTCTGTCACGACCATGGAAGTCGCCTTATCGCCAAGGGCCTGTTTGAAGAACCGCTGGTAGCCTTTGCCGAACTCGTCGTTCTGATAAAGCATTCCGATTTTGGCATCCGGCTTGTTTTTGAGGATGTATTTCGCCAGAATCGTCGACTCTACTCGAAACGGCATGGACCACATCGTGGTGTAGGGATACTCCTTCACGTTGGCCGGGATCGAACTTCCCGAAGACGAAAGCAGTTGCGGTACGCCAAGGCCGTTCAAGTATTTTGCTGTCGCTATAACTCCTGGCGAGCCATTCATGTAAAACATGGCCAGGACGTTATCCTCTTCGACAAGCTTGCGAACCTGTTCGACCGTCTTTGGTGGGCTGTAGCTATCGTCGCGCGAAATCAGGTTGATCTTGCGTCCGTTGATGCCGCCTTGCTCGTTGATCATGTTCATGTAGGCGACGTTTACCTTACCAACGACGCTAAACGCCGACGCCGGGCCGCTGTAGGGCTGGGTCTGACCGAGCTTGATCTCGGTTGCCGTGACGCCCGGTGTATCAGCCGCGCGTGAGAATCCGAGTGGCAAAAGCAAGAGACTTGCCGATATCGCGATCTTCATAAACCGCATCTTTTCCTCCCTTTATGAGTTGCTTTTGATTTGTTGGCGCAGGTTAGTTCCCATGAGAGGAGCAAAATGCTTCGCCCGTTGCAAGCCAAATAAACGCTTATGTGCGAGCCCCATACTTCTCGCAGCCAACTCCGGAGGCGGTCCCCATCTGCGCCGCCAAAATTCCAGCTTCCTGGCGGTTGTTCGGAACGAAGAGGCCGCCCATCTGGGCGGCCTTGTCGGCAGGTTAGGATAAATCGGTCCCGGGCCGGAGCCCTACGAACCGATCATTGGCCCGGAGCGAGATTGTCGCGGACGACCTCGCCCGTATTGACCCAGCGGTCGCCTTCGATTTTCGCAATCACTCCCATGTGGAACGGGGTGTGATCGGTCGGCGTCGCGTTATATGTCACGCCGGGCAGCAGAAGCGGGTGCTGCACTTCCGGGAAGTCCTGGGCAAATTTCATCACGTTCTCACGGCTCAGATCATTGCCGCATTTCCTCAAGATGTCGACCATGAAGGAAGCCGTGATGACGCCGGAGAGGGCGCCAACGTCATCGGGGTTCTCGTTCGGCAGGTACTTTTTCATGAAGGCGAGATAATCCTTCATCGCCGGAATATCCCAGTTCGCCTTGTCGTCCGGAAGCAGCATGTACTGGACCGAGAGGATGCCCTGGGTTGCCTCTTTGCCGGCTGGCCGGATCCCGTTCGGGATCGAGGAGCTCGCGTTGATCAACAACCTCAGCGGATTCCAACCGAGTTCGTAAATCTTGCGGTGCGCCTGCGCGCCGAACTTCGGCGTAGTGGCAATCACCAGGGTGTCGGCCCCGGAGCTCTTCAGCTGAGCGATCTGCGAGTCGATGGTCGGTGAGGTGATGTCATAAGCCACTTCCGAGACGACCATGGATGCCGCCTTATCGCCCAGACCTTCCTTGAAGTACTTCTGGTAGTTTTTGCCGAACTCGTCGTTCTGATAAAGAATTCCGACCTTCGCATTCGGCTTGTTCTTCAAGACATAGTTCGCCAGAATCATCGACTCTGTTCGGAACGGCATCGACCATACGGTCGTCCAGGGATACTCCTTGATGTTGGCGGGAATCGAATTTCCGGTGGACGACAATATTTGGGGCACCTTTTGGCTGTTGAGGTATTTTGCGGTCGCCAGAACCACCGGCGTGCCCAGCTGTTCGAAGATCGCGAGCACGTTATCTTCCTCGACCAGCTTACGGGTCTGTTCAACGGCTTTCGGCGGGCTATAGCCGTCATCCCGGGAGATCAGGGTAATCTTCCGTCCATTGATGCCGCCCTGATCGTTGATCATTTGGAAGTAGGCGACATTGGCCTTGCCAACGATGCCAAAGGACGACGCCGGACCACTATAGGCCATGGTCTGACCGAGCTTGATTTCCGTCGCTGTGACGCCCGGCGGGTCGGCCGCCCTAACGACTTGGATCGGCAACAGCAAAAAGGCAGCCGATATCCATGCAGTGGTGAGCCTCTTCATCTACATTTCCTCCCTGTATCGCCTGGCGCTGTTTTCTATTTTTCGAACGCACGGGACCCGTACGTCAGAAGCAGGCATTCCATGCTACTTCGGTAGTCGCTGTAATAGCTATCGGAATTCAGCTGCGGTCAGCGTGGAGGAACGCGCTTGTAGCGCATTTAGGTGATCCTGGTGCGATGCACCAAATGGTGCTGCTAGCTTCACGTCGCAAAAAGAGAGGCCGCCTGAATGGCGGCCTCTTGGGTTTTCGAACGTCTGGAGCGTCGCGCGACGATCCCGGCATCGACTGACCAAAGAGCGCCTCGAATGAACAAGGCCGCCCATCTGGGGCGGCCTTGTCGGCAAGGTTAGGAGAATTCGGTTCCGGGCCGGAGCCCTACGAGCCGATCATTGACCTGGAGCGAGATTGTCGCGGACGACCTCGCCCGTATTGGCCCAGCGCTCGCCATCAATTTTCGCAATCACGCCCATGTGGAACGGAGTGTGATCGGTCGGCGTCGCGTTGTACTTCACGCCGGGCAGCAGGAGCGGGTGCTGCACTTCCGGGAAGTCCTGGGCGTACTTCATCACGTTCTCGCGGCTCAGATCGTTACCGCACTTCTTCAGGATGTCGATCATGAAGGAGCCGGTGATGTAGCCGGCGAGGAAGCCAACGTCGTCAGCGTTCTCGTTCGGCAGGTACTTCTTCATGAAGGCTTGATACTCCTTCATGGCCGGAAGATCCGCGTTGGCCTTGTCGTCCGGAAGCACCATGTACTGGACGGAGAGGACGCCCTGGGTTGCCTCTTTGCCGGCTGGCCGGATCCCGTTCGGGATCGAGGAGCTCGCGTTGATCAGCAACCTCAGCGGATTCCATCCGAGTTCGTAGATCTTGCGGTGCGCCTGCGCGCCGAACTTCGGCGTGGTGGCAATCACCAACGTGTCGGCGCCGGAGCTCTTCAGCTGAGCGATCTGCGAGTCGATGGTCGGGGACGTGATGTCATAACCCACCTCCGAGACCACCATGGATGCCGCCTTGTCGCCCAGACCTTCCTTGAAGAATCTTTGGTAGTTCTTTCCAAACTCGTCGTTCTGATAAAGAATTCCGATTTTCGCATCCGGCTTGTTCTTCAAGATGTAGTTCGCCAGGATCAACGACTCCGTCCGGAACGGTATCGACCACACGGTCGTCCAGGGATACTCTTTGATGTTGGCCGGAGCCGAATTGCCGGTTGACGCCAGGATTTGGGGCACCTTTTGGCTGTTGAGGTATTTTGCCGTGGCCAGAATGACCGGCGTACCCAGCGACTCGAAGATCGCGAGCACGTTATCCTCCTCGACCAGCTTGCGGGTCTGTTCAACGGCTTTCGGTGGGCTAAAGCCGTCGTCCCGGGAAATCAGGTTGATCTTCCGCCCATTGACGCCGCCCTGATCATTGATCATTTGCATGTAGGCAACGTTGGCCTTGCCAACGGCACTAAAAGACGAAGCCGGGCCGCTGTAGGGCATGGTCTGCCCGAGCTTGATTTCCGTCGCCGTGACGCCAGGCGTGTCGGCTGCGTGCGCCAACTGACCAGCTAAAAGCAAAACAGTTGCCGATACGCCGATACTCGCAAGTCTCTTCATTTGCCCGTTTCCTCCTGTTGCAGGTGCAGCTAGTTTTTTTGTTAACCGGCGCGGAAACTAGCGGTTATCGGGAGCAAAGTAAATTCGGCTGATGTGACCTGGCAAGCGCGACAAAAGAGCTCATTTTCAGAGCATCAAGGTCCGTGCCCGCCAAATATTTGCGCTTTCCGAGACCCCAATGCCGCGCCGGTATCAACGTCCTTTTGCGGATACCTCGCTGGCAGGCCGGCTCTCGGAGGTGTGCCAACTGCCATGCGTTCACTCAGACGTCCATCCCTTACGGTCGGAAACAAAAGAGGCCGCCCAGCGGGGCGGCCTCTCGAAACTAATTGGGAAAGAGAATCGTCGGATTTAGCGCGACGATCCAACCAGATTCATTTGCCGGAAACCAAATTGTCGCGGACGATCTCACCTGTGCCGGCCCACCGTTCCCCCTCGATTTTGGAAATCTCGCCCATGTGGAACGGGATGTGATCGGTCGGCATCGAGTTGTACTTTACGCCCGGTCGCAGAAGCGGATGCTGCACTTCCGGGAAGTCCTGGGCATATTTCATCAGGTTCTCACGGCTCAGGTCGTTGCCGCACTTCTTCAGGATGTCGATCATGAAGGAGCCGGTGATGTACCCGGCGAGAAAGCCGAAGTCGTCAGCGTTCTCGTTCGGCAGATACTTCTTCATGAAGGCCTTATACTCCTTCATGGCCGGAAGATCTGCGTTAGCCTTGTCGTCCGGAGCCATCATGTACTGGACGGAGATGACGCCCTGGCTCGCCTCGATCCCGGCTGGCTTGATAGCGGCGGGAATCGAGGAGCTCGCGCTGATCAGCAGCTTCAGCGGATTCCAGCCGAGTTCGTACATCTTGCGGAGCGCCTGCGCGCCGAACTTCGGCGTGGTGGCAATCACCACCGTGTCGGCGCCGGAGCTCTTCAGCTGAGAGATCTGCGAGTCGATGGTCGGCGAGGTGATGTCATAACCCACCTCTGATACGATCAGGGAGGTCTTGCTCCCCAAACCTTCCTTGAAGAATCTTTGGTAGTTTTTGCCGAACTCATCGTTCTGATAGAGAATTCCGATTTTCGCGTCGGGCTTGTTCTTCAAGACGTAGTTCGCCAGAATCATCGACTCTGTTTGGAACGGCATCGACCAGGTGGTCGTCCAAGGGTACTCTTTCACGTTGGAGGGAGCCGAGTTGCCGGTGGATGACAGGATCTGAGGGACGCCGCGGCTGTTAAGATATTTTGCCGTGGCCAGAATGACCGGCGTACCCAGCGATTCGAAGATAGCGAGAACCTCATCTTCCTCGACCAGCTTGCGGGTCTGTTCAACGGCTTTGGGCGGGCTGTAGCCGTCATCCCTGGAAATCAGGTTGATCTTCCGTCCATTGACGCCGCCCTGATCATTGATCATTTGCATGTAGGCCACGTTGCCCTTGCCAGCGGCACTGAAGGACGAGGCCGGGCCGCTGTAAGGCATGGTCTGCCCGAGCTTGATTTCGGTCGCCGTTACGCCCGGTGTGTCGGCGGCGTGCGCGAACTGGCTCAGCAGCAGCAGGACAGCCGTGGATAGGACGACACTAGTAAGCCTCTTCATCACATTTCTCCGATTAACACACGCATTTCAGCTGCTGTTTCAAGCAAGCGCATGCGGCGCTCGTTTACGGCAAAGTAAGATCATTGGCAAAGGAATTTATCTTCTTACCGGCGCGTCAAATACGCGAAAAGTCAGCGCCGACTTGCAGATCAACCGCGATGGCGATCCTGGCGTTGACCGAGCAAGATGGGCGCCTAGCAGGCCGGACCTAGGTCACGCGACGTTATCCCTTAACGCCTTGGTAATTCTTATTTTTCGGTAACGCGTCTTTAATGGGCTCGCCGTAGGGTTCCAGCACGGCTTTGGAGGCGCCCGTCGCTCACAGATCGCCGCGTGTCGAGTGTGTCGTTGGAGTGCCTTATGGATATTATGACGGGCGTCGGGCTGCTGTCGGGCATTGCTGTCGTCGCAACGATGATTTTCATGGGTGGCGACCTGCACATGTTCATCAGTGAACATGCCATCATCATCATCTTCGGCGGATCGATCGCGGCGACCATGATCCGCTTTCCGCTGGGTGCAATTCTGCACGGCCTGCCGCTCGGCGCCAAGTTCGCCTTCACCATGAGCCGGCTCTCGGCGCGCGATCTGGTCGATGAACTCGCCCGGATCGCGGAGATCGCCCGCAAGCAGGGTCCGGTCGGTCTGGAAAAGGTCGACACCGACGAGCCGTTTCTCGCCAAGGGCATCCGCTACGTGGCCGACGGTTATGATCTCGAATTCATCCGCGACAATCTTGAGCGGGATCGTGACAATTTCCTGATGCATCTGGACGAAGGCAGCAAGATTTATCGCGCCATCGGCGACTGCGCGCCCGCCTTCGGGATGATCGGAACGCTGATCGGCATGGTGCAGATGTTCGCCAACATGACCGACCCTTCCAAACTCGGTCCGTTCATGGCGACCGCGTTGTTGGCCACCCTTTACGGCGCGCTGGTCGCCAACCTTTTTTGCCTGCCGATCGCCGACAAGCTCCATGGCAAGTTGCTGGATGAGGAAACCAACAGGACGCTGATCATCGACGGCATTCTGATGATCCGGGATTCCAAGAGCCCGGCGCTGGTGCGCGAAATGCTGTTGGCCTATTTGCCCGAGAAGCATCGCGAAGCTGAGGGCGAGCCGGTCCCGGCATAGGCGATTTCGGTCGGAACGAGGCGATGGCCAAGAAGAAACGCGGCGGTGCGCACGGAGGAGGGCACGGCTGGTTCGTGACCTTCGCCGACCTCATGGGCCTGATGATGAGCTTCTTCGTCATGCTCGTCGCCTTCTCCACCATGGACAACAACAAGCTCAAGATTGTCGCGGGCTCGATGCGTGACGCTTTCGGCGTGCAAACAGAGGTTCGCTACTCCGGCATCATGGAGTCCGATGGTTTGCCCACGCGACCCAAATTGAAGAACGTCGACCATATCCCGCCTGAGGAAGCATCGAATACGCCTACGCCCGATGAACAGGAGCGGCAGCGGATTGCCGGGGCCAAGCTAAAGATCGATCGCGAATTCGCGCTCGCTTCCGCTTCGCTGCGCCAGGCCCTGCAGGACATGCCGGAGCTCACCGAGATCTCGCGGCACATCATGTTCGAGGAGACCAGTCAGGGGCTGAACCTGGAAATCGTCGATCAGGACGGCCGGTCGATGTTTGCCGACGGCTCCAAGGAGCCTTATGAGCGGACGCGGCGGCTGGTCGAAAAGCTGGCGGCTCCGCTCAAGGCGACGCCGCTGCGAATATCGATCGCAGGCCATACCTCCGCAGGCCTTGTACCCCAACGCGGCGACTATGATGCGTTCGACCTGTCGGCTGACCGGGCCAACGTAGTGCGCCAGATTCTCGAGCGCCAGGGGTTGCCGCCCTCGCACATCTTCTCGGTCGTCGGGAAGGCCGATGGTCAGCCGCTGTTTCCGGATGATCCCTCGCTCTCGGCGAATCGCCGGGTGACGATCACCCTGATGCGCGAAGACCCGCCGCTACCTCCAGACCTGAAGCCATAGGTTTCATAATACCGTTGCCAGGAGCCGCGGCCGCTTGAGAAGAGGCCCGCAGGCCCGTTGACAGCTTTTCCGCGAGCGCCGATAGCGGCCGGAGCAAATCAATCGCCGGGGCGTTCTCAAGGGACATGGCCATTAGCGTTCAGTCATCCGAAGCGACCACCGCGGAACCGTCCGCCGGTCGGTTCTGGGCGTTGATGTTCGGGAGCATCGGCGTCGTCTTCGGCGACATCGGGACATCGCCGCTCTATGCATTTCGGGAGGCGGTCGCCGGCGCGGCGCAGGGCCAGCCGGTGACGCGTATCATCGTGCTGGGCGTGCTATCGCTCATTCTCTGGGCTCTGCTGATCGTCGTCACGGCAAAATATGTGCTGCTTCTGCTTCGCGCTGACAACAATGGCGAGGGCGGCACGCTTTCGTTAATGGCGCTTGGCCAGCGGGCGCTGGGTCGGCGGAGCGCACCGCTGCTGGCGCTGGGTGTGATCGGAGCGTCGATGTTCATCGGGGACTCGATGATCACGCCCGCGATCTCGGTTCTCTCGGCAGTAGAGGGTTTGAAGCTGGCCGCACCGGCGCTGGAACATTACGTGGTGCCGCTTACGATGGTTATTCTGGTCGCACTTTTTGCGGTCCAGCGCGGCGGGACGGCGCGCGTCGCATCTGCGTTCGCACCGGTGATGCTCGTCTGGTTCGGCGCGCTGGCGGTACTCGGTCTCATCCATATCAGCGATGACCCGTCGGTGCTGGCGGCGATCAATCCCTGGTACGGCATTCAGTTTCTGACTAGCCACGGCACCATCGGTTTGGTGACGTTGGGAGCGGTGTTTCTGGCTGTCACGGGGGGCGAGGCGCTTTACGCCGATCTTGGCCATTTCGGCCGCAAGCCAATTCAGGCGAGCTGGTTGTTTTTCGTCCTTCCGGCGCTCCTGATCAATTATTTCGGTCAGGGCGCGCTGGTTCTTTCTCACCCCGACGCCATCGAAAACTCGTTTTATCGGATGGTGCCCGAAATGCTGCTGCTGCCGCTAATTGTGTTGGCGACCGCGGCTACTGTGATTGCGAGCCAGGCCGTCATCACCGGGGCCTATTCCCTCACAAGACAGGCTGTGCAGCTTGGTCTCCTGCCGCGATTTGAGGTGCGCTACACCTCTGAAGCCCATGCCGGTCAGATCTATTTGCCCCGGGTCAATCGATTGCTGCTGATCGGCGTGCTGCTCCTGGTGTTGCTATTTCGCACCTCCAGTGGTCTGGCATCCGCCTATGGCATCGCGGTCTCCACCACCATGGTCGCGGATGGCATTATGGGTTTTGTGGTGATCTGGAAGCTGTGGAACTGGCGGGCAGCCGCCGCGGCCGCTTTGATCTTCCCACTCGTTGTCGTGGATATGAGTTTCTTCAGTGCCAATCTGTTGAAACTATTTGAAGGGGCCTGGGTCCCGCTGCTGTTCGGCCTTTTGATGGCGGTCGTGATCTGGACCTGGCGGCGCGGCTCGGGGATCCTGACTGCCAAGACCCGGCGCATCGAGGTACCGCTCAAGGAATTGATCCAGAGCCTTGAAAAACGCCCGCCGCATATCGTCAAGGGAACGGCGGTATTTCTCACCAGCGATCCAAGCTTTGTTCCGACGGCCCTTCTGCACAACCTCAAGCACAACAAGGTGCTGCACGAGCACAACGTCATTCTGACCATCGAGACCGCGCAAACCCCTCGGGTCGAGCCCTTCGAACGGGTCCAGATGGAAACTATCAGCGACAGGTTTGCCGCCGTCCGGCTTCGCTTCGGATTCATGGAATCGCCCAATGTGCCGAAGGCGCTGGCGATCGCCCGCAAGCTCGGGTGGCAATTCGACATCATGGCCACGTCGTTTTTCGTCTCCCGTCGCTCGTTGAAACCCTCGGCCCAGTCCGGCATGCCGCAATGGCAAGATCAGCTGTTCATTGCGCTTAGCCGTTCCGCCAACGATGCCACCGACTATTTTCAAATCCCGACGGGCCGGGTGGTCGAGGTGGGAACTCAGGTCACGATCTAAGTCCCAATCTAAATGCAAGCGTCAACCCATGCATTTTTGCATGGCTTTACTCCTCAAACCGTCTACGCTATGCCCCCGGCGCAGGGCTATAACCCGCGCCGCCTTTGCTATGGTGCAGCGCGAAGGATTTTTGAGGCCGTTATTCCATGACCAGCGATGTTGTAGCTCCCGCCGCGGAAAACGCGGTGCCCGGCAGCCATGGCGATACGCATTCGACCGCGAGCTTCAAGGCTCTCATGCTCGGCAGTATCGGCGTGGTCTATGGCGATATCGGCACGAGCCCCCTCTATGCCCTTCGCGAGGCGGTGGTTGCGGCTTCCGGAACTTCGGGGGCCCTGCTGTCGCAGGCTGTACTTGGGGTGTTGTCACTGATCCTGTGGGCACTGATCATCGTGGTGACGCTGAAATATGTGGTGATCCTGCTTCGCGCCGATAACCACGGCGAGGGCGGGACCCTGGCGCTCATGGCGCTGGCCCAACGCGCGGTGGTTCGTGGCGCCGCGATTATTGTCCTGCTCGGCATCATCAGCGGGGCATTGTTCTATGGCGACGCCGTGATTACGCCGGCCTTGTCCGTGCTGTCCGCAATCGAGGGTCTCAAGCTCGTTACCGCTGCATTCGACCCCTATGTGGTGCCGCTGACGGTCATCATCCTGGCAGCGCTGTTCGCCGTGCAGTCGCGCGGCACGGCGCGGGTGGCGGCGTTTTTCGGACCCATCATGTGCCTCTGGTTTGCGGTGATCGCGATCGCGGCGATTCCGCCGATTATGCAGCATCCGCAGGTCTTCGCCGCCCTGAATCCATTTTATGCCGTCTCGTTCATGCTGCATCATGGAGTGATCGGCTTCGTCACGCTCGGTGCGGTGTTCCTGGCCGTCACCGGCGCGGAAGCGCTTTACGCCGATCTCGGACATTTCGGCAAACGTCCCATCCAAACGGCCTGGTTGTTTGTGGTGCTGCCCTCGCTGGCGCTCAATTATCTCGGGCAGGGTGCGCTGTTGATCGCCGATCCCAAGGCGCTGGAAAACCCGTTCTTTCTCATGTTCCCGGATTGGGCGGTGTTGCCGATGGTCTGTCTGGCCACGGTCGCGACCGTGATCGCAAGCCAGGCCGTGATCACCGGCGCGTACTCGCTGACCCGCCAGGCCATCCAGCTCGGCCTGTTGCCGCGCTTTGAGATCCGCCACACGTCTGAAGCGCATTCGGGGCAGATCTACATTCCCCGCATCAACAAGCTGCTTTTGGTGAGCGTCGTTCTGCTGGTGCTGATGTTCCGTTCCTCAAGCGCCTTGGCTTCCGCCTACGGTATTTCCGTGACCGGAACCATGGTGGTGACGGCGATGATGGGTTTTGTCGTCATCTGGAAGGTGTGGAAATGGTCACCACTGGCAGCCGCCGCGCTGATCGCACCGTTTCTGTTTCTTGATCTCACCTTCCTGGCGGCGAACCTGTTGAAGGTGTTCGAGGGCGGCTGGGTACCGCTGGCGCTCGGCGGTGTGGTCATTTTGCTCATGTATACCTGGAGGCGCGGCAGCCGCCTTCTGTTCGAGAAATCGCGCAAGCTGGAGTTTCCGCTCGCCGATCTCGTCGCCATGCTGGAAAAACGGCCGCCTCAGCGGGTGCCGGGAACGGCTGTGTTCCTCACCAGCGATCCCGTCAGCGCGCCGACGGCATTGATGCACAGCCTGAAACACTACAAGGTCCTGCACGAGAAGAACGTCATTCTCACGATCGAAACCGCGCCGAGCCCGCGGATCGACCCGGCTGAGCGGGTGCGGCTGGAACAGGTCAGTCCGACCTTCTCCAAAGTGACGTTGAAATTTGGCTTCATGGAAACGCCGAACGTGCCCAAGGCGCTGGGGATCGCGCGAAAGCTCGGCTGGCAGTTCGACATCATGTCCACTTCGTTTTTTCTGTCTCGCCGCGCGCTCAAGCCTGCCGCCCATTCCGGGATGCCTCGCTGGCAGGATCATTTGTTCATTTCG